>WNGL01010271.1_pt1 | contig 20700 bp, 22 predicted proteins | sample 5400591 | NCBI WGS metagenome assembly WNGL01 (sample SAMN13153377, study PRJNA577476) | soil metagenome | isolation source: 80 cm soil or saprolite under Garry oak tree replicate 1 | place: USA:California | collected 2016-06-15 | reverse complement strand
TCATCAATCAGAATGGAATCGACTTCATCGACAATCGCGTAGTGGTAACCGCGCTGGACTTGTTGCTCGCGCGTGGTGGCCATGCCGTTGTCGCGGAGATAATCGAAGCCGAACTCGCTATTTGTCCCGTAGGTAATGTCCATCGCGTACTGTTCGCGGCGGATATCGGGCTCTTGATCGTGCTGAATGCAGCCAACTTTAAGCCCGAGAAAATCGTAGAGCCGGCCCATCCACTCCGCGTCACGTCTGGCGAGATAGTCGTTGACCGTGACCAGATGCGCGCCGCGACCGGTGAGCGCGTTCAGATAAAGGGGCAACGTCGCCACAAGTGTCTTGCCTTCGCCCGTCGCCATTTCAGCGATCCGGCCGCGGTGCAAGACGACGCCGCCGAGTAGTTGCACGTCGAAGTGCACCATGTACCAAACCATCGGCTGATCGCAGACCATGAAACTGTCCTTGCGGTCGTTTAACCGGCGGGCCGCATTTTTTACCACCGCAAACGCTTCCGGCAAAATCTCATCCAGCCGCTTCCACTGATCTTCGATTTCCGGAATCTTGGCGAGCTCCTCCTTCCAAGCCGCCGTCTTTGCCCGCAAGGCGTCGTCGGACAAGCTCTTGAACTGCTCATCGAACTCATTGATGCGGCGCACCGTCGGCATCAGGCGCTTGAGCTCGCGCTGATTCTTCGACCCCAGTATCTTCTTTAAAATCCAGCCAACCATTTCGTCGTTAATATCGACGAGATTCCGTCATTTGTCATTCCTCGCGCAGCCGCTAAGATCGCTCGTGCCCAAAATCAACGTCACGATTGCGGTGATTTGCATCGGCCTAAAAGGCGCCTTCGGGCAGGCCGACGAAACCAGCCGCAACTGGAACAAGCCGGTGGCACCCTTCCGGATCGTTGGGAATCTGTATTATGTCGGGGCCACGGAAGTCACATCTTTCCTGATCACGACACCGCAGGGCCACATCCTCCTCGACGGCGGATTCGTCGAAACTGCGCCACAAATCGAGCGCAACATCGCACAACTCGGATTTAAGCTGCAAGATGTGAAGATCCTGTTAAACAGCCACGCTCATTTCGATCACGCCGGCGGTTTGGCCGAACTGAAACAAAAAAGTGGCGCAAAATTGATTGCGAGCGCGTTCGATGCGGAATTGCTCTGGCGCGGCGGTCACGGCGATTTTCGATTTGGCGATACCCTGACGTTTCCACCGGTGGTGGCCGACCGAATCATCGGGGACGGCGAATCCACTCAGCTCGCCGATCAAGAACTCACCGCTTATCTCACGCCGGGTCACACAAAAGGGAACACAACTTGGACGACAAAAATTAATGACGGAACAAAAACATACGAAGTCGTCTTCGCCGGAAGCCCCACCGCACTCGATTATCAGCTGGTGGGAAAGGAAAGCTACCCGGGAATTGCCGCCGATTTTGAAAAGACCTTCGCGGTGTTGAAGAAATTGCCGTGCGACATTTTCCTTTCCGATCACGGCTCGTTCTTTTCTTTCGAGCAAAAACGCGAGCGGTTGGCGCGCGGTGACAAGCCGAATCCGTTTATCGATCCGGCCGGTTACAAACGTTTTGTGTGCGATTACGAAAAAGAGTTTCACCAGAAACTCAGCGTTCAGAAAAAAGCGGCTGGATCCACCGGACCGGCCTCAGAATAATTGCGTTGGCGGAACTGGCTGTCTAAGGTCGCGGCATGAAGAAAATAATCTCCACGCCGGACGCGCCGGCCGCGGTCGGCCCTTACTCCCAAGCGGTGCGCATAGGATCGACAATTTACTGCGCCGGGCAAATTCCGCTCGATCCAAAAAGCGGCCAGATCGTGTCGACGGACATTTCCGAACAAACCCGGCGGGTGCTCCACAACATCGCCGCCGTCCTGAAGGCGGAGGGCCTGACTTTCGATAACATTGTTAAGACAACGATTTTTTTGACCGACCTGGCTGATTTCCAAACGGTGAACGAAATTTACGCGAGCTTTTTCAAGCAGGGACCACCGGCGCGTTCGACCGTGCAGGTCCCGGCTTTGCCCAAAGGCGCCCGGATCGAAATCGAGGCGATTGCCGTCGCCGGCGACGGTAGTTCATCCGGAGATGTCGCGGCAGACACATCGGGCTAAGGTCGCTATGTTGATCACCCAACCGTGTCGGGCGGAAATTCTGCATCCGGGTAGCGCACGCGTCTCGCGTGCCGGCGATGGCGTCTCGCCATTGCGAACTTCGCCGAAAGATTGTTTCGGCGGGACGCCGAAACCAGCACGCGAGACGCGTGCGCTACCCAATCCATGACCCACGAAGACCTGCTCGGGTTATTTCGTCAAACTGGCGCCTTGCTGGATGGCCATTTTATTTTGCGTTCCGGCCTGCACAGCCGGCAATATTTTCAATGCGCGTTGCTTCTTCAGCATCCAAAGATTGCCGAACAAGTGTGCAACCAACTCGCGGAGAAGTTGCGCATATTTGATTGTGACGTGGTGATCTCCCCTGCCCTCGGTGGAATCATTGTCGGCCAGGAAGTTGCGCGTTCGTTAGGCAAACGCCATATCTTTGTCGAAAAAGAAAATGGCAAACTGGTTTTGCGCCGCGGCTTCAAGATCGACAATGACGAAAAATTCGCTGTCGTTGAGGATGTCGTAACCCGCGGTGGTCGCGTCCAGGAAACCATCGATATCGTTCAGGCTAACGGCGGCAACGTCAGCGCCGTCGGTGTAATTGTCGACCGTAGCGGCAGATCGAGACCGGATTTTGGTTGCCCGTTTGTCAGCCTGGTCGAAATGAATGTTGAGACATTTGAAGCGGACAAGTTGCCCGCCGATCTGGCGAAAATTCCCGCCGCAAAACCGGGAAGCAAATGATTCGTAGGGCGTTTCTGTGAAACGCCGATCTCTGGCGTCTGACACAGATTCCCTACAATTTCGTTGCGCCCGGCACGAACGCCACCACAGCAACCTTGACGCTCGAATCGGCGTCCATAATCTCAAACCCAACGCGCCATTCGTCACGGCGCACAAATCCAGCGTGAGTATTTTAGCGGCCTTTTATCACTCCTCGGTCGGCAAAAAAATGATCGTCGCGATCACAGGCATCATTCTCATCCTTTTTGTCATCGGACATTTGCTTGGTAATCTGCAAATTTTTCTCGGACCAGATTGGATCAATGGTTACTCGCAACATCTGCGCGATCTCGGCCCGCTGTTGTGGATGATTCGCACTTTCCTGGTTTTGACTGTTGTCGTTCACATCTACGTAACGATCCAGCTGGCGATCCAGAATCGGCGGGCCCGGCCCGAGCCGTACATCGACAAGGAACACGTCAAAGCCACCTTCGCATCGCGCCACATGGTCATGAGTGGGCTGATTGTGCTCGCGTTTATCATTTATCATCTGGCGCATTTCACCGTTCGCGTGACTGATCCACGGTTTGGCTTGCTTAAGGCGGATCCCCTAAACCGCTACGACGTTTACTCGATGATGGTTTACGGCTTCCAAAATTATCTTGTGTCCGGTTTCTATGTGCTCGGATTGTTTTTGCTGACGCTTCACTTGAGCCACGGATCATCCAGCTTTTTTCAATCGCTCGGACTGAATGACAAGAAACTCGCGCCGCGTCTCGCAGTCGGCGGTCGAATTTTTGCCTGGCTTCTTTTCGTCGGCTACACGTCGATCCCGGTCGCCGTCCTGCTGGGACTGGTCAAACCGGCACAACAGTTATGATCGGGACGCTGGACGCAAAAATTCCATCCGGACCGCTCGACCAAAAATGGCGCAGCCATCGTGATCACTCGCGATTGGTCAGTCCAAACAATCGGCGAAAATTCGAGATCATCGTTGTTGGGAGCGGTCTCGCTGGCGGATCGGCTGCGGCGACCCTGGGTGAATTGGGTTATCGAGTGAAATGCTTTTGCTTTCAAGATTCGCCGCGGCGCGCGCACTCGATTGCAGCGCAAGGCGGAATCAATGCCGCGAAAAATTACCAGAATGATGGCGACAGTGTTTACCGATTATTTCACGACACGATCAAGGGCGGAGATTTTCGTTCACGGGAAGCGAATGTTTATCGGTTGGCTGAAGTCAGCAATCTGATCATCGATCAGTGCGTCGAACAAGGAGTGCCGTTCGCACGCGAGTATGGCGGTTTACTTGCCAACCGCTCGTTCGGCGGAGCACAAGTTTCACGGACCTTTTACGCGCGCGGGCAGACCGGTCAGCAGCTTTTGCTCGGCTGTTATCAAGCGCTTTGCCGCCAAATCGCCGCGGGCACCGTGCAGATGTTTCCGCAAACGGAGATGCTCGACTTGGTGCTTGTCAACGGAAACGCCAAAGGAATCATCACCCGCAGCTTGCGTTCGGGAAAAATCGGCAAGCACGCGGCCGACGCGGTTGTCCTCGCCACCGGCGGTTATGGAAATGTTTTTTATCTTTCAACCAATGCGCGCGGCTGCAATGTCACCGCCACCTATCGCGCTTATAAAAAAGGCGCACTGTTCGCAAATCCTTGCTTCACCCAAATCCATCCCACGTGCATCCCGGTCAGTGGCGAGCATCAATCGAAGTTGACTCTCATGTCGGAGTCGCTGCGCAACGATGGACGTGTCTGGGTTCCGAAGCGCAAAGAAGACTCCGGCAAGCCGCCGGACGAAATCCCCGAAACGGACCGCGATTATTATCTCGAACGAAAATATCCCAGCTACGGCAACCTTGCCCCCCGCGACATTTCATCGCGCAGCGCAAAGGAGGTTTGCGATGAAGGACGCGGCGTTGGCCCCGGCGGGCGCGGTGTTTATCTCGATTTTGCTGACGCGATCAAGCGCCTCGGTGAAGACACAATTCGTGAACGCTACGGCAATTTGTTCGAGGTTTACGAAAAGATCACCGGCGAAAACGCTTACAAAGTGCCGATGCGGATTTACCCGGCGGTCCACTATACGATGGGTGGGCTCTGGGTGGATTACAATTTGATGAGCAACGTGCCCGGCTTGTTTGTGATCGGCGAAGCGAATTTCTCCGATCATGGCGCCAATCGGCTCGGCGCCAGTGCGCTTATGCAAGGGCTCGCCGATGGCTACTTTATTTTGCCCTGCACATTACCAAATTATCTCGCCGGCCAGATGGGCAAACGGCCGCCCGCCGATTCGCCGGAATTTCAGCAAGCAGAGAGCGAGGTCTGCGCGCGCATCAAGAAACTACTCGACGTCGATGGAAAGCTTTCGCTCGACTCCATTCATCGCGAGCTTGGGCTTCTTCTCTGGGATAAATGTGGCATGGCTCGCAATGCCAAAGGTTTGCACGAAGCGCTGCAAAGAATTCCCGAACTGCGAGAAAAGTTCTGGCGCGAAGTGTGCGTGCCCGGTGACGGAGAAGATTTCAATCAATCGCTCGAACGGGCCGGACGGGTGGCTGATTTCCTTGAGTTTGCCGAGCTGATGTGCGCCGATGCCCTCGCCCGTGACGAATCATCCGGCGCACATTTTCGCGAAGAACATCAGACCCCTGACGGTGAAGCGTTACGCGACGACGAAAACCACGCCGCGGTGTTTGCATGGGAATTCCAAGGTGATGAGCAAATCGCGCCGCCGAAGCTGCATCGTGAACCGCTTCATTTCGAAACCGTGCACTTAACCCAGCGCAGCTATAAATGAGAAATTTCATAGGTAGGGCGCGACCGCCGGGCGCGGCGACTAAGTTTCGCGGACGGCTCGGCGATCCTTCCCTACCATTTGTACAACTATGAATTTCCGCTTGAGAGTCTGGCGTCAGCCGAACGCGAAAGCGCGTGGCAAACTCGTCGATTACGAAGCGCGCGACATTTCGCCGAACACATCGTTTCTCGAAATGCTCGACATCGTAAACGAGAAGTTACTCGCGCGGGGCGAGGAGCCAATCGCATTCGATTCCGACTGCCGCGAGGGCATTTGCGGCGCCTGCTCGCTCACGATCAACGGCGAAGCACACGGACCCGACCATCCCGGCGCAGTCTGTGAGCTTTACATGAGAAAATTTCGCGACGGCGCGACGATCATTGTCGAACCATTTCGGGTGAGATCGTTCCCGATCGTTAAAGATTTGGTGACTGATCGAAGCGCGCTGGACCGGATTGTGCAAGCTGGGGGATTCATATCGGCTCGCGCCGGCTCCGCGCCGGAAGCGAACTCGATCCCGATTCCCAAGCACGATGCCGATCTTGCGATGGAAGCCGCGGCCTGCATCGGATGCGGAGCGTGCGCAGCGGCCTGTCCAAATGGATCGGCCATGCTCTTCACCGCAGCGAAAGTCTCACATTTATCGTTGTTGCCCCAGGGACACGCCGAACGCGTCGCGCGCGTTCTGAAAATGGTGCGCGTGATGGATGCGGAAGGATTTGGGAATTGCACGAACACTTACGAATGTGAAGCGGTCTGCCCTGCTGAGATCAGCGCCAGTTTCATCGCGAAACTCAATCGCGAATATGCGCGGGCTAGCCTTCGCCGCGGTGCAGGCGAGTAGGTGGCGTCGGGCCGCGATAAACCGGTCAGGGTAGCGCACGCATCTCGCATGCTGGCGAGCGCGTCCTCGCGATCGCGAACTTTCATTGTGACTTCTTACGTTCCGGCACTAGCGAAGTCCAAGGAAAGCGTGTTTCGGAGAAACTTCGAAACCAGCACGCGAGACGCGTGCGCTACCCGGAACCGGATCGCGTCTCGCACGCACAGGTCCACAGTTCCGCATCCAATTCTGCTTTGGCCCGCTCGGCGACAAGATCGACATCCACGTGTGGGCGCATCACGGCAAAAACCGTCGAGCCAGAACCGGACATCAACGCGGTGCCCACCTCCGGCTGGTTTAATAACCACATTTTGAGATGCGCGAGAAAGACAAATTTCTCAAGAACAGGACGCTCAAGGTCATTAATAAAAGTTTGACTCGCGAATTCCTTGGGCGCGTAAGAGATCCCCGGAATTTCTACCGAGTCCTGCCAACGGGAGTACGCCCATCCTGTTGGCACAACAAAATCCGGCTTTAAGAGCAGAATCGATAACACTTGCGGCAATCGCATCGGCGCGACTAACTCCCCTCTCCCACGACAGATTGCTACCGATTCAAAGATGAAGAATGGAACGTCTGAACCGATTGGCTCCGCAAGCCTCGCCAGCGCTTCCCGCGGCAATTTTGTTTCGAACAATTCGTTGAGCGCAAGCAGCGTCGAAGCTGCGTCGCTGCTTCCCCCGCCCAGACCCGCGCCATGCGGAATTCGCTTCTTTAACTCGATTGAGACCGCAGATTTCAACTTCGTTGCGGCAAAAAAAACGTTCGCCGCGCGAACGACGAGATTGTCGTCGCTCGTCGGAACTGATGGATCATCACAGTGAAATTCGATCCCCTTTCCGCTGTCGCTCTTGTCGATCTTAATTTGATCGCAAAGCGAAATCGGAGCGATGAGCGTCTCGATTTCATGAAAGCCGTCGCTGCGTCGATTCAAAATTCGTAGCGAGAGATTGATTTTCGCTGGCGCCAGGACTTCCATTACTTGCAATTTGTCCAGCAAAACCGAAGAAGAACAGGATGAATTCAGCCGTGGCAACGGAACATAGACTTGTAGTTTGTGCGCCCAGCGGGTTTGTAACCCGCTGAATCAGAGCCAGCGGGTAAAAGCCACGCTGGACACACAGGCCGCAGGCAGGCCTATGTTCCAATTGACATGACAAATGCTGAGAAAATCATCGTCGCGCTTGATGTGGCGACAAAAAAGGAAGCGCTCGCTCTTGTTGAGCAACTGCGGGAACGGATTTCCTTTTTTAAAATCGGCCTTCAACTCTACACTGCGGAAGGTCCAGGAATTGTGCGTGTGGTCTTGGCGACGGGCGCGAAAGTTTTTCTAGATCTGAAGTTGCATGATATCCCGAATACGGTTGAACGGGCCGTGGGATCCGCCGGTCAACTAGGCGTGCACATGCTGACGATTCATCTTTGCGGCGGCGAAGAGATGATTCGGGCGGCGGTCGCGGCACGTAAGTCTAACTTATCGATCCTAGGCGTTACGGCGTTGACCAGCGCAGACCAGCAAACACTTCGGCAAGTTGGAATCTCGGACGAAATTCATGACCATGTTTTGCGCCTCGCGAAGCTAGGTGTCGAAGCGAGAATTGACGGACTGGTGGCCAGTGCACACGAAGTGAAAATGCTCCGCGCAGAATTTGGCACAAAGACAAAACTGGTCGTTCCGGGAATTCGTCCATCGTGGTCCGAAGCGGGCGATCAAAAACGCGTGATGACGCCACGTGAAGCCCTCGATTCAGGCGCAGACTTTCTCGTGATTGGTCGGCCGATTCTCGCGCACTCCAGTCCACGCGAAGCTGTTGGCAAAATTCTGGATGAAATCGGACGTTGACAAGGTTCATGTGCCGATCTTCACAGAGCTGGACGTCTATTACGATTTCACGTTCCGGTCTGCCGCCACGAACATGGCGATCGATGAAACTCTGCTCGAAGTAGTAACGATTCCGTCAATTCGTTTTTATCGATGGAATTCCCCTGCTCTGTCGTTTGGATATTTTGGAAAATTTGCCGATGTCGCTGATTATGCGACTGAGCGCGATTTAGTTCGGCGCTGGACCGGCGGCGGAATTGTTTTTCACGGAGACGACCTTACGTATTCGATTGTGATTCCCGCGAGCGACCCGATCTTCGGCGATTCATCGATGTCGATCTACGAGAAGATTCATCGTGCCTTGTGTAATGCACTAATTGCGACTGGACAGCGCGCACTTGTAGCCGGGATCGTTGACCCCGCTGCCGCGGTTACCGACGCCAGCTACAACGGACAGTGTTTTGGCAATCCGGTGCGCGCCGACGTGATGGTGAATGGGCGCAAAGTCGCAGGCGCGGCACACCGCCGCACGCGCGCCGGCTTGCTGCATCAGGGCAGTATACAACTCGCTACACGACGAGTCCGTCCGACCGGCGGACGCGTCGATCTTGGGAATGATCTGGCGGAACGGTTCGCGGGCGAATTGGCGGAAGTCTGCGACGAAAGATCGTTGACTACGCGAATCGAGGAACGTGCCAGTGAAATTGCACAACAGAAATACGACACGCAAAACTGGTTGCAGCGACGCTGACATTTTTCTTGTAGCCACGCGCCTGTGGCGCGTCGAGCAACGGTGGCAGGGCCGCGGCTATGATCCATTCGCAAGTTAGAAACTTGCGTCCCTAGTAAGGTGTTGCTTTGACAATCCACAAGCCGCCCCTCTATTCTGCGCTTGTGGAAGTCTTTGCACGCTCGGGCCTGATTCGGACTGGCAAAATGGCAACCGCTTCTCCGCTTGGACCGCTAGCTCGGGTGGCGCAGCTCGTGCAGCCGCATCTCGACGAAGTGGAAAGACGAATCGCGCAACAAGCGGCCGCTTTCGATCCCGACATCGAAGGCTACGTGACCTATGCCGTGGGCGGCCGCGGTAAACGTCTGCGCCCGCTTGTAGCGCTACTCGCGGGCGGGGCGACTGGCGAAATCAACTCGGGACACGTCGATCTTGCCATCATCGTCGAATTAATTCATCTCGCTACACTCGTGCACGACGACATCATGGATGAAGCGGAACGACGCCGCGCACAGCCTACCATCAACGCACGCTGGGGTAATTCTCTCAGTGTTCTTTTAGGCGATTGCCTTTTCGCACACGCTCTGGATCTCTCCACAAATTTTGAAAATGCAGACATCAGTCGTGCAATTGCGCGGACGGCGCGTGAAATCTGTTCGGGAGAAATGATCCAAACGCAACGTCGTTTTGATCTCAAACTCCAGGTCGATGACTATTTACAGATCGTGGAAAAGAAAACCGGCTCGCTGTTCGCGACGGCGGCTGAATTAGGAGCGACGATCAGCGAAGCCGATCCACACGCCATCGAGATGTTGAAAACCTTTGGGATGCGTATCGGCATGGCCTACCAAATCTACGATGATTGTCTGGACATTGCAGGCACCGAGAGCTCGACCGGCAAAACGCTGGGGACGGACTTGCGAAAAGGCAAGTTCACACTTCCGGTGCTGATCTTTTTGCGCTCCGCCTCCGAGTTTGAACGGGAGCGCTATTGCAGCCTTATCCTCGAAGGAAAATGCGAGGAGATGACGGAACTTTTGAAAAATGGCGCGACCAACGGAGCGCTGAATGAATCGATCACGACGGGAACCGATCTCATTCGCGAGGCGCAGACCGGAATGGAGAAGTTTTCTGCCAACGCGCATGTCGAGGGACTGTTCGGCTTATGTGAAGCGTTCCGTGAAATGCTTGAGCAGTTGCAAGGCTGATAAAATGCCGGAAGGGGCTCCGTGCCCGCACCTTCGGGAACTTCCCTCGCAGCACCAAGGCCATTTGAATTTGTAAAATGTCGCAGCTCAAAATCCGCGAAATGCCGCGGGAGGAGCGGCCCCGGGAGAAACTTGCCGCCCACGGCGCGACCGCACTAACCGATCCGGAGTTGATTGCCATTTTGCTGCGCACCGGAGTACCGGGAGCAAATGCGATCGAAGTCGCGCGCAAGCTGTTGAAGGATTACGGCTCACTCGGCGGGTTGAGCCGATGCACGGTTGACCAAAGCAAAAGATCGATTCGCCCGAACTGGTGAACGAGCTGGTCGGCTCGGAGATGCGTCGGCTGCGTAAAGAATCATTGCGCGTGATTCTGCTCGACACGCGCTATCATTTGATTCGAGTCGAGGAAGTCTCGATCGGAAGCGTGAACGAAAGTATTGCACATCCGCGCGATGTCTTTCGGCCCGCGCTCGTTTCCTCGGCCTACGCCATCATCGTAGTGCATAATCACCCTTCGGGGGACCCTTCACCGAGCCAGACCGACCATAGTCTGACGCGCCGTTTGGTCGAAGCCGCCGAGCTTCTGCAGATCAAGTTGCTCGATCATATGATCATCGGGGCGCCCGCGGATGGAAACCCCGGCTACTTCAGCTTCAAGGAAGCAGGCGTGCTGTGAAGAGAACCATCGTGCGAGACTTGGAACACAGGCATCTTGCCTGTGCGGCCAACAGACATTTTGTCCGGTGGCTTAGAGTCGCCGGAGTGAAACTCTGGTGGTCGCACAGACTACAAGTCTGTGTTCCGATCAAACCATGAGCAGCGCTAAAATTCATCCGACGGCACTTGTCGCTCCCGATGCGCAGCTCGGCGCCGACGTCGAGATCGGTCCGTTCTCGGTGATCGGCCCGCAGGCGATGATAGGTGATAAGTCGATCGTGCAGTCGCACGTCGTCATCGAGGGAGATGTCGCGATCGGAACGGGCAATTTTATCGGACATGGCGCGATTATTGGCGCGCCGCCGCAGGATCTTTCGTTCTCGCCAGAACGAAGAACGAAGGTCGAAATCGGAAACGACAACGTCATTCGCGAATATTGTACGATTCATCGTGGCAGCCCCGACGGTAGTGTCACAAAACTCGGAGATAACAATTTCCTGATGGCGGGGGCGCATGTCGGCCACAATTGTGCGGTCGGGAACAACGTCGTCATCGCGAACAATTGCTTGTTGGCTGGGCATGTGCGCGTGGATGACGGCGCATTTCTCGGCGGTGGATCGACATTTCACCAGTACATGCATGTTGGGCGGCTGGTGATGGTACAAGGCAGCTCCGCTTTCGGAAAAGATCTGCCGCCGTTTACGATTGCGGCGGAACGCAATTCCATTTTCGGAATTAATGTCATAGGTTTAAAGCGCGCCGGATTCAGTGCGAAGGATCGCGACGAAATTAAGAACGCCTTTAAGTTCGTTTACACGAGCGGGCTGAACATTTCCCAGGCGCTGGAAAAAGCTGGGAAATTGAAACTCGGCGCGCCCGCGCGCGAGTTTTTCGATTTTGTCGCGAATGCGAAGAAGCGCGGGATTTGCCCGTATCGACGTGGATCGGGCGAGGACGACCATAATTTCGGTTAAGTAGGGCGCGACCGCCGGGCGCGTCGCCTGCCTCGACGGACGAGCGAACCCCTTTTCCCTACCCTAGCGCGAGCAGCGCAAGCATACGGCCGGTGCGTCCTTTTTCGGCGCGATAGGAGTAGTAAACATCGACACGGCAAGCTGTGCAGATGCCGCCGTCGTTGATATTGTGCACGCCTTGTGCGCGACATTGTTCGACAATCTTCGCCGCGAAATCGATCTCATAATGGGGCGGGCGAATACAGGGGCTGAGCTGTACGATTAGTTCAGCGGGATTTGATCCGAAGCGCTGCGCCATTTGTGTGATTGCAGTCGTGACGACGCCGAGCTCGGTCCCTCTGCGACCGGAATGGACCAGACCGATGGCGGGTATCTTTGGATCGACAATGTAAACAGCGCAGCAGTCGGCGACATGAATGCCGAGCGCGAGCCCTGTCTGATTTGTAATGACGCCGTCGCAACCGGCGAAATGTTTGTCCGACTCGACCGGTATGTCGACAATTGCAACCTTGTTCCCATGAATTTGTTCGGCGGTGAGCAGCGGCCAATCACCCATGCCAATTGCGCGCCGGATTTCCCGATGCGCCGCTTCGAGTCGACTTAGCGCTTCGGATTTGTTGTGCGAAACGTCGATTCCTTGAATGCGTTTGATGAATGCGTGCCGACAAACGCCTGCCGCGTCAAGAGCAGGAAATTGCTCGATTGGAAGTCTCTCCGCAGCCACAAATCGCTCGACTTAGGCCCAGCTTCTCTTGCACTAGTGCGAGGACGAGCGACGGCGTTTTCCGGTAGCATCCGTGCCACTGCTCGTGTCATAGGTTTTCGATCGCGTCGCGCGCGGCGCCAGGTTGGCGAACGATTCGGTGTAGGTGCTTTGTGCACCGGTCGCGCGATCGAATTCCGCCAGGGAAGAGTTATAGCCAAAGAGCGCCTGCAATCGCGTCGATTGCGCCGTGAGCAACTGGACCTGGGCGTTGAGGACATCCAACTGCACCCCTGCGCCAGCGTCGAGCCGGGCCTTGGCGAGGCGCAACGCTTCCTCGGCTTGCTCAACGTTTTTTTCCTGACTCTTAATCAACTCTTGGTTCTGCTGCAAATTTGAATACGCGGTCTGCACTTCCAGTTCAACCTGCCGAACGTCGTCGTCGTAAGTGATCTTGGTTTCCGATAGGAGGGCACGCTGTTGGATGACCTGGCCAGCGATCGCGCCGCTGTCCCAGATCGGCATGCTGCCCTGCACCCCTGCGATCCAACCTTTGGAAATATCATGCCAGCTGGAATTAGTCGGCGAGCTGACCCATTCGCCGCCGCCGGTCGCGGTGATAGTTGGGAGGTACTGGCCCGCTGCCGCCCGCACTTGCTGAAGTTGATTCAAGACGTTTGCCCGCGCCTGCTTAAGAAAAGGACGCCGCTCCTTTCCAAGCTCGATCGCACCGACCAGCGATATGGTTCGCGGGTTGTATGGCATTTCACCCACCACTTCGAGCGGCGGATTTTCACCGCGCCCTGGCTGGAAATCGAGGCCTAGTGTCTTGGCCAGAGTGATCTTCGAGATGCGATAATTATTTTGCGCGGTGATCAGTTGCGGAAGCTGATTGTAGAGGGCCACCTCCGCCTGCAGCACGTTGAAGCGCGGAACTGTTCCCGCTTCAAAACGGTTTTGCTGATCCTTCAACTGGGTTTCCAACAAGTGCACTGATTGTTCCTGGACTTTGATAAGCTCTCGGTTGACCACTACCTGGTAGAACTGCGTTTTCACCGTGGCGAGGAGCTGGTCCAGAATATTGCGGAATGCGAAGTAAGCGCTGTCCCGCTGAAAGAAAGTCCCCCTGATCTGATTGTAAGTAGTGCCATTAAAAATCAGCTGCGTTCCGAGAACGGAGATGCTGTACGATATGTCGCTGAGTTGGGTATTCCTAACACCTGGTGTCGCCGTGGGGGCGGCGGCGGCCATTGTCCGAGCGTCGTCCCCGACCTGCGACTGCGGCGACTCAACGAGAGAACCGGATGCGCCCGTCCCCGTGGGTGTCGGCCCGATGGTCCCAGCCGTCGTGCTTACGGTTCGAGCGTTAACGAGGTTCGGATCAGTCCAATCATACGTCGCATTTACATTGATTTGTGGCAGCGCCTGAGCACGGACCTGAATGATCACTCCCTTCGTCCGTTTGATCTCCTGTTCCGCGTTGAGGAGAGTCGGATTGCGCTGCAGCGCAGTTAGGATCGCTTGATCAAGTGCAAATGTGGGAACTTTGCCTGAAGAAGAGGTACCACCGCCTGTCGATGTCGATCCTTCGCCTGTGCCGGCGCGCGCCACCCAGCTTGCAGCAATGACCGCAGCGGCGAACCCGGAGATTACAAAATATTTTCGCATAAAGAAGATGTAGCCCGAGAGATTAGATGCGTAATCGTAGGCGCGTAGATTCAAACTGCGCGCTTTTTACCGTGGTGTGATACCACTGCCGCCGAATAGATGAAAATCATTTCGATTGGCAGTAATCATAAATTTTACTGTAAATGTGCAACCACGCCTTTTGTTCGTCGGGCGTGAGGTGTTCCAAAATCTTCATAAGATTGCCGACCATCTCCTCACGGATGCGCCTGACAAGAGCGGAACCTTTCGGCGTGATGCAGACCATCACCTTGCGGCGGTCCTCCCGCACACTCGATCGCATGACGTAGTGGAGGTTTTCGAGCCGTGCGACCAAACCGCTCGCGGCCGCCGTCGTGTGCCCCATCTTCCGCGCAATCGCGGACATCGTGAGGACTTCCTTCTGGTCCAAGAAAGCGAGCAGAAAAAATTGGGGAAAGGAAACATTGCCCGGCGCCAGCTCCTTGCAAAGATGCAGTACGAAACAGCGCTGCATTTCCAGAACAATATGGGAAAGCCGCTCGGCGTCGGCGCGAATCTGGTCGGGCGGAGTTCGTGCAAACGCAGTGACAATTCCCGTATTCAAGCGGGCTAAAGCTAGAATGCCCGTGCGCGATCTGTCAAACCGCGTTGAGCCCGAAAAAGTTGGTTAATCCCAAACTTGATGGCTCAAACCAAAAAGCGCGTGCGACTCCTGGCGACCCACTGGCGCAAACTCTCCGTTTTCCAACCTTCCGCGAATGTAATGCGACCGATCGCCCTCGTTGCTAAGATCGACAATCAACTTCCCCGGCACCTTCGGCAGATCGAGACTTGCTGCGCCCATCATTTTCAAGATCGCGGGCCGAACAAATTGCAAGAAGGTCACAAAAGCAGAAACGGGATTGCCCGGCAAACCGAACACTGCACATCCATCGATGTGGCCGAACAGAAACGGCTTGCCCGGCTTGATCGCGACTCGCCAGATGTCGATCTCCGCGCCAAGCGCGCGCAGAACTTTTTGAACCAAATCGTGTTCGCCCACCGAAACGCCGCCGCAGACAATCAGAACTGGACGCTTGATCGCTTGCTCGAAAGTTTTGCCTAACGAATCGGCATCGTCGCCGCAATGCTGCATAAGTCCGGCGTGTGCGCCGCAACGTTTCAGCAATGCTCGCAACAATGTCGAATTGCTTTCGTAGATTTGGCCGAGCTGAAGTTTTTCTCCCGGCGCGGCCAATTCGTCCCCGGTCGAGATGATTGCCGCATCGACTTCGCCGCCAACCGCGACCTCAGCGAAACCTTGTGACACAAGCAATCCGAGCGTTGCCACGCGAATACGTTCGCCCGACGCGAGAATCCTTTGTCCTTCGCTCAGATCGCAGCCGCGCTTTCGCACGAATTCGCCAGGATCGACATCTACGTTCACGACGATTTGGTCGCCTTCACGCGTAACGTCTTCCTGCATTACGACCGCATCTGCGCCGAGGGGCATCGGTGCGCCGGTGAAAATCCGAATCGTTTCGCCCGGCGAAAGACGAAGTTGCCGATCTACTCCAGCCGGTTGCTCCGCGACCACGCGTAATCGGGCGCCCGATCGGCAGTCGCTTGCGATCGCCGCGTAACCGTCCATCGCCGAGTTGTCGAAATTCGGCAGCGGCAATCGCGCGAAGTAATCCTGCGCCGCGAAACAATCGAGCGCCTGCAGGATCGACAAGCGCCGCCCCGGCAATGGCCGAACTCCCTCGAGAATTTTCGCCCGCGCTTCTTCTTCGCTGATCATGAACAAAATCTCAGAGGCTCGGGAGACCTATCGCGTAACAGCGAATAGGCGCCATTCATCCGGGACGCCTTTTAACACGTACGCACCGCGGTCGCTGAATTCGATGGCCGATCCTGCGGCAAGATCTTTTACGGTGCTCGAGACGAGAACTTCGCTTGGCTGCGCTGCCGCGATCACGCGAGCGGCAATGTGCACGGCAATCCCGCCAATATCGCCATCGCTCAGCTCGATTTCTCCTGTGTGCACGCCTGCGCGAATCTCGATTCCGAGTTCCGGAACGCGATTACGAATGCTGCACGCGCATCGGACCGCGCGAGCGGGCCCGTCGAATGTCGCGACAAATGCATCACCGATGGTCTTAATCTCGCGGCCGCGAAACCGAGCCAGTTCCCTACGCACCAGAGCATGATGCGAATCAAGAAGGTCGCGCCACGCGCGGTCGCCGAGGTGCGCCGCCCGTTCGGTCGAGCCGACGATGTCGGTGAAAAGCACAGTCGCCAGAACACGATTGAATTCGGGCACTGAGCGAACTCCAGTTAGAAATTCTTGGATCTCGTCTAGCACTGCATCCTGATCGCCGACCCACGGGATGTGATCTTCACCCAGCAGCTCGACGAAGCGCGCGTTTGGAATTTGTCCCGCGATCCAGCGACCTTCTTCGACGTTCGCGTCCCGATCCCCCGTTCGATGGATCACAAGTGTGGGAACGCGGATGCTGGGCAGCACGTGGCGAATGTCCATTTGCGTGTTCATCCGCAGGAGCGCGATGGCAGCGCCTGGACTCGCAGACCTGCGGAAGTACGTAGCGAGCCGGCGCGCGAAGGCCTCGTCACCGGCTTTGCTTGGGATGTAATGCTCGAGGTCCATCAGCTCTCCCCATTCATCTTCAACCACTTCGTATTCCCGCTCGCGATCCTCGGGTTTGGGCGCCCAAGGATAATCAGAACTCCAGATTCGCTTGGCGAACGTGCCAAACATAACAAGCGCTGTGGTCCGCTCTGGGTAAGTTGCGGCAAAGAGGGCGCTGAGGTTTCCGCCCTCCGAAAAGCCAAAGACGGCCGCGCGTTCCGAACCGATCGCGTCCATCACTGCGCGCAAGTCGTCGATTCGTTCCTCCAGCGTGGGCAGTTTGTCATTGGGCACGCGATCGGAAAGACCGGTGCCGCGCTTGTCGAAGATGATCAGACGCGAGAAGGAAGCGAGCCGGCGCAAAAATCTGCCGAGAGTCGGTTCTTCCCACGCCAGCTCGACGTGGGAAATCCAGCCGGGGACGTAAACGAGATCGAGCGGTCCCTCGCCAACGACTTGATAGGCAATGTGAAGATCGCCGCTGCGCGTGTATTGAGTCTTGGCTGGCATTTCGCCCGTTCGCATTTTCGACCGCGGATATTTTCGGCCACATTTGTTACGCGGCAATCGACAACTCCGATAAATCGCAAGCCCCGATGAATGTCGATGTTGGCAATCGTCAATTCAGCGGCATATTCTCGCGCGAGATTTTGGTGAGGTGGCTGAGTGGTCGAAAGCAGCGCTTTGCTAAAGCGCCGTACCCCAAAAGGGTACCGAGGGTTCGAATCCCTCCCTCACCGCGTTTTTAGATGCCGGATTTTGTCTTGTTTTGCGCGCTTACGAGGGAAACAAACAACCGTGGCGATCTTTGAGCCACCCGGCAGATACACCGGCTGACATCAAATTTGTCACGTTCTGTCACCTGTCGAGTTTTCTTACAACGAAAGTCAAAGCGAATCCCATAACCCTTTAGGAATGTTCGCCCGCGGAAGAGGCAACGCATGGCCTTTGGAATATTATTTCGCAAACCCATCAGCGAGCGCGATTGTGTCACCACGCCGCCACCATTCGGCTCACCTCGTGCCGATGGTGGCGCGCTGATCACAATGATCAATCAAAAGGAATCAAAGCGGAGGTCGAACGAGAACGAAGCTGCCGTTAAGCAGCAGTTCAAAAATCTGAACTACTCGGTCAAGCGACTTGATACCAAGTCATCGAAAAGGCGGCGACCCGACTTTCTCATTTCAACTTCCTCGGGCCCGCTACTGCTTTGCGAAGTCAAAACGGTCGATTCTGCCTTTTATCCACGCGACAAGAAGAAGTATGGCGTTGAGCACGTCCACATTTCAACGCTGGACCCCAAATTTCGGGGGTCGTTCCAAGGCATTCCAATTGACCTCACAAAGATCGACAGGGCTCTCGCAGATGCCGTTCGCCAGCGTGCTGCACTAATTGCCGATCGCCCAGAAACTTCCGACCTCCCGCTGCTGGTCGCTATCTTTCCCGACCCGTTTCTTGCTGAATACCTGTTTGCGTATCCGTGCTCTTTTGCCGAACGCAGCGACGATTTTCGGGAAGTCAGCGGCATTTTGGCGATTAAAGAGGACTTTGCCAGAAACGAGGCTTTTAAGAAACTCAGCGATAAAGAACAAGAGCGACTCCTCAGAAATCCCGAATTGATGGATAGGCACCCATCCCTGCCGCCGTCCAGCACGGACTTTGTGTTATTCCGAAACGAAGCAGCAAGTCGGGAAGTCCCAGAGGATTTTGAATGCCAGTGTCTTCCACCCAAAGCCTACTACGGGTTAACGCCCTGACCTTCCGACAAGAAGCGTCAGCAATCAGTCCGTGCATCCCTTCCCAGTCAACACTAACAGCGGCTATCACTCGCACGCCATCATGCGCAAAATGACTCGCGGACGACAAAAGCCCGAGAATTTGTCACGTTTTTGTCACGTTTTGGCTTTTTGATGCCTCTGTACATAGGTAAACGAGCAAGGCTTCGAATCCCTCCCTCACCGGTTACCTATGAAGCTGCTGATTTGTCGAGCCGGTCAGCTTCTTATCATGGCGAGCGAAGTCGAGAAATCTCTCGCTATTCCCTTTGTTTCTGTAGTCCTCATTGAGCGCCAAGCGTTCGGCGCTTACAATGCAAAGCAGTGCGCACGGAATCAGTGCAAGTCCAAAACTTTATCGATGGCCAATTTGTCGAGCCGATCGGCGGGAAATACCTCGACAACATCGAACCCGCCACGGGAAAACCTTATTCACAGGTCCCGGATAGCGACGCGAGCGATGTCGAAGCCGCTGTCGCCGCGGCGGAGAGGGCGTTTTGCGATTGGTCAAAAAAAACGGCGGTGGAGCGATCGACAATTCTTTTGCGCATCGCGGACTTGATCGAACGCGACCTCGAGAAGCTCGCACGCGCCGAATCGATCGACACCGGCAAACCGCTCTCGCTGGCACGGTCTTTGGACATTCCACGGGCCGCCAGCAATTTCCGTTTTTTTGCGACAGCAATTCTGCACACCGAATCGGAAGCTCACATCACCGATGGCGTCGCGTTTAACTATACGCTGCGTCAACCGCGCGGCACCGCGGGGCTGATTTCGCCGTGGAATTTGCCTCTCTATTTGTTGAGCTGGAAAATCGCGCCCGCAATTGCAGTCGGCAACACCGCCATTGCCAAACCGAGCGAGCTGACGCCGATGACCGCTTTCATGCTGTGCGAGATTGCGCACGAAGCCAGCTTGCCGAATGGCGTGCTCAACGTTGTGCACGGCACGGGGCCAAATGTCGGTGCCGCGATCACGGCGCATCCGAAGATCAATACGATCTCGTTCACCGGCGGCACGGTCACTGGGCGTAAAGTCGCGGAAGCATGCGCGCCGCTGTTCAAGAAAGTTTCCCTCGAGCTAGGCGGGAAGAACCCGAACATCATCTTTGCCGATGCCGACCTCGACGCCGCTATCACCGGCAGCGTGCGCTCGTCGTTCGCGAACCAGGGCCAGGTTTGTTTGTGCGGTTCGCGCGTGTTCGTTGAGCGCTCCGCCTACAAAGATTTTGTCGATCGCTTCGTCGAGAAAGCATCGCAACTGAAGAGCGGCGACCCGCTGGAAGAAACGACCGATCAGGGTGCGATCGTGAGCAAGACGCAGCTCGATAAGGTGAAGTTCTATGTCGATCTTGCGCAGAAAGAAGGCGGCAAAATCGCGCTGGGCGGCTCGACGCCGAAATCGGTGAACGAGCGCTGTCAGTCAGGTTACTTCTTCCAGCCGACCGTCATCACGGATTTGCCGGTGTCATGTCGCGTCAACCGCGAAGAAATCTTCGGTCCGGTCATTACGATCACGCCGTTCGACAACGAAGAAGAAGTGATCGGCTACGCTAACGACACCGATTACGGCCTCGCCTCAAGCGTCTGGACCCAAAACTTAAATCGCGCGCATCGCGTCGCCGAAAAAATTCACACCGGAACGGTCTGGGTGAACTGCTGGCTCGTACGCGACCTGCGCGTCCCATTCGGCGGAATGAAACAAAGCGGCGTCGGCCGCGAAGGCGGCGAAGAAACATTGCGATTCTTCACCGAGCCGAAAAACGTCTGCATCGCAAAGTAGGGCGAATCGAAGAGCCCCTCATCGATTACCCATTTTCGGAATTCGTAGAAGCGTTCCACCACGCTGGCACATTCACGCGTTGCCTCGGTCTGTGAGCGTAGATTCGATGATGCCTTCACCGCGGCTGAAACGAGCTCATCGCTTGCAGCTGGTTCAGATTGCATCAAGATGAAGGGGAACTACTCCAACAAAAACTTATGTGTCGAAACATCAAAACTCTGCATAACTTCAAACCG
>WNGL01004884.1_pt2 | contig 20702 bp, 20 predicted proteins | sample 5400591 | NCBI WGS metagenome assembly WNGL01 (sample SAMN13153377, study PRJNA577476) | soil metagenome | isolation source: 80 cm soil or saprolite under Garry oak tree replicate 1 | place: USA:California | collected 2016-06-15 | reverse complement strand
GACCTGGCTGATCAGTCAGCGCACCTCATGCTCGTTCAAGCTGGCATCCTCCTCGCGTTACCCCTCCATTGTCCCAGGCGTGCTGGATCGTTCCGCGTGGGGACATCGCCTGCTGTCCAGCAGCCTGGCCAGCAGTGCGCGCCGCCGGGCGCGGTGCTGGTGGAAGCGCACGCCGTCGGTCGTGGACACGATCTGCTCGGTGATCAGCCTGGCGAGGCCGCGGTGCACGGTGGAATACAGCCCTGGGTTGGGGGTGTAGCCGAGGAAGTCCTCTCCGGTGGCTCCGTCGGTCGCGGTGGCCAGCGCGGCGACGGCGTCGGCCACGGTGAATGCGGCCAGGGAGTCCAGCAAGGACAGCGCGAGCAACGTCATGGCGCGTTCGGCGGTGGCACAGTGCCGCCGGTACAGGTCGAGGTGGCCACCGAGGAACACATGCGGGGTGGTCAGCGCGTTGAGGATCAACCGCAGCTTGAACGGCGCCGAGTTGAGAAACCACGGTGCCACGACCACGGGCGGCACCAGCAGGTCGCCGGCCGCGTCGATGCTAAACCCACCCAGGGCGAGGGCAGCGTCGATCTCGGCCGTGGTGGCGTGCAGTTTCACCTCGTAGGTGACCTCGGTGTCCAGCCGCAGCCCGTGCTCGGCGTGCAGGGACACCACCGCCTCCACGAGCTGGCTGAGCTGGTGACCGTGCGGTGCTGGCCCGACGAACAGCAGGTCGAGGTCCGAGGTTCCGGTCGTGGTGGCGGCGTGGGAGCCGTAGGCCAGGGCATAACCGTTCTCGCCCACGAACAGCGCGCGAAGTCGGCCCGCGTCGGCGAAGGCGGACTCGATGCCACTCACGGGACCGGTGGGAGGTGGTGGCGGGCGTCATGGGTGACCTGGAAGTCGATCACGTGCACACCGCTGGGCAGGATCACCTCGCCGGACGGCTGGGTGTGCCGGTCCACGAACGCGGCGACCTCGGCCTGGACGTCCGGGTCGGTCACCAGGGCGGGCATGTTCTTGAAGTGCAGGTGGTTGAACCACGCCCGCGCCGCGTTCGTGCTGGCGGCGAGGGCGACACCACCCGTGCGGGTGTGAGTCAGCCAGCCCTGGCCCCGGTCCTCGGCCGCCCGCAGCTCATCCACCAGCAGGTCACGGGAGTAGCCGCGCCCACCCTCGGGAAACGGGGCGATCCTCTCCCACGCGCGAGTGACCAGCCGCTGCTCGGCGGTCTCGGAGTCGAAGAACAACACCAGCAGGTGCCCGCCCTCGGCGACCAGGGACACGAGGTCGCGCACGAGCCGACCGGCGTGCCGACGTGCCGTGGCGTGGTCGGCGACGGGGCGGATGCCCTCGGCGGTCATCTCCTCGAAGCAGTCGCCCAGCGGGTAGCTCAACGACCAGAACGCGCCGACCACGTCGAACTCGCCGGCCAGGCCGTCGTCCAGCATCCGCGCGACGGCCTGGCGGGTATCGGCGCAGCGGATCTCGGCGCGGGGAAAGCGCGCCCGAAAGGTGTCGAGCATGGCCGGGCTGGAGTCGATGGCCACGAGCCGGCGCGCGTAGGGCGCCAGCCGCGCGGTGACTCGGCCCGTGCCGCAACCGAACTCGGCGATGGTCAGCTCGTGGCGGGGTGGCCCGTAGTGCTCGGCCATGCGGCGCGCGACCAGGTCGATGTCCTCACCGCCGTGGTAGTAGTGCGGCGGCAGCACCGCGTCGTAGATCCCGGCGGATCGGTACACCGCCTTGAATTCGGTTGCCTGCCCCGCGTCCTCGCCGGGAGCCTGGCCGACGGTATCGGTCATCCCCGATCCTTCCCCCACGGATGGGTCTCCCATTGCCGACCCAGGGACACGACGTAGTCCAGGACACCGGTCATGTGGCGCCGCTGAATTCGCGGATTGGCGGCCATGAAACGCAGCGGATACAACTGCGCGCCGCGCCGCAGCGCGCCGGCGTCGTCGGGAACGCTGAACTGGTGCAGGTGCCACGTTCCCTCGGTGAGCATCCGATCATGAATCCACTGGTTGGCCTGGTTGACCCGCTCAACATCGGCGCCGCTGGCGTTGTCCGGGTGGATACCAGTGGGCAGGTAGACGAACGTCACGGCGAGCAGGTCGGGATCGTGCAGGCGCAGCAGCCGCTCGTGTGCGTCGACCAGATCGGCGAACTGGCCAGCCGTGGCGATCCGTTGTTCGGCCAGCGCCGCCAGCCCTGCCCGGCCGTGGCTGCGCATCAGCATCCACAGCTTGAGCGAGAGCCAGCCCTTCGTGCCGATGAACGGAGTCACCTGGCCGAACGCGAATTCCTCCTGCATGATCAGGTCCGAGTAGCTGGAAATCGCCCGCAAGCTCGCCGGGCGGCGCACCAGCAGCGCGGACAGGCTGTAGGGCACGGCCATGACCTTGTGCGGGTCCACCGTCACGCTGTCGTAGCCGGCGATCCCGTCGATCTTGTGCCGGAGCTGGTCGCTGAACGCGCACAACAGGCCCCAGCAGGCGTCGGCGTGCAACCAGATCCGCTCGTCGGCCTCGCGGACGACGTCGTGCACGCCGCGCAGGTCATCGATCGTTTGGGTGCGGCTGTCTCCGGCGTAGGCGACCACCGCCATCACGCGGCTCGCGTGTTCTCGTACGGCTCGCCGCAGTTCCTGTAGGTCGTAGCGGTAGCCGATGGTGTCGACCTCGATCAGTTGGCTGCCCACACCGATCCAGGTCAGCGCGCCTTTCACGCTGTAGTGGCCGATGCCACGAGGCACGACGATGGCAAACCGGCCAGGGTCGGTGACGCCCCTCTGCATCGTGCCGGGCACGGCGTGTTCGCGGGCGAGCATCATCCCAAGTGTGTTACTCATCGTGCCGCCGTGGGTAACGACCCCGCCGACGTCCCAGACCGTCGCCACCTCCTGCACGGGCGGGTTGGCGTAGCCGATCAGCTCGCGCAGCCACCGCAGTACGGTGATCTCGATGAATGTCGCGCTCGGCGAGTCGAAGCTCTGGTTGATCAGGTTCTGCTGGGTGAACAGCGCGAGCACGCCGCCCGCGAGGGCGGCGATGTCGTCGCCGGTGTCGCCGAAGCCCAGAAACCGGGGGCTGGCCTCGTTCTTGCACAGCGGCAGCACGGTGTCGGCGAACTCGGCCAGCACGTCCGCCAGAGGGCTGGGCTGCTCCGGTAGTTCCGACACGAGCAGGTCGCGTGCCTGATCGGGACGCAGCCGGGCGTGGTAGATCTCCGGCTGGAGCTTGAAGTCCAGTCCCAGGGTGAGCGCGTGCGTGAGCAGGTCGGCCGTGCCCTGCCGGTCAGTGTCGGTGAGGGTGCGGATCGGGTCGGTCAACGCCGGAAGCTCCACCATGTCTCCTGTTCGAGCGGCACCCAGCGAGTGACAGTAGTCACGCTGAGCACATGCGCAAACCACCAGAGTAGTCGAGATGTCGATCGCTTTCCTGCCTTTTCCCGTGGCCGACAGCACAATGGACGACACCGCCCAGACGGCTCGGCACGGTGATCGGCACAATCAGCACCGTGACCTTTCCAACCGCGAAGTACGAGCCGTTGATGTATCGCGCCCTGCAACTCGCGCGAGCCGTCCCCAACCCCGGAGCCGGCGACCCGCCCGTGGGAGCGGTGATCTACGGGCCGGACAGGGCCGAGATCGCCTCGGCCCACCACGACCGGGAACGCACCGGAGACCCCACGGCTTACGCGGAAATCCTGGCCCTGCGCCAAGCGAGCCGCGCATTGGGCACGTGGCGGCTGGAGGGCTGCACGCTCGTCACCACGTTGGAGCCGGGCACCATGTCCGCCGGGGCCATCGTCCTGGCGCGTATCCCGCGCCTGGTCATCGGTTCCTGGGACAAGTACAACGGCGCGGTCTGCTCGCTGTGGGACGTTGTGCGGGACCGGCGCCTCAACCACTACGTCGAGGTCATCCCCGAGGTCCTCAAACGGGAGTGCGACGCCCTGTTCGACGCCTACTTTGACTCACCCAGCGCCCACGTCACCAGTTGACTCCTCATCGGAACCGGAAGCCAGCCTAGGATGGCCCGTTCACGCCGTGCGCTTGGCTCTGCCCGGTGGCCCGGCGGTCGTGGATGAGGTTTCAAGCCCGCTCCGCCGGTCAGTTCCACGCCCAGCGGGCAGCTCGGGGCAGCGATGTCGCAGGAGCCCATCGAGTTCGTGCAGCGTGACGCCGAGTTTGAGGGCGAGGTCGGGGCGTTGCCAGAGTTGGGGTTGCTGTGCCGCGTCCCAGCGGCCGATCGTGGTGCGATCGACGCCCAGCGCCTCGGCGAGCCCGTCTTGGATGTAGCCGACGACGACGCGCCGGTTGGCCAGCGGGCGTGATGATCGGGCCACGATCCGTTCACTCCGTCCCGTGGCCGTGACGGGCCAGGTTCGTGGTCGGCCTGGGGCCGACGATGCGCTCGCAGTTGGGGCACGGCCGGTAGGGCAAGGGTGCTGCCTGCCCACGGCATCGCAGGCGCTCCGCAGGCGGCCCACAGCACGATCACGCCGCCGAAGTCCATGGCACGTCGGGTGTCGGGGATGGCGTGGTAGAGCGGAACACGCCCGGCAGCCACGGCACGCCGTCGGCCGACACGCCTGCGCCTACTCAGACGCTGTCGTCGTCCTCGGCTGGTGTGGCCGCGTCCGGGTTGAACCACACCAGCCGGGCACGGACGTGGCTGCCGAGGTTGAAGTGGCTCAACGCTCCCTCCGGAGTGCGCAGGCTTCCCCTGCACTCCGCGCGCCACGACCTCGATGTGGCCGTCGAATGCGATGCCCCACGCGGCGATCCGCGCGTCCACGCGCTGGCCGTACTCCTGCACGATGGCGAACAGCCGTGGCGCCTCGTCGGCAGCCATGCTTTCCAGGCGCGGCGATCCCGATTCGTCGCTCAGCGGCATCATCCCCGACGGGTCGGGGATGAACTGGTCCCACAGGTGACGGTGCCGCTGGTCACCCTGCGGCCCAATAGATTGTTGCTCGTCTCGGCGAGTCGGTGTTGCGGTGGTCAGGAGGAGCCTCCAACCGTGCCGGTGGTGTATAGGTCGATCAGCGTGTGGTGCGGGACAGTGGCAAGTCGGATCGGGCTCATGCGCTGGCTCGTATGGTCGGGATGGCGTGCTGATGAGATTGGTACGTCTCCGGGTGGTCCAGCGCGCGAACCGCGTCGGGCAGAGCACCGACCAGATGCCCGACTTCCCGCGGTGCCATCGAGGCGACCTCGCCGGGTGGCACGATCACGGCGACCCGTTCATTTTCCTTTGGCACGACGAGGATTTCTCGTCGTCGGCCGGCGACATCCCGGCACGATGCAGCCCACTGGCCGGGTTTGCGTCGTCTCCACCACGTGTTCGCTCGCCTTTCGTCGGGCGGACACGGCGGCCCGCCAAGTCACACGCTCGCAGGGATCGCCGTGTGCGCGGTTGAATCATCGCTGTGAAGGCACTCGCGGCTCCACATATCCTCATGCTGAATGCCGATCAACTGATTGCGGTACCTGCCGGATACGGGAACGACGGATACGTTCGTAAGTCGTGTGCGCCCGCCGACATGCAAGGCAGCGACATCGATGCTTCGCATAGCGCGGATTCGTGCCGTGCGCCGGGAGCACCGCAGGTATTGGGTGGCCCTCACGCTCAGCGATTGCTGCTCGTTCGGCTGGATTGAGCCCGCCCCAGATTCCCCAAGGTTCTCCGTTCACCAGAGCGTGCGTCCGGCAGATCGTGACGACCGGGCAACTGACGCACACCGCGCGGCACCGCGCTTGCTGACTCGTCGGGGGATCGATCCAGTCCAGGTCCGTCCGACCGCGGCAGGCCGCGTCACGCTGCCAACGGTCCAAACTCCAACGAGTCAATTGGGTCTGCGAAGCTTGGGGCGACTGGTCAACGGTCGAGGCGTCCGCGTTGAGTGCATTAGGCGGCGCGATTCCGCTTTCCCCGGTCGGTGGCCTGGCGGACCTACCTTCGCTGGGGCGCTTGGCTATGGACGCCTCGACTCCTCGTGGATGTCGGCACGCCTCGTTATCATTAAGCCACTCAGGTTGAGTCAGTTGCATTCCGCTTGCCAAGGTGGCTGTAGAAGTCGCCACGGATGGCCGACTGATTGTGACGGTGCACTGGTCGGTTCTGTGCTGGTTGTATTGCGAACCGTCTTTCCATGTGGACATTGCCGTCCCCCTTGTCCTCCCAGATCCTGTCTTCTCGATAGCGCACGACGAGCGGGGCCGCGGACTAATTTCCCGTCTGGCTGCGCGAACACGACTGGCCAACGATGTTGTTGCGGTATGCGCTGGCACAGGTCACACCGCGAGCGGTCGGCGACTCATACAGTGGGCCGGATGCGTTGACACGTTGGCAATGCATCGTTTGCTCGTCGTTCGATGGGCCCACGTCGTGTCGATCCCACGTGACGGAATACCCGTCAGGGGTGTGGTCATCGGCGCGGACGCCGTCCCCGGTGGGTCTAGCGGCCGGGGGCCACTCTCGGTTCGACCCCTGGCTCGATGACTAAGCGCACTCAGTTGATGGCTCCCCCGACGGGCGTTCATGCGACCCTCTCCCCGTTCGCGCTGACACAGTGATCCCGCCGAACGGTTGGCGCGCTCCCCGCGCGCCAACCGCTCATCCCCGACGCGGTGTTCCGACCGCTCCACCTGCTCCCAAAGTGTGAGCTTCAGTTACGATCTCTCTTGTGGTCCGGCTTGTCAACTGAAGCTCACACTTTCGGCTGGGCGGTGCCTACGGAGACACTGGACGTCCATAGGTTGACCAGGCAGACGACCCGCGTAAGGACGCGGGGCGCGCGACTTTTGTGACCACCTCGCGCATACGGTGCCGTGACGAGGCCCGGTTCCTACCGCGGAGGACAGCGGCTTGGCCGAAGCTGCGGGCTCCGGCGACCCTTCTCCAGCGTTCGCGGATGAGCTCCGTTACCGGGCTGCCGACCGTGCCGGGGACCACACGTGTCGCCACGACGACGCGGTCGCCATTCTCGGTGCCGCAGGATACCCGTCATGTACGGCGTGGAGTCCGTATGCCGGGCCTACAACTGCTGCAGGTGTCTGGACCACAGCCGACGACAGAGGGTCCTGTGACCGCATCCTCGAAGAACTCACTGTAGGCGCCGACGGCCTGGCCTGCGTCATCTGCGGCGCGGACTACCTGCGGGTACGCCTCGCCCATGTGCCGGTCGGCCGATCATTGTCAGGTTCGAAGGTGTACGCCTGCGTCGGCCGCTGCTCCGGTCGCGCCCGCCGCGAGTCCGCGCCGAGTGGTGGGCGACGAGCGCACCGCGCAAGACCGAGCGGAGCCGCCGCCGGAACCTGGCCTTGTGGGTGCTGGTCGCGCTGACCGCGTTCATCGCGGTCGGCGCCACCTACTCCTCCTACAAGCACGGCGTCCAGTTCGCCCTGCGCGACAGCGGCGACCCCGGCACAGCGTGGATCTGGCCACTGATCGTGGACGGCATGTTGACCGCCGGCACCCTGGTGCTGTGGATGACCCGCCACGCCGGCAAGGGCCGGGGCTGGTGGGCCGGTTGGGTCACCTTCGGCCTCGGTATCGCACTGTCGCTGAGCGCGACCGAGTTGAGTCTGTTCGCGGTGATGGTCACCGGCTGCCCGCCCGACACCGTGGCGCTGTTAGCGTTGATCGAACTGCTCAACCATGTGCTGACCCACCACCACACCGAGACCGCCACCGAGAAGACCAACGAGGCTGGTCCCCGGACAAACGAGACCGACGTCCTGCCGGCGACGCGGCTCTCGGCCGTCTCAGGCGATTCTCGCCCGCGCCCGGAGCCGACGGCCGAGCAGAAGATGTGGGCGTACTACCTGACCGAACGCGCCAAGGGACGGGCTCCGACCAGCGCCGAGTTGGACCGGGTGTTCTTCACCAACAACTACGGCCGGGGAGTGCTACGTAGGTGGCGCGAGGAAGGCCGCATCCCAGCAGCCGCACGCGAGGCCCGGCGGATGCGCGGCGACCACGAGGCCCCGTTGACAACATCTTGGGCAGCAACGGTGTGACGACACTCATTTGCTGTTCGAACGACTGGCGTTGGAACAGTTCGTGGAACTGGCCCAACGTATGTTGGCGGTGCCCAACCCCACGACTCGAAGGCACCCCACCGACTGTCCTGGAATCCAGCTACGGGCTCGACATCCGAGAAATCCACGCTGCTGTCGCCTGAGCGACGGCGGACACCGATTGCCCTTGGCCTGACTAAAGACAACAGGCCGCTTGTGTCCGAGACGGATGGCCCGCTCGACAGCGGACACTGCGCAGCATCACCGAATGTCGCACGGCCAGCCGATCGAACCACCTGCGGAAGGACTGGGGAGGTGTAAGACTGCAGGACCGGCTCGATCAGGAATTCCCCGCCGGCGGTATCAGGCTTCTGGTGATCGACGATCCGACCAACCCGCCGCCCGGCAGCGCCCCGCTGGTTCCCGGCGTGCTTGACCAGCAAGAAACCGGCTTGTCGTCTAATGGGAGCTACCGGGTCAGCATCTGGCGGACTCGGTGCCCGGTAGCCGTCGGCGAGTGAGCACTCTTGCCGCCTCGACCGATGTCGAGTCCTGGTGTCAGAACGTGCCCTCGTCGGTGGTCGGCAGATGGATGGCTGATGGGTGTCGTGCCCGCTGATTGTGCGTAAGCACTGGTCCATTAGGGCGCTGGTCTCACCCGCGTCAGGCCCCGCGCGGCGGGAATGCGGCCAGCAGTTCGCCAAACGTTTGAGCACTGCGCGGCCGTAGTTGTTTCGTGCCGGCAATCCGATCCAGCTCCGCCCCGGTCGGCTCGGTGCCCCCGAGACACCGCATGTCGGTAGTGCTGCCACATCACATGTTCCGCTGTGGGGGTACGCGCCGGTCGAGACTCGTCTCGGGCCGGAACGAGAGCGACTCTCGCCTCGGTCGCGTTGTCGCCGACCGGGCTGGTCTCGGATACCGCGGCGTCGCGGCCGGTGTGCCGGCAGCTCCTCCGCGAGGAGGAGCGCCACCGGTGGCCACCCGACGACCAACACGGCCTACCGTCCCTGGGTGGGCACGCCGCTGCGATGTTGGCAGCCAGCGAACGACGATTCCCCAGCAGGAAGTCAGCCACATCGACCATCGGCTTCGGCGGATGGCGTCCCAGCCGAGCGTGCCGTCGGTGGCCAGGTGACCCCCGTGTTGGCCAGATCGAAACGTCCACTGGGTGGGCGATCGCGACCGGAGGGGCAGGCCATTCGAAACGTTGTGTCCGCCCCTCATCTTCTGGATCAAGTCGCTGTCGCCCACCGCCACAAGACTGAGCTCAGTGCGTCGTTGAGTACGACTTGATCGCTGGTACCGCGCGTTTGGCCGTCACGGTGTCCGCGCTGTGGGCACGTTACTAGGTGCCAGCGACGCCGCGTCGGCCAACAGTGTGAGCAGTTGTCGCTGTCGCTGTCGGAACTCCCGGTCGTAGGTCTCGCCACCGTGAATGCAGCTCGCGTAGCGAGATCAATCACGACACTACCTCGCCCGAGTTGGTCTCGGTGTCTTGCCGTACCAAACTGGGCATGTTGTTGTTGTCTGTATCTGCGAGCAGGCCAGTTTCCCGCCATCGGCGAAGCACTCGGCGTCCGAAGTTGTTCGTGCCCGCGACACGGTCCAACTCCGCCCCGGTGGGCGTGCGGCCGCACATGGTTTCGCGCTGGTAGTGCTCCCACATCAGATTTTCGGCGGTGGTCTTGCGGGTCGGTCCCGGTTGGTCTCGGACAGACGCGAGACGGATCACCGCGTCGGTCTCGGGAGCTGTCGCGGTCTCGGCCTGGTCTCGCTGGTGGGGCCGCTGCGTAAGCAACTCCACCGCCAGCAGTAGTGCTACCGGTGGCCACCCGGCGACCAGGACAGGTTGCCAGGTGAGTGTGGGTGCTGAGGCGATGTTCGCGGCCATCGAGACGCCGATCCCCAGCCCGAACGCCAGCCAGGCGGCGAGACGGATGCGCCGGTCGGTGTGGCGGCTGGACTTCAGCAGGCCGACTGTCGCCAGCACGAGCAGGCCATCAACCGAGAGCGGCCACAGTCCTGCGCTCGTCGTGTCCGCTCCGCCGTGCAGGGCGAAGGCCCGCTGGTGCTCGTAGGAGCCGTAGGCGGCGACGGCCGCGACCAGGCCAGCGGCGATCCGCCGTGCCCACAACTCGGCCAGGCCGGTCGAGACCGGGCCGAGTCCGGTCGCTGAGGTCTCGGTTGGACTCTCATGGAATGTCATTTACGTTTCTCCGGAAGTCTCGTCAGATGTCTGACGCCGTTTCGTCGCTCTCGCTTGGGAACTGCGTAGGGCTAGGCGCGAGAAGTAGGCGCTGCGGGCGTTGTTGGCGCGCCGTGCTCGTTCCTCCGGTGGCAACACGCCGTCAGGATCAACTTCCTGGTCGAAGCGATCCCACGCGGCCTTGCGCGCCGCAGCGGTGCGCGCCCGGCGATCCGGCGTGTTGGTCCAGGAATGATGTGCGGCGATCTTGGCGCGGAGCGTGCGCTGTGCTGGTGTTAGGTGATCAGCCATATCTCCAGCACAGCGCACCCGTGTCACCGACTACAGTCGGTCACCCAGTCCCATGTCCCGATGCGACCGGTGGGCCCGCTCGTCGGCCGCGCTGGCACCGTAGCGGCGCAGCATTTCCGGTGACTTCCAGCCCATGATCCGCATCAGGTCGGTTTCGTTGCCGCCTTGTAGCTGCCAGTTGTGCGCGAGCGTGTGCCGCAGCCGATGTGCGTGCATGGCGTCAATACCCGCTTGTCGGCCACGGCGCTCGACAATCCGCTGGAGACCGGCCGGGGCGAGCGGGCCCTTGCCGTGTTCGGCCAACCAGAGGCGTTGGTGTTTTGACCACTTGTCCTGGCTTCGGATCCGCAGGTACCGGGTCAGCGCCTGGCCGGTTTTGGCGCCGAATGGGATGGCACGCGAGCGGCGACCCTTACCGAGTACGTGGATGACATCCAGATCGAGGTCCACATCATCCACCAGCAGCAGGGCCGCTTCCGACAGGCGCGCTCCGGTGTCGAACAGGACCCGGATGATCGCGGTGTCGCGCACCGACAGGAAGTCCCGGCCCGCGCAGGCGTCGATCATGTTCTTGATCTGGGAGTCCCGCACGATCGGGACGGGTTGCTCCGGCACGATGGGTGCCTTGGTCCTGTCCATCGGGGTCCGGTCGATCTCTTCCTCGTCCTCCACGAGCCACCGGAAGAAGGTGCGCAACGCCCGGTAGTTCGTGTGCGCGTTGGCCGCAGACGTCTTGTCGATCAAGTTCCCGATGAACTCCCGAATGTCGCGGGGGCCGATGGTGGTCGGCTCGATGGGCTCGGCTTGCTTGCTCGCCCACTCGCCGAGGATCCGCACGGCGTACAGGTAGGTCGTGATCGTCCGCGCGGACTTGTTGTCCGACTTCAGTGCCCGCCGCCACTGCTTGGCGAGCATCCCCCATTGCCCTGGGGGGTATGTGTGCAGGTCAGCCATGGATCTGATCGTCCTTCACGCGTGTCACCCAGATCCGCCGAAGCGGATGACCTGGGAGCGCTGTGCTCGGTACGACCTTGACCCTCAAGATCCTCTGATCTAGCATATCGCCAGGTCAGAGGCTCAGGGCGGAAGCGGAGGGATTCGAACCCCCGGACCCTCTCAGGTCTTCCGCTTTCAAGGCGGATGCATTCGGCCGCTCTGCCACGCTTCCCTGGGGTCAGCCTAGTGGCGGCTACGCGGTGGGTCATGCGGGTGGCGCCGGGGTGTCCGTTCACCCTCCAGCGTCACGGTGGGCACAGCGTGCCGACGATCCGGTGACAGAGCGTCCATACAGGACCGTTTCAGTGGGTTGTTGCAGCTCAGAGGCGTTGCTGGGGTTGTGCCCATCGTGCTGTCGGCGCATGCTGGAGGGCAGACGGCCAGCCGATCGCTGACGGGGTGCGCCAACCCGGCGTGCCGGTTTCGTGTGGTCCGTCGGGAGGGATCAGGTGGTGCGATGCTGGCAAACCGCATACGGCGGTGTGCCCTCGGCTGCATCCCCGCGATCGAGCCTGGCCTGTATCGGCCCGATCCCGACTGTGAGCGGCCGCGTTCGGGTTCTCGGGTGCGCAGGCGCCTGCGACGCCCCTCCCGCGCACGTCGACGCTGTTGAACGTCAGTTCACCAGGTGCCTCCTAGCTCCTGGATGGCGTTCCACGCCAAGCCCGGCACAGTGGTCACCGTCGGCTACATAGCTGATCGATGAGTAGTGGGGTGGGTGTGGCCGCATTTCCAAGCCGCACCCACCCCTTATGTCAGGCCCAGGAACGGCTTTACTTCCGCGAGGCCGGTGACTTCCAGTTTCCAGTCCGGTCGGTACCGTTCGAATCGGTCCGCTGTCAGTCGCAGCCTGGTCTGGGTGGCCGGCCGGCCTCGGCGGACGTCCGTGCAGGTGCCGTCCGGTTCGTAGCCGAGGCGGCGGCTGACGCCGTGGGACTTCGCGTTGTCGGTGAACGCGCTTGAGCGGGCCGCGCGGGCGCCCAGGTGGTCGAATGCCAGCATCAGCATCGCGGCACGCATTTCCGTACCAATGCCCTTCCCCTGGTGGCGTAGGCCGATCCATGAACCGCTGGACACTTCCCTGATCGTGGCGAAGTTCTTGGCGTACATGCCCTGGCTTCCGATCACCTCACCATCCAGGCGGATCAGGAAGTTGACGTGCCAGTCGTCCGGGGTGCAGTTGGCCCGTTGTTGCCAGTGAAAGCGGACGCCGTCGCGGACCAACTGCTCTGGTGGCGCGTCGGTCCACGGCACGCCGAACGGCATCTCCGCCGGCGGGTGCACGCCACGGCACGCCTCGGCCAGCAGCTCGACCAGGCCGGCGTCGTCGTCCGGGCGCAGTTCCAGCCTCGGGGTGCGTAGCACCAGGCGCCACAGGGGCCACGGGTCGGGCATCTCCGCCATCAGACAATGGTGTCCGGCGGCGCGCGGTGGCGCGAACCAATTACGGTGCTGGCATGCATGCGATCACGATCGACGAACCGGGTGGACCGGACGTGCTTGTCTGGCGCGAGGTGCCGGATCCCGAGCCGGGACAGGGGGAAGTGCTGATCGACGTGGCCGCTTCCGCCGTCAATCGGGCCGATTTGATGCAGCGGGAAGGGCGTTATCCACCGCCGCCGGGGGCGTCCGATGTGCTCGGATTGGAGTGTTCCGGGACCGTGGCGGGGGTTGGGGCCGGGGTGGCCGGGTGGCGGATCGGCGATCGGGTGTGCGCCCTGCTGGCGGGTGGCGGCTATGCCGAGCGGGTCGTTGTGCCGGCTCCGCAGGTCATGCCGGTGCCGGATGGGGTCGATCTGGTGGCGGCGGCAGGGTTGCCCGAGGTGGCCTGCACCGTGTGGTCGAACGTGGTGATGTTGGCCGGGCTCACCGCCGGCGAGGTGCTGCTGGTGCATGGGGGCGCGGGTGGCATCGGGACGCATGCGATTCAGGTCGGGCGGGCGTTGGGGGCCCGGGTCGCGGTGACGGCGGGATCGGCCGAGCGGCTGGCGCGGTGCCGGGAGTGGGGGGCCGAGATCACCGTCAACTACCACGACGAGGACTTCGTGGACGTGGTGCTGCGGGCCACGGATGGGCACGGGGCCGACGTCATCCTGGACAACATGGGGGCGAGCTATCTACCGCGCAACGTGTCCGTGCTGGCCACCGGCGGGCGACTGGTGACGATCGGCATGCAGGGCGGCAGCACCGGGGAGCTCAATCTCGGCATGCTGCTGGCCAAGCGGGCCTCGGTGGCGGCGACCGGGCTGCGGTACCGGCCGGTCGACGGGCCGGACGGGAAGGGCCGGATCGTGGCCGACGTGACCGCGCGGCTCTGGCCGCTGCTGGCGACGGCGCAGGTCAAGCCGGTCGTGGGGCGGGTGGTGGCGATGCGGGACGCGGCCGATGCGCACCGCGCGGTGATGGCCGGCGCCGTCGTCGGGAAGGTGTTGCTGCGTAACGGCTAGGCCAGTTCGGCCACGCTGCGGACGAGTTGGTCCGCCTCGACCGAATTGGTGTAGTGGGCGAGGCCGATGCGGACGGCGCCGCCGATCTCACCGACACCGAGCGCCGCGAACACACCGTTGAGACCGTTGTCGGCGAACGCGCAGATTCCGCGTTTACCGAGGTGGGCGACCGCGTCGTCGGCGCGCATGCCGGCGACGGCGAATGCGAGCACCGGTACGCGGCGCATGGCGTCGCCGATCACCATCACGTGGCGCAGCGAACGCAGCTCGCTGATCAGGTACGCCAGCAGGCCCGCCTGGTAGGCCTTCATCGAACCCATGGACGTGAGCAGGCGCTCCCGGCGCGTGCCCAGCGCCGCGTCGTCCAGTTCGGCGAGATAGTCGACCGAGGCCACCAGGCCGGCCAGCAGCGGATGCGGATGCGGGCCCAGTTCCAGGCGTTCCGGGCCGTTGGCGCCGGGTTCCAGGGAGCACGACGGCAGGCGGTCGAGCAGGCCGGGATCGCGGAACACCAGGGCGCCGACCGGCGGGCCGCCCCACGCGCTCGCGGACAGAACGACGATGTCGGCACCGAGGGTCGCCACGTCCACCGGCAGGAACGGGGCGGCCGACGACGCGTCCACGACGACGAGGGCGCCGTTGGCGCGGGCGTTTTCGGCGATCCGGTTCAGGTCGGGACGGGTGCCGACGGCGCCGGACGCGGCCGTCACGGCGACCACCTTGGTGCGCTTGGTGATCAGGTCGTCGTACTGCCACGCTGGCAACTCGCACGTCTCGATGTCGATCTCGGCCCAGCGCGCGATGCCGCCGCAGCGCTGGGCGGCCTGCTGCCACGGGGTGGTGTTGGCCGGGTGGTCCAGCCGGGACACCACGACCTCGTCGCCGATCAGCCAGCCCGCGCCGATCGCGTCGGCGAGGCGTTGCAGCAGGGCTGCTGCACTGGCGCCGAGGACGACGCCGGCCGGATCGGCGCCGACCAGGTCCGCGACCGCGCGGCGGGCGGCTTCCACGATGGCCCGTGCGCGCTGGGACGCGGGGAATACGCCGCCGGGACCGGACACCGGCGCCCGCAGGGCCATCGACACGGCCGTGGCCACCTGTTCGGGTATCTGCATGCCCGCCGGTGCGTCCAGGTGTGTCCAGCCGTCGCCCAACGCGGGGAACAATCCGCGAATCCGAGCGACGTCCAACGCCATGGGCACACCGTACGGAGGGTGGGAAACGGGAACGTCAGAGGGGGCGAGGGTGGTCGCTAGGCTGGGTGTCGGGAACGGACGTGAACGGGAGTTAGAGATATGACGATGCCCGAGGAGAACTCGGAAGCGGGGGGCCGGCGGCACATCGTGGTGGTCGGACCGGACGGCACGCCGCTGGGTACCGCGCCGATCCCGGACGCCGACGGCGAGGTCGTCGGCGAGGGTGACGGCAGTGGCAACGACGTGGCCAACCTGGTCGAGCAGCCGGCGAAGGTGATGCGGGTCGGCACGATGATCAAGCAGTTGCTGGAGGAGGTACGGGCGGCGCCGCTGGACGATGCCAGTCGCAATCGTTTGCGGGAGATCCACCAGCGGTCGATCCTGGAGCTGGAGGACGGCCTGGCGCCGGAGCTGCGGGACGAGCTGGAGCGGCTGTCGCTGCCGTTCACCGAGGACAGCACCCCGTCGGACGCCGAGCTGCGGATCGCGCAGGCGCAACTGGTCGGCTGGCTGGAGGGCCTGTTCCACGGCATCCAGACCGCGCTGTTCGCCCAGCAGATGGCCGCCCGGGTGCAGCTCGAACAGATGCGCCGGGGCGCGCTGCCACCGGGCACCGGCGACGCCCACGACGGTCCACACCTGCGCAGTACCGGCCAGTACCTGTAACCCGACCTTCGCATACTGACCAGACCGTTCAGGCACAGTATTGTGGCGTCTTCCTTGCTGGAAGGAGCCCGAGTGCTGGACAAGGTCCGCCACAACGACGTGGTGGAGTACCTTCGCCGCGCCCTTCGGGCGGCAGGGCGAGCAGATCGACGAACTGCGCCGGGAAGTGGCCGGCCTGCGGGCCGAACTCGGGCGGGCCACGGACCGCGTCGTCGACCACACCAGTCGGATCGAGATCCGCAGCCGCCGGGATCTCGTCGCGGCCGGGGAGATCGACGCCGCGCGCGAGTCGGCCGCGTTCATCCGCGACCACATGACATCGGCCCGACGGTTCGAGAATCCGCACGCGACCCTGACGCACGGGCTGGCGCTGGCCCCGACCGGTGGGCTGGCGCTGGAGTTCGGGGTGTACTCGGGCGAGACGCTGAAGATCATCGCGGCGGCCCGCGACGGCGCCGGGGTGTTCGGCTTCGACTCGTTCCAGGGACTGCCGGAGGCCTGGCGGGCCGACTTCCCGGCCGGCACGTTCGCGGTGCCGCAGCCGCCCGACGTGCCGGAAGCGGAACTGGTGGTCGGCTGGTTCGCCGACACCCTGCCGGACTTCCTGGCCGCCCACCCCGGCCAGGTCGACTTCCTGCACGTGGACGCGGACCTGTACTCGGCCGCCGTCACGGTGCTGGAACTGGTCGGGCCGCGGCTGGCCGACGGCGGTGTGATCGTGTTCGACGAGTACTTCAACTATCCCGGTTGGCAGCGGCACGAGCACCGGGCCTGGCTGGAGTACGTCGAGCGCACGGGGACCGCCTTCGACTACGAGGCGTACACGTACGACCACGAACAGGTCGTCGTCCGGGTCAGGGGTAGGTAAGCCACCGGTGCGCGATCGGACGACATCGCCCCGGTACCCTTTGTATTTGTGCATGCGACCAGCACGATCGACCCACCCGTGATCCCGTCCGCCGTAGCGCCGACGCGCAGCTTCGCTCGGGCGATCGAGGACATCCGGCGGGGCATCGCCCAGCGTGAACTGTGGGCCCACCTGGGCTGGCAGGACATCAAGCAGCGCTACCGCCGTTCCGTGCTCGGTCCGCTGTGGATCACGATCTCGATGGGTGTCACGGCGCTGGGCCTGGGCATTCTGTACGCGGTGCTGTTCAAGCACCCGCTGCCGGAGTTCCTGCCCTACGTGACGACCGGGTTCATCGTCTGGAACTTCATCAACGGCTGCATCACCGAGGGCATGTCCACGTTCGTGGTCAACGAGGGCCTGATCAAGCACCTGCCGGCACCGTTGACGGTGTACGCGCTGCGCACGGTGTGGCGGCAGACGCTGATGTTCCTGCACAATCTCATCGTCTACGTGATCATGATCGCGATCTACTTCACGTATCTGGACCACGCGTACCAGATGGACACGCCGAACGGTCAGCTTCATCCCGGCCTTGGCGCCTGGTCGTTGTCGGCCTTTCCGGCGTTCGCGGTGCTGGCGCTCAACGGGCTCTGGCTGACCCTGCTGGTCGGCATCATCTCGACCCGCTACCGCGACATCCCGCAGGTGATCAACAGCGTCATCCAGCTCGCGTTCTACCTGACGCCGATCGTGTGGTCGCCGGACGACCTGTTCGGCAGCGGCGGCAGCGATCGGACGTGGGCGAAGATAGTCTTCCAGTTCAACCCGCTCTACCACTTCGTGCAGGTCCTGCGTGCGCCGATGATCGGCCAGCACGTGGACTGGTGGAGTTGGGCTACCGTCGGCTGGATCACCGTGCTCGGGTGGGCGTTGGCGCTGGTCGCCATGCGCAACTACCGGGCCAGGGTGTCCTACTGGGTGTGAGTGAGGCCGAGAACACATGATCGGCACCGACCAGCGGGCACCGATCATCGAGGCGCTGCACGACATCACCCTGTCGCTGGCCGAAGGCGACCGGGTCGGCCTCGTCGGCCACAACGGCGCCGGCAAGTCCACCCTGCTGCGCATGCTGGCCGGCATCTACGAGCCGACCAGGGGCACGGCGCACATCCACGGCAAGGTCGCGCCCGTTTTCGACATGGGCGTCGGCATGGACCCGGAGATCTCCGGACTGGAGAACATCATCATCCGCGGGTTGTTCCTGGGCATGACCCGCAAGCAGATGGAGAAGCGGGTCGACGAGATCACCGAGTTCACCGAGCTCGGCGACTACATCCAGATGCCGCTGCGCACGTACTCCACCGGTATGCGGGTGCGGCTGGCGCTGGGCGTCGTGACCTCGATCGACCCGGAGATCCTGCTGCTGGACGAGGGCATCGGCGCGGTCGACGCGGCGTTCCTGGACAAGGCCCGCGACCGGCTGGTCGACCTGGTCAAGCGCTCCGGCCTGCTGGTGTTCGCCAGCCACTCGGACGAGTTCCTGGTCGAGCTGTGCGATACGGCGATCTGGATGGACGAGGGCCGGGTGCGGCAGCGCGGCGGCCTGCGCGAGGTGCTGACCGCGTACAAGGGCAGGGACCCGTTCGAGAACATGAGCCCGGCATCGCTGGCCCGCCTCGGCGTGGCGCCGGCCGTGCCCGACGCGCGAGCGCGAGCATGAGCCCGGGAGAGCTGACGCGATGACCAAGGACATGCCGCTACCGGGCAACGACGCCGTGGTGGCGGTCGTGGTGACACGACACCGGCGGGAGTTGCTCGCCGACTCGTTGAAGGTGATCGGGGCGCAGAGCCGCCCGCCGGACCACCTCGTCGTGGTGGACAACGGGCCGGACCAGCCGGTGGCGGACGTGGTGGCGGCCTGCCAGGTACCGACCACGTACCTGCCGTCGCACCACAATCTCGGCGGCGCCGGCGGTTTCGCACTGGGCATGCTGCACGCGCTGGCCATGGGCGCGGACTGGGTGTGGCTGGCTGACGACGACGGCCGGCCGGCGGACGAGTCGGTGCTGGCCACGCTGCTGGACGAGGCGCGGCGGCGGAAACTGGCCGCGGTGTCACCGATGGTGACGAACATCGACGCGCCCGAGCAGCTCGCGTTCCCGTTGCGCCGCGGCCTGACGTGGAAGCGGCAGACCGCGGAGCTGGGCACGGACTTCCTGCCGGGGATCGCGTCACTGTTCAACGGGGCACTGTTCCGTGCGTCCACATTGGACGTGATCGGCGTGCCGGACTACCGGCTGTTCGTGCGCGGTGACGAGGTGGAGATGCATCGCCGGCTGGTTCGCTCCGGGTTGCCGTTCGGCACGTCGCTGCGGGCCAGTTACCTGCACCCGGACGGCTCGGACGAGTTCAAGCCGATGCTCGGTGGCCGGTTCCACGCCCAGGACCCCGGTGACGCCGTCAAGCGGTACTACACCTACCGCAACCGCGGTTACCTGCTGTCCCAGCCGGGAATGCGCCGGATCGGGGCACTGGAGGTGCTGCGGTTCGGGCTGTACTTCCTGGGCGTACGGCGCGATCCGAAGGCGTTCGTGGAATGGCTGCGGCTGGTGCGGCAGGGCCGCCGGGAGTTGTTCTTCCGCAAGTAGGGCTACGGCTCCTCGTGTGCCGGCGCGGTGGGGACCTCGGTGTCCACCAGGCCGGCGATCAGCAGGTCCGCCACCGCGCGCGGGCTGGGCAGCGTGGTGTCCGGTGACAGCAGCATGCTGATCGACATCCGCAGCAGCCATTCGGCGGCCTGGTCGATCGGCACCCGCAGCACGTCGTGGTGGGTGCGCACGAACCGCTCCACGACGGCCGGCAGCAGGGCCTGCACCAGCGAGGGCTCCCCCGGTTTCGGCACCACGACGTCGGCGAGCTGCTCCGGTTCGCTCGCGATCAGTCGTTGCAACACCGCGTGACTACGCAGGTAGCTCAGGGTAAAGGTGATCGCCTGTTCCAGGGCGTCACGCATCTCCCGGTGGTCCCAGGTCACGGTCGTGTCGAGCTGATCGAGGAACCGCGTGACCTCGGCCTCGGCCACCGCCCGGACCAGGCCGTTCTTGTCGCCAAACGCCCGGTAGGCGGTCGCCCTGGACACGCCGGCCCGGTCGGCGACATCGGTCAGCGAGGTCTTGCGGACACCGAACGCGAGAAAGCAGTCCAACGCCGCGGTGATCATCCGCGGATCAGGTTCTGTGGAAACCGAACTCACCGGCACAGTTTCTCACTGAAACCACACTGCCCACCCGTCTTGCGGGTCTTTCGTCGCCACGGCGGCCGTTACGCCCTCAGCGCAACCACGCTGTTCCGTGTGCGCCAGCAGCGAACCCGGGTTGCCCAATGATCGATTCACTGGTGGAGTCGATGGTGCTACGCGTCCCTACCGAACGAATCGAGGCGAGGATGGCTGAACCGCGCAGGGCACTGGTCTTGCACCTGACCAGTGGCAGTGAGCCGCTGTTGGTGGCGGTGCCCAACGAGTCCGCGACCGAACTGGCCGGCCAGCTACCGGACATGATCCGGCGCGGCGACGTGGAGACCATCGCCGCCGCCAACGGAGCGTCGGTCGCGGTGAACTTCGCGCACGTGCTCGCGGCGCATGTCGACATGACACCGGGGCTCGGCCAGATCTACGGCAGCCTACCGAGAGAACACTGACCGAGCCCGGCCGTCGTCAGTTCTCGAAGACCTTGCGCCACGACTCCAGCGACGTCAGGTCGGGCCGCGCCTTCTGGTAGACCTTGCGCAGCCGGGGGAACTCGCGGGCGAGCTGCACGTGGTTGGCCACCGCCGTGCGGAGCAGCGTCCAGAACGTCTTCGGATTGCGCTTGCGGTAGGCGACACCGCTGCCGTCCGCGGTGGCCACCGTCGCACCGTCGATTCTGGACAGCAGGAACCAGCGGGCGTCCTGCGCCGCGATGTTCAACTGCGGCCGCTCGTAGTGCTCCGGCTTGGCCGGCCACAGGTTGTGCACCAGGCCGGTGGCCAG
>WNGL01007458.1_pt1 | contig 20703 bp, 23 predicted proteins | sample 5400591 | NCBI WGS metagenome assembly WNGL01 (sample SAMN13153377, study PRJNA577476) | soil metagenome | isolation source: 80 cm soil or saprolite under Garry oak tree replicate 1 | place: USA:California | collected 2016-06-15 | reverse complement strand
CGTTCCAAGAGTTGATGATCAGCCCCGTATCGGAATATCCAGGGGCCGTCCCACAACTTGCCCCTTGGGCCACATCCACTATGGCGAACAGATTGTTGCCCACGTTCACAAGAGTGCCTGTGTTGCTTATGGAGAGAAGGGAGGCTCCTATCACAACTGCGACCACAGAGATGATGACGAACAGTCCAAGAATGAGCTTGATGGTTAGTCTAGACATTACTCTGCTTCCACCTTTCACTCACTAGTAGTTTGACGGCTCTCATGGTTTTGAATTTGGGCCGATGACCATTTAACATGTCTCAACTTTTTTCACGGGAAAAGATAGAAAGGCTTCCAGTCTTAACTTCCTAAGATCATCCTGATTGACTCCGAACTTCCCCAGACCTTCTATATGGGAGCTGGCATTCTGAACCCGAAGCCTGTTAGAGGGCCTTCCATCGAAAATGAGACTCGTCAAAAACATACTCTCTCCGATCATTCAGTCCAACACCGTGGAAACCTTGCCATCTATCCGTCCTCCTGTCATACGTTGCTTCGATCTGTTCTAGAGGCTCGACCATCGTTTCGGGGCGCATCATCTGCCCCATGATACCGGTTAGATGTCCTATCTGGTCCATGGCCGAGCCCAGCTCCTCCTCCCCCAAGAGCCCGAGAGAAAAGACGAGACGTACTTTCTGATCGATAAAGGTCAGGGTGAAGCCTGCGCCCAGCCGACCTCTCCGGTATCTGATCTGCTTGAACAAGTCTTTGAGACCACGCCAGTCATCCCGGATATTATCGGTGAAGAAGCTCTTCGAGTAAGGATGATGAAAGATAATCCTGACACGGGTCCCAACGGTCTCGTCCAGGAGATCAGAATAGGAAGGCTGTTCTAGCCGGAAGTGTTTCTTGAGAAGCTGGTAGAGAGCCTCATGCTCAAACGGAGACAACTCACCCTCAACCAAAACCTCCGCGACGGGTCTACCTGTTTCCAAAGCGTCGATCCTCGAAGAAATGTCAGATCCAAGAATCTTGTGAACTCTATTCACGGCGTCTTTGTTTCGGTCAAGCCCATTGCCGCGACTACGGCTCCAGCAATCATGCAAACCAGGCCCTCGACTAACATGAACCACCCGAATGCCGAGTAACCCGGCAAAGAAAAGCCCAACGAATTTGACAGGAGGAATATCGTATTTCCGTACAACACTAGGACCAGGCTCACTGCTGCGTTGAGTGTCTTCATACCGGCAAGTTCATCTTCACATCCTTAGAAGCATTGCGGGAGAAGAGATCTCCGCTACAGCCTTTGCCACAACCAAAGGGGCGTTCTTCGAAGAAACGTTCGACACACTGAGCATGATATCGCAGAGGAAGAAGAACTTGTCTCCAGAGACTACCTGTGGCGGCTGCAGAGTTTGCGCTCCACATGACCCTTACGATCCTTCGAAAAAACAAGAACACAACCACAAGCAATCTTCTCACTCCAATTAACGATCTTGGGATTGCTCAAGGTCAAGGTCCGTCAAGAAAAAGAGCCAGTCAGGGTCTAATGTAAGCTGACTTGTCCCACGAAACCCTGGCCCTCGTACACCTCGAAAGTTATTGAGCGAGCCTATAGAGGACCTTCAAATCAGCCAAGAATATCTCGGAGCCAGTTCTATAAGGACGAACGTATCACTTGACCAAAGGGATCCGGGTTGCTTTCAGTCTCCACTGGGTCGGAATATGACTGGTTAGCTCGAGCCAGGGGATTCCTCGACTCCGCTAAGAAGCTAGAAAGATCTCGGCCTTATGCGCCTGCTCTCAAACTTCTCACTTGGCAAGCCGCAGAGCTCGCGTTGAAAGCTCTTCAAGTCCCCCACAATATTGGAACCACACACGACCTTAGAAAATCGATGGATCATCTAAAGGCCAATAGAGTCTTGGACCCGATGGCTTACAACCTGGTGGAGGACGCTGTCGTCACCGTAACGGGCTCAGAGAGCTATAATGAGCTTCGATACCCACGTGAGAACAAATTGTTTTGGGAGACCTTAACACCCCAGGAAGCTAGAATCTTGGTTGACGCCTGCGAGACGATTGTCACCATCTGTGGCGTAAAGCTCGACATGGTCTCTAAGAAAGCAGCGCCGGAACGCAGTTCCGTTTGATTCGAATCTGCCCCATCTTATCCCCGAAACATCGTTACTATAAGGATGTATCATCACTTCAGCGTTACATTTATAACATAGCGAGTCTATATTTCGTTCAATGAAGTTCATCCTTAACGGGACGGCAGAGATCCTGATGCAGCCTGCTAGGTTCAAGATCCTGCAGTTTCTCCGAGATAACGGACCAGCATTTGTTGAGAAAATAGCGAAAGGAACAGGGGTTCATCCTAGGATGGTCTCTCACCACCTCGATGTTCTTCAAGACGAAAAGCTCGTCGAGAGCAGGTACGAACTCGCAAAAGTCGAAGGGTCGAAACGAGGCGTTGCTGTTCGGACGTGTTGGACAACCAAAAGAGCCGAAGAAGCGCTCGAGGATGTTAGGGTATCTCTGAAGGAGAGGACACGCTGATGATAATGCTAACCCGACTCAAGAGATTCACCAACTTTCTACTCTTCACCTTCACGGTAACAAGAATTCTTCTGCTGGCGGTGGTTGTGTTGAGCGTTGTCCCCGGCACGATCTATTTCAATTGGCCCGGCTGGGCGAAGTTAGATTTTGCTTATGCCTATGTCGGGTTATTCTATGTCGCCTTCATCTCGCAAGTCGACTTCTTTGTGGATGCCGCTCTGACTGCAATTGGATCTATGATCCTCGGAAGAAAATACTCACCCACCTCATATTGGACTCCTGAGGTTGATGCTCTTGCTAAGAAGATGGGCGTCTTGGGAAAGGCAAAGGTCCACGTCACCAGTAACCCTTGGGTGAAAGGTCCTTTCACCAACGCTGCTACCTCAACAATCAACATTCCGGCAAGCTGGATAAAGAAATATCACAAGAAGGAGATTCTGGCCATCATCGGACACGAGTTTAGCCACATCATAACGCGAAGACGGTTCATGATCGAAATGACAATAATGTCTTTCGTAGTCCTAGGATTCTCATTCTTGCTTAGTCTATACACAATCTACCAGATCTACATGGTCGCAGAGTTTGCATTGCTGCTGCTATTGGTTAGCTATGTGTCTCGAAGGAATGAGTCGAGAGCTGACAAAATAAGTGCGAAAGCAACAGGTCCGGAAGGGCTCATCTCGGTCTTCGAACACCTAAGAGCTGAACACAAGAGAGACGACGGTTCTCTCACGCACCCCTCGCTGTCTAATCGTATCAAACAACTGAAACCTATGCTCGACGATGAAAGGGCAGAGAGATTGACCTCGGTCCCTCCTGAATGATGGTCTTTCAAGACAATCACGCGGATCAGGAAAACCCCTACAGCGACAACAAATTCGACAAGTGAGTTTGGATGGCTAGCTAGGCCCTTCGTCCCCCGTGAAACTTCTCATCGGCGAGACATTAATCCAGTCCGCTTTTTCTATCTTGAACATGGGTCTTCCGCTAGAAGGTCTGCGAGTAATCGATCTGACCCAGGACTTCGCGGGCCCCTTCTGCACCATGATACTATCCGATCTAGGGGCGGAGGTGATCAAGATCGAGAAACCCCGGGGCGGGGATGAGACCCGAGCGTGGGGTCCACCCTTTATCGACGGTGTCAGCTACTATTTCCTCTCTCTCAACCGTGGAAAGAAAAGCGTCGTACTCGACCTGAAAACACGAGAAGGGCAAAGGATCATCCGAAAACTGGTTGTTGATGCGGACATTTTCGTTGAGAGCTCTCGACCCGGACAAATGGCCCGGTTCAACCTCGACTATCCAAGGCTGCGGAGGCTGAATAAAGCACTGGTCTACGCATCTATCTCCAGCTTCGGCCAGACAGGACCCTACCGCGACCGGCTGGGTTACGATCTTATCGCGTTCGCGATGAGCGGGATCATGGCCTCAACTGGGGAAGAAGGACGACCGCATATCAGGATGAGCGTTCCAGTTGCCGACATCGCAGCGGGACACTATGCTTCCACTGCAATACTTGCCGCGCTCTCTAAAAGACTAGTAACTGGTAAAGGCGATTACATCGACCTCTCCCTTCACGACTCTATTGTATCATGGCTCACCTATCTTGCCAGCTACTATTTCGCCACCGGCAAAGAACCAGAGCGGCGAGGCTCCGCTCACCCAAGCATCGTCCCATACCAAGCGTTCAGATGCAAAGACAAGGATCTGGTTCTCGCGATAGGAAATGATCAGCAGTGGAAGAATTTCTGCTACGCCACAGGCCTAGAAAGGCTGATCATGGATCGAAGATTCTCTACCAATCCGGCGAGGGTCAAAAACGGAAAAATCCTTATTCCTGTTCTTCAGCGAATGTTTCGCCGTAGAGATGCCAAGGAGTGGCAGAAGACTCTTGATCAAGCTAAGGTTCCAGTGACACCAGTCTTCAGCATTCGTGACGTAGCGCGAGATCCTCACGTTCGCAACAGAAGAATGATTGTGAAATCAAAAGGAGACATTCCACGTCTAGGGTCCCCAATGAGATTCTACGAGACAAAACCCAAGAAAACAACACCGGCCCCACGACTAGGACAACACACCAAAGAGATACTGGCCGAACTAGGATATTCTAGAAACGATGGCATAGAATTTCAGGGATAGGGAACATACAACAACGCTTAGTTAGCCCGAATCTCCTATCACAGGCCTATGAAAGCGCCGCTGTTAGTGGCGTTAGTAATCGTATCTCTAGTCGGCGCTGCAACAGGTTTCTATCTCTACAGTCGATTCATACCGTCGCCTGGAGCAGGTTCAGCGTCGTCCTCCAGTTGCACTGACCCTGCGTCGATTAGCAGCCATGTCTATAATCCCTCCAGACTTCAGGTCGTAAAGCCTTGCATTACCGCTTCCGGAACAGTAGACCGGGTTTTAGAGGAGGCTGACGGCGACGTTCACCTGCGAACGAATCTAGATCCGGCTAATAGCAATCTCACAAACAGTGGTAACGAAGGGTATCCAAATTACGGTGACCTCGTGGTCGAGATAATCTGCGTAAACACGCCTAGCCAGACAGACGCGATACCCGCATGCCAGAACTACACGAACCAGGTCCCAGTACCAACCGCTGGCCAGCACATCACTATCACCGGCCCCTATGTTCTAGACACTGACCATTACGACTGGGCGGAGATACACCCAGTATACTCGCTAGTCATTGGGTAGAGCCGGGAAGAACGCTACCCTGGACATCCAGCAAGGGGAACATTAGGATTAGATGACCGCCCGGAAGGACTGTTCGTTGATTAGATAATGTCCAAGTTACAAGTCAGCGACAATAGCCTGACTGATATTGCAAATACGACCCTGGCGAATCAGCTGGAGTCGCGTCTGAAGGAGCTTGAGAGAAACATCGCCGTGGCCCGACAGTTCATCGGCATGGCCGACGAGTGCTACTCGAAAGTCAAGCACGAGTGGGAACTATTGCAACAGGACATCGGGGTCAAGAACGCGACCACCAACCAAACTCGATACCTTCCATATACTGAAGAAAGAACAGACAAGCCAGAAATCAAGGAAACTCCTCGCAGGGAGAAGAAGGGTAAGTCGGAGTCTCAACTGAAGAAGGACGAGAATTCTCCCGACATTTCACCCGGACCAGAGGATCACGCCGAGTTTGCGAAGAACGGAAAATCGAGCCGAAAACAGTCGGAAACTTTCAGCCAGGATTTCAAGCATGGCAAAAGGTCCAAGGCGTCACTAAAGAAGACTCAGTAGTTTTTCACAGAAAAGACGCTTACGGATGGTCCTAGGTTAGGTCACAACTATGGTGACCGCTAGGCTGGGCGGGATGGTAGAGTATCCTTGGAAAATTGTCACGGTTCCAGTGTAAGTCCCCTTGCAAGCTGTCGCAGCCACGAGACAGTGCGCGGTCACAGTAACAGGGTCCGGGGATGGACCGCATGTCGCCTCACCCGTCGGACTCACGGTGAGACTGACCTTGACCGGATTATTGACCGAGGTCTTGAAGCTCACATCTGTAACCTTCGGAGCACACTTCACAAATTCGCCCACGCTACCCGACCCTCCACTGCCTGAGAACGTTATCGTGACAGGGTTCGCTGACCAGATCGCCTTGGGTGCTGAGCTGGCTGCAAAGCCAACTGCGGCGTAAGCTCCCACCATGATGAGGCTTATGGAAAGGCCTACCAGCAGATGTGGAAGATATCGCCTGATAGGGGACGGCAATTGCAGGCGCTTGGGCGTTTCCTATGAATTTAAGAGTTGCCCCATCAGAAAGCGAATTTCGACCATTTCCGCATCCTTGGGATATCTTGATATTTCTCTTTCGAGCGGCGGTTCGGTCAAGTTATCGTCGGATTCGTCTTGGTGCCTTTCTATCTCCATTCTCTATGATGAATCAGTCATGAGCTTCAGACGGAAGAATGAGGGACAAGGATTCAGGCCCGCCAAACGAATCAAAATCCGCTATCCAGATTTTCAAGCAATAGCAAGGATTAACCGAAAAGTCGTCACTCTTACGTCAGATGAGCATGCATACACGAAAGACGACGAACATAAAATCAGACGATTACTTAGTAAGGTTAGGAAGACGGCGAATGACGAGGAACCGTTTGAATCGATAATTCAGAAGACATCCCTTCTTATGTTTCAGATAGCTGGAGGCCAGCACTTTTATGAGGGTAACAAGCGAACTGCTCTTGCGGTCGCGGAAGCATTTTTGAAGTTCAATGGGTACACTATGAATATGGAAGATAGCGGTCTTCTTGACGTTGTTTACAAGGCGGGTATAGGACAGGCGGGTTTAAGTAACGTCAGGGACATAATTAGACAACTGATAAGAAGTGTCTGACGGTATGACTGAGGAAGAGCGTAAAGTTTGGGATGCTATCGTAGATGAGGTCATAGCGTCCAACAAGGAACTTCTGACCCGTATAGGCTCTGAAATACAATTCTGGTAGCGTCAAGACTACAAAGACCTACGTCAAGATTGGCAGGGGCTTGACTGTCATATCATTTCTATGTCAATGATAGCCCGGTCTTTTTGTATGGTAAACCTGCTCTATCCGACGAAGTTAACGGCTAAGAACGTCCGACGATAACTTACCAAAGCCCGAGCGACAAACAGTCCGTCGTGCAGTGGTAACTGGGTTTCTGTGGAAGCATAAAAAAGAACGCCGTCGCCGTCTCTGGCCAGAGTACTGTTGACGATCCGCGATACTGCTCCAACATTTGTGATGCTCGGCCTCGTGGCCTTCGAGATCTCAGTACTCGCTGCTCTGGTATTCTTTCCCTATCTGCCGGACCCTGGACTCTCCAATCTCAACCTCGGCCTTTACTTACTGCTCGCTCCATTATCCGCTCTGTTTCTTCTCGGTCTCCTATACGCCTGGCTTGTAAAGCTCGGAACCAGAGCGGCCATTCGCCGATCTGTCGCGTTCAAGTCATTTCTCCAGTTTCTCTCAGTACCCTTCAGGAATCTGATCTCCTCAGTTCGAGCTGGTTCTTTAACCGACTCTGCACGGACGTTCAAGATACTATCCCATCCCAAGCTGATGCTCGCAGTTAGCCTGTTCATCAGCTCTCTTCTAGCATTTGTCCCGTATCGTCCCGATCTAAATCCGAGCGGAGCACTTGTTGGCGTAGACAGCCCAACCTATGTCGGCTGGATCAGCCAGATGACATCGAAGCCACTAGTGCAGGCGCTTCAGTATTCGTTTGTCACGGGCTTGGACGGATCGCGGCCGCTCCTTTTGATACTACTCTATCTCGTCGCGTCGACCGGAGTCTCTCCAGGCCTGATCATCGAATATTTGCCGATTGTTCTTGGCGCTCGCTGCCTTGTTCACTCCGTTATCGTTCTATGTCACGGTTGGAATGTGGGGAGGATACTACGCCAACATGCTAGGATTGATCGAAGCCTACCTCTTCCTAACACTTCTCCTACTTTTCTCGAAATCTCCCTCGACTACAAAATACGGGGCCATGTTTGCCCTGTCAATCATGCTCTTCCTAACACACCCCTGGACCTGGGTACTGATAATTACCACCTCCCTCTTCTTCGCCGTCTCACTTTGGAAGGAAACAAGACATTCCATCCACCTGAAATCAGTGGTCGTAATCATCAGCGGCGGGATCGTCCTGGACGTTTTGAAGAGCAGTGTCTTTGCAACCCGAACGGTAGCCGCGGACCTGGTAACAAAGGTGCCTACGGTCGATCAGGTGGCTTCTTTCTGGACGAATCTGGTAGATGCGCTGCTCTACACCCACGGGGGACTGTTAGGGAACTGGCTCATCCTAGGGCTCGGACTATTGGCTGTCTTTGCGTTACGATTCAGAGATCGATTCGAGCGTCTGCTCATCCTATGGGTTGGAGCAGCGTCCCTGCCCTTCCTCATCCTGGACAGCTACCACCAAGCACGTATCGTATACGACCTCCCAATTCCAGTGCTGGGTTCCATCGCTGTGCTCTTCTTCCTGCCTCAGGTAGGAAGCAGGAATATTCTCTGGCCCGGGCTATTGATCTTGCTTCTCCTCGTTCTTAGCGCGGACTACGCTTTGCAGAGTATCTTATTCCTCTAATCTCTGGTCCTTAATACACGAATGTATCTTTGGCATCCCGAAGGATGCTTGGTGGGAGATAAGAATTAAAACAGGATGGGAAGTCTCCACTTCTTCCCTACCTTGAAACTGGCTATACTGATTCATCCATTCGGCAGATTCGGTGGAGCGGAACGTATGGCCATCGTTCACGCTATCGGACTTACAGACGCGGGTCATGACGTTACGTTGTACACTGACGCGTCCCTAATGGACCCCGCTTGGCTTTCTATGCTGACGCCCCGAGTGGAGGTTAGAAATCTCCCCTATGGGCTGAAGGGTGGCAGCGTAATTCGAGAACTCGACAACTTCGACAAACTGATCATCCACCACCACGTTGAGCCATTGGTGGCCATGCGAATAGTTCGGAAGTACTCAGACAAGACCTACTGGTACACAGGTGAGGTCCTCAGGGCGATTTGGGAAGACTGGATAACTGGGGCGGATTACAGACAGTTCAGCCCAACTGTCTTTACGACAGCCCAGCATTTCTACGGAGGCCTATCTCGTCTCGCTCTTACAGGCCCAATGTACAATCTGACCGTCTCATTCTTGAGACTCCTGGACCTTGCCACTGTTCGCAGGTACAAGGCAATCATCGCTAACAGTCAATATATGGCAGGTCTCGTACAGACTGTCTACCGTTATTCGGGACCCATGTTCGTGGCCTATCCTACTTCTTCACTTCCAAGATCCATGTTCAGACCTGACTACGGTAACGGGGAGTATGTGTTGATCGTCGGTGCACTCTTGCCAAACAAGAACCATCATATGCTGCTTGATGCAATGTCGCTCCTCAAGGAGCCACCGACCCTTCGCATCATAGGGGATGGGCAAGAAAAAAGCAAGCTGAAAAACCAAGCTCGGAGGCTCGGCGTCGACACCAAGTTCGACTCGCATGTAACAGGCGAGGCACTCTGTCGCCTCTACGAAGGAAGCCTCTTCGTCGTCGTTCCGTCATTGTCTGAGCCTTTTGGGATGACCGCTCTCGAAGGGGCCCTAGCGGGTAAGCCTTCCGTCGTGACTGAACTCGGAGGAACCAAAGAGTTCGTCCTTGACCAAGAGACGGGACTTGTTGTCAATCCTAGAAAGACCAAGAGCTTTGCATCAGCCATGGAACTGCTCCTCGACGACAGGGACTTACGAAAGAGCATGGGACAGAGGGCGAGAGAAAGAGCTCTTGAAGCCTTTACCCCTGAGAGATCGGCCTTCGCCCTCGGAAGGGCGTTAGGCCAGTGAAAGTCTCGTTCATTCTAGCCTTTGCAAGACAGCATCTCACCAAACTAGAAGCAATCGTGATCATTGCTGCAATAGTAGGAGCCGCTCTAACATTAGCTATAGGCGGGTTGGTCAGATCCGATACAATTCGCATGGTTGATGCTTCAAGTTCACTATCGTCACCATACGGTGAATTGAACTCCAGCTCAGTAGTAGGATACGCCGACAACTTCAGCGGATGGGTCCCTAGTTCTCCGAACATACAGCTCACCACGACACCCAACTCACTGGTGTTCCAGGGTGTATTTCAGAACGTTCCGACATGGACTTCAGTGGTCCTCTTGAAGAACGTTAACGTCAACGTAACATCCTATCCTATTCTCAATGCCGACGTTAATGTTACAACTGGGGTACGGTACGGGATAAGGTTCTTTGGGCAATCCTTCAACGGCACACAATACAGTCTCTGGTGGGAGGGGTCACCACTCGATCACAGGCCGGGAATCGGTCCCGAGTCACTGAGGGTAAACATGCAAAGAGAAGCCCTCCTCGCAACTGGTGTCAGTATTCAGATCATCAACAAGATGGAGCTGTATGTTGAAGACCCGCCCAATTCGCCGCAGAGCTTCAGGTTCACGTTAATCGAACTCTCTTTTGAAGGATACACGCTGGAAATGTTGTCTGGAAACCAGTATCGCGTGATCTATTTTGACCTCAAAAGCATACCACAGAGCAATTCATCTTGGAATCTCGAGGACATAAGCTTGGGCGTCACAGTCCAAGCAAGTCCTGGGTCCACATTCAGCATCTACCTTTTCAATGGGCTCGGCATCTACGCCTCGTCAACAGCAACTGTAATTGCATATAACTCACTAACATCATCCTCCCAGTACGCGTTCTTTCCAAACGTGCAACTCACGGTGTTTTCAGAACTCCTGCCCGAGTCTAACGAATCGTTAGCATTTGTCGCTTCGACAGGCACTCTGCAAGATATCTCAATGAATTCTGTCAATTTCACATTCTTACCAGCAACAGCGACGCCCAGCTTTTCGCAACAATCGCTCGGGCTGTACTATTTGTACTTCATATTCTTCCTCTTCTTATTACCGGTAGGCATCGCACTTCTCGTCTTCCGAGAATTCTTCTCGCGCAAGATAGTATCTAAGGCCGGTGTTCTTGTTGTGCTCGTTGCAGGTTTACTTTGCAGAATTGCACTTGCAGTGACCACGGCACATGTCTTCGACACGAACGTCTTGCTTTCATCAACCCGGGGCTGGTTTCAATTCAGAAATCTCCAAGGAGGCCCCGGACCAACTTTGCCGCTTACCTACTTTCTCTATTGGGTCTCCTATTCTCCATACGCCCTTCTTCAGCTTGCGGGCTTCCAAGACGCCCAATTGCTTGGACACGCGGCGGGGATCGTTGAGTCCGCCTTCGTGAAGCTGTTCCCTATCATTATTGACGTCTTGATGTATTTTCTTTTGTTTCGCTTTAGACCAGACGGAGTTGGCTTCGTGTGGGCCGCGTTCTACTACCTCAATCCATTGGCCATTTTCACGTCTTCAGTTTGGGGACAGTACGATGCGGCGACCACGGCTTTCATAGCGGGAGGAGTCTATTTGATGTCACGCCAAAGATATGCACATGCAGCCCTTGCTTTCGTAGTGTCCGGCATGGTCGAGCTGGTAGGGTTTCTGCCGTACACTCTGTTACTGTTACGAACCGGACGAGCAAGACTCTACAAGACTCTTGTCACGATTGTTCTCGCACTAATTCCTGTATTTGTTTACCCTCCTGAAACTGACCTGCTTCTCCGAGTTTTCCTTAGTTCGGTGGGCTTCCTTCATGGGCAGTTTTCACAAGCAGGGTCCTACACCCTACTTGGCAGTTTTCCCCAATTGTCAATCATCACTCAGTTCAGACCGTTACTAATCTCACAAATGGTGATCGTTGCCATGGCATCGATCGATACGTACCGAAACAAGATGAATACCGAGAAGTTAGTATTCTATTTGTGTTTGTCAGTAGTCGCACTTCTTCTTTTCACAAGTCTTCTTGCTTCTTGGGTCTGGTTAGTGGCCATCTGTTTGCTCTATGCGGGAATGAAGGGAAAGAGTGATCTAGGAGCTTTCATGCTCATTCTCGGAACTGCTGTCACTTTCGTCGAAGTCAGCAACACCACCGGCTCTGCATACCTGATTCTCGGAAATCTTGGATATCCGATCCTACCTTTCGTTGAAGCAATACGAAATCGGCTGGAAATTTTCACCGTCATGGTGACAGCCCTCACAGCTCTCGTGTTGTTCTACCTGAAGTATGGAAGTTCAGACCCGCGTCAGACCATCGTCAGGACTTCGGCAATAACACTCTCGCTGTACCTTTTGCTGTATTTTTGGCTGGGCGTCTACCCGAGTTAGGACCAGCTGGACAAATTATGCTCTATCTGGAGTCTACGCGGAATTGAAAGTCGCTCACATCTGCCCCCGGATTGGCTACAGAGGCGGCACAGAAACTTTCGTGAGAGAGGTCAATGAATCGATGAATGGTTTGGGTGTAGAGAGCTCGATCTATTCAACTGACCTGGTGCCGAGTCCTACTCTTCTCTCGTTAATGGGTGTCTCAACCTTACTCGGGCGGAAGGCCCTTAGAGATGGGTTTGACGCTCTCGTTTTTCATAAAGGACAGGGAGCCTCATTGTTCTTCAGAAGATCTAGGGCAATCTGCTACTTTCATCAGGTGAAGTACGATGATCTTGTGGATGGCACCTTCGTCAGGGCGGCTTACAGAGATTCTCTAGCCGCAATCGAGAGACACTTAGTTCGTGTGGTTTGCAACAGTGCGTACGTCGCCTCCCGACTGAGAGGCCTGATGCCTAAGGCGAATGTGGCCATCGTGCCTCCCGGGACCAAGAACTTCTTACGTGACCCAGAGAAGACCCATGAAGAGGGATTCTGTTACTACCACAGTAGAATTCACCCTCGAAAGAACCAGGACTTTCTGCTGACAGTTTTCGAAGGGTTGCCATTTGATTTGTACTTGACCGGCGGAACTTGGGATCGTCCCTTTCGAGAATATCATAGGATGATTTTGCAAAGGGCTGCCGAAATGAGCAACGTTCGCTTTCTCAGGGACGTAAGCGAGAATACTCATTTCGACCTTCTGAGTCGATGTTCGCTGTTTGTGTTCCCGGCGAAAAAGGAGCCCTTCGGTATGGTTTTGCTTGACGCTATGTGTTTCGGGAAGCCAATAATCGCCCTGAATAGCGGTGCGTCTCCAGAGGTTCTCGACGGTGCTGGCATATTATGCAATGACAATGTGGACGATTGGCGAGCTTCAATTACTGATCTCCTTTCTAATCCGGGAACCAGATCATCACTATCACGAAGAAGCCTCGCTAGAGTAAACGGATTCACATGGGACAGAACTGCCAAGGAATTGATCCAAATTCTTGAAAACGCCTAGTCAACTCTCCACCACAACAAAGCCCCTCCTCAGTAGACTAGTTCACAATTACGTCCATTCCCAGGCAGTCGTATCAATCAAGCTTCGAGGGCTAACAATAAGATTCAGGCCAATGTCCTATGATGCAGTCGCTCTTTATCCCATTATGCAGATCTATGGAGTTGTCCCGGAAGGCTATTCAGCCGTCGACATAGGTGCCCACATCGGTATCTTCTCGCTCTTCGCGACTCTCTTCAATGCAAGACGAGTAATGGCCTTCGAACCCGAACGAGAAAATTATCAACTCTTGAAGCAAAATATCGATGCTAATCTCTTGTCTGGCAAGGTTCAGGCTTTCGACCTAGCGATTTGGTCGATGGATACGAAAAAGAGTCTGTTCACTTCGAAGGGCTCCGCCTTCCATGGCTTCTATCCTGATGCGCGTCACATTGGCGGTGTGGAAACCGTAAGCTGTAAAGGAATCAACAGTGTTCTTGACCCGCTTGAAGGCCCAATTATGCTCAAAGTAGATGCAGAGGGGTCCGAGTACGAGATCATAGCTGCCATGAACGCCGAGAACTTTCACAAAGTCGAACGAATCGCGCTCGAGTATCACGTCGGAAACGCCGTCCTAAGATCGGCTTTCCCATCACTAATTCACTTACTACAGAAGCGAGCTTTCGTCGTTTCTCTGCGCGAAGACGCCCACATAATCAGCGGGATCAAGAAACAAATCGGTATTGGAGCGATTAGTGAATGAACTACCGTTCTCTCTTGCTCATGGCCCTAGTGGTATTTTCATCTCTAGTTGCAGTCATGGAAAAAACGGGGCCGCTACTCTCTAATGATGCCGTGATCCCCCAATCATCGTTTCTCATCAAAGATGCTTTGCCGATGACAGGCTTCTTCATTCAACAAAAGTTCGACTACCTTGTTTTTATCATTCTCGAAAACAAGAACCTCAATGAAACATACGGAAGCACGTGCTTGGGCAACTGCACCTACATTACTCAACTTGCTCACACGTATAGCTTGGCCATGAACTACTCAGGAGTAGCGCACAGAAGTCTATCCAATTATCTAACACTTACAAGTGGAAGAGACTACGCCTACTCGCCTTTTTCCAATAATTGCGGTCCAGGGGGCGGCCCGCAGGTTGGCAATTGCACGATAACGGCAAGGAATGTTATCGATGGTATTGAAGAATCGCAAAGGAGTTGGAAGGCTTACATAACATGGTACGGAGGTGGTTGTTCTCGTGCGTTCATTCCCTTTCTTTACTTTACTGACGTATACTACAACTCCACGCGTTGTTCTAACATTGTGAATGCAAATCCTGGCCACGTGGGCTATTATGGGCTTCCGACAAAGCTGCTATCAGACCTAAACAGCGTTTCGACGGCGCCAAATTTCACGTGGTTGCAACCAGATGCGTGCGAAAGTGGATATGCTGTTTGCAACGCTACAAGCATAATTGCTCCCTGTGCAACAAACAGCACCGATTTTGGCCGGTGTGTCTCGCAGAGCAACCAATATCTCAGTCAACTTGTTCCACGGATACTTGACAGCACAATTTTTCGTACCCAAAATGCTGTACTCTTCATAACTTGGGATGAGGGTGGGGCGCCGGGAGGAGATAAGATATGTCCCAACTTAGGTCCGACTTATCCAACGTGCGATGATACAGTACCAGCAATTCTCGCAGGGCCTTATGTGAAACCCAACTACGTTTCTAACCTAAGCCTGAGCCATTACTCGTTTGTGAAGACGCTGGAGTTAGTTTGGAATTTCGATGTAAACAATCCTCCGACCTCTCCGTCGCCTCCGTCGCAACCCCCAACGACCATGGCTCAAGACATTGTAAGTTTTCTACGGAGCCACTACATTGCATTGCTTCTTGCTACAGCGATCGCGACGCTAACAGCCATTTTGTTATCTGCAAGGCTTAGGCTTAGGAATAGACAGTCAATGGAGACGAGCACGATTAACCTGTATCAGGGACATAACAATGCCTCAAATGCTAAACGTAGCCTGATTGGCCGCTGCAACCTCCACATCTGAGCCGCTCCAAGAATAGATGAACCCTTGAACTACCATTATGACTTTCACAACATGTTTTCCGTCACCACCAATACCAAATACTTTGACGGTCTATTCCACGGATTCAGAAGTCCGGTTAATGTGAAGACCAGTACAGCATTCCAGTTCGATCTTGACAACAGGCTAAAGATCTCTCTGAAAGGGAAACCTGCCTTCAACTTGATGTTGGGATATGATGCTCAGACAGACTCCGTCGAGTTTGCATATCCATGGATTAGACCTGTGCGCGCGAGGCTGACGTTTGATGGGAACAGATTCCACTTCTCCTTCAACAAGAACTACCTCAGGTTTTCTCATATAGTGGCCGAAGGATGGGAAGTCATCGATGTATTTCGCAGCATTCTCCTCGTGTCTCTGATCAGATCAGGAATGTACATGGTTCACGGTGCGGCATTGAGAATTGGAGATGAAGGCATCCTCATACCGAGTTTTGCAAACACCGGGAAGACTACTACAGCGTGGATGCTTGCCAAGCGAGGAGCGAAATATCTGACCGACGAATTGGCAGTCCTTGACTCACGTGGAAGCTGCTTCTCGCTTCCATGTAGCTCCTTGTTGACATCCAAGCTCGTTCATTCGCTTGGCCTAACTCTTACGAAGAGGCAGGCACTTTCTATGCGGTCGAACAATCTGAAAAGCAGGCTACTGTCCGTTAGATTCGTCGCCGGAGGGTTGAGACTCTATCCCGAGGACTTCTTTCAAATCAGTGACGCCGTGAAAATCACGAAAGTCATGTTCATACAGAATGGACCCGATGAGGTCCGAAAGTTGACTCTGGACGAAGCGACAAAACGTCTAATGGCCATACGCAGTTTTGAACTTGGGTGGAACTACAACCCATATCTCGTCGCAGAATCATTCTTCAATCCCGGATTTGACCTCGAAGAACTCAGAAAAACAGAACGAGCGTTCATCTCATCCTTCTTGTCAAGAATAGACGACATCTATCTGATATCGTCGTCGAACCACTCACACTACAAAGTCGTAGGGGATTACCAACAGCTGAAAAGCGTCAAGCAAACGCCTTGATTGTTTCAATCCTAAGTTTTGCGGCCAGTAGACTGGTATCAAACGAGGGCTTTGATTGAAGCTAAAGCTGTCCAAACGCAGCATTAGTTTTGTGTTGCACAATCCGTACATGACTCTCCGTCTCCTCACAAGGAGATCAGATTACCAAGACGTCCTCAGAGAGAGGGTTGCCAAAGACCTCGCATTCATGAGATGCCGCGTTCTGGCCGTGAGTGCGAATGCGGATTTCCTAGAAATGACGTCCGATGAAATTGACGAAAAACTTGGACTGCTTGCTCCGGCCAATACCAAATCTTCATGGAAGCTGTTGAATAGATGGCATGTCTTTCTTTACGTTGTCACAAGAGCCTCTGCATCAGCTATAGTCATCGAAACCGGTGTGCTGTATGGCCAGTCCAGCGCATCAATCTTGGCCGGGCTCGAAGATAATCATAGGGGCAGACTGATTTCGGTTGATCTTCCTGCCCAGGAACATCGGTCTATCGTCATCGGTCGAAAACACATACAAGTCGGACTCGACTCTGAAGATCTTTCTGTGGGCTGTGCAGTCCCCTTCGCTCTTCGCTCACGATGGAGCCTACGATTTGGAAACTCTCTAGAACTTCTGCCCAAGATTCTTGAAGAAACAGGTCCAGTATCGATTTTCATCCATGATAGCCTTCATACTTATGATCACATGATGGCAGAATTTCGTCTCGGATATGATGCCTTGGAACCTGGTGGAATGTTGATTTCTGACGACATCGATTACAATTCTGCCTGGTCTGACTTCTGTCTCTCGAAGAGGGAGAGTTGGAAAGCTCTGTCGAAGGGCTCCGGTACCAGCGAACGATTCGGCTTCCTCATCAAGTCTAATGAGGCTGGCTCTAGTTGACCTAGCTACATTGAGTCATGTAATACACGGACTTTTCCGAGGTAGGAGACATTTGCGGACCTGAATACCGGTTAAGTCTCATCCAGATTAGCCCAGAATGAACTCTGTTGGGCGATCTGAGCCCGTGATTTGGGTCGTGAAACAGACCACCCCCACCCCCCCTACCCCCCCTAGTAATAATTCTGCGATTCGTAATAATCTGGACTACCAGTCAAACCTGCAATTGACTCTAACCATTCCACGATTCAGACTGTATTCTGACTAGGGATGCGGGAACGAGACTCGCCGTCATTTCTAGCGCAGAATCTGTGACAGACCGTGAATGTTCCGGGAATAAGCGTCTTGCGCTAAGTTGTCGGTCCTCTTTCAGTGAGGCGTTGGTGGTTGGAACGATTAGGATACGTGTATTTCAGAAAGGCCTCTTCGAAACTCAATGTTTCAGCGCAAGTCAGGGAAGTTTGCGAGGGCGGCGACTTCGCTCATCAGCTGGTTTGTCACCGAGCTAGTGGTTGGGGTTACCGACGCGAATTGTCTTGGGTACGCTTTCAGAAAAATAGCGCCTAATCATAGGGGCTCTCCACGGTAGAAAAAGATGGCAAGAAACGAACAGACAGGCTACATATTTGCCAAATGCAAAGGAGAACGTGCACACACCGTTTCCCAGATCCAGCGCATTCCGAACGTCGAATCCTGCACGCCCGTAACGGGCAGATTCGATCTTGTGATCAAGCTACGAACCAACGAGCCGACCAAGGCCTTCACGACAATGGAGAAGATCAGGAGCATCCCGAGCATCACAAACACTCAGACGACTATATCTTTCGAGAGTATCACTAACAGCTCCAACCACGCAGACAGCGAGAGCCCACTGGCCTTCGCTCTCTTAAAGGTCAGAGGCAGCTTCGACGCGATTCTGCGGAAACTCAAGACCATCCCCAACTTTTCAGAGGCACACGTCATACCTGGAGCTTTCGACATACTGGCCGCATTCAGGGCCGACAGCTCGGAGGATCTTCTCGAAAAGTCCGTTGAAAAGATAGGCAGCATCAACGGGATCACGGCGAGCGAGACCCTCATATCCTACAGCCTACCCGAAAAGTTCTAGACGCTAGCGGACTCTCCAGAACCCCCTCCTATTTTCTTTATACCAAGCTCCAGTCTTACAGGACTCAGCCCAGGAACAGAAGCATTGATACGCGGGTGAACCAAGAAAGCCCGTGCCGAGAACCAAGGGTTACTAGGAGCTGCAAACCAAACTGATAATCGTCTTGGCTCTAAGTAGCTATTGCCGCTCAATTATCTGTGAAAGCAAGTAAAGCGATTTCGTATGATGACTAGTAAGTCTGCCTCACTGATCGTATCTGCGCACGGGCGTATTTGTAGTGGAGGTACAAGACTTGCAATGCAGCGCCGAGAATCACGAATACGCCTCCAGCTAATACGGCTGGCGGGTTGTTGTTCGCGATCCCCCACCACATGAGGGTGGCGGCAAGGATGAACGCGATCCCAGGAGGGGTAGGTCCTCGAATGTCCAGCATTTTTCCATCAACGCACTAGATAGGCTCCTGTTTCTCTTAAGCAGGATGAAACCCTGGATCCTCGCCCCATTGCCAGCAATACTATGCTTGTGTAGGCCTTTCTTCTGACTGTCTGCCGTATGGTGCCACCATCTTCGGCGAAACGCCAGAGGTTCGTTCTAGGACGGTTTAAGCACCTAGCCAGTGCAGGCAACAAGGCACTAGACGATGAAGCGCGAGCACATTATTGGCGCGATTGTGCTAGCGGTCGGAATTGCCTTGGTTGAGGCAGGAGCCTATAACGAATTGGGCCAAGTGGAGTATGGTATCAACGTCGGAACCCTACTCTTGCTAATCGGCTTTCTGACGTTAATCGTTGGCACTGTTTTGTCTCTAAGCCACAAGTAGAGAAGACTATGCGAAGGCGCTGCGAAGCGAGTCTGAGATGAGCAGGTCCAGTCGTATGGTGGTTATTTCGTCTCAGGACAAGGGTATAAGAATCGGAAGGACGAAATACCGCGGCTCCTGAAAGGAGTTACCAGAACAGCCATGATAAAGAAGCTGGATGGACAATTCGTTGTTCCAGGAACAAAGCTTGGCGTTGTCGAAGAGTTCATGCCGGGTCGCGGAACAGTCGAAGTAGAGGGAACAGTCTACTCGTCTCAAACGGGAGTAGCCGCAGTCGATTCCAACCGCCACATAGTCTCGGTGAAAACCTCCGCGGGACCCCCGATCGTCCCTGAGGAGGGATCCACGATCATCGGCGTTGTTGAAAAGGTCCAAGAGAAAATGGCCATAATCAACATCATCGTAGTTGACGGGCACAAGCTCCAACCACCCTTCACAGGAATGCTACACATATCCAACTCTAGCCCGAGATTCGAACGCTTCATGGGAGACGTCTGCAAACCAAACGACATTATCCGAGGAAAAGTAATCGATGTGAGCCAGAGGATACCAAAGCTGACAACCGTCGGACGAGACATGGGCGTAATCAAAGCCTACTGCTCAAGGTGCGGAGGCGAACTCGTACTATCAGGACGAATCCTCCGATGTACACTATGCCTAAATGTTGAGAGAAGACGACTGGCAGAGGACTTCGGAACTGGAGGAAACGTGCCAAGTTGAAGGTTAACGTCTTGAAAAAGTCCAAAGGATTCCTCAAGGTTGAGATGGAGGGAGAAGGACACACCTTCGGTCATCTAATGCAGGATGCGCTCCTCCAAGACAAGACAGTGGACTGGGCAGGCTACGATCTCCCACACCCACTCTTCACCAAACCAATCATAACCTTGAGAATGAAAGGCGAGTCCTCAGCCGAGAAGGCTTTGGAGCGAGCCGCTGAAAAAATCCACTCTGACACCGAGGAATTCATAGAAAAGTTCAGTGCCGCAGTAACCGCCGAAGCTGAAAGCTAGCCGGAGACCGCCCTCTGCTATCGAGGGGCATCATCTTCGATTTTGATGGCACACTCTACGGAGACTGGAGACTCTGGATCTCCCTGATCGAACAGACACTCAGAGAATTCAACCTCACAATCACAGCATACGAAGCTCTTGAGCTGGCCCGAAACCTCATCAAATCGGGGGAAGGAGGAGAGAGCCTGAAGATAAGTGGACTAGCCGTCTCGCTTGCCCGAGAACAAGGACTCGACTGTGACGAGGAGGTTCGCACCAGATTCTTCGAGAAGCTAGACGCCAAAATGGATGAGACGGGACCCGGAAAGGATCTAGTCGGACTCTTGGAGCAACTCCGACAGAAAGGGGTCATCATGGGCCTAGTGACTTTCGTACGAAAAACACGGCTTTCCAGACGTTTGGACACCTGGAAACTAGGAGACTACTTTCGTTGCGCGGTTACTCCAGAGCAAGTTGCGGAATTCAAACCATC
>WNGL01003224.1_pt1 | contig 20703 bp, 17 predicted proteins | sample 5400591 | NCBI WGS metagenome assembly WNGL01 (sample SAMN13153377, study PRJNA577476) | soil metagenome | isolation source: 80 cm soil or saprolite under Garry oak tree replicate 1 | place: USA:California | collected 2016-06-15 | reverse complement strand
AGGCCGACGACGATCATCAAGCCCACCGACCCCGTGAACAGGTAGGTCGGCAGCGCGAACGTCTTGCCGTTCTCCCTGACCCCGAGCAGGTTCACGTAGCACATGACGAGGGTGGCCGTGACGGAGATGATCAGTAGCATCCTCGTCTCGCCCAGCGGCTTGGCCAGCGCCGGGAACGCTGAAAGTATCGCGGCGCTCCCGGCGGCCGTCTGCACCGCGACGGTGACCACGTAGTCCACCATCAGCGCCACAGCGGCCACCTGGGCGATACGCGGGCCGAAGTTCTCGCGTGCCACCACATACGAGCCGCCGGCCCGGGTGTACACCGACACCACCTCGCGGTAGGACAGCACCACGAGCGCGACACCGAGCAGGATCACTCCCGTCACGGGCAGCAGCAGCGTGAACGCCGCCATGCCGAAAAGCGGCAGCAGTTCGTGCAGGATCAGCTCGGAGCCGTAGTTCGCCGACGAGATCCCGTCACAGGAAAGAACACCAAGCGCGAGCCGCTTGGACAGCCGCTCCGACCGCAATTGCTCATTGACCATCGGGGGGCCGAGCAGGCGCCGCTTGACGGAGTACCAGAAGGTCTCCGGCAGGTCCTCCCCCAAGCTGCCGTCGAGCAGGCCAGCCGCCTTGCGCACGGCCACGACTTCTTTCCCCTCCGTCCTCAGGTGGCGGACTAAGGCTTCACCCCGGTCGAAGCCGGCCCGCCATCCGGCACAGGCGAACTCGCCGGTTGATCACTCTTCGACGCTAGGCGCGGCTGTCTCTTTGTAGCGCTAGGGCCGCGTCAAGACTCGTGACCTGGGCGTTAAGGTTTCATCAAGATCGCTAATTCTGGCCGTTTCCGGCGTTGGACTTGTAACGAGATGACTGGTCTTCGGCGAAGCGGGCGCCCAGCCCCCTTCGCGCTGCTGATGGCTTACGGGGCGCTGTTCGTGATCGGCACGGTCGCCGCCGGCTTGCACGGCCGGCTCTCGGCGACAGGTGTGCTGATCGCCAGTGCGGCCGTGGTAACTGTCTTCGCGTTCCTGGCGGAGCCACTCGCGATGGTTCCCCTTGCCGCTGTCGGGTGGCTCACCGCCGTGGGCTGTACACGCTCTGATCGTCATGGGTGCGTGCGCGCTGGCCGGAGCCTCGCTTGGTCTCCTGCACCGGTCGGTGGTGGGAGGCCTCATACTGGGCCGTGTGAGCCCGCCTGATGCCGGCCAGCCGGGCAGTCGCCGGCGGGGCGGCGATGATCATGACCAGGCTGCCGCGGGACTGCCTGCCGCGGAACGGGGGCCGGCGGCGGCGAAGTTGCCCGAAGCCATAGGCGTCCGGCGGCAGGTATCCGGAGTTCTGCTCGGGTTGGCGGGCATGCCCCTGCTGACCGCAGTGCTCGCTCTCACCCGGTCGCACCTGAGCCTTACTGATGACCTGCTCATCTATCTCGTCGCCGTGGTGGCGCTCGCGGTGATCGGCGGGTTCTGGCCTGCCGTGCTTGCCGCCGCCGCGGCGAGTCTGCTGCTGAACTGGTATTTCACCCCACCCCTGCACACATTCACCATCGAAAGGCCCGAGAATCTGCTCGCGCTCCTGCTCTTCGTGACCGTCGCCGTAGCCGTCAGCAGCGTCGTTCACCTGGCAGCTCGCCGGGCGGTTCAGGCGGACCGCAACCGCGAGGAGGCTAAATCCCTGCTGGCGCTGGCGCAGACCGTGCTGGGCGGCTCGGACACCCCGGCTGCCATTCTTGATCATCTCGTGGAGACGTTCGGGGGTTACGCCGAGCTGCAGGAGCAGGTCAGCGGCAGCTGGGTGAAGATTGCGGCCAGCGGCAAGGCCCCGTCGGCCAGCGGCAAGGCCCCACCCACCTCAGCCAGGACGCGGGTTGACTTGCGCGACAATCTGGCGCTCGAAGTGACCGGACAGCTCAGCACCATGACACCCGGGCTGCTGGCTGGTTTCGCCGCGCAGGCGGCCGCCGCGCTTGACCGGGAGCGGCTGCGGACTCAGGCAGCCCAGGCGGAAGCGCTCGCGGAAGGCAACAGGATGCGCACCGCGCTGCTCGCTGCGGTCAGTCACGATCTGCGCACACCGCTTGCCTCGATCAAGGCCAGCGTCAGCAGCCTGCGTCAGTCGGACGTCCGGTGGTCCGCCGCCGATCAGGAGGTTCTGCTCGCCACGACCGAACAGAACGCGGACCGGCTTGACGGGCTCATCGGCAATCTGCTCGACATGAGCCGTGTGCACACCCGCTCGCTTCAGCCTTTCCTGCGCGCAACCACAATCGACGAGGTGGCACCGATCGCATTGCGCGGACTCGATGAGTCTGCGCACCTGCGGCTGATGGTTCCCGACGGGCTGCCACTGGTGCTTGCCGATCCGGGTCTCCTTGAGCGAGTCCTGGCTAATCTGTTCTCCAATGCGCTGAAACACTCGCCCCCCTCCAGCCCGCCCGCGCTGCGGGCGTACCGGCTGGGTGAGACCATTGTGCTTGAGGTTGTCGACCACGGTTCGGGCGTTCCGGACCAGCTCAAGGGACGCATCTTTGAGCCATTTCAGCGTTTCGACGGCCGCAAGGCCGGCGTAGGGCTGGGCCTCGCGGTTGCCAAAGGCTTCACCGAGGCTATGGGAGGCTCGATCGCTGCCGCTGACACACCGGACGGCGGCCTTACGATCAGGCTCACGCTTCCCATGGCCGGCTCCAAAGCCGAGTCGGCACTGGGAGCCGAGCCGTGACCAGCGTGCTGGTCATCGACGATGAGCCGTCGATCCTCCGCGCCCTGCGGATCAACCTTAGTGCGCGTGACTATCAGGTCAGCACCGCCGGTGACGGGGCGTCAGGGCTCGCAGCCGTGGCGCATGACCATCCTGACGTGATAATTCTCGATCTCGGATTGCCCGACATGGAAGGTGTCGAGGTGATCCGGGGGGTCCGTGGCTGGACTTCCACCCCGATCATTGTGCTGTCGGTCTGGGGACAGGAAAGCCAGAAAGTGGAAGCGCTGGACGCTGGTGCCGACGATTACGTCACCAAGCCGTTCGGGATGGACGAGCTACTGGCCCGGCTGCGTGCGGCCATCCGCCGTGCATCCCCGGCGCCGGACGAACCCGTCGTGGTGACGGATGACTTTACTGTCGACCTCGGGGCTAAGAGGGTCTCCCGCGCCGATGGCGACGTCCGCTTGACGCCGACGGAGTGGCAATTGCTGGAAATCCTGGTCCGGAACTCCGGCCGCCTGGTCACGCAGCGGCAATTGCTGCAGGAGGTGTGGGGACCAGCGTACGAGACCGAAAGCAACTACCTTCGCGTCTACGTCGCCCAGTTGCGCCGCAAGCTGGAGCCCGAGCCGTCACGGCCGCGCCACCTGCTCACCGAATCTGGTATGGGTTACCGCTTTCACGCCTGATCCGCCGCGCCACGTCTTACGCGGCGGTCAGCCGATGCCGAAGAACCCGAGCACGGTCGTGCCGAGCAGGAGCAGGCTCATCGCCGACACGCCCACCACGCATACCCCGGCCACTGCCCGGAATACCGGCCCGTTAGCAGCCGTCCCCAGCACGCTGCGCCGGTTCGTGAGGATGAGAATGTAGATCAGGATCACCGGGGTGACGATGCCCTGCAGCACCTGCGTGCCGATCAGCAGCCTGATCAGGTTGATGTGGGTCAGCGCCACCGACGCGCCGATGATCACCTGGACCGTGAACAGCCCGAGGAAAAGCCTGGCCTCGTTGAACCGGCGCGACACCGACCGTTCCACGCCCATCGCCTCGCTGATCGCATACGCGGTCGACAGCGGGACCACCGCCCCTGCCAGCGCGGACGCTCCGATCAGGCCAAGCGCGAACAGCACCTCCGCCCCTGGGCCGGCGACCGGGCGCAGCGCCTGCGCGGCTTCGGCGGCCGAGTTCAGCGGCCCGGTCCCGCCGATCGCGGCGGCGCTGGCGATGATGATCGTGACGGAGATGATGCAGGCGAACACCGCGCCCGAGATCGCGTCAATCCTGGCCCGGGGGTAGTCGGCGGGGTCCGCGCCCTTGTCCACCACGCCCGCTGCCGCGTACAGCTGCATGTACGGGCTGACGGTGGTGCCGATCAGCGCCACTCCAAGCAGCAGGTAACCCTTGGTGGCGAGGAAGTGCGGGACCGCGAGGCTGACCGCGACCGCGCGCCAGTCGGGGTGGCCGAGCACGGCCGCGACCGGGTACGTGAGGAAGGCCAGCGACATGATCAGGAAAATTCGCTCCGCATAACGGTAGGAACCGAACAACACAAGCGCCCAGATGGCGGCGGCGGCGATCGGGATGATGAGGTACCGGCTCACGCCCAGCAACTCAAACGCCGCCCCGATCCCGGCGAACTCCGAGACCACCAGCCCGGTGTTGGCCAGCAGCACGCAGCCGAGCGCCACGGCGCTCGACCGCAGGTCGAACTGCTCCCGGATGAGCGCCGCCAGGCCCTTGCCGGTGTGGGTGCCGAGCCGCACCGCCATCTCCTGCACCAGCACCAGCGCCACGGTTACCAGCACCATGAAGAAAAGCGCCCGGTAGACGAACTGGGAGCCAGCCGAGGCGTAGGTGGCGATTCCCGCCGCGTCGTTGCCCGCGTTGGCGGCGACCACACCGGGGCCCGCGGCGGCGAGGATCAGCCACAGCCGGCTCTTGCGCAGCCCGGGCAGCCGCACCCGCAGGCCCGGCAGCCGCACCGGCAGACCGGGCGGCCGCATGCGCGCGTGCCCCCCCACGCCGGCCCGGAACCTGTTGAGCGTGGCCAGCCTGGCCGGTGCCCTGCCCGGCCGGTCCCCGGTGCCGTACCTGGCGCGCTCTTCCCCCGCCCTCACTGCAGCAGCCTCGGGAAGTGCAGCCGCCCATGACCGGGCACCAGGGCGTCGAGCACGTCGTCGGAAAGGATGCGCCCCAGCGGACGCCCCTGGTCGTCCACCACCAGCAGCGACGAGCGCCGGGACTCCACCATCTGGGTGGCGACCGTGTCGAGGCCGGCGTCGGGCCGCAGGGTAACCGGGGGGCTCTCGGCGTCGATGAGTTCAGACAGCGTTGTATCGCCGTCGCTGACCAGCAGGTCGAATGCGGATACATCACCCACGAGCCGGCCGTCGCCGTCCAGGACGGCAACGGAGTCGATTTCCGTTTGGTGCCGTGCCAGTTTCGCCAGCCGGTGCCGGACCTCTTCCACGGTCTCGCGGGGAAGAGCGCGGGCCAGGATGGTGGTCATCACCCCGCCTGCCTCGTCGCCCGGGTACCCCAGCAGCCGGGCGAGTTCCCGCTGGGTGACCGCTGGCATCCGGGCCAGCAGCAGCCCTTGCTCCTCGTCGGGCAGGCCGCGCAGCGCGTCCACTGCCTCGTCCGGCTCCATCCGGGCGACAATCTCGGCGGCCTGCGCGGGCTCCATCTCGCGGAGCAGCACGGTGAGTTCGCCCTCCTCCATCTCCTCCAGCGCGTCGGCCGCCACCTCGTGATCGAGGCTGGCCAGCAGCTCCCGGCGGCCCGGCCTGCCGAGTTCCTCCAGCACATCGGCGAGTTCGGCGGGGCGCAGGCGGCGCAGCGCTGTGTGCGGGTCGCGCAGTTTCATGGCGGCGGGCACTTCGGGTGAGTCGGCGCCGAATGACTCGATCGCGGCCCAGTCGATCACCCGGTCCGGGGTGGGGCGCCAGCGCCAGCGTTTGGGCCCGAGCCTGCGCAACAGCGTCTGCAGGCTGACGTCCACGCCGACGAGGCGAACCTGGTCGCCGACCTGGGCCAGGTAGAGGTCGGCCGCGCGGATGACCTGCACCTCATCGGTGTCCACGAGCTGGTGGTCGAGGATGTCGCGGGCCAGCAGCACCTCGCCTTCGCGGCGCTGGAACTCACGGAGGTCCAGCCGGGCGGTCCGGAGCGTGACCGAGCGGCGCTCCACCCGGCCGAGGGCCGCGGCGTCGAGGAACGCGCGCCTGCGCCCGACCCGGACCACGAGCCCGGTGACGGGAGGGTAGGGCTCACCGTTATGTACCCGGGCAACCAGGTCAACGAGGTGGCCGACTTCTTCCCCGGACTGGTTCAGCACCGGCCGGTCAACCAGGCCGACAAGCGAAATGATGTTCTGCCTGACCTGCCGGCTGGCGGTCAGCCGCGTGAAGTACCGCTGGGCGGCGGAGCCATCGTGGCCGGTACGGGAGCCCGGGAACCGGCGCCCGGGAAGAAACTGCCGGTCGGACACAGCAACCTCCTGGACCGCCGGCCAGTCTGGGCTACCCGGGTGTGACCGGCAGGTGTCGGGATCGGGATGGGCTGCATCTGGCGGGCGTGCCCACTGTGATGGCCGCGCTCGCCGTGTTAGTACTACAGGGATCGCCGAGCACGACCGCACCTCCCTCACATCGGCTGCGATACCAGGCTAAACGCTGTTTGCCGGGCGCCGCCACACCACCCGGCCCGGCCTGGGTGTCTTCCACATGAGTGTGTCATGCCGGGCCGGCGGGCTGCTCACGGCGTGCTCTGTCAGCTCACCGCACCACGGTCGCGCAGGTTCGTGATCTCGCCCGGCGTCAGCCACAGTTCGGCGAGCACCTCGTTGGTGTGGGTGCCGGGCCGCACCGGTGCCGACGGGGGATCGCACGGCGTGCGGCCAAAACGCGGCGCGGGCGCCGGCTGCACCACGCCGCCGAGATCGATGAATGTGCCCCGGGCGGCGTTGTGCGGGTGCGCTGGCGCGTCCTGCGGGCTGACCACCGGCGCCACGCACGCGTCCGAGCCATCGAAGATCTCCACCCATTCCGCCTGCGTGCGCCCGGCGAAGATCTCGCTGAGCCGCTTCCTGAGCGTGGGCCAGCCCGAGCGGTCGTACTGATCCGGCAGCCCGGCACCGTCAAGTCCGAGGCGCTGCAGCAGTTCGGCGTAGAACTTCGGCTCCAGCGCGCCCACCGCCAGGTAGAGGCCGTCGGCCGTGGCGTAGGTGTCATAGAACGGGGCGCCGCCATCGAGCACGTTGGTGCCCCGCTCGTCCTGCCAGGCGCCCGCCGCCCGAAGCCCGTACAGAAACGCCGTGAGCAGCGCGGACCCGTCCACCATGGCCGCGTCGATGACCTGCCCGGCGCCGGACCGCTCCCGCTCCAGCAACGCGGCGAGCACCCCGACGGCCAGCAGCATGCCGCCGCCGCCGAAGTCGCCGACAAGGTTGAGCGGCGGAACAGGCCGCTCGCCTGCCCGGCCGATCGGCTCCAGGCTGCCCGAGACGGCGATGTAATCGATGTCATGGCCGGCGGTGTGCGCGAGCGGGCCGTCCTGCCCCCAGCCGGTCATCCGGGCATAGACCAGCCGCGGGTTCCGCTCGGCGCAGACGTCAGGACCGAACCCGAGCCGTTCCGCAACACCCGGCCGGAACCCCTCGACCAGGACATCGGCGCCGGCGGCGAGCCGGAGCAGGATGTCCACCCCGGCGGGGTTCTGCAGGTCGAGCCGGATGGACCGGCGGCTGCGGCCCAGCGGGTCGGTCGCGGGAAGGGACTGCCGGCCGGCCCGGCCGGGCCGGTCAATCCGCAGCACGTCCGCGCCCAGGTCGGCCAGGACCATGCAGCCAAACGGCGCGGGCGCCAGACTCGCGAGCTCGATCACTCTCACGCCGTGCAGTGGTCCCATTCGTTGCCTCCGTGGCCCGCGAGAAGTTTCTGTGCTTTGCCAGGAAAAGTATTGACCTCCGCCCGCCCGGCCGGTCCCAGATGGATCAAACTGCTGATCGGTGTGCCGCAGCCTGGCGCGCGCTATCGCCCGGTGGGGTCGCTGCCAGTCTCCGGGTCGGCGAAGCTGGCGAAGGCGCGCAGGTTGGCGAGGCTCTCGCCGCGCTTGACCCGCCAGGCCCATTCGCGGCGTATCGAGGATGCGAACCCGATGGCCAGCGCGGGGTTGAAGTTGTCGTCGGAGTAGGTGAGCACGCAGCCAAGCACCCGGTCGATCTCCTCGGTGGTGACCGCCGCGAGCGGCAGGCGGCCCACCAGGTGCACGTCACCCTGCTCGTCCACGGCGAAGTGGACGCCGTACATGCCGCCGTTGCGCTCCAGCAGGAACTGGTAGAAGCGGTCGCGGTTCTCGTCGGGCTGCCGGCAGAAGAAAGCCTCCACATGAACACTGTGCGCACCGACGATCAGCCAGGTCATGGTGGCCAGCTTGCGCTGGCCTGCCAGCCGCACCAGGTAGCTCCCAGGGCGGGGGCTCTCCGGCCGCAGGTCCAGTTCGGCCAGGGCTGACTCAATCGCCGCCGTGGCCTTCTCCTGCGCGGACGTCATCCGTCCACCGCCGGCATCCGGCTCATGCTCCCTATCCTGTCAGCCGGCTGGCGTGTAGCTGGGCGGGGCCAGCGACGGGCTCATTGCCCCGGCGTAAACGGTGAGCAGGTGATCAACCGTGGCATCCCAGCCGAACCGGCTGGCGTGCTGGAGCGCGCCACGCGAGAGCCTCGCTTGCAGCCGCGGGGAGTGGAACAGCTTGCGGAGCGCCCGGGCGTAGTTCTCGGGGTCATGGCCGTCGATGAGCAAACCTGACTTGCGGTCCCGCACAGCTGTCCGCAGTCCCCCGACCGCGGCCGCGATCACCGGCGTTCCGCATGCCTGGGCCTCCACTGCCACCAGCCCGAATGACTCCGAATACGACGGCACCATGACCACCGTGGCAGCCCGGTACCAGTCGGTGAGTTCCGACTGCGGGCAGGGTGGCTCCAGCCTGACAAGATTCTCGATCCCGAGCGCTCGTGAGAGCTGGGTGACCTGGTCTGGGTCCGCCCGCCCGGTGCCGCTTGGGCCACCAATAAAGGCGACGGTCAGGGTGCCGGCCAGGGAAGGGTCGTCGCGGATGAGAGCGGCTGCGGCGTGCAGCACCACGTCCGGCGCCTTGAGCGGCTGGATCCGGCCCGCGAAGACGACAACCTGCCCATCCTCGGGCAGGCCCAGCCGCCGCCGGGCCGCTGGCGCCGAACCGGGGCGGAATATCGAAAGGTCGACCCCGGGATTGACGGTCCAGATCCTGGCCGGATCGGCTCCATAGAGCCGGGCAAGCTCCCTGGCCTCATCGCCGGTGTTGGCGATCAGCCGGTCCGCGGCCGCCACCACTTCGGCCTCACCCCGCAGGCGGATCTCCGGTTCCGCGCTGTCGCCATGCGCGACCGCCGCGTTCTTCACCCGCCCCAGCGTGTGCATGGACTGGACCAGCGGGACACCCCACCGCTCCCTCGCCACCGCGCCGATGCAGCCGGACAGCCAGTAGTGACCGTGGATGAGGTCGTATCTGCCTGGGTCGTAGGCGGCCTCGGCACGCAGCACCTCCAGCGTGAATTCACACAACTGCGCCGGCAGGTCCGTCTTGTCGAGTTCCTCGAACGGGCCCGCCTGCACATGCCGCACGAGCACCCCGGGCACGAGTTCGGCGGTCGGGGGGGCGTCGCGGCACACCGCGCGGGTGAAAATCTCCATCTCCACGCCGCGGGCAGCCAGTCGCTTGGCCACCTCAACCACGTAGACGTTCAGGCCGCCTGCGTCGCCGGTGCCTGGCTGCTCAAGCGGCGACGTATGGACGCTGATGGTCGCGATCCGCCTGGGGACGCGTCGCGGCACGGGCATCCACCTCCGGACAAGGCAACCACGCGATCCCGCCGCGTGTTCCCGCTGTCCCAGCCCATGCCGTCCAGGGCCTGCGGATAGGCTCGCAAACATGTCCACGCTGGTTCTGTTGCGCCATGGCGAAAGCACCTGGAATGCCGAGGGCCTGTTCACGGGCTGGGTGGATGTCGGGCTTTCCGGCGGGGGCGCCAGCGAGGCCACGGCCGGCGGGCACATGCTCCGCGACGCGGGGCTGCGCCCCGATGTTGTGCACACCTCCGTGCTGACCCGGGCGATCCAGACCGCCAACCTGGCGCTGGAGGAGGCTGGCCTGCTCTGGCTGCCGGTAACCAGGTCCTGGCGTTTGAACGAGCGCCATTACGGTGCGCTGCAGGGCAAGAACAAGGCACAGACCCGGCAAGAGTTCGGGGAAGAACAGTTCATGCTCTGGCGGCGTTCCTACGACGTGCCGCCCCCGCCGATTCCCGATGACGACCCGATGTCCCAGGCCGGGGACCCCAGATATGCCCAGCTGCCACCAGAGGTGCTTCCCCGTAGCGAATGCCTCAAGGATGTCCTGCACCGGATGCTGCCGTACTGGTATGACGCGATCGTCCCGGATCTCGCGGCCGGGCGCATTCCCCTGGTGGTCGCGCACGGCAACTCGCTGCGTGCGCTCGTCAAGCAGTTGGACGGCATTGGGGATTCAGAGATCGCCGCGCTCAACATCCCGACGGGTATCCCACTGGTCTACGAGCTTGATGGCAGTTTCCGGCCGAAGGTGCCCGGAGGGAGCTACCTCGACCCGGGCGCGGCGGCCGCGGCCGCCGAGGCGGTGCGGAACCAGGGGCGCTGACGGTCCGGATAATTCCGGATTGCGGGTAGTTGACCGCTGTGTGAACACCAGGCGAAAACGTCCGCGGCCGGCTGCCCGGCCAGGAGCGCTCCGGCCGCTGGCCGCATACCATCGAAGCATGAGCACGCAGGTGACGGGTGTTTCGGAGGGCTGGCTGCCAGCGCCCGGCCGTGCCGCGAGGGACGGCTGGTGAAGAGCGTCAGGCAGGCCGGTTATCCCGAGCCCACCGCCGACGGGCGGGATGCGACACTCCCTTCCGGTATCGCGTCGGTGCTGTCCGTGCTGTCTTCCTCAGCCGTGGTGCTCAACCATGACGACCGCGTGCTGATGGCGAGCTCGGCAGCGCGGTCGTTCGGCCTCGTCGCGGGTGACCAGCTGCGGGTGGGAGAACTGCTCGCGCTGGTACGCCAGGTCCGCAGGGACGGCGAAACGCGCGAGGGCGAGATCGAGGTTTCCGCGACCAGGATGGGTGGCAGGCGGACCAGCTTCGCCGTGCGGGTGGCACCACTTGGCTCGGCCGTCGGCGGGGAGGGCCTGATCCTGGTGCTCGCCGAGGACCAGACGGAAAGCCGCCGGGTGGAAGAGGTCCGCCGGGACTTCGTCGCCAACATCAGCCATGAGCTCAAGACGCCGGTGGGTGCGCTCGCGCTGCTGGCGGAGACCATGGAGGAGGCGGCGGACGACCCGGAGGCGGTGCGCCGCTTCGCCGGGCGAATGCGGCAGGAAGCTTCCCGGCTGACCTACCTGGTCAAGGACCTGATCACGCTGTCGAGGATCCAGGCGGCCGAGCCCGTGCCCGACCCGAACTCGGTCAAGCTCGACGCGGTTGTCGCGGAGGCGGTGGACCGGTGCCGCATGAAGGCCAGCGCCCGTGGCATCGATCTCATCGTCAACTGCGATCCCGGCCTGATCGTGCTCGGGGACGAGGATCTGCTCGTCACGGCGCTGCGCAACGTGCTGGAGAACGCCGTTGGTTACAGCCCGGAAAAGACCCGGGTCGTGGTCACCGCGTCACGGGATGGCATGCGCACCGCCAACATCAGCGTCGCCGACCAGGGCATTGGCATCCCGGAGCGAGATCTGGAGCGGATCTTCGAGCGCTTCTACCGGGTCGACCCGGCCCGGTCCCGTGCGACCGGCGGCACCGGCCTCGGGCTGGCGATCGTGAAGCACGTGATGGCGGCTCACGGCGGAAAGGTGACGGTCTGGAGTGAGGAGGGGGTCGGGTCGACCTTCACCCTCCAGCTCCCGGTCCTGGGCAACTCCAGCGGGAAAGACGGCTCATCCGCTGGCCACACGCCACCTGTCAGGGAGGCAGCGAAATGACACGGGTGCTCGTGGTCGAGGATGAGGAGTCATTCAGCGACGCGATCTCGTACATGCTGCGCAAGGAAGGCTTCGAGGTCGCCGTCTGTGCCACCGGGCCGGATGCGATCGAGACCTTCGACCGTGACGGGGCCGATCTGGTGCTCCTCGACCTCATGCTGCCGGGCCTGCCGGGCAGCGAGGTGTGCCGGGCGCTGCGGGAGCGCTCCAAGGTACCGGTGATCATGCTCACGGCCAAGGACAGCGAGATCGACAAGGTGGTCGGGCTGGAACTCGGTGCTGACGATTACGTCACCAAGCCGTTCTCCTCGCGGGAACTGGTTGCCCGGATGCGTGCTGTGCTGCGCCGCCGGGGCGAGCCGGAAGACATCGTCGACTCGGTCATGGAATCGGGCCCGGTGCGGATGGATGTAGACCGGCACGTGGTCACGGTCCGCAGCGAGCAGGTCCAGCTGCCGCTCAAGGAGTTCGAGCTGCTGGAAGTGCTGCTCCGCAACGTGGGCCGGGTGCTGACCAGGCCCCAGCTCATCGACCGGGTCTGGGGGGCGGACTACGTCGGTGACACCAAGACCCTCGATGTGCATGTCAAGCGGCTGCGCGCCAAGGTGGAGTCCGACCCGGGAAACCCGGGGCACATCATCACGGTCCGCGGGGTTGGCTACAAGTTCGAGCCCGGCCACTGAGCCAGGCCCCGAACCGGGCCGGGCCACCGGGTCGAGGTGGGCCGGGAGATCTGGCAGCGGTTACTGGGTGGCCGCCGGCGTGGGGACCGGGGATGGCGTGAGCGAGGAGCCAGGCGCCGGGGTCACCGAGGTCGTCGGGGTTGGCGACGGTGAGGGGACCACCGGTGGGGGCGAGTACGTCGAGTAGAACTCCGCCAGCGGCATCACCGGGACCGACAGCGTCACACTGCCCGCGTTCTGGAAGTTGATCACCACGCGGATGAACTGGCCACCAGCCAGGGTGCGGGTGAGGTTTTCGAGCACAACCTCGGGAACGGGCCCGGTCAGCAGCACCTGCTGCTGGGCACCCACGCTGATGCCACCCTGCGGGAACCGCACCGAACTGGCCGCGCCCGGCGCTGAGATGCTGAGCAGCCGGTCAGCCCCACCGGTGTTGGCGAGGCCGAGGAACATGCCCGCGGAGCCGCCGACCCCGATCGAGGACCCTACCGGGGGACCGAGCACGAAGAGGTTGTTGATCCGGATCGTGTGGTTCACCACCGCCGAGGCGCCTGCCGTGGGCTGATGCCAGTTCTGGCTCGGTGCGTTCAGGCCGGCCTCACAGCCGGCGATCCCGGGGAGCAGCGCGGCGGCGGCCACAACAATGAGGCCCCGCAGCGGGAGGAAGCCTCGCAGCGACAAGAGCCTGCGGCTGTTGGCGATCACGGCGTGCTCTCCTGCAGCTCGTAACGACACCGGGTAGTAGACACCGCATAGCGTATCGGCCCGTGCTGCGCCGCCGGCGCCTACCCCGCGCGAGACTCACTGATGGGCGATGGACCTGAGCGACTCAAGCTCCGCCTCAACTCAAGCACAAACCCCTCACTTTGGCCGGCCACGATGCTGGCCACCGTCCCATCGGCTCGCACGACGATTGCCGTCAGCCCGGCTGGGCGGTAGGAAACCGCCATGGCGTTATGGGGGTCCTGAATGACATGGGTGGGCGCGAGATGAGCCTGCCTGGACAGACCGAGCACCTGGGCGCCGCCCATTCCGGCAAGGTAGGTCTGCGCGCCGGCCGCCGCCGCCTCGCCAGCCAGCTGCCGCACCTGCGGGAGGCAGCCGCAGGCGGGCGGGATCAGGGCCAGCACGAGCAAGGACCCGGCCAGGTCACGCAGTGGCAGCTGGCGGCCGTTCACCACGACCGTGGCATCGGGGAGGAGCCCACCGACCTGGCCAGGTGCCGGTGAGAGATGGGCTCGCACCGTGCTCGCATGCGGGACCGGGCCAAACGGGCCGCGGTCGGCTGTGAACACGGCCAGCAGCGCCCCAGCAAGCAGAGTCAGCGCGAGGCAGCCGGCGATCACGGGCAGCGCCATCCCATCGCGCGTGATCGGGCCTGTCAGCCGGCTCGCCACCCTGCGCCGCCGCTGCGCCCTCAGCTCGCGGTGATATGCCTGGACGTCGTGGTCGAGTTCCCGGGCGTCGTCCGGGATTTCGATATCGACCGGCGGCAGGCCGTAATCGTCCTGTCCCGGGTCCCCGCCAGCATTCACGCGCAACTCTCCGGCATGAGCGGGCCTCGTCCCTTCCAGTATGGGCCTGCAGGGACCTCCGCGTCATCGCCGATGCCAGTCCCGCGGCGGATTCTGGGCCGCTGTAATACCAAAGCGCGGTGCCTTCCCGGTGGTCACCGGGCAGCACGCGGCAGGCACCATTGCCATGTCGGCGGCGCGTGAATTTCCTCCTTCCGAGCGCTCGCGGGGACCTCCCCCGTCACTTTCAGATCGGTTAATTGCGACCGTGACCTGCAGGTTTGGCGTTAAGACCGGCTACTGGGCCGGGTACGGCGTGGTAACATTGAACCAGCGGAAGGGGTATGTACCAGATGACTTTCAACGTCGGCGACACGGTCGTTTACCCCCACCACGGGGCTGCTCGCATCGAGGAGATCGAGACCCGCACGATCAAGGGACAGGACAGGACTTATCTGGTCCTCAAGGTCGACAAGGGTGACCTGACCGTACGCGTTCCGGCAGATAATGCTGAACTCGTCGGCGTGCGTGACGTGGTGGGGCAGGAGGGTCTGGAAAGGGTGTTCGAGGTGCTGCGCGCCCCGCACACCGAAGAACCTACCAACTGGTCCCGGCGGTACAAGGCCAACCTGGAGAAACTCGCCTCAGGCGATGTGAACAAGGTGGCTGAGGTCGTGCGTGACTTGTGGCGCAGGGACCGGGAACGTGGGCTTTCCGCTGGCGAGAAGCGGATGCTGGCCAAGGCCAGGCAGATTCTGGTAAGCGAGCTTGCGCTGGCCGAGAAGACCAACGAGGACAAGGCCGAGGCGCTGCTCGACGAGATCCTGGCGTCCTGACCGGCGTAAGCCGCCGACGCTCGCCGCGCGTGTCCAATGGACGTACCCCGGGTTGGTGTGGGCGCCGACGTTCATCTGCTCGCCCACGATCGCCCGCTCTACCTCGCCGGGCTGCTGTGGCCAGCAGAGGACGGGCTGGCCGGGCACTCCGACGGTGATGTCGCGGCGCATGCCGCCTGTGATGCGCTGCTTTCAGCGGCTGGTCTCGGGGACCTCGGGGCCCACTTCGGGACGGCCGAGCCTCGCTGGGCGGGCGCATCCGGGACGGAGTTGCTGCGGGCCGCCGCCGCGTTGCTCGCGGACGCGGGATTCGCCGTGGGCAATGTCGCGATCCAGGTGATCGGGAACCGGCCGAAGATCGCGCCGCGCCGGGCTGAGGCGGAGAAGGTGCTGTCCGAGGCGCTGGGCGGTGCGCCGGTGAGCCTGTCGGGGACCACGACGGACGGGCTGGGGCTGACCGGCCGCGGCGAGGGTGTCGCCGCGATCGCGACCGCACTGGTTGTCCGGAGGCGCCAGCCGTGAGCTGCTTGGCGCGGGCTGTGGTCAGCCGGCCGCGGGCAGAACGGTCCCCTCAACCGCGCCGAAGCCGATCGTCACACCGCCTGCTCCCGGTGCGGTGGCAGTGATGTGCACGGCGTCGCCATCGAGCAGGTAGGACCGCTCGGTCCCGTCCGGCAGCATCAGTGGTCTGGTGCCGTCCCAGCTCAGTTCGAGCAGGCATCCCCGGTCGCCGGCCTCTCCCCCGGACACCGTCCCGGAGGCGTACAGGTCGCCGGCGCGCACCCGGGCGCCGTTGACCGTCGCGTGGGCCAACTGTTGCGGGGCTGTCCAGTACATGTCGCGGAACCGTGGACGGGAGATCAACTGCCCGTTGATGGTGATCTCCAGCGTCAGGTCCAGGCCCCACGGCTCCGGGCAGCGAAGGTAGGCCGCTGGTTCGGGATCTTGCGGGGGAGGCGGCACCCGGGCCGCTTCCAGCGCGGCCACCGGCACCACCCAGGGTGAGACCGACGTGGCGAACGACTTCCCGAGGAATGGCCCGAGCGGCTGGTACTCGAATGACTGGATGTCACGTGCGCTCCAGTCGTTGACGAGCAGGAAGCCAAACACGTGCTCCCGGAACCCCGCGACCGGAACTGGCTGCCCGAGCCCGGATGGGACACCGGCTGTGAAGCCCACCTCAGCTTCGAAGTCCAGCCGCTGTGTCGCGCCGAACACGGGTGTGTCGCCGCCGGGGGGTTTGCGCTGGCCACACGGCCTGATCACGGGGGTACCCGACACCACCACCGATCCGGCGCGCCCGTGATAGCCGGCCGGCAGGTGCAGCCAGTTGCGCGGCAGTGCCGGCGAACCAGGGCGAAAGATGCGGCCCACGGTGGTGGCGTGAACCCGGGAAGAGTAAAAGTCCACGTAGTCTGCCACCTCAAACGGCAGCAGCAGGTCGGCGCTCTCCTGGCGGGTGAGGTGGGGCTCGACGATGTGGCGGTGGCGCGGGTCGCCTAGCAGTTCGGTCAGGCGGGCGCGAGTCGCGTTCCAGGCTGCCGGGCCGGCCGCCATGAAGGCGTTCAGAGAACTGGCGGTGAACCAGCGGCGGGGCGTCCGGTTCCCGGCGTTCGCGAGGGTCCCGGGTCCAGCCTGAGGCCCGGGACCAGCCTGAGGCCCGGGTTCGGCCAGGGGCCCGGCATTGGCGAGCGCCGCCAGATCCAGGATGTGCGCCCCGATGGCCACGCCGACTCGGGGTTGCCCGCCCGCAGGCCTGAAGATCCCGTACGGAAGGTTCTGGAGCGGGAAATGACTGCCTGGGGGCACCGGTACCCAGGACGTGCGCACCTCGCTCACCGTGGGCCACGTCCATGGACAGAGGCGTCCTGGCGGGCCGGGGTCAGCCGGCCGCGCCGTGCGGGCCGCGCGGGCCGCGCGGGCCTGGCATCCAGGTGCGGCCGGTCACTCCGGCTCGGCTCCCCAGTCCTCAGGCGGAGTCGGGCTGCTCCGCATGCGCTGGAACTGCGGGCTCTCACCGGCCCCGGCTGGGGCACTGCCAGCCCGCCGTGCCGTTTCACCAGCCTGCTCACCTGCTGGCCGGTCATCGCTGGGTGGAGCCGAGTGATCCGCGGCGGGGTCGTCCTCGGCAAGCTCGGGCTCGGACGGCTCCGCATCGGGGCCCGTGTCCGCCGCGGGAGTTCCGGGCGTGCCCCCAGCAGGCCCGGGGTGGCGCTGCCGGGCGTGGCGTGCCGCCTGTCCCTGGCTGGCGGGATCGGCGTATCCGCTGGGGCTGCCCGCGCCCTCGGCGTCGTCCACATAGTCGGAATAATGCCCGCCACCGTGAGGGCCCCGCCGCGCGGGGTTGTCTTCCACCGGCTGGCGGCGCCCGGCGCCCACGGGGTGCGTGGCAGGCGGGTGTCCCATCCCCGCCGCCGCCCCGCCGCCGGGGCCGGCCCCCGGGCTGTCCTGCCCGGCCCCCGGGCCGCCCTGCCCGCCCCCCGGGCCGCCCTGCCCGGCCCCCGGGCCGCCCTGCCCGGCCCCCGGACCGCCCTGCCCGGCCCCTCGGCCCGGTTGCACGGCAGGCCGCCCAGTCCAGGTCCCGGTTCCGCTCCCCCAGACGACGGATCCCGCAGGTCCGCTCCCGGCTCCCGCGCCGCTGGCGACCGCGTTCCCGGCACCAGCGCCCGCACCGGCGCCCGCACCGGCGCCCGCACCGGCACCAGCACCCGCACCGGCACCAGTACCCGCACCAGCACCGGCACCAGCACCGGCATCGGCTCCCGTACCGGCCTCCGGGGCTGCGGTCCCTGGGGCCCTGGCACCACGCCCGGCCTGCCTGCCTTGCCGGCCAGGGCGGCCCTGCCGGCCAGGGCGGTTCAGCCGGCCAGGGCCGCCAGCACCGGCCGGAACGGCCGGGCCCGCCTGCCCGGCCTGCCCGGTGAGGCCACCCGGCTGCGCATTCGCGGCCGATACCCGCCGCACGTGGCGCAGCATGGCGAGCCACAGGCCGAAACCGAGGAGGAGCAGCACCCAGGGTGTGACCGCCACGACCGCGCGGGACGGCTGGGACGGGAGGACGATCTTCATCGCGTAAACGGCATCGCCCGACGCCACCGCGGTGAGCAGGATCAGCATGGAAAGCCAGACATACACGCGGGTCAGCCAGCCCGCCCCGCGCAGCGCCAGAATCGCCGCGGAAGCGATCACTAGCATCGCGTCGAAGATCAGCGGGTAGAGCGAAGCGAGCGTGGAGGTGACGCCGGCCTTGCGCGCGAGGTGGTGGATCCCGTTGTAGGAGAGCAGGAACGCGGCGATGGCCAGCAGTACCACACCGGCGATCACCGCGGTGAGCGCGGCAAGCCGTAGCCCACGGCGTGGGTCGGCGCGGCGGCCGCGGCCAGTGAGATAGTCACTCATGGGGGGCTCGTCATCCTTCCTCGGGCAGTGCTCGGGTTTGATGACGCCCGCTTATAGTCGGGTTTGCAGGCGCCTTTCTCCGCGCCGTGGGGTCGCCGGGCCGTTGGAAGCCGACCGCAGCTAGCCCCGCGGACGCTGGGGAAGCGTCCTAAAGGCGTGCGGCCGACCGCCCGCGCGCCCGCCCGCGCGGTCTCGGCGTCAAGGGAGACGATATGCCGTACTACAGGGTGGCTGGGGAGATTCCTCGTAAGCGCCATGTACGTTTTCACCGTCCTGATGGCGGCCTCTACTCCGAGGAGCTGATGGGCGAGGAGGGTTTCGTCGCCGATTCCTCTCTTCTCTATCATGTACATCCCCCAACCGCGATCGTGAAGAGCGAAGGGCTCACCGATTTCGCCGCCGAAGCGGCCGCGCCAAACCATCCGCTGTTGCCACGCCACGTCCGCACCACCGACCTGGCGCGGGGCGGGGACCTCGTGCTCGGCCGGCAACTGCTGTTTGCCAATGACGATGTGCGCATATCCTTCGCCCCGGCTGATGCCGGCTCGGACCTGTACCGCAATTCAGCAGGCGACGAAGTTATTTACCTGCAAAACGGCGCTGCCGACTTCGAGTCCGTCTATGGCTCCATGCGCATCGGCGCTGGTGATTATGTCGTTGTTCCCAGGGGGACGATTCACCGCTGGATTCCGCAGGCGCAGGGCGTGACCGCGCTCGCAGTCGAAGCCAGCGGGCACATCCGGCCGCCCAGGCGGTACCTCTCGCAATATGGGCAGTTCCTTGAGCACGCCCCGTACAGTGAGCGCGACCTGCGCGGACCGGACGGCCCGCTGCTCGCGGAGGGTGAGGATGTGCCGGTCATCGTCCGTACCAGGGCTGGCCTGACCCGGCTCAGCTACGCCCACCACCCGTTCGACGTCGTGGGCTGGGATGGGTACCTGTACCCCTATGCATTCAACATCGCGGATTTCGAGCCGGTGGTGAAGCGGACCCACGCACCGCCGCCGGTACACCAGACATTCGAGGGACCGAACTTCGTGGTCTGCTCGTTCTGCCCGCGCCCGCTCGATTTCCACCCCGAGGCTGTCCCGATTCCCTACAACCACCACAATGTGGACTCCGACGAGATGATGTTCTATGTCGGGGGTGACTACTCGGCGCGGAAGGGGTCCGGAGTCGGCGTCGGCTCGATCACGCTGCACCCGTCGGGCTTTACCCACGGCCCCCAGCCAGGCGCCGTCGAGGCGGCCGTCGCCGGGCTGGCCGAGGGCAGGACGGTCACCGACGAGACCGCCGTGATGATCGACACGTTCCGCCCGCTTGGCCTCGGCCCCGCCGCCCGCCGGGCCGACGACCCCGAGTACGCCTGGAGCTGGGCCCGCGCCGCCCGCTCCGGACCCCCCTCGTGATCACCGGGCCGGCCAGCTCCTCGTGACCACCGGGGCCGGCCAGCTCCCCGTGATCACCGGGCCGGCCAGCTCCCCGTGACCACCGGGGCCGGCCAGCTCCCCGTGACCACCGGGGCCGGCCAGCTCCCCGTGACCACCGGGGCCGGCCAGCTCCCCGTGACCACCGAGGCCAGCCAACTTCCCGTAGTAGATAGGGCGTAGCTCGGGAGGCGGTAGTTACCGGCGAAGCGTGATCATGGGAAAGCGGGGGTCCCGGCACCCACTTTCCCATGATCACGGGGGCGGTTTGCGGCGCAGAGCCGGAATTGTGGTGTGTGTGAGACTCCTGGGCCTGGTGAGGCTAAGCGGCAAGATCATGTCGCGCCGCGCCGCCGGCCAGGCGCGGCTGCCAGCTGCTTTGTCCGGAGATTTCGAACTCGAACTGTGGCAGGCCGGTGGCGAGTGTGACCTTGCGGAATCCGTGGGGGATCTTCACCCGCAGAGCGGCCAGGTTCGCCTTCGTTGGCGCGAGCCACCGGAAGTCGCTTACCAGCGTTCCGTCGGGCTGGCCGTGGGCCTCCGGCCACTGCCACAGCACCCGCATGGGGAGATATGTCGAGGGATCCACCCAGAGCGTCTCCAGAACCGGGACCTTATGTTTGGCGAAGGGCCCTGTCTGCGGTGTCCGCTCAACAAGCTTGATGGCCTCGACCCCGTCGACCCGCTGCCGGCCGCCGAGGTCATAGTGTCCGCACTGAAGCGCCAGGCGTATCGCGGCCGACCAGTTGTAGGGGCTGTATTGCACAGGCACGGGTGGCTCCAGGCCGCCGCCGAGGTTACGGCACGACGACGGCAGACCCCCGTACCCAAAGTAACCAGCGGGGCGGTAGATGTTGTGCCACCAGGTTCCGGCCTGGAAGTCGGCGCCCCTGTACCTGATCGTCTGCGTGAAGAGCCCCGGAGGGGCGCCCCGGTGTGAGTTGACCGTGGTGCTCTGGGCGTCGAAGAGCAGATGGCCGGCCGCCGTGAATCCCTGCTGCCGGAGTTGCCCCTGATACACCCAGGTGATCAGGCGGGTGGTGAACAAGCCCGGCTCAAGGCCCGCACGCAGCGGCGCGGAGGTCTGCGGGGGCAG
>WNGL01002884.1_pt1 | contig 20705 bp, 19 predicted proteins | sample 5400591 | NCBI WGS metagenome assembly WNGL01 (sample SAMN13153377, study PRJNA577476) | soil metagenome | isolation source: 80 cm soil or saprolite under Garry oak tree replicate 1 | place: USA:California | collected 2016-06-15 | reverse complement strand
GGACGAGCGCCAGGCCGCCGTGGCGCTCAGCGCCGGCCTTCGGGCTGCGGCGGAGGCTTACGCGTCCGGCGAGCGCCGGCCTGATGTGCTGCGCACTGCGCTGCTCAGCCGCCTCGACGCCGAGCCGCTGGCGCAGGTCGAATACGCTGAGATCGTCGATCCGGAGACGTTCCGCGCCCCTGGCCGGCTCGCGGTGCTCGCGGTTCGATTCGGCAAGACCAGGCTGATCGATAACCACGACCTGTCTGAACCGTTTCCCGGTACTCCTCTTTTTGTGCGGTAATATTGACGTTCGTTTTGGCGGAGGCCGTTCTGACGACCAATACCACACCAATAACTTCTAGGGGGTTCGTATTTTGGCAACTGAGTCTGGTGCCGTCCTGACCGAAAACGAGGAGGGGACCGACCAGGATCCATCGGGATCGATGACCATGGAGGACTACCTCCATTACGAGGAGGAGGCCTTCAAGACCCCCAACCACGGGGACATCGTGGATGGGATCGTCGTGCGAGTGGACCCGGACGAGGTCCTGGTCGACATCGGAGCCAAAGCTGAAGGCGTGATCTCGAGCAAAGAGCTCGGCATGCGCGGCGACCTCGACTCCACCAGCCTCGAGCCGGGCGACCAGATCAAGGTCTACGTCCTGCAGCCGGAGAACGAGGAGGGCAACGTCGTCCTCAGCCTGCGCCGCGCGCGGGCCGAGACCACCTGGATCGTCGCTGCCGAGAGGCAGACCGACGGAACGGTAATCGACGCCGACGTCCGCGAGCAGAACAAGGGCGGGCTGATCGTGAACATCCTCGGCCTGCGCGGCTTCCTGCCGTCGAGTCAGGTCGCGCGCGCCTACGCCGGAAGCCTCGAGACCCTGGTCGGCAAGCGCATCCCGGTCAAGATCCTGGAGGTCAACCGCAAGCGCAACCGGCTGATCGTCAGCCAGAAGGCGGCGGAGGACGAGGATCGAGCACGCAAGCGCGAGGAGCTGTTCAGCCGGCTGCAGACCGGGACGACCGTGAAGGGCACGGTGTCCGGGATCACCAGCTACGGCGCGTTCGTCGACATCGGCGGCGCCGACGGGCTGATCCACATCTCCGAGCTGTCGTGGGACCGCGTTTCCAAGGTGACCGACGTGCTGCAGCTGGGCGAGGAAGTCTCCGTGAAGGTGATCAAGCTCGACCCGGAGCAGACGCGGATCTCGCTGTCGCTGCGCCAGCTGCAGCAGGACCCGTGGGAGCGCCTTGTCCAGTCCATGCCCGTCGGCTCGATCGTCGAGGGCCAGGTGACCAAGACCAAGAAGTACGGCGCGTTCCTGCAGATCATGCCGGGCATCGAGGGCCTGCTCCACATCTCCGAGCTGTCGTGGGACCACGTGGAGCGGACGGAGGATGTGCTGAAGGTCGGCGAGACGGTCCAGGTCAAGGTGATCGGCATCGACACCGCACGGCGCCGGATCTCGCTCAGCCTGAAGCAGCTGTCGGCCCCACCGGCGAGCCTGGCCGGGGCGCGGACGGACCGCCGCGACGAGTACCCCGAAGAAGAAGAAGAATAGGAAAGTCACCTCCCGATTTATGGGGAGGTGGCCAGAGGGGCTGACCCTAACCCAAAGCAGCGAGACGCTGGGCCGCCGGGCTGAAGTAGGGGTCGATCTCGAGCGCGCGCTGGTAGTCGCGACGCGCCTGCGCGGTGTTTCCGAGCCGCAGCTCGAGGTCGCCGAGCTGGACGTACAGGTCGGGCTCGGTCTCGCCTAGCTCTGCCGCCCGCCGCAGCTCATCCACCGTGCCGACGGCCCAGTGGTACTGGGCCTGCAGGGGGTCGACCTTGACCGCGAGGTCGGCGCGGCCTTTGAGGTACCAGACGTCGGCGAGGACGGGAAAGACGGCAAACGCAACTGCAGCCGCGACGAGCGCGACGGCGGCTGCGGGGCGCCATGGATACCTCCTGGCAGCCCCTCCGGCGGCGCCCCTCCGGGCCTCCGGCCCATCTCCCCATGAATGGGGAGGAGCCTTAACTGACCACAGAGTTCCGGCCAGGAGCCAGAACGCTCCTGTGGCGGGGGCCCAGTCGAAGTTGAAGAACACCCACACGGTGTAGCCGGCCAGGGCTGCGCTCAGGGCGGCGACGTCGCGGTTCGATCGCTGCCGCCACGCCTGCCTGAGGACCACCACCAAGACCCAGCCCAGGGCTGCGAGCCCGACGATGCCCTGCGTCGCCGCGACGTCGAGTGGGCCGGAGTGGATGCGGTCGAAGGTCACCAAGGACGCGTAGTCCTGGTTCAGGAAGTGGCCGAACGAAAGCCCGGTGGCGTCTTCACCCCAGCCCGTGACAGGCCGCGCAGCAATCATCCGGAGGCCGTCGCTCCAGAGATGGAGACGCAGCTCCGGCGGATCGTTGTTCAGGGCGCGCAGCGGCGACCCCAGCATCACGAACAGTCCGACTGCCACGACTCCCAGCGACGCCAGGGAGGTTCCGATCACCAGACGCCCGCGCGAGGCGAATACAGCCAGGGTCAGACAGCCGGCCAGAACCCCGAACGCGCCGCTCCGCGAGGTGGTCACCGCCAGCCCGGCCACCAGCACCACGATCGCCGCCGCCCATGCGAGCACGAACACCCCGCCGCGCAGCGTCCGGTCGACCGCCAACGGCACGGCCATGGCCACCAGGGCAGCCAGCAGGTTGGCGTTGCCCAGGTTGCCGTCCGGGCGAAAGGCGACATGTCCCGCCCACTGCTGGACCCCCTCCAGCGACGCCACGGACGCGCCGAACACGAATCCCGCCACCGCCCAGTCGCGGTGTCTCGGCTCACGCAGCAGCCACACCGCCGACGCGAGCAGTCCCAGGTAGCTGAGGCGCATCGGGAACGACTCGTACCGTGTGTAGGATCCGGCCAGGCTCAGCGGCCAGGAGACCGAGAAGGCGAACGCGAGCGCCGCTGCTCCCGCTGCGGCCAGCAGTGGCCAGCGCAAGGCTCCCAGGCGCGGGCCGTCCTGGGTCACGAGGGCGAGTCCGACACCCAGGCAGGCGCCGGCGATCACAAGCGAGGCGCGAGGCAGGATGTAGGTATCGCTCGCGGTGGGTATGAAGAGGATGGGCAAGGCTCCCGCGACCACCGCAGGAAGGAACCCGCTAAGCCGGCCCAGAAGGCGCTGCACCCGCCTACTCTTAACCGAAATCGACTGTCGGAGTTGGACGTTATATTAGGTGCGGAGGTACCGTTGGGTACCAGAGCAACGTTGGAGGAGGTGCTGGCCCCACCTAGGTAGTAGAAAGGAGTCCAGGAGGATAGGGACCTTGTATCCGTTTGAAAGATTCACTGAGCGGGCCAAGAAAGTTCTAACGCTCGCGCAGGAAGAAGCAGAAAGATCGCACCACAGTTACATCGGCACAGAGCACTTGCTCCTTGGACTGCTCCGTGAGGGTGAAGGCCTGGCCGCCAAGGTTCTGAACAACCTTGGGGTAGAGATCGGCAAAGTCCGGCAGACGATCGAGTCCGTGCTCGGCCGGAACGAGCGGATCATCATCCAGCAGATCATCCCGACGTCGCGGGTGAAGAAGGTCATCGAGATCTCCTTCGAGGAAGCGCGGCGGATGGGCCACAACTACGTCGGCACCGAACACCTGCTGCTTGGCCTTCTCATCGAGGGCGAAGGCATCGCGGCGCATGTGCTCGAGGACCTCGGCGCGAACCTCGAGAAGGTGCGTGGCGAGATCGAGCGCCTGCTGCACGACTCGAGCGCCGAAACCGAAGCCGAGCCGGCACCGAAGAAGCCGTCCAAGACCCCGCTGCTCGACCAGTTCGGCCGCGACCTCACCGAGCTCGCGCGCCGCAGCCAGCTCGACCCGGTCATCGGGCGCGAGACGGAGATCGAGCGCGTGATCCAGATCCTCAGCCGCCGCACGAAGAACAACCCGGCGTTGATCGGCGAACCTGGCGTGGGCAAGACGGCAATCGCGGAAGGCCTCGCCCAGCAGATCATCCTCGGCAATGTGCCCGAGTCGCTGCAGCACAAACGCGTGCTGACGCTCGACATGGGAGCGCTGGTCGCGGGCACCAAGTACCGCGGTGAGTTCGAGGAGCGACTGAAGAAGATCCTGGACGAGATCCGCTCGAGCCGTGAGGTTGTGCTATTCATCGACGAGCTGCACACGCTCGTCGGCGCGGGCGCGGCCGAAGGCGCGATCGACGCCGCCAACATTCTCAAGCCCGCGCTGGCTCGCGGTGAGATCCAATGCATCGGCGCGACTACGCTGAACGAGTACCGCAAATACATCGAGAAGGACGCCGCGCTCGAGCGCCGCTTCCAGCCGGTGTTCGTCGACCAGCCGTCGTTGGCGGAGACGACCGACATCCTCAACGGCGTCAAATCGCTGTACGAGAAGCATCACCGCGTGACCATCACGGACGCGGCGGTCCATGCCGCCGTGGTGCTGAGCGACCGCTATGTCAGCGACCGCGCGCTGCCCGACAAGGCGATCGACCTGATCGACGAGGGGTCGGCGCGCGTGCGCATGAAGCTCACCACGACACCGGAGGACCTCAAAGAGCTGCAGAAGGAGATCCGCCGGCAGCGCGCCGAGCAGGACGAGTCCGTCAACAAGCAGGACTTCGAGGCCGCCGCGGGCGTCCGCGACAAGGTGAAGAAGCTGCAGGACAAGCTGGCTCTGAAAGAGGCCGCGTGGCGCGACAAGCTCGGTGAGACCGTGCCCGAGGTGGGTGAGGAGGACATCGCGCAGATCGTCGCCGCGTGGACAGGCGTGCCTGTTTCTCGATTGGTTGAGGAAGAGAGTGCGCGACTGCTGCGCATGGAGGAAGAGATCCACAAGCGGATGGTCGGTCAGGACGAGGCGATCATCAGTGTCTCGCAGGCGGTGCGCCGCGCACGCGCGGGCCTGAAGAATCCGCGCCGGCCGATCGGATCGTTCATCTTCCTCGGGCCGACCGGGATCGGGAAGACCGAGCTCGCTCGCGCGCTGGCGGAGTATCTCTTCGATTCTGAGGACGCGCTCATCAAGCTCGACATGTCGGAGTTCATGGAGCGGCACACGACCGCTCGGTTGGTCGGCTCGCCTCCTGGATACGTCGGTTACGACGAGGGCGGGCAGCTCACCGAAGCGGTGCGGCGCAGGCCTTACTCGGTGATCCTTTTCGACGAGATCGAGAAGGCGCATCCCGAGGTCTTCAACATGCTGCTGCAGATCCTCGAGGACGGCCGTCTGAGCGACGCGAAGGGCAAGGTCGTCAACTTCGCGAACACGGTGATCATCATGACCTCCAACCTCGGCATTCGCGATGTCAACCAGGCGGGCACGTCGCTGGGCTTCCAGCCGGCCGTGGTCGACGAGAAGGAAGAGGTGGAGCGCCGCCACCAGAACACGAAGCAGAAGATCGACGACGAGCTCAAGCGGATGTTCCGCCCCGAGTTTCTGAACCGCGTCGACGCGGTGGTCGTCTTCAAGAGCCTGACCACGCACCAGATCCGCGAGATCGTCGACCTGCAGCTGGACCGGCTCAGCAAGCACCTCACCGAGCAGCAGATCACGATCGAGGTCACGGACGCGGCGAAGGATCTCCTGGCCAAAGAGGGCTATGACCGGACCTACGGTGCCCGGCCTCTGCGTCGGGTGATCACTAGCCGGATCGAGGACCAGCTCTCCGAGCACCTGCTGCGCGGCAAGATCGCGCGTGGCGACGTGGTCCAGATCGACGTCGAAGGCGAGGACGGGTTGAAGTTCACGCCGACCAAGCACCAGCACAAGGAGCCCGCGGCAGCGGCGCCGGGGCCGGCAAAGCCATAATTCCGCACCGCTGACGCCACGCGTGCGCTAGATGCACCGTGCAAACGCACGTCTGACGCCGGACGTGCGGAATTCCAGGGGGCTGGCCGGGCTGTTCTTTATAGGCTGAGTTGACGCGGCGTGGCGTGCGCGGCATTCTTCGACCGTGGCTCGCCGAGCGCGCATTCCGCCCGTGTTGACGAAAGGGCCGTTCCGCCTGGAGGAGGCGCGAAAGGCCGGCGTGAAGCTGAGCATGCTCAGGGGAAGGGCGTGGAGACGCCTCGGATCCGAGCTCTACTGCTGGAGCGGAGTCCAGGAGGACCCGTGGAAGCTGCTCTCCGCGTGGCGCCGAAGGCTGCCATCCGAAGCGGTCTTCGGCGGAGCGACCAGGGCATGGATTCTCGGTCTCGACCTCTGTCCGACCAATCCCGTCGAGATCGTCGCACCGGCGGACTCCAGCGTCCGCTCAGGGGATAGGCTCAACGTCAGCCGCGGCGAAATCTCACCTGGTGAAATAGTGTCCGTGCGCGGGTTGCGCGCGACGTCGCTGCATCGCACCCTCTCTGATCTTTGCCTGCGCTGGTCGCCGCTGGAGGCTCTCATCGCGATCGACATGGCTGTCGCCTAGGGCATGACGGACGCGGACGCCCTGAGCCGACACGCTGACGCCACGAGCGGTCGTCCCGGTGCCTGCCGGCTGCGCGTGCTTGCGGAATTCGCCGCTCCCGCCGAATCACCGATGGAGACCAGGCTTCGGTGGCTGCTGATCAAAGCCAGACTCCCGCAGCCAAATGTCCAGGCTGATCTCCGAGATGCCGAAGGCCGTTTCGTCGGCAGGGCCGACCTCTACTACCCGTCGGCGCGGCTCGTTCTCGAGTACGACGGAGACAATCATCGGGCTCGCCTGGTCGAGGACAACCGGCGACAGAACCTTTTGATCAACGCCGGATTCCGCCTGCTGCGTTTTACGTCTGCCGACATCCACCAGCGGCCAGACACCGTGGTTGGACAGGTGTGGGCCGCGCTGGGTCTGGCGTCCAAACGCACGGCTGACGGGTGGTCTCATGCGGTGGGCGCAACACCTGCTGCTGATGACGCTTCCAGGAACTGAGCCAGGCGCTTAGCCGGCGACTTCCAGCCAAGGGTTTCACGGGGTCTCCCATTGAGCTGCGCGGCGACCATGTCCAGGTGTTCCTGGGTATAGGGAGCCATGGTCTTGCCGCTCGGAAAATACTGGCGGAGCAAACCGTTGGTGTTCTCGTTGCTGCCCCGCTGCCAGGGGCTGGCTGGGTCACAAAAGAAGACTTGGAGGCCGGTGTCGATGGTGAAGCGGACGTGCTCTTTCATCTCGCGACCCTGGTCCCAGGCCAGCGAGCGGCGCAGGTTCTCGGGCAGGGTGAGGATCTTCTGCGTCAGGCCGAGGCGCGCGCTCTCGGCGTTGATGCCGGAGGGAAGCTTGAAGAGCATCACAAAGCGAGTGCTCCGCTCCACCAGGGTGCCGATGGCCGTGGTCCGGGTGCCGAACAGGAGGTCACCCTCCCAATGACCAGGCACAGCTCGGTCTGCAGCCTCCACCGGCCGCTGGCTGATGTTGATCATGTCTTTGATCTTTCCGCGGTTGGTCGTCTCTCGCTTCTGTGGCTGTCGAATCTGGTGACGTCGCCGTAGGTGTTGGGTCAGCTCCTTGCGAAGCGCGCCCCGGCCCTGAACGTAGAGCGAGAGGTAAATCGTCTCCTGAGAAACCTGCATTTGTGGCTGCCCCGGATATTCCTCTTTTAAGAAGCGGGAGATCTGCTGAGGCGACCAGTTCGCCTCGAGGCGAGCCATGACTTCGACCCGCAGCGCCTCGCACATCCTCAGCTTTGTCGGCTTGGGTCGCCGGCCTCGGCTCAGCGCGGCTTGCTCCGCGCTGCCAGCTCGATAGCTTTGGCGCCCTTGATTGCGGGCCACCTCACGGCAAACCGTCGACGCCGACCTGCGAATCCGACCTGCAATCGCTCGCAGCGAGGCCCCACCAGCCAGGCCGCGGGAAATCTCTTCCCGTTCCTCCAGGCTGAGCGCATTTCGCGACCTCCGTCGGGGCCATGGTTGGATGCCACCAGCCTCGTGGATGTAGTCACGGATCGAGCTCGCGTACCGACCCATGTGCCGGGCGATTCGCGTTCCTGACTCACCAGCCGCCCGGCGAGCCCACAGCTCCGCTATCTGGGCCTCCCTAAGCGGCCTTTGCCGTTGCCTGTACTTGCCTCGCTTCACAGACACCTCCTTCCTGCAGGCAACCTTGCCTGCTTTACATGAGGTGTTGCGTTGACCCCTTGAGCCGACCCGCCAAACGTGCGCTAAAAGCAGCTTCATAGCGCACGGCCGGCGTCAGACGTGCGGAATTCCTCCGCCGCCGCGGCCGCTCTTAGTTGCCGAGCCAGTCTTTCAGGCGCTGGGACAGCCGGGCCGGCGTGGTCTGGCTCTTGATCAGGTGGTCCAGCGCCCCCAGCTTCACGCCGCGTTCGACGAGCTCTTTTTCATTCCAGTTGGAAAGGATGACGACCGGGATGGCGGCGGTCGTCGCGTCGGCGCGAAGAGCTTCGAGGACTCCGAGGCCATCGAGTTTCGGCAGCCTGATGTCCAGAAAGATGATGTCGGGATGCATAGCCCGGGCTTTTTCCAGCGCGACCAGGCCGTCCCCCGCGACCTCGACCGCGTACCCGTCGAGCTCGAGCTTGAGCCGGTACATCTGCGCGACTGACACGTCGTCCTCGACGACGAGGACCCTTACATCATCTGCATCGGGGGCCGCGCGCTGATTCACTTCTCATCCCTTACCTTTGTGCAACGCTTGGCCTGGACCTTTATGACACTCTCCGGATCTGATACGTGAGCGTATCGCCTGCGCTCAGGCTGCGCCCCCTGGAGATCGGCGACCTGCTGGACGAGACCTTTCGAATGTATCGTCGCCACTTCGTTTTGTTCGCGGGGATCTCCGCGATTCTCTCCATCCCCTCCGCCGCACTCTTTGCTCTGCTCTTGGGTTCGTTCAGCTCAGTCCTGCAGCAGAGCAACGGCACCCTCACAGACCTAAGCTTTCTGACGCCGCTGCTGGCAGCCTTCGCCGTGGGTTTTGTGGTCAGCCTCGTGATCCTGCCCTTCACGATGGGAGCGGTCATGTATGCGGCCTGCGAGTCGGCGCTGGGACGGCCGGTCACCGCGGCCGGCGTGTTTTTCGGTGTGTTGAGGCGGTACTTCCCGCTCCTCGGCTATTGGACGCTCTTCGTGGTTTCCCTGTACGTCTCGCTTGCCCTCTGCATCGTGCCGGTCGCCCTCTGGATCTGGATCTTCGTGTTGTGGATCGCCGTGACACCCGCGATGTTCGTGGAGAACATCGGCCTCGGTGCGGCGATGGGTCGCAGCTGGCACCTGGTCGAGGGGCGCTGGTGGAGGACGTTCCTGATCCTCTTCCTCATGGTCATCCTCTGGTGGGTCGTGCAAATTGCGCTCGGGGCTTTCCTCCAGCTGGGCCAGCTGCTACTTCAACTTTTCATCTCGCCGTTCCTGGCGGCCGCCATCGCAGCGGCCAGCGGCCAGATCGTCGGCGCAGTGGTCAATCCGATCCTGCAGATCGCGATCGTGCTGATTTACTTCGACCTTCGCGTGCGCAAGGAAGGAATGGACCTGTTCCAGATGGCGTACCGGCTGTCAGCTCCCCCGGCAACATCCTGAAAGCCGGCAACGTCGTGCGTATCGTGGTCGCGCTTCTGCCCGCGCTCATGCTCCTGCCGGCCACGGCGACCATCGCGTTCGCCGACCCTTTGCCGCCGCCGAGCTATGTCGAAGCGGTGCAGCGCGCGCATGACATCATCCAGGACGCACCGCCCCAGGATCCGTTGCCGGCGGAACTCGCCACGCAGGTGCTGATCGCCGGAACCGGCTACAGCCAACCCGAGATCCTGAACGACCTCAGGGCCCGGCCGCCTCTCTACGCCGATGCAAGCAAGCGACTGACGGCGTTGCTCGAGGCGCTCGGCCAGCCAATCACCACCTCCGATCCGGCGCTTGCGCGGCAGCGCCTGCGCGATGTGATGACGATGAGCCGCTACGACGCGCTTCATCGTCCGCCGTCTTTGCTGGACCGTTTCGGCCAGTGGGTGCAGGACCGCATCACCGCGCTGCTCCGTCTCTTGTTTGGCAACGGGCGAGGCGCCCAACCTCCGGCCGTCTGGTTGTACGTCGTTGGCATCGCCGTTTTGCTCGCCGTCGTCCTGGTCGTCGTGAGCGCCGCCCGCGGCCGCTTCACAGGCTCGATCAGCGTGCCGTCGGACGGTCCTCGGCCGGCCGCGGATTACTTCGCTGAAGCGGACCGCTTGGCCGCAAGGGGCGATCGAGTCAATGCCATCCGCGCGCTCTGCGCCGCGGTGGCCGCGACCCTTGCCGGAGAACGTTCGTGGGAAGGAAGCCCGCTGACGGTGCGCGAGATCTTTCAGCGCGCGCCGGATTTCGCGAGCCTGCGGCCGCTGCTGCTGCCGTTCGAGGCGGCGATCTACGGCGGACGTGAGGTCGATGAGGCGACGTACGAAAGGGCGGCGCGGATCGCCGCCGCCTATCGGCAACCGGTGGAGGCGGCGGCGTGAGGGGCGCGCGAGGCTGGATCGTCGCTGCAGGCATCGCGATCCTGATCGCGGGCGCCGCGTATCTCCTGCAGCCTAAGCAGGACTCGCCCGAGCACAGCTCCAACAGCGACGCGGCCAACGGCGCCTCCGCGGCTTTGCTTTTTGCGCAGGCGATGGGCCATCCGGCGGACCAGCTCACCGGTTCGTTTGCGATGCAGCCTCCCTATTCCATGATGTTCGTCTTCTCGCCCACGAGCCCCTACACCGCCGACGAAGCGGCCAGCACGCGAGACTGGGTGCGCTTCGGCGGGGTGCTCGTCTACGCCTCGGAGCAGGGCGACCAGGAGCTCGACCGATCGCTTGGAGTCAACCGGCTTGGCGGCTACGTCTCGGGCGGAAACTACAACGCCACGCCGGCGGTCGCGGGAGTGAACACGGTGGTCGGGAGCAACAGCGATCTCATCCCCCTCGATCCATCACCGTCCCAGGTCACCATCCTGCGCACCGGGCAGGGCTTCGCCGCGGGCTACATCGAGAAGATCGGTCTCGGTACGGTCATCGTGCTGGCGGATCCGCTGGTGCTGTGCAACGGCTACCTCGAGAAAGCTGACAACGGGAGGCTGCTCGCCGACCTGATCGGCACCGTCGACCCGAACTCGCACGTGGCCTTCGACGAGTACCACCACGGCCTGACCGGCAGCGACTTCGCGCCGCAGGCCTGGATCACGACGCCCTGGGGCGCCGCGCTGCTCTGGCTCCTGGTCGCAGTGTTCTTCGGCCTGGTGCTGCGCGGAAGGCGGTTTGGGCCGCTCTTAGAAAGGCCGGCCGAGGTCGCGCGCTCCGACGCGGAGTGGTCGGTGGCCGTCGGCCAGCTGCTGCGGCGTTCGAGCGCGCGAGGTGTCACGCTCGGTCTGCTGGCCGCGGCAACTGAGCGTGCGGTGGCGGCTCGCACAGGACTTCCCCTGCAGCCGCGCGAGCGGTTCTGGAATGCTCTCTGGGTGCGGGCACCCGAGGTGGCAGGCGAGCTGGCGCAGATAGAGACGGCGCTTTACGCGGCTTCGAGCAACGAGCGCGATCTCTTGAATGCGGCTGGCAGGTTGCATCGGATCGCCCATCCAGTACAGCACCGGCCCCCTCCCCCGGCTGCCCCTCCGGCGCTTCGCGCCACTTCCCCACAAGTGGGGAGGCCGGGTACTCCCCCATAAATGGGGGAGACCACCGCGGTTACTGTCGCGACGCAGTTCTTTGGGCGCTTTCGGGAACAGCTGGCGAAGGCGATCGTCGGCCAGGACGAGGCGATCCGGTTGTGCGCGATCGCGCTGGTCGCCCAGGGCCACGTGCTGCTCGAGGGGGTGCCTGGGACCGGCAAGACCCTGCTCGCGAAATCCATCGCCCGCGCCCTGACCCTCGACTACGGCCGCGTCCAATTCACGCCCGACCTCATGCCCGCCGACATCGTGGGCACCTCCGTGTACGACCTGACGACGCGGACCTTCGCGCTCCGCCGCGGACCGATCTTCACCAACGTCCTGCTCGCCGATGAGATCAACCGCGCGCCGGCGAAGGTGCAGTCGGCGCTGCTCGAAGCGATGGAGGAGCGCGGCGTGACGCTGGAGGGACAGCAGCTGCAGCTTCCCCCGCCGTTTTTCGTTTTGGCAACGCAGAACCCGGTCGAGTACGAGGGTACGTACCCCTTGCCCGAAGCGCAGCAAGATCGCTTTCTCTTCAAGGTCCGCCTCGATTACCCCACGCCCGCGGATGAGATGGAAGTGCTGCGCCGCTGGGAGTCGGGCATCGAGCTGCGCGATCCGGTCAAGGCGGGCGTCGAGCCGGTGCTCGGCAAGGCGGACATCGACGAGTGCCGAGCAGAGGTCGGCAAGGTTGTGCTGGACGAGAGCATCCGGCGCTACGTCGTCGACCTTGCTTCCGCCACGCGCGCCGCGCCCGAGATCGCGCTCGGCGCCAGCACACGCGCCGAGGTGCTGCTGATGCTGGCGGCGCGGGCCTATGCCGCCTTCGACGGCCACGACTTCGTCACGCCCGACCACGTCAAGGCGCTGCTCGCACCGGCGTTTCGGCATCGCCTGATCCTTCGTCCGGAGGCTGAAGTCGCCGGGCAGACCCCGGACAGCGTGCTCGACGTCGTGGCGAGTCGCGTCGTACCACCGCGCTGACGGGAGCTCGGCGTTGAGCGACTTCTGGCGCGGCCTTGCCCCGCAGCCCAGGCTCATCTGGGGGGTCGCCATCGGCGCCGGACTGATTGCGCTCGCCGTCGCCTCACCGCTGTTCGGCTTCATCGCGATCGTCTACAACGCAGGGCTGGTCATCATCGCGGCGCGGGACCTCGCCCTCCTTCCCGGCCGGTCTGGGTACAGCGTCCGCCGGAGCATGCCCGAACCCTTTTCCCTCGGCGAGCCGGAAGAGGTGACGGTGGTGATTCAGAACCGCTCCGCTGCGGGATTGATGTCGACGGTCGCGGACCATGCCCCGGTTGGGCTGCGGCCCACGCCGCGAGAGCTGTCCGGCCGGTTCGATTCCAACGGACTGTTGAAGCTCTCCTACCGCACGTACTCGCCCCGGCGCGGCGCCTACGCGTTCGGTCCGGTCGACCTGCAGATCTGGCGCCAATACGGGTGGTGGCGGCGCCAGGTCCGGCTGCCTGACCCGCAGGAGGTCGCGGTTTTTCCCAACGTGGTGGCGATCAAACGCATCCAGCTGTCTTTGCGGCGCGGGCTGCGCGCCATGGCCGGCATGCGGCGCGCAAGGCCTCCCGGCGCATCCACCGCGTTCGCCGGCTTGCGCGAGTACGTCCGTGGTGACGATGTGCGGCGGGTCAGCTGGACGGCGACCGCAAGGCGCGACCGCCCGGTGGTGGTCGAGGTCGAGGCGGAGCGAGGACAGCAGATGATCATCGCAATTGACTGCGGACGGTTGATGACCGCGCCCGCCGGCGATCTCGACAAGCTCGATCACGCGGTGAACGCGGCGCTGATGCTCGCCTGGGTGGCGCAGGCGTACGGCGACCGGGTCGGTCTGATGACCTTTGACGACCGGGTCACGGGTTTCATCAAGCCAGAGCGCGGCGCAATTCAGCTGCGCCGCATCACCGAGGCGCTCTACGCGATCCGACCGGAGTACGTCGAGCCCGATTTCGGACATGCGATGACGCACCTCGCGCTACGGGTCGGGCGGCGTTCCATGATCGTCATGCTCACCGACGTACAGGACCCCGAGGCATCGCGAGAGCTCGTCGCACACGCGCTGCGGCTCGCGGCGCGGCACCTCGTGCTCGTGGTAGCGATGTCCGATCCCGCCGTCCTCAGCGCACGCGATGACCCGATCGTCAGCACGAGCCGTGCTTACGAATGGGCCGCGGCCGAAGAGTTCGTGTCCAGCAGGCGGGAGAGCTTCGAGATCCTGCGCCGGGGTGGGGTGCTTGGCCTCGACGTGGTCGCCGGTCGACTGTCTCCGGCGTTAGTGGAGAGGTACCTGGAGCTGAAGGAGCGCGCGCTCCTTTGATGTCAGACGCCGCGGCCGGCCGCTGAGCAGCAGGTACGAGTAGAACAGCGCGCCAGTCACCAGCCCGATCAACAGCTTGAGCACGAACGGAGCGCCGGACGGCGAGATGTTGCCCTCGATCGTCCCCGCGACCACCAACAGCGGCGCGAGCCCGAGCAGCAGCGTGAACGCACGGCGAGCCGCGATGACCAGCGCATCAGAGCGCTTGCGGTTGCCTGGCGAGATGAGCGCCCACCCCATCATCAATCCGCCTGCGCCCTGCGTGATGACGATCGACAGCTCGAGCACGCCGTGCGCGATGACGAACTCGAACAGGCCGCCCGCGAGCCCGTAGGCCTGCGTCAGGCCGAAGAGACCGCCGAGGCTGATGCCGTTGGTGATCATCACCCAGATGACCGGCAGGCCGAAGGCGACCCCGAACCCGAAGGCCAGGATCACGACGTAGATGTTGTTGACCATGATCACGCCCGCGGCCTGCACCCGCTCGTCCTGCGGGATGTTCGTCCAGAGCTGGTGGTGGTGGACCTGGTCGATCAGGCGGGGACTTGCGATCGCATACGCCGCGTCGGGCTGGGCGAGGACGACGAAGAAGCTGACGAGTGCCGGCACGAAAAGGAGCGCCGCCGACGCAAGCAGAAACGGCCACGACCGCCGGTATGTGCGAGGCAGGGTTTCGACGTAGAAGCCGCGGATGCGCTTCCACACCTCGCCGCCGCGGCGGTAGACGATGCCGTGACCGCGCGCGACCAGGCCGTTCAGGTAGCGATGCACGGGCTCCCCGGGCCAGTCGCGCTGGGCACGTGCCAGGTCGGCCGTGGCGCGGCGGTACAGCGCCGACATGGTCAGCACCTGGGCCGGGGTGAGGGCGTTGAGGTGGCCGGCGCCCGCGCGAGACAGCAGGTCCTCGAGCCGGTTCCAGTCGTTCCTCCTCAGCGCGACGAAGTCCTCTGCTCTCATGGTCCTGGGCAGTAACTTAACAAGACATGCAGCAGCCACTACCCGATACCGACCTGGTCGTCGCCACGCCGGAACGGGTCTCGTTCGGCTACCAGGTCGCGGGACTCGGCACGCGGGCGATCGCCCAGATCCTGGACCTGCTGATCCTGGGTGGAGTCCTTTTGGGGCTGATCTTCGCTGCGATCGCGATCGGCCAGGCAGGCTTCGACGTCGTCGCTTATCTGCTGGCCCTCCTCGGCGGCTTCGTCGTCGTCTTCGGTTACTTCTGGGCGTCCGAGGCCTTCTGGTCGGGGCAGACCATCGGCAAGAAGGTGTTCCGGCTCCGGGCGGTGGGGGACCGGGGCGAGCCGATGACCTTCATGCAGGCCGGCATCAGGAATGTGGTGCGGATCGTCGACTTCCTGCCGTACGGCTACGGCGTGGGCCTTGTCGTCCTGTTCGTCAACGGCAAAGGCAAGCGACTAGGAGACCTTGCGGCGGGCACCATTGTGGTCAAGGACTCGGAGTTCATCGGGCTCTGGCAGCTGGCAGGCGGTCAGCCTTCCGCGCCCTCGCCGCCTTCTCCACCTCCCGGTGCGCCGCAGGCGCCGGCGCTGCCTTTCGCTCCCGCGACTCCGGCCGACCTCATCCTGCGCCGCCTGGATCCTGAGTTGAGGCGGTTCATCGCCTCATATGCGCGAAGGCGGCCGGCGCTGCCTGTGCCGATGCGCGCGCAGCTCGCGGGCCAGGTGCAGGCAAGCCTCTCAGCGGCGGTGCCCGATGTGTTCAACCAGCACGGCCCGCTGGCGGCCCTGGATTACCTCGCCGACTTGGAGCGTCAATAGAGCCAAGCGCGGACCTGATCCTCGGTCAGGTTGCCGCCGGTCAGCACCGTGGCGACTCGTTTGCTCGTCAGCTCCTTTGCTCGTTGGGCGATGGCCGCCACGCCTGCCGCCCCCGCCGGCTCGACGACGAGCCCCGCGTCCGCAAAGAGAGCGCGCATCGCAGCGAGCATCTCGTCGTCGCTGACCAGCATCAAATCGTCGACGGTGCCGGGCATGATGCCGAGCGCTTCGGCGATTGGGACGCGGACCGCGATGCCGTCGGCGATCGTCGCGCTGGGCGCGGCGACGGGCTTGCCGGCTTTCCATGACAGCGCCATCGATGGCGCGGACTCCGCGCACACGGCGATCACCCGCGTGTTCGGCGCGGAATGCTTGAGCCACGTGCCCATCCCGTTGACCAGCGAGCCGTTGCCGAGTGGAACGAAGACGGCATCGATTGGCTCGGCCTGCTCCTCTAGCTCGACTGCGATGGTGCCGGCGCCTTCGCCGATCGCGCCGAGCAGTCCGTCCTCGACGTATATCTCACCGTTTTGGCTTGCATGAAGCTTGGCTGCGTCCTTGGCCTCGTCGAAGTCGTCGCCTTGCAGCTCGACCTTGGCGCCGAGCGCGCGCATGCGCTCGACCTTGAGCGGGTTTGCGCTGCGCGCGGCGAAGACGGTGAGCTGCCTTCCGCGCTTGCGACACGCGTGGGCCATGCCCTGACCAAAGTTGCCGGCCGATGCGCAGACGAGGTCCTGCGGACCATCACCTAGCCGGTGGAGGAGGAAGTCCGTGCCGCGGCCTTTGAAAGTGCGAATCGGGTTCATCGTTTCGACCTTGAGGACGGTGGTGACGCCGACGCGCTCGCTCAGCGGTTCGGAGACGAACTGAGGCGAATGGAGGAAGACTGGATCGATGACGGCTGCTGCTTCTCGAATGCGATCAATCGAGATCGAGACGTCCACTGTCCTTGAGCTTAGTGGGCTATCGAATCGCCCCATCCCCCGGCTTCGCCGGGTACTTCCCCATGAATGGGGAAGAGGGGAAGGTTGACGCCGCCCCGGGGGTAGTCAGGGCGGCGCCTTGACGCTCACCAGATAAAACGCGCAGGGGCTGTAAACGGTAACGGGCCCGGTTGTCAAAACCCCGATCATGGGTAGACAGTCTCCCCATGCCCAAATCGACCATCACCTTTGTCTGCACCGAGTGCGGCGGCGAGAGCCTCCGCTGGGCAGGCCAGTGTCCGCACTGCCGCGCCTGGAACACTCTCCAGGAGTTCCAGGTCCGGAAGCCGGCGAAGGACTCGAAGCCGAGGCCGCTCGAGCCCGCCCGCGCCCAGCCTCTGGATTCGATCTCGGTCGAAGGCGCGCCGCGGCAGCGCCTCGCATGGGGCGAGCTGAACCGCGTCCTGGGCGGCGGCATCGTCCCGGGCAGCATGGTCCTGATTGGCGGCGAGCCAGGGGTGGGCAAGTCGACGCTCCTGATGCACGCGGCCGCGCAGGTGGCCAGGGGCGGACCGGTGCTCTATGTGTCGGGGGAGGAATCCGGGCACCAGGTGCGCTTGCGGGCCGACCGGCTCGGCGCCCTCGAACCCGGCATCCTGCTCCTGGCGGAGAACGACCTCGACGCGATCTGCGATGCGATCCGGACTGAGTCCCCACGGCTGGCGATCGTCGACTCGATCCAGACCGTCTCCGACGCCGGGCTGGAGGGCAGCGCCGGCAGCGTGACCCAGGTCCGGGAGTCGGCCGCCAGGCTCATGCGGCTCGCCAAGGAGATCGGGGTCCCGATCTTCCTGGTGGGCCACGTGACCAAAGACGGTTCCATAGCCGGACCCAGGGTCCTGGAGCATATCGTTGACACCGTGCTTTACCTCGAAGGCGACCGGCGCCAGGAGCTGCGGATACTCCGCGCCACCAAGAATCGCTTCGGCTCCGCCGAAGAGATCGGCGTCTTCGCCATGGGCGAGACCGGGCTCGAGGAGGTGCCGGATCCCTCGGCGGCGATCCTCGCGACCGCCGCGCCCGCATCGCCTGGCACGGTGATCGTCGCCGCGCTCGAGGGCACGCGGCCTCTTCTCGTCGAAGTTCAGAGTCTGGTCAACAAGAACGAGACCGGGATGGTTCGCCGAATCGCCAACGGCATCGACGTCAATCGCCTGCACATGATCCTCGCTGTGCTCGAGAAGCGACTCAAGTTTTCATTCGCGAAATCCGACGTCTTCGTCAGCGTGGCGGGCGGCATCCGCATCACGGAGCCGGCCGCCGACCTCGGTCTTGCCCTGGCAATCGTCAGCAACGAGATCAACAGGCCAATGCCGGACGGCCTGATCGTGATTGGCGAGCTGGGATTGTCGGGCGAAGTGCGCCGCGTCGGCCAGCTGGAGCGCCGCCTGCATGAGGCGGCGAGGCATGGACTGACGCGCGCTTTGATTCCGGCTGGCGCTCGCGCCGGCCGGCCATCCGGCCTCGACATCGTCGAGGTCCGGTCGGTGGCGGAGGCCGTCTCCGCCGCGTTTCCTAATCCCATCCAGTCCGGCGCATTGATCAAGGGGGCCGGGCTAACGGTCTCTTGAGGAGGTAACCCGTGAAACGTTCCGAGTATCTGGCCCGATGGGTCGGAGCCGGGCTCGGAGTGATCGGTGGTTTTCTGCTCGGTTATTTCATGGTCCGGGGCCTGGGCGGAAGCGCCCACCCGGGCTGGGCGATCATCGGGCTGACCACGCTGGAAGGATTGATATTCGCGTACCTCGGCACGCCGTACGTGCTGGGCGGATGGCGAAATTTCAACTTCCGGCTGACGAGCACCCCGCTGCCGGATTTGCTGAGTGGACTGCTGGGCATGATCGTGGGTCTTGTCATCGCGGTCCTCATCGGATTCTTCGTGCGCGACCTGCCGTACGGCTACGACCTGTCGGCGGTGCTCGCGCTTCTTCTCGCTGCGCAGGGCGCATCGGTTGGCCTGACGCGCCGCGCAGAGCTGACGTCGCTGTTCTTCGGCGGCCGCACCGAGGTCGATTCCCACCGCATGCCCGCCGTGCTGCTCGATACGTCGGTCATCATCGATGGCCGCATCCTCGACATCGCGAAGACCGGCTTTCTCGACATGCCGCTCATCATCCTGTCCTCTGTCCTGCATGAGCTGCAGATGGTCGCCGACTCCGCGGACGTCACGCGCCGGCGCCGCGGCCGTCGCGGCCTCGACGTTTTGACCGACATGCAGAAGGAGCCGTCGATCAACCTGCAGGTCACCGAAGACGAGACACCTCCGACCGGCGAAATCGACGCGCATCTCGTGCGCACGGCCAAGCGGAAGGGCTGGGCGATCATGACCAACGATTTCAACCTCAACCGGATCGCGCGCCTGGAGGGCGTGGCGGTCTTGAACCTCAACGAGCTCGCCCAGGCCATGCGCCCGGTCGCGATTCCGGGCGAGGAGATCGTCGTCACCGTGGCGAGAGAGGGCAAGGAGCCGGGGCAGGGCGTCGGCAGCCTCGACGACGGCACCATGGTCGTGGTCCAGAACGGTCGCCGCCTGCTCAACCAGACGATCACCGCGGTCGTCACGTCGGTGATCCAGACCTCGGCCGGCCGAATGATCTTCGCCGAGCCCGCCGGAGGCGAGGCGCGACGGCCGGCCGCTCGCGTCAAGCCGCGCGAGGAGTCAGCGTGACAGCGACGGTTGGAGCCATCGTCGCGGCGGCGGGGACCGGCTCCCGCCTCGGCCGCGGAAGCAAGGCGCTCGTCCGCCTGAACGGCCGGACGACCCTCGCGCGAGTCCTCGAGCTCTTTCTTGCGCTGGACGAGGTCGACCGGATCGTCGTGGTCGGCCCGCCCAGCAGGCTCGAAATCGCCGAGCACGAGGTCACGGCGCTGCAGCCCCGCAAGCCCGTGATCGTCAAGCCGGGAGGGGAGAGCCGGCAGGCGTCGGTACGCGCCGGCCTGGCGGCGCTCGGCGACTGCGACTTCGTGCTCGTGCACGACGCGGCGCGACCCCTCGCCACGGCGGCTCTCGTGCGACGGGTGCTCGCGGCCGCGATGGAGTCTGGGGCGGCGTTTCCGGCGATCGCCCCGCGGGACGCCGTCAAGCGCGTCGAGGGCAACCGTCTGGTCGAGAGCCTGGACCGTTCTCGCGTGGTGCTCGCCCAGACGCCGCAAGGTTTTTCCTATGAGCTGCTCGCCCGAGCGCACCGCGAGGCGGCCGACGCCGGGCTTGTCGGCGACGACGACGCCCAGCTCGTCGCGGCGACGGGGCACGTAGTGACGGTCGTGCCCGGCGAGCCGGCGAACATCAAGCTCACCACCCCCGAGGACCTCGAGGTGGTGGAAGCCCTGATCAGGGAACACGAGACCGCGGATCGGTGAGGGTCGGAATTGGATACGACGTGCATCCGCTGGTGCCGGGCCGTCCGCTGGTGCTGGGTGGGGTGCGGATCGAGCATCCCACTGGGCTGCACGGACACTCCGACGCGGATGTGCTGACGCACGCGGTGATCGATGCGCTGCTTGGCGCGGCGGGGCTGGGTGACATCGGAACTCTTTTCCCGGCCGACGATCCAAGGTACAAGAATGCCTCGAGCCTCGAGATGCTGAGATCCGTCGCCACGATGCTGGCCGATGCCGGATACCGGGTCGTGAACGTTGACTGCACCGTGATCGCGCAGGAGCCTCGGCTGCACGCTCACCTGGCGGCGATGAGCGCCAACCTGGCCGGCAAGCTCGGGACCGTCGACGTGAACGTCAAGGGCAAGTCACCGGAGGGTCTCGGCGCGCTGGGACACGAAGCGGGAATCGCCGCGCAGGTCGTGGCGAGCATTGAGGAGATCGGTTAAGCAGTCTGGGCCAGCCCCTCCGTCTTCGGCGCCACCTCCCCATACGATGGGGAGGACAAGCACCTTCTATGAATCGGGAGGAGGGAGTCCGAAGGTGACGGTCGGTGCAATGGTCATGATCTCGCCGTCTTCGGATCTGATCAGCTGCCAATCGCCTTCATGCACCATTCGATGATGCCGACGGCACAAAAGGGTCAGGTTGGATAGCTCGGTGTTCCCGCCAT
>WNGL01006655.1_pt1 | contig 20709 bp, 16 predicted proteins | sample 5400591 | NCBI WGS metagenome assembly WNGL01 (sample SAMN13153377, study PRJNA577476) | soil metagenome | isolation source: 80 cm soil or saprolite under Garry oak tree replicate 1 | place: USA:California | collected 2016-06-15 | reverse complement strand
CCATGAGGGGAGCCGGGCCGCCGGCCAGCGGATAGAGCACCGGACGGCCGTCACGCACGAAGGCGTGCAGGAGTCGGGCCTCGCCACCCGCTTCACCGTAGACCCTCACCGAATTGCCGGGGCTGCTGTCCACGAGCTGAAACGCACCGACGGTCAGCGGGCCGAGGCGCCGGAGCTTGAAGGAGGCGCCGCCCCAGGCGTCGGCGAAGCCGTCGAGGCGTTCTTGAAGGAACGGGAGCGACGTGAAGACGCTGCCGCTCTGCAGGCTCTCGACGATCTCCTCGTCGAGCAGCGCATAGATCTCGCGCAGGGCCTCGCGGGAACGCTCGCCGTCGTCGGTGCCGACGAGGGCGAGGCGGGTGGCGGCCAGGGTCCGGAAGCGCTCGAGACGGTCGTCCTGCGCGGGAGCGGCAACGGCGCCCAGGAGGACCGGCGCCAGAAGAAACACGAGCCGCCAGCCCTGGCGATTCACAGAGCTATGTTACAACAGAGCCGTGAAACCGCTGCCGCTCGCGGTGCTCGACCGCTACATCATGCGCGAGCTGGTGTCGCCGTTCGCGCTCGGCGTCACGCTGTTCACGTTCTTCCTTGTCCTGGACCGCATTTACAACCTGACCGAGCTCGTGATCACCAAGGGGGTGCCGTTCCACCTCGTCGTGCAACTCCTGGTGTTCATGCTGCCCTCGTTCCTGGCCCACACGCTGCCGATGGCGCTCCTGGTTGCCGTCCTGCTCGCCGGAGGCCGGCTCGCCGGCGACCTGGAGATCGTCGCCTTCAAGGCGGCCGGCGTGAGCCTCCTGCGGCTGTTCCGGCCTGCCCTTCTGGCCGGCATCGCCGTGACCGCGGCCACCGCCCTGCTCACGCTGGTGCTGAACCCGCTGGCCAACAAGGAGTTTCAATCCCAGCTCTTCGAGGTCCTCCGCACACGCGCGGTGACGGGGCTCAAGGAGCGGGTGTTCAACACGAGCTTCGGCGACACCGTCGTCTACGTCGAGGAGATCAGCGCCTCGCAGGTTGGGCTCCGCGGGCTCGTCGTCTCCGACGAGCGCGATCCCAAGCTCACGCGGGTCATCACCGCCCGCGAGGGACGGCTCCTCACCGACGAGACGACGCGACGTATCACCCTGCGGCTGCTCAACGGCGGCGTTAACGAGGGCGACGTCGAGCCGGCCAATCCTCCGCAGGGCGTGACGACCGAAGAGACGACGGGCGGGGCGGCCGGACCCAAGCGCTACCGCTTCACCGGGTTCGGCATCTACGACATGAACCTGCAGCTCGAGTCAGCGTTGAAGACCGCAGCGCGCGTCGAGAAGCCCGAGCGGGATCTGAACCTGCCTCAGCTCGTCGCCAAGATCCAGGAGTACCGGAACGATCCCGTCAATCGCCCCCCACACGAAGCCGAGCTCCACAAGCGGTTCGCCTTTCCGGTGGCCGCGATCATCTTCGTGCTGCTCGGATTCCCGCTGGCGGTGCGCTCGCATCGCGGCGGGCGCAGCGTGGCGATGGTCGGCACGCTGGTCATCCTCGTCAGCTACTACCTGATCCTCACCACGCTGGAGGGCCTCGCCCTGCGCGGCCGCATGCCCGTGTGGCTGGCCATCTGGATGCCCAACATCCTGTTCGGGGCGATGGGCACGGGGCTGCTCGGCATCACCGCGCGCGAGTGGCGGGCGCCGCATCTGCGCACGGTCTGGCGCGTCATCGGCGTCTGATCCGCCAGTTCCTCACCTTCATCGGCATCGGCCTCGCCGTGACGGCCGCCCTCTTCATCGTGGTGGACCTGTTACAAACCCTCGACCGCTACCTTCGCGTCAAGCCGCCCCTCGTCTACGTCTTCGAGCACTTCGTCTACGCGTTGCCGGTCGCGCTCCACCAGGGGCTTCCGATCGTCATGCTGGTGGCGACCGTCTTCCTGTTCCTAACGCTCACTCGCTGGCACGAGCTGACCGCGCTGAAGGCGGCCGGCGTGAGTCTCTACCGGGCGAGTGCGCCGGTCCTCCTGACCGGGCTCGCGATCGCGCTCGGCGCCGGCATGTTCCAGGAGTTCGTCCTCCCCGTTCTGAACGAACGCGGCGAGGAGGTGGACCGGGTCAAGATCAAGGGCCAGCTCCCCAAACATCTCCAGTCGCGGACACGCCTGTGGCTGCGGAGCGCCGAGAGTCGCTTCTACCGGGTGGAGCTGCTCAATCCCGCCACGAATGATCTCTACGGCGTGACGGTGCTCGAGATCGATCCCCAGGATTTCCGCCTGGTCAGTCGACTGGACGCGCGGAGGGCGCACTGGACGCCGACCGGCTGGGAGCTGATGGATGGCGCTGCTCGGGAGATCGCCCGCGACGGGAAGGTCACGACCATTCCCTTCAGTCACACCGCGGTGGAGCTGGAGGAGACCATCCGTGACTTCACCGACATCCAGAAACCACCGACGGCGATGAGCTATCGCGAGCTGCGCGATTACGTGGCGCGCCTGGAGGCGGCCGGGTTCCAGGTCAAGAAGTACCTGGTCGACATGTATTCGAAGCTCTCCGATCCGCTGAAGAACCTCATCATGGTCCTGGTGGCCATCCCGTTCGCGCTGCAGTCGCCGCGCGGCGGGCGGCTGTACGGGATCGCGCTCGCCATCGGGATCATGGCCGCCTACATGGTGGTGGACTACTCCGCCCGCGCCTTCGCCCGCGCCGATCTCCTGCCACCGCTGCTGGCCGCCTGGACCGCCAACTTCATCTTCCTCGGCGTCGGCGCCTCGCTCTTCCTCCGCGCCCGGACCTGACGGACGCTAGCGGGCTTCGCGAAGCGAGCGGAGCGTCTCTTCCAGCCGCTTCTGCTCGGCGCCGTATTGCGCCCAGTCGCCCCGGCGCAGCGCGTCTTGCGAGCGCTCCCAGATTTCCCACGCCCGCAGGACGAGGGCGCGCGCACCGGTCACCGCCTCGCGGGGAGCGCCGCCCGCGGGCGTCGGCGCCGACACGGCCGTCGGCACCGGCCGGCCCCCGAAGATCCGCGCCAGCGACTGTTCGAGCGTGGCCTCCATCGCGATCTGGTTGCCGTAGGCGACGATGACGCGACGGAGCTCCGGGAGTGCGCCCTGCTCGGAGGCCGCCAGGTAGAGCGGCTGCACGTAGATCAGCGACTGGTCGATCGGGATGGCCAGGAGCGAGCCGCGGATGACCGTCGAGCCCCGCTGATTCCACAGCGAGAGCTGCTGGGAGATGACGGGGTCCTGGTCGATGCGCGCGTCGATCTGACGTGGCCCATAGACGAGCTTCTGCTTGGGGAAGTTGTAGGCGATGAGGCGGCCGTAGTGGCCGGGATCCGAGCGCGCGGCGAGCCACGCGATCATGTTGTCGCGGCGCGCCGGATTGAACAGCGTGAGCAGGATGAACTCCTCCCGGGCCTCGCCGGGAAGCCGCATGATCGTGTAGTAGGGCTCCATCTCACGCTCACGACCTTCCACCGTGCGGCGCGGGACGGCCCACAGGTCTTCCTTGTTGTAGAACACCTGGGGATCGAGCATGTGATACGTCGCGTACTTCCGCGCCTGGATCGTGAAGAAGTCTTCCGGGTAGCGGATGTGGCGCTGGAGGTCGGCCGGCATCTCGCTGAGCGGCTTCAGCAGACCGGGAAACGCGCGCGCGTAGGCCCGGACGATGGGATCGGTGGCGTCGGCGATGTAGAAGGTGACCGTCCCGTGGTAGGCGTCGATCACGGCCTTGACCGAGTTGCGGATGTAGTTGCCCAGGCCGCGAACCGGATCGGAGTACGGGTAGCGATCCGTCGTCGTGTAGCCGTCGAGCATCCACTGCAGGCGGCCGTCGTCGGTGACGACGATGTAGGGATCCCGGTCGTACTGGAAGAAGGGCGCGATCGTCCGCACGCGCTCGCCCACCGTCCGGTACATCATCAGACGGCTCTCCGGCGTGAGGTCGTTGGAGAGCAGCAGCTTGATCTCGCCGAACCGCGCCGCGAAGATCAGCTTGCGGAGCCACGACACGAGCGGGACGCCACCCCGCCCGGCATAGGTCGCGTAGACGTTCTGGTCGCCGGCGGGATAGTCGAGCTCCTGCGAGCGCGTTCGCACCAGCACGTAGTCGTTGGAAATCTCCCCGAAGTAGATCTCGGGCCGGGTGACCCTGGTGAAGCCCTCGCTCTGCGGCGGAATGTCCTTGACCCACAGCTCGGGCAAGCCTTCGGGGGTGATGCGGTTCACGGGGCCGACGACGACGCCGTACCCGTGCGTGAACGTGAGGTGCTCGTTGATCCAGGAGCCGGCGCGTGTCTGGAGGTTCTGATACGACAGCTCCCGCGGCGACAGCATGAGCTGGCGGTACTCGCCGTTGACGGTGTACCGGTCGTTGTCCACGTCGACGAAGCGGTAATACGTCCGGATCTCCTGGAGCTGGGCGAACGTGCGCAAGAGCGGGCGGTGGTCCCACAGCCGGATGTTCTTGATGGTGGACGCGTTCCGCTCGAGGGCCCGCGCGTCGAGCGACTCGTCGGCGGGGAACTCCTTCTCCTCGACCCGGTCCAGGCCGTAGGCCTGACGCGTCATGCGGATGTTGTGCTGGATGAACGGACGCTCGGCCGCCAGCTCGTTGGGGGTGACGCGGAAGCGCTGGAGGAGCGCGGGATAGATGCCGAGGCCGAGGATCCACACGCCGATGAGGACCAGCAAGCCGGCGGCGATGAGCCGGAGACCGCCGCGCGTGATCTGAACGAGACAGGCGAGCGCGCAGAGCGCGGAGAGGACCGTCAGCGCGTTCAGCACGGGCAGCGAGGCGTGGATGTCGGTGTACGACGCGCCGAAGACCACACCGCGCGGCGAGTAGAGCAGCTCGAAGCGGTCGAGCCAGAACCCGACGCCGGCCAGCATCAGGACAACGCATCCGAGCAGGAGGAGATGGCTGCGCGCGCCCGCGGCCAGGCGCGGCCCGCGCGCGGTCAGGACGAGGCTGCGCTGGAGCACGTAGATCACGACGGTCAGCACGAGCGTGCCGATGACGAGGGCCGTCGCCCACCCCACGACCATCCGCCAGAACGGCAGCGTGAACACGAAGAATCCGAGGTCGCGGCCGAAGAGCGGATCGATCGTGCCGAACGGTACCGCGCTCGAGTACTGGAGCAGAGTTTCCCAGCGCGCGCTCGCGCGCAGACCGGACGCGAACGCGATGAACGCCAGGACGACGGGCAGGAAGCGCCGGATGATCGGCTCGATCACGACGCGTCCCGGCAACCCGAGCTGGTCTTCCAGCTCCCACAGGACATCGGGGCGAGCGCGCCGGGCGGCGAACGTCAGGTTCCCATAAAGGAACACCAGCACGACCACGGCGACGGCGGTGAAGAGCGAGCCCCGCAGCTTGAGGGTGGTGAGAAAGACCCCGGTGTAGCCGACCTCCTGGAACCACAGCCAGTCGGTGTAGAGGGGAACGATCTCACCCACCAAGCCCAGGGCCACGAGGCCCAGGACCAGGAACAGGGCGGCTTGCGAGCGCTGCATCCGGGGTGGGATTAGGTTCCGTGCCTCCACGAGGCGAGATACGATTCCTGCTCGGCGGAGAGCGCATCGATGACGACGCCCATCGACGCGAGCTTGAGGCGCGCGATCTCACGATCGATCTCGATCGGTACGACGTAGACCTTGCGCTCCAGGCTCCGCCCGCGCTTCACCATGAACTCGGCGCCGAGCGCCTGGTTGGCGAAGCTCATGTCCATGACGGCGGCCGGGTGTCCCTCGGCGGACGCGAGGTTGATCAGCCGTCCCTCGCCCAGGACATAGATGTGACGCTTGCCCGGCATCGTGAACTCCTCGACGAAGGGACGCACCTGGCGCCGCGCGGTGGCCGTCTTGGCCAGCGCGTCCAGATCGATCTCGACGTTGAAGTGACCGGAGTTGGCGAGGATGGCGCCGTCCTTCATCCGGGCGAAGTGCTCGCTCCGGATCACCGACGTGTTGCCGGTCACGGTCACGAACACTTCGCCGACTTCGGCGGCGTTGGCCATCGGCATGACCGGGAAGCCGTCCATGACCGCTTCCAGCGCCCGCATCGGCTCCACCTCGGTGACGACGACGTGCGCCCCCATCCCCTTCGCGCGGGCCGCCACCCCACGGCCACACATCCCGTAGCCGCAGACGACCACCGTCTTGCCGGCGAGCAGGATGTTGGTCGCGCGCAGGATTCCGTCGATGGTGGACTGGCCCGTCCCGTAGCGATTGTCGAAGAGATGCTTGGTATCGGCGTCGTTGACCGCGATCACCGGGAAGGCGAGCACGCCCTCCTTCTCCATGGCGCGAAGCCGGACCACACCGGTCGTCGTCTCTTCGGTACCGCCGATGACGTCGGGCAACAGCTCGCGCCGATCGCGGTGGAGCTGCGTGATCAGGTCGGCGCCGTCGTCCATCGTGATCTGGGGCCGGGTCGCGAGCACGGCTTCGAGGTGCCGGTAGTACCGCGTGTTGTCCTCGCCCTTGTGAGCGAAGACCGGAATGCCGTACTCCTTGACCAGCGCCGCCGCCGTGTCGTCCTGGGTGGAGAGCGGATTGGACGCGCAGAGCACGACCTGAGCGCCGCCCGCCTTGAGCGTGAGCATCAGCACCGCGGTTTCCGTCGTCACGTGGAGGCAGGCGCCGAGACGGATGCCCTTGAGCGGCTGTTCCTTGGCGAAGCGCTCACGCACCTGACGCAGGACCGGCATCGACTGTTCCGCCCACTCGATCCGGAGGCGCCCGGCCGCGGCTTGCGCCAGGTCCTTGACGTCGTGCTCAGCCATGAGGGTGGTCGTCCTTTCGTGCTACGGCGCTGCGCGCGCGGCTCGTCTCGTGGGGAAGGTGTTGGAGGGAGCCGGCGAGGCTCCCTCCCCGGTCACATCCTGGCGTCGTCGCGCAGGTCCTTGACGCGGTTCGTCTGCTCCCAGCTGAATTCCGGCTCGGTGCGGCCGAAATGACCGTAGGCCGCCGTCTTCTTGTAGATGGGCCGGCGGAGGTTCAGGTACTTGATGATCCCGGCGGGAGTGAAGTCGAAGTGGCGGCGAATCATCTGCTCGAGCCGAGTGTTGGGGACCTTGCCCGTCCCGAACGTCTCGACCATGATCGAGACCGGGTCGGCCACGCCGATGGCGTAGGCGACCTCGACCCGCCGTACGTGTCGACGATGATCTTGCGTCCGGTGAGCCCGGTGTCACCCATCGGCCCGCCGGTCACGAAGCGGCCGGTCGGGTTCACGTGGAACACGCACTTCCGGCGATCGAGCAGCTCGGCCGGAATCGTGGGCACGATGACCCGCTCGATGATGTCCTCGCGCAGACGATCGTTGCTGACGTCGGGACTGTGCTGGGTGGAGATGACGACGGTCTCGACCGAGTGCGGCTTGCCGTCCACGTAGCGGACCGTGACCTGCGACTTTCCATCCGGCCGCAGGTAGTCGGCGCCCCCCGTCTTCCGGAGCTCGCTGAGCCGCATGACGAGCTTGTGCGCGAGGATGATCGGCAACGGCATCAGCTCGGGCGTCTCGGTGCACGCATAGCCGAACATGAGGCCCTGGTCGCCGGCGCCGAGATTGTCCACGCCCATGGCGATGTCACCGGACTGCTCGTCGATGGCCGTGATCACGCCGCACGTCTCGTAGTCGAACCCGTACTTGGCGCGGGTGTATCCGACCTGGCGGATCGTCTCGCGCGCCACGCGCGGAATGTCGACGTAGCACGAGGTGGTGATCTCGCCGGCCACGACGACGAGGCCGGTCGTCAGCAGCGTCTCGCACGCCACGCGCCCGATCGGATCCTGGCCGATGATCGCATCCAGGACCGCGTCGGAAATCTGATCGGCGATCTTGTCGGGGTGACCTTCGGTCACCGACTCCGACGTGAACAGATATTCATCCCGCGCCATGCGTTCCCTCCCGGAAAAACTGGCCCCACTCTAGCACGCTCAACGGTCGGTACGCATCCGTCCCTTGAGCGCGTCGAGGACCGGCACCGACCAGGGGTCGACGCCGCGCACGATGGCGAGATAGTAGCTCGTCCACTGGCCGAGATAGGCGAGTGACAGCAGGCGGGCGAGATAGCCGGCGCCGCGCGTGGACACCTCGACGATGCCGGCGGCGCCGGGACCGATCAGCTCACGCAGCAGCCCGAAGCGTCGGGCGATCTCCGGGCCCTCTTCGCGATCGCGCAGGAGCACCAGATAGAGCTCGCGCGCGAGCGGTCCACTCCACGCTTCGATCTCGTTGTGATTCATCTCGGGCAGGACGCCGGCAGCGGCGAACGTCTTGGAGTTCTCCTCGAAGTCCGTCTTCCACCGGTAGGCGGTCGTGCCCGTGACGGGACCGCCATAGACCACCGGCAGGTGGTTGCCGACCGCCTGGGCCAGACGCTTCGCTTCGTTCGTCGCCGTCGGCCGGGCCGTGTCGAGCTCGCCAGCCAGCGCGTCGATGACCTCGAACGCCTCCTCGACTTCCCCGCCCTTGCTGACGTGCAGGTCGGTGGACTTGAGGATGCCGAGAAGCGGGAAGAACAGATACCCGAGCGCCATGCGCGGCATCAGCCCGACCGGCAGCGTGACTCTAGGAACTCCGCGCTCCCGCGCCAGCGCAGCCAGCCGCCCGCCCGAGGTGATCGCGACCAGTGGGCAGCCGCGGCTCAGCGCGGCCTCGGCCGCCGACAGTGATTCGGCGGTGTCGCCCGAGTACGAGGTTGCGATCACGAGGTCTCGACCTCCGGCCAGCGTGGGCAGGCCGTAGCCGCGATGCACGATGACCGGCACGTCCAGACGCTCGGCCGCGCAGCCCGCCAGGAGGTCGCCACTCGACGCGGAGCCGCCCATGCCGGCCACGACGACGAGCCGCGGGCGAGGAAACGTCGGGGTGGGCACGGGACGGAGCTCGGCCGCCGCGCGGCACTGGGCCGGGAACTTCGCCAGGACGTCCCGGACTCGATGGACGTCGGCTCGTTCGTAGGTGGCCGGGTCGTCGAGCATCAGCGCGCGCGCGTCGTGAGTCGTGTCGTGAATTCCCATCCCTCCGAGGATACGTCGTCGAGCTGCCAGACCAACAGAAAAGCAGTCCCCTGATAGATGCGCTCGAAGCCCGCCTCCGAAACCGAGATGGTCTCGACCGGGCCCCAGGAGATCTCGGCGCCCGGACTCCAGGTGAGCTCGGCCTCGATTCCGATCCACTCGTCGATCAGCGCCAGTCGTGTCAGCTGCGTCTCGCGGCCGACGCTGCGTGGCGCGGGCCGCCCCGGCACGTCGAGATACCGTTCCCGGCCTTCACCGGCGGTGACCGCGAGGTTCCACTGCACCCCCCAGCGTCCGCCGACGACGCCGCCGCGGGAGGTCAGCCGGTAGCGCGCCTCGACGCTCCCGCCCTCGATGACCAACCGCTTTTCCACTCGTAGCGGCGACGACTCGGCGGCAGGCACGAGGTCGACCGTCACGGCGCCGCTGATGCGATCGACTCTCGCTGCCATGACGGTGGCCGCCATCGGGATGCGGCCGAGGACGAACCGGGCATCGGACCACGGGGCCACGGGGTCCAGCACCTCGCCGTCGTCCCACAGTCCATCCAGCAGCGAAGCGCGGCGCAGGTCGTCGTACTGGAGAAACTTCTCCAGGCCAGATTCCTTGTGCCCGGGTGCGTCGTGAATCGTGTGCGCGCCGGCGTCATCGCTCTTCGTGAGACGCTGGCGGACCTCGTCGTGGTAAGCCTCGGGGCGACGGGCGAGCACGTCGGCGAGATCGAGCCTGCGGCTCGTCGCGGCGATCTCGGTGAGGCTTCCACCGGCTTCCGGGCAGATCATGACCGTGAGATCGCTGGTCCGCACTTCGATCTCTTCGCGCCCGTCGCCGTTCAGATCGCCGCGGGTCCATGCCGGCAAGGCAGGTTGGACAACGGCGTCGACGCCGCGTTCGGCCTCCAGCAAGGCTTGCTTGATCGCGCGGCGCAGGTGCGGGAGATAACAGCCTCCGAATACGCCGTGCCAGTACGCGTCGTTGGCCTGTCCCCGCCAGAGCGCCAGGCGTGCGGCGGCGAGCCGTCCGTCACCGGGCCGATCGCCTTCGGCTGCGGTCAGCGCGTGAGACAGACGAACCATCTTCCAGTACGTGTCGGCGACCTCCGGATACTTCATCAGGAACGCCCGCCAGAACCCGCCTCGGAGCAGGCCTTGTAACCGCTCGCCGTCGGCCAGCGCCGACAGGTCGCGCCTGGCGGTGAGGAGCTCACGGCCGGCCGGAGCGAGCAGCGCCCACTCGCCCATCTCGCGATACGACGCGGTGGGCAGGTAGACGCGGTCGATCGCGGGAAGGCGGTCCACGACGTCCGAGCACGTCGTGAGCGACAGCCACGACGTCGCCAGCAAGCGGTCGAAGAAGCGGTCGAGCCAGCCGTGCTCGTACACGTGCGTGTACGTTCCCGGCCACACGCCGAATTTCTCGCCGTCGTCGACGACGGTGAGCACGGGGACGGCGCCGCGGCGGCTGGCCAGATAGTCGAGACTCGCCTCGACGTCGGCAAACGGGATCAGGTAGCGCAACCGCTGACTGATCGGGAAGACGCGCAGCCGCTGGCCTTGATCTTCGGTCAGGTAATACCCGCCGATGGCCTCGGGATCGAGCCCGCCGAGCGCGAAGTGCCGATCATCGACGAGGACGTACTCCACGCCGACGGCGCTGAGCGGCCCCGGAAGGTGCGGCTCCCACACGCGCTCGGCCAACCACATCCCGCGCGGGCGCACGCCGAAGTGCGCGCGGATGAATTCGCTGAGCCGCGCGATCTGGCCTCGCTTGTCGCCGTCGGGGAGGATCGACAGGATCGGCTCGTAGAAGCCGCCCGTCAGGAGCTCCACCTGGCCGCGCGCGACGACGGTGGCGAGCCTGTCGAACGTCGCCGGGGCTCGCTCGCGCAGCCATTCGAGCAGGTTGCCGGTGAAGTGAGCGGTCAGCCGGACCTCGGGGCGCGCGATCAGCCGATCGAGCAACGGCGCATAGGCGCGCTCGGTCGCTTCGGCGACGACGTGGTCGAAATTTCCGACGGGCTGGTGGTTGTGGACGCCGAAGCACAGCGCGAGGACGTCGTCGCTCACGAGCGGACTACTCCGGCGGCTCGCCTACTCGCGATCGAGATCCCGGTGGACCACGGTGGGCGTGAATCCCTGGGATTCCATGAAGCCGCGCAGCTCCTCGACGAAGGCGACCGATCGGTGACGGCCGCCCGTGCATCCGATGGCCACGGTCAGATACGCCTTGCCCTCGCGCTGGTACGCCGGGAGCAGGAAGCGGAGCAAGTCTTGAAGTCGCTCGAGGAGGTCGCGACTCAGGCCGTGCGAGAGGATGTACTCGCGAACGCGCGCGTCACGGCCGTCGAGCGGCCGGAGCCCTTCCACGAAGTGCGGGTTGGGCAGGAACCGCACGTCGAAAACCAGATCGGCGTCGATGGGAATGCCGTGCCGGAAGCCGAACGACACCAGCGACGTGGCCAGGCCCGGCCTCGTGCGGGGCGTGCCGTGAAGATCACCGAGCAGCTCCTTGAACTGATGCACGGTGAGCGACGAGGTGTCGATGATCCGGTCGGCGACCTCACGCATGTGGGCGAGCGCCTTGCGCTCGGCCCGGATCGCGTCGTGGACGTGGCCCTCGCCGCTGAGGGGATGGCGCCGCCGCGTCTCGTGATAGCGCCGCACCAGCGCCTCGTCACTGGCCTCCAGGAACAGGATCTCCACCTTGTGGCCCCGCGCGCGCAGCTCGCCGATCGCGTCGAGCAGGTGCGGCAGGTATTCGCCCTCGCGCACGTCGACGCCGAGCGCCACGCGGCTGAACTTCTGACCTGCCCGCGCGATGAGGTCGGCGAACGTCGGGATGAGCGTGGTCGGCAGGTTGTCGACGCAGAAGAAGCCGATGTCCTCCAGGCACTTGATGGCGAAGCTCTTGCCCGCCCCGCTCATGCCCGTGATGACGACGAAGGCGATGCTGTCGGCCATCGGGCTCCGGGGTCAGCGGCGCTTGGGAGCGAGCCGCCGCTGGTGAGACGGCAGGATCCCGAGCTCCTCGCGGTACTTGGCGACCGTCCGCCGCGCGATGACGAGGCCGCGGCCCTTGAGGATCTGGGCGACTTCCTGGTCGCTCAGCGGCTTGGAGGCATCCTCGTTGGCCAGGAGGTCCTGGATCATCTTCTTCACCGAGACGGACGACACCATCTCGCCCGTGCCCGAGGCGATGCCGCTGTGGAAGAAGTACTTCAGCTCGAACAGGCCTTGCGGGGTCTCCACGTACTTGTTGGTCGTCACGCGGCTGATGGTCGATTCGTGCATGCTGATGTCTTCACCGACGTCGCGGAGGGACAGCGGACGCAGGTAGGGCAGGCCCTTGTCCAGGAACTCGCGCTGGAACTTCACGATCGACTGGGTCACCTTGCGAAGCGTGCGCTGGCGCTGATCCACGCTCTTGATCAGCCAGACGGCCGAGCGAAGCTTCTGCTCGACGTACGCCCGGGCCTCGTCGCCCGAGTTGCGCAGGAGCGAGCGGTAGAGCGAGTTGACGCGGAGCCGGGGGATGCCGTCCTCGTTCAGCACGACCACGTACTCGTTGCCCATCTTGTGCACCACCACGTCGGGCACGATGTAGCGCGAGTCGCTGCCACCGAAGCGGCGGCCCGGCTTGGGCTCGAGGCTCATGATCTCCTCGACCGACTCCATGACGCGGTCGAGGGAGAGCTTGAGCGCGCGAGCGATGTCCGGGTAGCGGCGCTTGGTGAGGTCGTCGAAGTATTGCTCGACGATCTCCACCGAGACCGGGTCGGGGTTCGGATCGCTCTTGAGCTGGATGAGCAGGCACTCCTGGATCGAACGGGCGGCCACGCCGGGCGGATCGAAGGCCTGCACGAGCGCCAGGACCTTCTCGACTTCTTCGGCCGTGACCCGGCAGCGGTCGGCGATCTCACTCACCTCGGCCCGCAGGTACCCGTCCTCGTCGAGGTTGCCGATGATCTCGTTGCCGATGCGGCGGATCGTCTCGTCCTCGACGGCGAAGCGGAGCTGCTCGTCGAGATAATCGGTGAGCGACGAGACCGACCGCACCATGTTCTCGAAGGGCAGCTCGTCCCGGTCTTCCTGGGCCACCAGCGAGCGCTCTTCGTGGTCGTCGAACATGACGGCGGTGAGATCGAACGGCAGATCGTCGGTGCCCCGCTCTCGGTCCACCGGCGGCGGCTCGAGGGGTTGGGTTTCCGCCGTGGTCGGTGCCGTCGGCGCCGGCGTTTCGCCGGGCGCCGTCGCTTCAGGCGTCTCCGGCGTTTCGGTGGGCACCTCTTCCAGGAGCGGGTTCTCCAGCAGCTCCTTCTGGACGACTTCCTGGAGCTCGAGCGTGGACAGCTGCAGCAGCTGGATCGCCTGCTGCAGCAGCGGGGTCATGACGACCCGCTGGCTCTGTCGGAGAGAAAGTCTCGCTTCCATCGCCATCGTTTTTAGTCTCGCGCCCGGCTAGAGAGAGAACTTCTCTCCCAGGTAGATCTCCCGGGCTATAGGATTCGCTGCGATCTCACTGGCGGTGCCTGCGACGAGAATCTTGCCGTCGTACATGATGTAGGCCCGGTCGGTGATCCGCAGTGTCTCGCGGACGTTGTGGTCGGTGATGAGGATCCCGATACCTTTCTCACGCAAGCGGCCGACGATTTCCTGGATGTCGCCGATCGCGATCGGATCGATGCCCGTGAACGGCTCGTCGAGCAGCAGGTACTGGGGCGACGTGACGAGGGCGCGCGTGATCTCGAGCCGGCGCCGCTCGCCGCCCGACAGCGTGTAGGCTGCGTACGGCGCCAGAGCCGTCAACCCGAGCTCGGCCAGCAGCTCGGCCGCCCGCTCGCGCCGCTCCGACGCCGACAGGTCGAGGGTCTCGAGGATGGCCAGCAGGTTCTCCTCCACCGTGAGCTTCCGGAAGACCGAAGACTCCTGTGGGAGATAGCCTACGCCCAATCGGCAGCGCTGGTACATCGGTAACGCGGTGATCTCTTGCCCTTCCAAGAAAATCCGGCCGCCGTCGCTCGGTAACAGCCCGACCATCATGTAGAACGACGTCGTCTTGCCCGCACCGTTCGGTCCCAGCAGCCCGACGACCTCGCCACGCTGGATGTCGAGGGAGACCTTGTCGACCACCTTGCGGTGCTTGAACCACTTCATGAGGTCGAGCGCGACAAGGCCTTCCATCGTTCAGCTGCAGGGCGTTCCGGCTTTGGTGGGCGCCATGGATGACGCGGTCGTCGGAGACGAGGTCGCCGCGCCACTGCTCGAGGTCTCTGGCTTCTGGTAGAAGACGGCCTTCACACGCTCCTGCTTGCCGGCCTGGACCACGCTGCGGTCCTGGCTCAGGAAGATCGTGATGGTCTCGCCGGTAACCACGTTATCTTCCTGCCAAACGCGGGCGTTCCCGATGAGCACCATCCGCTGCTCGAGTTCGAAGTATTCGACCCGACGCGCCGTCCCCATCTTGCAGTCCTTGGTGGTGATCCTGACGGCTCCGGTGGACACGGAGCGCAGAACCTTGTCGCCCTTCTCGTCGAGATAGATTTCCAGGCGGTCGGCGTACTGCACCGCGCCGCTCTGGCGGGCCACGACGTTGCCCGTGAAGATGACGAGGCTTTCCTTGCCGTAGCGCTCCATCCGGTCAGCGTCGACAGTCAACGGCTGTTCGCGGTCCTCGGCCTTCTTGGCCTCGGGCTTGGCACCGGGGGTGCCCGCAGGTTTGGGCGCCTGAGCGCCCGCGAGTCCCACTCCGACGAGAGGAGCCACCAGCAGGGCCGCCACCATGAAACGGACGCTCACTTGCCCGTCCCGCGCGCAAACGTCGCATTGACCCGACCCTTGACCGTGGTGGCCTCGCCGTCCAGGTTGACGTCGAGGGCGGTGCCGTGGATGACCGCGTTCTCCCGGACGATTTTCACCGGGGCGTCGGTCCACAGGCGGCGCTCCGACCCAAGCCAGCGCAGGACCGTGGTCTCCAGGCGCAGGCCATCGTCGGAGGTCAGCACGACGTTGCGCCGCACTTCGAGGTTCTTCGATTCCTTGAAGAGGTCCCCTTCGTCGCCCACAATCGTCCAGTTCTTTTCCTTGTCTTTGACGTACACCGTCACCTTGCGAAGCGCGGTCCGCCCCTCCTGATCGAACACCTGGGCTTGATCGGCGAGCAACCGCCAGTGGCCGCCCCCCGCGGACTCCTCCTGGAGTTCCACTTCCTTGATGCTCAGATCTGCGGCCGTAGGCGCGGGCCCACTGGCTTCCGTCCGCACGCTTCGGCTCTTCGTGACGAGCAGCACCGCCACGACCAGCACGAATCCGGCGACGACGAACAGGATGCGAGTTGCTAAACGTTGCATCGCATTGCGTGCAAATTCGGTACCAGCCTAACACACGCTTTGCGACTCACGACAAGCAGATTTTGCGCTGTGACCTAAATGTCGATTTTTGCGCGCAGGATATCGTGCAGATGAATCACGCCGACGGGCCGGTGATGACGGTCGACGATCACCAGACTCGTGATGGCGAACGTCTCCATCACCTCGAGTGCCTTTGCGGCCAGCTCGTCGGCCCCGATGAGCTTGGCGCCGCGGGTCGCGACGCGTCCGGCCGCGAGCTCGGCGATAGGTTCACCACCGAGATAGAGGCGGCGGAGGTCACCATCCGTGATGACGCCGACGAGGTCGCCCGCCTGGTCGACGACGGTGGTCATCCCCAGGCGCTTGCCGGTCATCTCGACGAGGACGTCCTTCATACGCACGTCCTCGCGCACCATCGGCACGGCGTCGCCGGTGTGCATGAGGTCCGCCACCCGGACGAGGGCTCGCCATCCCAGCGTCCCACGCGGGTGCAAGGCCGCGAAGTCCTCCGGCCTCAACCCGCGCCGCTCGAGCACCACCATGGCCAGCGCGTCGCCGAGCGCGAGCGCCGCGGCCGTGCTCGACGTCGGCGCAAGGTTCATCGGGCACGCCTCTTCCGACACGCTGGCGTCCAGCACGACCTCGCACTGGCGGGCCAGTGTCGACTGGGGATTGCCGGTCAAGAGGATGATCGGCACGCCGAGCCGCTTGAGCGGCGGCACGATGGCCAGGACCTCGTCCGTCTCGCCGGAGTTCGACAGCGCGAGCACGACGTCCCCGCGCGCGACCATGCCGAGATCGCCGTGGACGCCTTCGGCCGGGTGAAGAAAATGGGCGGGCGTCCCGGTCGAAGCCAGCGTGGCCGCGATCTTTCGACCGATGAGCCCGGATTTCCCCATCCCGGTCACGATCACGCGGCCCGAGCAGCCCTGGAGCATCCCGACGGCGCGATCGAGGCGCTCGTCGAGCTTGGCGATCAGAGCCAGGATCGCCTCCGCCTCCAGGCGCAGGACGCGTTCGGCCAGCCGGCGCGCGTCCGTCATCCCCGGACCGCCGTCGTGATGGCCCGAAGCTCGCGCAACAGCCGCGGCAGGTCGTCGATCCTCAGCATGTTCGGGCCGTCCGACAGTGGGCGGCCGTCGTCGAGCGTGCGATCCGGATCCTCGTGCATCTCCATGAACAGCCCATCGACGCCGACGGCGACGGCGGCACGGGCGAGCGCTGGCACGTACTGGCGTTCGCCTCCGGAGCGGTCGCCGCCCGCGCCCGGTAACTGGACCGAGTGCGTCGCGTCGAAGATCACCGGAAACCCGATCGCGCGCATCTGGAGGAGGCCGCGCATATCGACCACGAGGTTGTGATAGCCGAAGCTGGTCCCGCGCTCGGTCAGCAGGACACCGCGATGACCCGTGCTGAGCACCTTGTCGACGACGTTCTTCATGTCACCGGGCGCCACGAACTGGCCTTTCTTCACGTTGACGGGCTTGCCGGTGTGCGCGGCGGCCACGATCAGATCCGTCTGGCGGCAGAGAAACGCCGGAATCTGGAGCACGTCGAGAACCTCGGCGGCCGGTCCGACTTCCTCGACCTGGTGGACGTCGGACAGGACCGGCACCCCGACGACCTCACGAACGCGGCGGAGGATGCGCAGACCTTCCTTGAGCCCGGGCCCACGGTAGCCACCGATCGACGAGCGGTTGGCCTTGTCGTAGGACGACTTGTAGATGAACGGCACGCGCTGGTCGCTGGCGATGGCGGCCAGGCGCTCGGCCGTCATCAGGGCGTGCTTCTCGTTCTCGATCGCGCAGGGACCGCCGATCAGCACCAGCGGATGGCCGCCGCCGATGGCGATCGAGCCGACTCGGACCTCGTGCGTGGCTGAGATCACGCCGCCTGGTGTTTCAATGCCGCCCGCACGAAGGCGGCGAAGAGCGGGTGCGGGTCCCACGGCCTCGACCGGAACTCGGGGTGGAACTGTCCGGCCACGAAGTACGGGTGATCGGCGACTTCGATGATCTCGACCAGTTGCTTCTCGGCCCAGATGCCCGAGAAGTGCAGGCCGTTCTTTTCCAGATCCTTCACGTAATCGTTGTTGACCTCGTAGCGATGGCGGTGACGCTCGTGGATGATCGACTGTCCGTAAATCCGGGCCGCCGAGCTGCCCTCGGCGAGCACCACGGGATAGAGCCCGAGCCGCATGGTGCCGCCCTTGTCGGCGACGCCGCGCTGCTCGGGGAGGAGATCGATCACCGGGTGCGGGGTCACCGGGTCGAATTCCGTGGAGTTGGCGCCGCCCAGCCCGCAGACGTTCCGGGCGAATTCGATGACCGCACACTGCATGCCCAGACAGATCCCGAAGTACGGCACACCCCGCTCGCGGGCGTAGCGAACGGCCATGATCTTGCCTTCGATGCCACGGTCACCGAACCCGCCGGGCACGAGGATCCCGTGGACGTCGGCGAAGTGGGCGGCCGGGCCATCGCGCTCGATGTGCTCGGCGTCCACCCAGGACACGTCCACGCGCGAGTCGTTGGCGATGCCCCCGTGGATGAGCGCCTCGATCAAGCTCTTGTAGGAGTCCTTCAGCTCGATGTACTTCCCCACCACGGCGATCCGCGTCTCGTGCCGCGGTGACGTCACACGCTTGACCACGTCTTCCCACCGCGTGAGATCCGTGGACCGGGGCTCGAGGCCGAGCAGCTTGACGATGATGTCGTCGAGGCCCTGGCGATGAAACACCAGCGGCACCTCGTACACCGTCTCCACGTCCTTGGCCGTGATGACAGCCTCCTCCTCGACGTCGCAGAACAGGGCAATCTTCGACTTGATGCCCGGCGGCAGATAACGATCGGTCCGGCACAAAAGAATATCGGGCTGGATGCCAATCGCTCGAAGTTCCTTGACGGAATGCTGGGTCGCCTTCGTCTTCAACTCCTGGGCCGCCTGCATGAACGGCACCAGCGTGAGATGGACGTAGATGACGTTGTCCTTGCCGACGTCCTTCTTGAACTGGCGGATGGCTTCCAAAAACGGCAGGCTCTCGATGTCGCCGACGGTACCCCCGACTTCCACGATGACCACGTCCACGTCGCCCGAGACGCGGTGGATGGCGGCCTTGATCTCGTCCGTGATGTGCGGGATCACCTGCACCGTCCGCCCCAGGTAATCGCCGCGCCGCTCCTTCTGGATCACCGAGAAGTAGACCTTGCCGGTCGTCACGTTGTGGTTGCGCGTCACCCGCACCGAGGTGAACCGCTCGTAGTGGCCGAGATCCAGATCGGTCTCGCCGCCGTCGTCGGTGACGAAGACCTCGCCGTGCTGATAGGGACTCATCGTCCCGGCGTCGACGTTGATGTACGGGTCCATTTTCTGGAGGGTGACGCGATAGCCGCGGGCTTCGAGCAGCGAGCCCATCGACGCCGACGCCAGGCCCTTGCCCAGCGAGGAGACCACGCCGCCGGTCACGAAGATGAACTTGGGGGCCACGTCATCCCTCCTTTCGGCTCACGAAGCCTTGCACGAAGAGAACCTCGCTGTCGCGATCGGTCACCCGCCGGTCGAGGCGCGCGTCACGGAGTGCCCGCAACGCCTCGGCCACGCGCGGCCCGGGCGCCATGCCGGCGGCCACGACGTCGTCGCCACCGAGCGCCGGCCGGGCCGTCCGCGCGGTCTCCACGAACCACTCGACGTCGCGGCGCGCCGCACCACCACCGAGCCACGTCACCAGGATCTCGAGATCGTCGAGTCCCCACCACGGCCGCGCGCGGTCACTCGCCCGCGTCCCCGCTGCAGCCGGTGTCACCCGACGAGCCAGCGCCCGCTCGATCCGTGCTCGCGGCTCGCCGGTGATCACGAGACGGTCGAGCGCCGCCCGGATGACCGCCGGCGGTTGACCGAAGAGCACCACGACCGCGGCCGTCTCGATCGCCGTCGGTGTCACGCCGTGGGCTCGACACCACGCGAGTGCCGCGGGCAACCGTCGCACGCGCTCGGCCGAAGCGTCCGAGAAGCGATGCTCCGCAGCGAGCAGCCTGAACACACCGGCGGTGCCGAGCTGTCGGAGGGCGACGTCCGGCCGCTGATCGCCGACGATCAGGGCAAGCTCGGCGGCCAAGCGCTGGCCGCTCAGCGCCGTATACGGTGCCAGTCGCAGCGCGAGGCCCACGGCGCGAGCCGTCCAGGCATCCAGCGTGAATCCGAGACGGGCCGCATAGCGCGCGGCTCGAAACAGCCGTGTGGGGTCCTCGACGAACGAAAGCGGATGCAGCACCGCGATGCGCCGTTGCGCGAGTGCCGCCCGGCCGCCGAACGGATCGAGGACCCCGTAGCCCTCGGACGCGAGCTCGACGGCCATCGCGTTGATGGTGAAGTCACGCCGGCCGAGGTCCTCGCCGATGCTGGCCGGCATCACGCGGGGCAGCGCTCCGGGCGTCTCGTAGCGCTCGGAGCGCGCCGTGGCGATGTCCACGCGGGCCTGCTGAGGCGACGTGAGCGAGGCGGTCAGGAATCGTGCGTGCTCGGTGAGGCTACCGGTGCCCACACCGAGGGCGCCGGCGAGAGCTCGCGCGACGGCGATCCCATCACCTTCCACGACGACGTCCAGGTCACGCGTGGCGAGCGGCCCGGGGCTCCGAAGCGCGTCGCGCACGACGCCGCCGACCAGGAACGCGGCCGCCTTCTGCTCGCGGGCCACCGGACCGAGCGCGGTCAGCGCGTCGCGCGCGAAGGCGCTGAGGCGCTCGGGGAATCTGGGCGACGAGCTCGTGAAGGTGGTGGCCGCCACGGCACCGATGGCACCGAGCGCGCCGCGCCGCCCGTCGCGAACGATCACCACGGGCGCGCCCGACGCGAGATGCCGCCGCACGGCGATCTCGCTCACGCGGCTTTCCACGGCCGGCACCGACCGGGCCAGCATCGCCGCCGGCAAGTCGTCGAGGCCGAGACGGGCTGCTCGCGCCAGGTCGTCCCGCAGAATCCAGGCGCGACCGTCGGCACTGACCGCCACGGCTTGCCGCCGGCGGGCCAGGCGGAGCGCGTCGCCGACCCGGGCACCACGCGGGACGCTCGCCACCGGCGCATCGACCAGAGCTGCCGCGCCCGGGTCGACCTGCGGATAGGCGTGCGCCCGCTTGGCCATCACGTGGCTCGAGGGTGGAACTCGTCGTACATGCGGCGGACCGTGGCCGACGGCAGATGTGTGTAGATCTGGGTCGTCGCGATGTCGGCGTGGCCGAGCATGGCCTGCACGGAGCGGAGGTCGGCGCCGCCCTCCAGCAGATGGCTGGCGAAGGAATGTCGCAACACGTGCGGCGACACCCGGCGCGTCACGCCCGCCGTGCGAGCCGCGCGGCGCACGATG
>WNGL01002881.1_pt1 | contig 20718 bp, 15 predicted proteins | sample 5400591 | NCBI WGS metagenome assembly WNGL01 (sample SAMN13153377, study PRJNA577476) | soil metagenome | isolation source: 80 cm soil or saprolite under Garry oak tree replicate 1 | place: USA:California | collected 2016-06-15 | reverse complement strand
TGACCGCCCCGGGATATTTCCAGAGCCATACCGCGTTCTCCGGCATCGCCGCGCTCAGAAAGAAGCAGGGAGCGCCCGCCTGTGTGCTCCATCCCGAGGAGGCGAAGAAGCGCGGGCTCGAGGACGGCCAGACAGTGGAGCTGCACAACGATGTGGGCGTGGTGCGACTGGTTCTGCGCGTGTCCGATGAGGCGCCACACGGTGTCGCGTTCGTTCCCGGCCAGCGGCCCGCGGCGGAGGGCGGCGGCACCACCGTCAACATGCTGTGCTCCGACCGCTACAGCGATATGGGCGACGGCGCGACCTACCAGGACACGCGCCTCGACGTCCGCCCTGTCCCGCTCACTCAATAGTGCTAATTCGTAGCGCCAGCTGACTGGGCCCCCTCACCCTGCCCTCTCCCCCTCGACGGGGGCGAGGGATGTTGTCAGCAGGATCCCTCTCCCCCATCGGGGGAGAGGGCAGGGTGAGGGGGCGGCGTCTCCGCGCAGTGGTTCTTCTATCGCTCCGTAGTCAGCACCACCCTCCCGATCGCCTTCCGATCGCTCAGGAGACGCATCGCCTCGGCGAAGCGCTCCAGGGGGAAGATGGCCGAGACGTGGGGCTTCAGCTTGCCTGCGGCGGCGAGCGTGAACAGCGCCTCGACGGCGGCCTTGCGGAGGGCGGGATTCCGGCGGCCGGCCTCGCCCGCGCGCACCCCGACCACCGAGCAGCCCTTGATGAGCACGAGATTGGCCTTCACGATGGGGAGAGTGCCGCTCGCGAAGCCCACCGTGAGCAAGCGCCCGCCGAAGGCGATGCAGCGCAGCGACTGCTCGAAGACCGCGCCACCCACAGGATCGTAGATGACGTCGGCTCCCGCGCCGCCCGTGAGGCGCTTGACCGCCTCCGGGAAGGGCTCGGCCTCGTAGTTGATGCCGTGATCGGCGCCGCGGCTCTTGGCCGCCGCCAGCTTCTCCTCGCTCGAGGCGGTGGCGATGACGGTGGCGCCCAGGATCTTGCCCAGCTCCACCGCGGCCAGCCCCACGCCTCCCGCCGCGCCGTGGACGAGCAGCGTCTCGCCCCGGCCGAGATGCCCGCGCTGGACGAGGCCATGATAGGCGGTATGCGAGGCGACGAGGAACGAGGCGCCCTCGGCAAAGCTGAAGTCGGCGGGCAGCGGCTCGAGCTGGGCGGGCTCGACCACCGCTTCGTCGGCGTAGCAGCCGAAGCGCTGATGGACGATGACACGGTCTCCGGCGGTGAAGCCCCGCGCCTCCGGGCCTGACTCGACGACTTCGCCCGCCCCCTCGAATCCCGGCGTGAACGGGCGCTCGGGCTTGAGCTGATACAGGCCCGCCGCCATCAAGACATCGGGAAAATTGACGCCGGCGGCGCGGATCCGGACACGGATCTGCCCAGGTCCAAGCGTCTTCCGCGGTATCTCCTCGACGGCCATGAGCTCGGGGGGCCCGAGCTCGCGACACACCACCGCGCGGATCAGAGGATGGCGCCCTCGTGGCGCAAGAGCCAATGCTTGCGCGCGAGCCCGCCCGCATACCCCGTGAGGGAGCCGTCGCTGCCCACGAGGCGATGGCAGGGAACCACGATGGAGAGGGGATTCTGCGAGTTGGCCAGGCCCACGGCACGGGAGGCGTTGGGACCGCCGAGCTGCGAGGCCAGCTCCCCATAGGTGCGGGTGGAGCCGGGAGGAATCGCGCGAAGGGCGACCCACACGCGGCGCTGGAACTCCGTGCCCCCCGTGTCCACCACGACGTCGTCCAGCGCGGCATAGTCCTTGGCGAAGTAGGCGAGGAGTCTCTCGCTGACGCCGAGGGGGTTGTCCTCGTGCACGAGCGCGAAATCCTCGAAGCGGCGCGAGAGCAGCGTCTTCATACGCTCGTCACACTCTGCGAAATCGACGGCGCACAGCGCCCCGGGGCGGGTGACGATGACGATGGGCCCGATCTCGGAATCGATGGTGTCGGTGTGGAGCTCGGTGATCGTCGCCCGCGTGAGCATGGTCACGCCGGCGAGTGCGTGAAGGGCAGGCGGGTGAAGCGCTGGCGCTCGATCTCGACCACGAGCACGATGCGCTCGGCGGGATTCTGTCGCATGGGAAACTCCTTGCCCGTGTACTTGCGCGACACGCGATCCATGATCTTGAAGTCCGCGTCCTTCCAGCGCTCGGCCACGCGGCCCCGGAGCTGGGCCTCCACGTAGGGATTGTCGAAGGACACGATGGACATGCCCACCCGGGAGTCCCGCCGCGTGTTCTTGGCCTTGAGGGAGTTCTCCCCCGTGCACACGAGGATGCGATCACCCTCGAGATCGACCCAGACGGGCGCCACCTGGGGCGAGCCGTCGGGCATGAGAGTGGCGAGGTGGGCGAAGTTGGCGCCCCGCACCAGGGCCTTGACGTCGTCCGAGAGCGCGATGCCCTTCACGAGGCGTCGGCCCCGCCACCCGCGCTTTCCGAAGGCAGGATGACGAAGCCGCGCTCGCGCAAGTTCGTGTCCACGTCCGCGTGCTGACGCCGGTCGCTCTGCCGCCGCTCCTCGGCGGCGGCGCCGCGGCTCTGCCGCCGCTCGCTCACGCGCCGATCCATGATGATACGCACGCGGTCCTGGCCGCTGAACTCGCGCTGGAGATATTCGTAGAGCTGCGGATTGTAGCGCGCCACGATGAAGATCTCGCCGACTTGCATCATCTCCTCCCCACACTTCTTGACCCAGAATGGCACGTCCATCTCGCGGAACAGGGTGAAGGCCGCGACCAAGTGCTCCTCGGCCCGCATGCGATCGCCCCGGAGCCGGCACACGCGCCCCCACCCCATGCGCACGTGAGCCACCAGCGGCTGCATCTTGAGCTCCTCGGCGATGCCGAGAGCCTGGCGATAGTGCTCTTCCGCCTGCGCGAGCGACGCCCCGCCCTCGCGGCTCGCCACCTCACCCAGGAGCCGCCACGCCCAGGCCTGGTGCCCCCGCTCCTTGTGCGCGATGGCGAGGTCGAGAGCGTGCCGGGCCGCCTCTCCCGCTCGCGCGGGCTCGCCGGCCGCGAGCAGGCCTTCGGCCTTGTGGAGCGTCCACAGGGCCAGGTAGGCGTTGATGCCGAGCACCTCGCTCAGGTGCACGCCGTCCTCGAGGAGGGGCAGGGCGGAATCGACGTGACCGCGCAGGGCCAGCGTCAAGCCCAGGAGCGAGGAGGGAATGGGCCGCCACACGTCGAGATGCTTCTCGCGGCAGGCGTCCAGGCTCGGCTGGAGCAGCTCGCGCGCGCGATCGAGATGGCCCCGCCGGAGCCACACGAGCCCGGCCAGCGTGCGCGCGATGGTCTGGCCATACACGTGTCCGGCCGCATCGGCCGCGCGCATGGCCTGGTCCGCGCACGCATCCGCGGCGTGGAAATCCCCGAGCTCGGCCAGGGTGAAGGCCAGCCACCCGCTCGAGGTGACGTACGAGATCGCCGTCTGGGTGCCGGTGTCGGTCGCGCGCGTGCGCTCGAGCGCGTCGACATTCTCCCGCAGGATGAATTCCGCGCGCCGGTACTGGCCCTGGGCGTGGCAGCTGTAGCCGAGATAGCCGCGGGCCAGCGCCTGCAATCCCAGATCCTGCGTGGCGTCCGCGATGCGCAGGCAGCGCTCGCCGTAGTCGATGGCCAGGTCCGGCTCGCCCTTCAAGTAGTGGTAGTTCACGAGATAGCTGTACACGCGCGCCAGGCGCGACTCGTCGCCCAGCTCGGTCCCGAGCTCCTCGGCTTCTTTAGAGAGCTGGAGAACCTCGGGCAGGCGTCCGAGCTGCAGGAGGGGCGGACGCAGCTCGAGCCGGATGTCGATGGCCAGCTCGAGCTTGCTCCGCCCGTCCGGGAGGTGCACGAGGATCTGCAGGGCCTGCTCGAGGAGCGCGACGGCTTCCTCGTTGCCCGCGCGCGAGGCGGCCTTGGCCGCCGCCTGGCGGAGATAGGCCACGGCCTTTTCCCAGACCTCTCCGCGGACGGCGTGGTGCGCCAACCGGTCCACGTGCTCGCCCAGGCGCTCGGCCTGCACCCGCTCGAGGGCATCCACCACGCGCGCGTGCAAGGTCCGGCGCCGCCCCTGCAGCAGCGAGGCGTACGCGACGTCGTGCGTGAGGGCGTGCTTGAACGTGTACTCGAGCGTCGGGAACAGGCTCGTCTCGTAGATGAACTCCGCGGCCTGGAGCCGCATGAGCCCGCTCCTCAGCGTTTCATCCGGCAGCTCGGCGATGGCCTCGAGCAGCGCGAAGGAGACGTCCTTGCCGATGACGGAGGCGGCCTGGAGCAGCCGCTTGTCCTCGGGCTGGAGCCGGTCGATGCGCGCGGCGAGCACGGCCTGCACGGTCGGCGGCATCTGGAGCGTGCCGATGGACTTTGCCATCTTGTACTGGCCCCGCTCGCCCAGGAGCGCCTTGGTCTCGACGAGCGACTGCACGCACTCCTCGAGGAAGAAGGGATTGCCCTCGGTCTGCTTGACGAGGAGCTGCTTGAGGGGGGCCAGGGCCGCGTCGGTGCCCAGGAGCGCCTGCAGGAGCTCCTCCGCGCTCTCGGGCTGGAGCGGATCCATGCGGAACTGGGTGTAATAGCTCTTGCCACCCCACCCGTGCGTGTATTCCGGCCGGTAGTTCACCATCAGCAAGATGCGCGCGGCGGGCAGGCTTTCCACGAGGCTGTCGAGGAAGGCCTGGGTCTCCGAGTCGACCCAGTTGAGGTTCTCGAAGATGACGAGGAGCGGCTGCACCTGGCTCTCGCGCAGGAGGAGTCGCTTGAGGGCGTCGAGGGTCCGCCGACGGCGCTCGCGCGGATCGGGCTCCTGCCACTCGCCGTCGTCCATGGGCACGTCGAGCAGCGAGAGAAAAACGGGGATGGTGGGGCGCAGCGTCTCGTCCAGGGTGAGGAGCTTGCCCGTGACCTTCTCGCGGATGCGCCGGCCATCGTCGTGGTCGCCGATGCCGAAGTAGGTCTTGAGCAGGTCGCTCACGGGCAGGTACGAGTTCATCTTCCCGTAGGAGACCGGCGAGCTCTCGAGGATGAGCCAGCCGTGCGTGCGGTGGGAGTGGGTGAACTCCCAGAAGAGCCGGGACTTGCCCACGCCGGGCTCTCCCGACACCGCCACGAGCTGTCCCTGGCCCGCGTGCGCCTTCTCGAGCGTCTGGCGCAGCCGGACCAGCTCGGCGTCGCGCCCGACGAACGGCGTCAGCCCGCGCGCCGCCGCCGCCTGCAGCCGCGAGCGCACGGCGCCGGCGCGCACGATCTCGAAGACCTCGATGGTCTCCGCGAGCCCGCGAACGGGCACGGGGCCGAGAGGCCGGACCTCGATGTAGCCCTCGGCCAGGCGCAGGGTATCCTTGGTCATGAGGGCGGTGCCCGGGCGCGCGAGCTGCTCCATCCGCGCGGCCAGGTGCGTGGTCTGGCCGATGGCGGAGTAGTCCATGTGGAGATCGCTGTCGATCGCCCGCACCACCACCTCGCCCGAATTGAGCCCCACGCGGATCTGCACGTCGATGCCCTGCGCGCGCCGGAGCTCGTCCGCGTACCAGCCGACCGTCTCCTGCATCCGGAGCGCGGCATGGCAGGCGCGCACCGCGTGATCCTCGTGACTCACGGGGGCGCCGAAGAGGGCCATGATGCCGTCGCCCATGACCTGGTTGACGGTGCCCTCGTAGCGATGCACCGCTTCCATCATCCGCTCGAGCACCGGATCGAGAAGCTTGCGCGCTTCCTCGGGATCGCGGTCGGCCAGGAGCTCCATGGAGCCCTTGAGATCGGCGAAGACCACGGTGACGAGCTTGCGCTCCCCCTCGAGCTGGGCGCGCGCCGTGAGGATCTTGTCCGCGAGGTGCTTGGGCGTGTAGGACTGCGGATCACCGAAGCGCGTGGGGGTGGGCGCCGCTCCCGCCAGAGGTGTGCCGCAGGCGCCGCAGAATCGGCTGCCCGTGGCGGTCTCGGCGTTGCACGAGGGACAGGTCGTGGCCAGACGCGCGCCGCACTGCTCGCAGAACTTGGCGCCTTCGCGAGCGGGAGCCTGACAGCGCGGACACGTCACGGTACAACCTCCTGCAAAATAGGCACAACTCGCACCCGATAACAGGGGAGTGTAGCGATGGTGGCGGGCCCGGTCAACAGGGCGCGCGACTTCTTCGAGAGCGACTCGTCCCGCAGCGCCGCGGCACGCTCAATCCCAATGCGCAAGGGCAGTTGGCGAGCGCCCGCCGTCCGATCTTCCATCCAATCGAGGCACCGCAAATAGTTGTCACAACTCAACCCAAAGTGTTGGCCCGTCCCTCATCTGTCAATCATTTGACAGTCTCAGATGAGTCCATTTCTGCCGACACTTCAGCTACTTAGTACACTTTCGGCGAGTGGTCGACCATGGCATGGGGCTTGCGAGTCCCCCCACCGGACTCTTATGACTCACCGAATGAAACCCAATAAGCGCTCTAGACACGATGCTCGACCCTTGGCTAACGGACCTTCGAGAGAGGACGTGATGGCCGCACCTACGGCTGAGCTGTCGACCCTACCGCCGCGGCTCGAGACGCTGCTCGAGATCACCCGTCAGCTCTCGGCGTTCCTTCCTCTGGAGGAGCTGCTGGGGAAGATGGCCGAGGCGTGCGGGTCTCTCCTCGACTCGGATTCCGTAGGCATCCGAGTGGTGGAGGGTGATGAACTCGTGCTCATGGGCGTCTGGGGCGATGCCCAGACGGCTATGCCGAACGCGAGGATCAAGATCGGCGAGAGTCTGACCGGCACCGTCGTCGCCACGGGCGAGCCCCTCCTCCTGTCGGACCCCGCGAACGATCCGCGAATCGCCCCGGCCAGCCGCGTGGCCTACCTGCGCGGCGGCTATCGCGCGTTTCTCGGTGTGCCCCTCAAGATCGGCGAGCAGGTGCTGGGAGCGCTGAGCATTCGCACCCTGCGCGCGGAGGGCTTCTCGTCGGAGGACGTGTCGATCGCCACCGCCTTCGCGGCTCAGGCGGCCATCGCTCTCGAGAATGCCCGTCTCTACCGGGAAGCCGAGGCGCGCGCGGACAAGCTGAAGGCGCTCAGCGCGCTCACGCGGCTGATGACCTCGGCCGAGGGCGCCTCCGAGGTCTGTCAGGCGGTGGCGCGGGCGGCCACTACCCTGCTCGGCGCCGCGAGCACTCGCGTCTCCGTGGCGGATCCGGTGGCCCGCGTGCTTCGCACCGAGGGCGGCTTCAGCTTCGATCCCCAGGTCGAGCAGATCGTGACCGAGGTCCCGGTCATCCCGTATGGCGAGGGTCTGACCGGACGCATCGCCGAGTCGCGGACGCCTGACTACATACTGGATATCAGCAATGATCCCAAGCTGCGCAACCGGCGCCTTTCCACGGTGGCCGGGCTCCGCGGCTTTGCCGGCCTTCCCCTGATTGCCGACGAGCAGACCGTGGGGGTGCTGGCCATCTTCTTCCGCGAGCCGCGGTCTTTCACCTCGGAAGAACGGGAGCTCATCGCGCTGCTTGCCGACCAGGCCGCCATCGCGATTCGCAATGCCCGGATGCGGGAGGCCGTGCAGACCCATCAGAACCACCTGGAGACGCTCCTCGAGGTGAGCCGCCAGCTCTCCAAGATCCAGCCGGTGGAATCGCTGCTCACCACGATATCCGAAGCGTGCGGCCGGCTTCTCAACTCGGAATCGGTCGGGTTCCGGCGCGTGGAAGGCGAGGAGCTCGTGCTGGCCGGATCGTGGGGCGACGCCAAGGAAGTCCTGATCACCCCCCGGCTCAAGTTCGGAGAGAGCCTCGCCGGACGGGTCGCCGTGGGTGGCGAGCCGCTCCTCGTGGCGGACCTCGCGAACGATCTGCGGGTGACGGCGACACATCGAGAGAGCTGTTCGCGACGCGGCTACCGAGCCATGCTTGCCGTGCCCGTCAAGGTCGGAGAGCGCGTCGTGGGCGTCCTCACCATTCTCTCCCGCCGGCCGGAGGGGTTCTGCGCCGAGGACCTGATCATCGCCACCGCCTTTGCCGCGCAGGCCGCGGTCGCCCTCGAGAACAGCCGGCTCTACCACGAGACGCAGCGGGCCTACGAAGAGCTCGCCCAGACCCAGGATCAGCTCGCCCAGGCCGGCAAGATGGAAGCCATCGGACATCTGGCGGGCGGGGTCGCCCACGACTTCAACAACCTCCTCATGGTGATCATGGGCCGGACGGAGATGCTCATGAAGGACCTCGGCGACGCGGACCCGAGGCACTCGACAGCCAAGGTCATCGAGCAGACGGCGCTCCGGGCCGCCGACCTGACGCGTCAGCTCCTCGCCTTCAGCCGGAAGCAGGTGCTGAACCCGGCGGTGCTCGACCTGAACGCGGTCGTCTCGAAGATGGGCGAGATGCTCCGGCGGTTGATCGGAGAGGACATCGCCCTCGTCACCGGCCTGGGCTCGTCCCTCGGGCATGTGAAGGCCGATCCGGGGCAGATCGAGCAGATCATCATGAACCTGGCCGTCAACGCGCGTGACGCGATGCCCGAGGGAGGACGGCTCACCCTCGAGACGGCCAACATCGAGCTGGATGTCGCCTATGCGCGCAAGCACGTGGGGGCGCGGCCTGGGCCGCACGTCATGCTGGCCCTGAGCGATACCGGCACCGGCATGGATGCGCAGACGCAGGCACGCATTTTCGAGCCGTTTTTCACGACCAAGGGGCCGCGCAAGGGGACCGGGCTGGGCCTGGCCATGGTCTACGGCATTGTCAAGCAGAGCGGTGGAAATATCTGGGTCTATAGCGAGCCGGGGCAGGGCACCACCTTCAAGATCTACCTGCCGCGGGTCGGGGAACCCGTCGACGCAGGCCACGGGGGCGTTCTCCTCGCCGCGCCGGCCCACGGCATGGAGACCATTCTCCTCGTCGAGGACGAGGACGCGGTGCGCGATCTCGCCCGCGACATCCTCGCGGGCTGCGGCTACACCGTCCTGGAGGCCCGCCACGGCGCGGAGGCCCTCGGGATCAGCGCGGCGCACGCGGGGAAGATCGACCTGATGCTCACCGACGTGGTCATGCCGGAGATGAACGGGCGTGAGCTGGCCGAGCGGCTCGCCGCCCAGCGGCCGGAGACCAAGGTCCTCTACATGTCGGGCTATACGGACCATGCCGTGGTGCACCACGGGGTGCTCGCTCCCCAGACGGAGTTCCTCCAGAAGCCGTTCACCGAAGCCGTCCTCACCCGCAAGCTGCGCGAACTCCTCGACGCCTAGTCGGGGGACGCCTAGTCGCGCCTAGTCGGGGTCAGGTCTCACAATCCAACATCCGCAAGCCCGCTCCAGCCCCCTCGCGACGTCGATGTAGGATTGTGAGACCTGACCCCGGTTTGCCGGTTTGACCTGCTGTGTGGGATTGCAAGACCTGACCCCGGTTTGACAGGCCTGGGGGCTGTCTCCTATCATGGCGCGCATTCAAGATCGGAGTTCCCCTCAAGGCTGAGGAGGCTTTCCATGAACCGGCGCTCATTCCTTGCAGGCACTTCCGCGGCTGTCGCCACCGCCGCTTTCCCGGCCGTCCTTCGCGCGCAGGGCAGCGACCCGATCCGCATCGGCTGCCCGCTCCCTCTGACCGGGCCCTTCGCGGCCCTGGCCGCGGACATGCAGCGAGGTGCGCAGCTCGCCGTGGACGAGCTCAACGCAAAGGGCGGCGTCATGAGCCGCAAGGTCGAAGTGCTCTTCCGCGACGACCAGCTCAAGCCGGCGGTGGGCGCCCAGCGCACGAAGGAGCTCATCGAAAACGAGAAGTGCCTGTTCATCGTGGGCGGGCTCGCCGCGCACGTCCAGATGGCGATCAACGAGCAGACCAAGAAGTCCAAAGTTCTCTTCATCTCCACCAGCCAGTCCGACGAGATCAGCGCCAAGCCCGATACCAGCCCCATCACCTTCCACGAGGCCCTCAACCCCACCATCACCTCCCGCGTGATGGGCACCTGGACGGTCCAGAACCTCGGCAAGAAGTGGTGGATCATCTACGCCGACTACGCCTGGGGCAAGCAGAACAACGCGGTCCTCCAGGACACGCTTCAGAAAAACGGCGGCACCCTCCTCGGCGCCACTCCGTACCCGCTCGGGAGCGCCGAGTTCTCCGCTCACCTTCCCAAGATCCAGGCGGCCAAGCCCGAGGTGCTCATGTCGGTGACGCCCGGCGCGGACAATATCGCCTTCCTCAAGCAGGCGCGGAGCTTCGGCATGGACAAGTCCATGAAGCTCGCCCAGCCGCTCCTGTGGATCTCTTACTTGAAGGAAGGTGGCCCGGAGCTCTACTCGGACGTCTACGGCTCGATCAACTGGTACTGGGAGCTCCAGGACACGATCCCCTCCGCGCGGAAGTTCGTCGAGGCGTCCATGAAGAAGTTCAACATGCCGCCCGGCGACTACGGCGCGTACTCCTACTCGGGGGTGCTCGAGGTCGCGCGCGGAGTCGAGCTGGCCAAGTCGACCGACTCGGAAGCCGTCGCGAACGCGCTCCGGAAGAGCCCCGTCTACGACCACTTCAAGGGCAAGCAGTGGTGGCGGGCCTGCGACAACAAGGCGATGCAGGACATGTGGATCGTCAAGGGGCGCGGTCCCGGCAAGACCAAGGGCGAGTGGGGGCTGATGGACATGGTCGCGAAGGTGGCCGCGGACGAGAAGAACGACCGGACCTGCGCCGAGAAGGGGTTCGTCTAGGTCCTGATGGAAGTCTCGCTCGCTGCGGTCCTGCCCCAGATCTTTACGGGCCTGGTGCTGGGAATGATCTTCGTGCTGCTCGCCATCGGCCTGTCGCTGATCTTCGGGCTCATGACCGTGGTGAACTTCGCCCACGGGGCGCTCTACATGCTGGGCGCCTACTGCACCGTGTTCCTCCTGGGCTTCACGCGCAACTTCTGGGTGGCCCTGCTGGTGGCGCCGCTCATGGTGGGGACGTTCGGGCTCCTCGTCGAGCGCTTCCTCATCCGGAGGCTCTACGGGCGGGGCCCGGACGATCCGCTCCTCCTCACCTTCGGGCTCTCGCTCGTGCTCATCGAGACGGCCAAGCTCATCTGGGGAAAGATCGGGCTCACCCTCGATCCCCCCCGTGAGCTGGGGGGGGCCGTCAACCTGGGCTTCATGGCGTTCCCCGCGTATCGCCTCTTCGTCATCGCGGTCACCGTGGTCGTGCTGCTCGCCCTCTGGGCCTTCCTCACGCGGACCAATGTCGGCCTCGTCATCCGCGCGGGCTCGCGCGACCCGCTCATGGTCCGCGCTCTCGGCATCGATCTCAACCGCATCTGGCTGCTCGTCTTCGGAATCGGGTGCGCCTTGGCCGGTCTCGCGGGAGCGCTCGCCGGCCCCATGCGGGGCGCCTACGCGGAGATGGGCGTCACCATGGTCATCGAGTCGTTCGTGGTCGTCGTGGTGGGCGGGATGGGCAGCCTTCTCGGCGCGGTGGTGGCCGGGATCATGATGGGGCAGGTGGTGGGCATCACCACCTTCTTCGCGCCCAAGCTCGCCGAGATCATGGTCTTCGTCGTGATGGCGCTGGTCCTCCTCGTCCGGCCCAGCGGTTTCTTCGGCGAGGCCGGGCTCATGGAGTGAGGGTGCCCGGCGCGGCCGCCGTCGCTCGATGGCTGGGCCGCCATCCGGTGGGGGCGTTCGCTGTCTTCTTCGCCGTCTTCCCGTTCCTGGTCCCCTACAAGGCGCTTGCCTCGCAGGTGCTGATCTTCGGCCTGTTCGCGCTGGGCTTCAATCTCCTCTACGGCTATACGGGACTCCTGTCCTTCGGCCACGCCGCCTACTACGGCCTCGGCGCCTACGGCACGGGCATCGCGCTTGCCAAGCTCAAGCTGGGCTCGCTCTGGCTGGGGCTCGCGGCGGGGCCGCTCCTCGCCGTCCTGGGCGGCGCGGCCATCGGTTTCTTCTGTCTGAGGCGCCGCGGCATCTACTTCGCCATGCTCACGCTGGCCTTCGCCCAGCTCCTGTACTTCATCGCCTTCCACCTGGCCGACATCACGGGCGGCGACGATGGACTGCGCGGCATTCCGCAGCTGCCGGTGAACCTCTTCGGCTGGAAGATCAGCATCGAGAGCCCGCTCGCCTTTTACTACTTCGCTTTCGCGCTGGTGTGTCTCTCCGTTGCCGGGCTCAAGCGGATCCTCGACTCGCCCTTCGGCTCCGTGCTCCGGGCGATCCGTGAGAACGGCGACCGCGCGGCGGCGTGCGGCTATGACGTCCGGCGGATCAAGCACCTGTCCTTCGTCTTTTCCGCGCTCTTCGCGGGCCTCGCGGGCGCGCTCGACGCCCTCCGCCTGGCTGTCGTGCCCGTCGAATCTCTCTACTGGGTCACGTCGGGGCAGGTGGTGATCATGACGCTCCTCGGCGGCGCGGGCACGTTCTTCGGCCCCTTCGTCGGCGCCGGCACCTTCCTGCTGCTGGAAGACCGGCTGAGCGCATTCACCGAGCGCTGGCCGATCGCCATCGGGCTCATCTTCATGACGTTCGTCCTCTTTCTGCCCAAGGGCATCTGGGGCACGCTCACGGGAGGTCGCCATGGCCATCAAAGTGCTTGAGCTCCACCACCACGGCATCCGCATCGGTCCGTCGGAGCCCGACATCAAGAAGGCGCTCTCCTTCTATCACGACGTGCTCGGGCTCGATCCCGATCCGGGCCGGCCGCACATCCCGACCATCGACGGCTACTGGATGGACGTGGGAGGCACCGCGCAGATCCATCTCATGGGCGTGGACGGCCAGTCGAAGTTCGCGGAGGGCCCGGGCAAGGATCCCTCGCACCCTCACGTGGCCCTCGCCGTGCCGGACATCCAGGAGGCGAAGCAGGAGCTGGAGCGGCTCGGCACGAGCTTCTGGGTCACGCGCGGGGTGGTCGGACCCGAGTCCCAGCAGATCTTCATGCACGACCCCTTCGGTAACATGATCGAGCTGCATCAGATCGGCACCTGCCGCTGCATCACCAAGTCGCGCAAGCCCGTGGCCTCCATGGGCTGAGCCGTGCTCATCCTCACCGCGGCCCGAGTTGATCCACACGCGAGGGTTGCTCTCTGTGCGTTGAGCGTGCAGCCGAGGGCAACAACGAAACAGATGGGACTTTATCCGCCGCCTGCTAAACGCCGAGGAAGCGCTGCTGCACGGCGGGATTCCTGCGGAGCTCGTCAGGAGTTCCCGTGAACTGCACCTGGCCCTGGTCCATCACGTAGAGGCGATGCGCGAGGGAGAGAGCGACGTCGAGCGTCTGCTCGACGAGCAGGATGGACGTGCCGCTCTTGTTGATGGAGCCCAGGATCTCCGTGAGGCTCTCGACGAGCAGAGGGGCGAGGCCTTCCGTCGGCTCGTCCACCAGCATCAGCTCGGGTCGGGCCACCAGCCCCCGCGCGATGGCGAGCATCTGCTGCTCGCCGCCGGAAAGAAGCCGGCCGGGCTGATTCTTGCGCTCGCGGAGCCTCGGGAAATAGTCGAAGGCGGTCTCGACCACCGCGTCCTGGTCCGGCGTCCTCGCCCCGAGCATCCCGAGCTGGAGATTCTGCAGCACGGTCAGGTTGGGCAGCACGCGGCGCTCCTCGGGGATCCACGCGATGCCGCGCCGGGCCACCTCGTGGGGCTCCCGGTGCGTGATGTCCTCGCCGCGAAACCGGATGGAGCCTCGGGTGGGCTTGGCGATGCCCATGATCGTCCGGAGCGTCGTGGTCTTCCCCGCTCCGTTGCGCCCGATGAGCGCGACCACCTCGCTAGGCTCGAGAGTCAGCGAGACGCCCTGAAGGATGTGGGCCTCGCCGTAGTGCGTGTGCACGTCCTGCAGCGCGAGCAGGGTCATCTCGCCGCTGATCCACCCAGGTAGGTCTGCTGGACGAGGGCGCTGTTCCGGATCTCTTCGGGGGTGCCCTCGGCCAGGACCTGGCCCTGATGCAGGACCGTGATGCAGTCGGAAATGCCCATCACGAGCTTCATCTTGTGCTCGACGACGAGGATGGTCCGCCCCTTGGAGAGGGCGCGGATGAGCACCATGGTCGAGTCCGTCTCCTCGGGGCTCATGCCCGCCGTCGGCTCGTCGAGGAGGAGCAGGGTCGGCTCGGGCGCGAGGGCGATGGCGATCTCGAGGTGACGCTTCTCGCCATGGGAGAGAAAGGCGGCCACGCGCTCGGTCTTCTCGCCGAGGCCCACCGAATCGAGGACGACCCGGGCGCGCTCCCGCGCCGCGCTCAGACGATCGGCTCGCGACCAGAAGTCGAAGGCGTGCGCATACCCCTGCGCGGCCACGCGCACGTTCTCGAGCACGCTGAGATGCGGAAAGATATTGGTGATCTGGTAGGACTTGGCGATGCCGAGCCTGGCCACCGTGTGCTGCGGCAGCCCCGCGATCTCCCGGCCTTTGAACTGAATGCGTCCCGAGCTCGGCGACATCTCGCCCGAGATCAGGCGAAACAGCGTCGTCTTTCCCGCTCCGTTGGGGCCGATGATCGAGCGAAGCTCGCCCGCGCGCACGGTGAGGGTGACATCCTGCACGGCGGCGAGGCTGCCGAAGTTGCGACACAGCCCTTCGGTGCGGAGCAGAACGCCGTCGTCCATTGCGGGTGAGTAACACGCAGTCTCGTGAAGTGTCAAGCATGGCCACTGGACGTCATATGGGCGCTTGCACTAGGATAGCCGCGAGTTTTTCCCACCCACAGGAGGAATGCCATGCTGGCTCGGATGCTCGTGCTCATCTGCATGGCGGTGCTCGCCACTCGCTGACATGACCGGAGCGCGCCAGATCGTCGCCGGCCTCGAGAGCGCGGGCGTGACCATCGCGGCCTCGGTGCCGGACACCTGGATCGGCAAGCTCGTGGAGGAGGTGCGCCGCTCCTCCGCCATCCGCGTGGTGGATGTGGCCCGCGAGGAGGAAGCGGTGGCCGTCGCCTGCGGGGCGAACCTGGCGGGTGGGCGCGGCGCCGTGCTCATCCAGAACGCCGGCCTCTTGAATTGCGGCGGCATCCTCGCGGGCCTCGTGGAGCTCTACCGTCTCCCCTGCTTCTTTCTCGTCTCCTTCCGCGGCGACTCGCGCGACCCCATCTACTATCACGAGCCCAAGGGCCGCGTGACGGAGGCCACGCTCCAGGCCTGGCGACTCCGGTATGCCGTCGCCGATCGTGGGCGCGATCTCGCCGTCCAGGTCAGGCAGGGCGTGGAGGCGGCCGCCGAGTCCGCGAGCCCCTACGTCCTGCTCATCAGCGGCGAGGATCTGGCGTGAGCGCGCGCAAGCCGCTCCTCGACGCGCTGGTGTCCATGCTGACGCCGCGCGACGTTCTCGTCTCCTGTCTGGGCGCCAACGCGCGCTATCTGCCCCACATGGAGGTGTCCAGCCCCGTCTTCGCGCTTTGCGACTCCATGGGGGCGGCCATTCCACTCGCGCTGGGCATGGCCCTGCAGCGTCCGGATCGCCACCTGGTCGCCCTCGAGGGGGACGGCTCGCTCCTGATGAGCCCCAATGTGCTGGCCACCGTGGCCGCCGCCCGCCCTCCGAACCTCAGCATCCTGCTCTGGGTCAACGGGCGCTATGAGTCTTCCGGCGGCCAGGCGCTGCCTCCCGCACCCGTCGACTGGGCGGCCCTCGCCCGCGCGGCGGGCATTCGCCACGTGGAGAGCGTGCGCGACGTGGCCGGCCTTCGCGCGACCTTTCCGAATGCGCGATCTGCCGGCGAGCCCGCCGTGCTCGTGGTGGAAGTGGCGTTCGATCCGGCCGAGGCGATCCCGCCCTACTCCGAGCGCCCCGACGAAATCCGGGCCCGCTTTCGCATCGATTGAGCTGGGGGTCAGGTCTCACATTCCAACATTTGGACGAGGCGCGCGGCGTCGGGCCCTCAAGAATAGACCGTTGGATGTTGGAATGTGAGACCTGACCCCGCTCAGCCCCGCTCAGCCGATGAAGAGGCCGCCGTTGGGGGAGAGCCACTGGCCCGTGAAGAAGGCGCTGTCGTCGGAGGCGAGGAAGAGAGCGGTCCTGGCCACCTCCACGGGCTCCGCCCAGCGGCCGAGTGGGGTGCGCGCGACGGTGGCCGCGCGCATCAGCGGCGAGATGGGCTGGGTCATGGGCGTGTCGATGAAGCCGGGGCAGATGGCGTTGACGCGGATCTTGCGCGAGCCCATCTCGCGGGCGACGGCGCGGGTGAATCCCAGGATGCCCGCCTTGGCCGCGCTGTAGTGCGGCACGGTGTCGAGCCCCATGAGGGCGGCCACGCTCGACATGTTGACGATGGCGCCCTGGTTGCGCCGGCTCATGAGCTTGAGGGCCTCGCGCGTGCAGAAGAACGTCCCGTTCAGGTGCACGGCGATCATGCGATGCCAGGCCTCGTCGCTCATCTCCTGGGTGATGTCCCAGTGGGTCTGGATGCCCTGGCCGCTCAGCATCTCGGCCATCCGCGCGTCGGACCGCTCGCGAATCCTGTCTCGATTCGCGCCCGAGCTGCCCGCCGTCCCGATCCCCGCGTTGTTGACGAGCACGTCCAGCGTCCCGAACTCGCGCTCGATCTGCGCGAACATCGCCCTGACCTGCGCGCTGTCGGCGACGTCGGCCTGGATGGCGCATCCCCCGGAGGGGATTGCCGCCACCGTTTCCTTCGCGGCCTCTTCCCGCACGTCGTTGGCGATGACGCGCGCGCCTTCCTCGGCGAAGAGCTGCGCGATGGCGCGGCCGATGCCCGAGCCCGCGCCCGTCACCAGCGCCACCTTGTCCTTGAGCTTCATGCCTCAGCGATCCAGCCAGGCGACCATGAGACGCCCGCCATAGTCGTGACCGATGTTGGGCCCGAAGTTCTTGACGTAGGCCTCCCAGGCGGCGACCGCGCTGACGGACGGTCCGTACAGCGCCCAGACGTGCTGGGCGATGTAACGCTGGATGTCGTAGATCATCTCGCGGCGCTTGGCGACGTTGAACGTGCGACGCTGGAGCTTGATCATCTCCGTGAGCTTGGGATCGTTGACTCCCGAGGCGTTGAGCGGCTGCCCCGGCAAGAAGTAGCGATACAGATAGCTGTCGGGATCGGTCCAGCCCCCGAAGAGCCCGCCGCCCATCTTGTCGAACTTGCCGAAGATCGTGCTCGAGATGAAGGCGCCGTACTCCTTGAGCTTGATCTCCGCGTCGATGCCGGCCTTCTTCCATCCCGCCACCGTGACCTGAACGGCGTCGATGTAGTCGGGCCCGTATCCCGCCGTCGTTTCCAGCGTGGTCTTGAACCCGCTCGAATGACCGGCCTCCGTCAGGAGCCTCTTCGCCTCCTGCGGGTCGAAGTCGTAGAGCCTCCGGCTCTCGGGCGGCAGCTGGTCGATGGGAAGGGACCAGTCCTTGAAGGCGGCGGGAATGGCCGGGTTGGGCGCCCCACGACCCTGAGACCACGCGTTGGTCTCGAGCACCTCTCGCCAGTTGGTGGCGATCTGGAGGGCTCGACGCACGCGGAGATCCTTGAAGGGATCCTGGTCGAACTTCGCCCACGTGATGCCCCCGAAGACGACGATGTAGTCCTGCATCTGCAGATTCGGCTTGCGCTGCTTGGCCGCCTCGAGATCGCTCCGGCGCACGACCATCCCGTACTCGGGGGCGAAATCGTAGCGGCCGGACAGCCACACCGCCAGCGCGGTGGCGGGGTCGGTCTCGATCGACACCTCGACGTTGTCGACGTAGGGCAGCCCGGGGATGAAGTAGTTGGGGTTGCGCACCCAGGTGCATCGCACGTTGGGCTCGTAGCGCTCGAGCATCCACGGTCCCGTCCCGACGCAGCTCTCGGGCCGCTTGAGGTCGCCGTACTGCTCCACGGCTTCCTTGGCGATGATCCACGTCGAGGGTGACGCGAGCGAGTCGAGGAACCACGCGAAGGGCTCCTTGAGCGTGAACTTGACCGTGTGCCGGTCCACCGCCTCGATCTTGTCCACCTGCTCGAGCAGGCCGCGGTTGGGATTGGCGGGCAGGAGGAAGCGCTCGTAGCTGTACTTGACGTCCTCCGCCGTCACCTCGCGTCCGTTGACGGGTGGCTTTGCATGCCAGCGCGCACCGCGCCGCAGCTTGAAGATGTACGTGGTGTCGTTGGGCTGGGTCCAGGACTCGGCCAGATCAGCCTCGAGCGGCTGCGTACCTGGCTTCACCGAGGAGCCCGCCTTGACCTTCACGAGCCGGCTATGGGTGAAGGACATCGCCTGCATGGTGGGAAAGGCCACCGTCTGCTGGGGATCGAAGTGGACGGGCGCCACGTGGATGCGGAGGCGGAAGGTGCCGCCCCGCTTGGGGGTCTGGGCCGTCGCCGGCTTCGGATCCAGGAGCGGGAGCCCGGAGCCGGCAGCGATGGCGGCCCCTCCCAGCTTCAGCAGATCGCGACGGCTTATCGATGAGACCTGTGGCTCGTCCATCAGCGTTCCTCCTCGTGCGTGCCGGTCACGTCTGCGGCCGGCCCTGCCTCTCGTGAGCGTTCATGCGGGCGGCTCCGGGCGGGCAGATCGGTTCCGCCGTACATGAGCCTGCACGTTCTTGACCACGCCCCGCTCCACCTCGATGCGCACTTCGTGGGAAACGATATTCCAGCCTTGTACGATCGAGAGCCAGCCGATGAGACGGCGGGTCATGGGCTCCGCGCGCCATCCTCGGTACACGAGCGTCCGATGATCCGGATCGTCCAGGCGCTGCTGCTCCTCGACCTCCGGGCCACAGAGGGCGAGGACTTCTTCGACGGTCGTAACGCCCGGCTTGATGCGTTCGAGCACCTCCCGGCCCAGCAGGACACCCCCGTGGCGTGATCGCCCCACGCCCCGCGGCGTCCACTGGATGCGCGCGGTGAGGCCGGCGATCACCCTCGAGGCGGCGCGGCCGAGTATGGGACCGAGAGCGGGGCCGGCGGCCAGCAGCAGCAGCGGTATCGCCACGAGCAGGAGGCCCTGCAGCCGGGAATAGTAACCGAATTGCACCTCCAGGTGCTGAGGAACCGTGCCCTCGGTGGCACCAAGGAAGAGCGAGACCACCTCCGTGGTCTCGAGAGTCTCGCTGAGGCGCCGGATACTGGTGGGCGGATAGATCTCCGCGATGCGCAATGAGTCGGACTGCGCGAAGTGGGCCACGAGCTCGGCGGGGGCGTCGGCCAGCCGGAGCGCGCGGTCGCGGTGCTCGGCATACATCGGGAAGACGGGCCGGTCGCGCACCTCATGGAAGGAGAGCTGGAGCTCGTGGCGGTCACCCGCGAAGACGCTCTCGATCCAGCCGACCCGTTTCGGCTTGATGATTCCGGCCACCCGCATGCGCAGCTCCATCATGAAGACGCGGTCGGCCATCTGGGGCATCCACGGGATGCGGATCCAGCTCGCGGGCGGGCTCAGCCCCAGCGCGTGGCTGTCCTGCACGAAGGTCACGAAGGGCAGCTCCCCGACGAGCTTGGGCGCCGCGTCCGCGCCCTGCGCGTAGAGGTTGAGAGCGTAGAGGGGTAGCCGGCCACCGCCGGTGGGGGCGAAGCCGCGCTGCTCGACATACTGCTCGAGAGTCTTGTCGTTGGGCTTCTTGTCGATCGGACTCGAGATCTCCCCGGGCCAGAGGAGGAAGAGGTCCTGCTCGATCCCCCCGCGGCTCTTGCCGGACGGCATGTCGAGGGACCAGAGGACGGACACGTCGACGGGCCCGAGGGCCGGGGTGACGGTGGCCCGCACCGTCAGGGGCCCGACCGTGAATGGCGCGTCCGGCTTCGCGGAGAAGAACATCTGCGCGAGCGCGGGCCGGGGAGCGGCGGCGAGCGAGCCGATGACAAGGAACAGTGCGACGCGAAAGAGCATGGCCAGGGGCGATGATAACAGACCTGTGCTAGGCTCTGGCTCATGCGCGCCACCTCCGTGATCGCCGAGTTCATCGTCAAGAGCCGCTGGGAAGACTGCCCCGTCGCCGCCGTGGACGCCGCGCGTCGCGCCATTCTCGACTGCGTGGGCGTCATGCTCGCGGGCTCCGCGGAGCCGGCAGCGCGGATCGTTCAGCAGATCGCGGAAAGCGAGGGCGGCGCGCCCCTCGCCACCATCGTGGGCACGCGGCGACGCACGGGTGCCGTGTGGGCCGCCCTCGCCAATGGCACGGCCGCGCACGCGCTCGACTTCGACGACACCAACTTCGCCATGCTGGGCCACCCCTCGGCGCCCGTCCTCTCGGCGGCCCTCGCGGCCGGCGAGCTGGCACTCGCGGACGGCCGCGCGCTCGTGCACGCCTTCCTGCTCGGCTTCGAGGTCGAGACGACGCTGGCCGAGGTGATCAACCCCGCGCACTACGAGAAGGGCTTCCACGCCACGGGGACGCTGGGGGCGATCGGCGCGGCGGCCGCGGCCTCCCGGCTCCTCGGGCTCGACGGCGCGCAGACCCGGACGGCGCTGGCCATCGCGGCCACCCAGGCCTCGGGGCTCAAGGAAAACTTCGGCACCATGACCAAGCCCTTTCACGCCGGCCACGCGGCGCGCAGCGGAGTGCTCTCGGCGCTGCTCGCCCGCGAAGGCTTCACTGCCTCCGAGCAGGCCATCGAGGGACCGCAGGGCTACCTCGCCGTCCTGAGCGCCGGGAAGCGAGAGGAGAGCGCCCTCGAGCGGCTGGGGGCGCCCTGGAAGATCCTGACCACGGGCGTGGCCGTCAAGCCCTATCCGTCCTGCGCCTGCACTCACTCCATCATCGACAGCGCCCTCGAGCTCCAGCGGACCCTCCGGGTCGCGCCCGACGATATCGCCCGGGTCACCATCGGCGTGCATCCGACCGTGCCGCGCATCCTCATCCACTC
>WNGL01002876.1_pt1 | contig 20731 bp, 9 predicted proteins | sample 5400591 | NCBI WGS metagenome assembly WNGL01 (sample SAMN13153377, study PRJNA577476) | soil metagenome | isolation source: 80 cm soil or saprolite under Garry oak tree replicate 1 | place: USA:California | collected 2016-06-15 | reverse complement strand
TACGTCTACTATTCCATCAATCACATCAAGCATATCGCTGTTATCAAAGCACTGAGCGTGTTCTGCGCCCATGACTTGAAATTGCCTGATGTCCTGTTTTTGACAGACATTAAATACCTCTTTACGGATGTCATCCTTGAAATCTGGCGCGACCCAACGCGGTGTGTACTTCGCAAGTTGATATGTCTTATCAAAGAGTGCGCCCGCGCTGACCGCGGGCACCGTGCCATCACTATCCATCGTCAGCATCGCTTTTGCTCCGCGGAATGTCTGCCAATCTTCAAGTTCGTCAACGTAATCTGAAACCGTGCCCTTCGCATCGTATTGCGGTTTTGGATCAAAAGAGATTTCCGTGTCCCCCTCAATCTCGGTGCTCAGAATCGCCCAGGTCTTTCCCTCAAACCTGTATCTTTGTATCTCACCGTGAAACCTTCGTGCGCGTTCTATGGTACCTTGCAGATCCTTCGCAATCCTTCCCTGTTTACCCTTCTTAGCAAAGTACGCTTGATAGTCGATCAATCCAGGCGGTGTTGACGAACTCAGGTACAGGTCATATACATCTGTCGGCCAAGGTGGAGCCGGCGTTCCGTTATATCTGAGCCATGCTCGGTTGTTTCGTTTAAGAAAGTCAGGCGGATAAAGATTGGACGGGAGGAGTTGCAGCGGTCCCGGTAGGCCACTCGCCGTTGCCGCAAACTTTTCAGGTTTATTGCCAAGAATCTTTTGGAATGCTCCGGGGCCATCATTTACCTGAGTTGACCAGCCCGTAAAAAAGCGGCGATATGGCGCAACCGCGCCGATCGCGGGCTGTACCGTATGCAGTACACCTATCACTTTGCTCGCCCACGAGGCTCCTCTTAATAAGGCTGAGCGAGTCACTAATCCGCCCATGCTGTGCGTCACAATGATAATCTTTTCAACTCCTGTGTTCTCGTCTTTATCGAGAATGTCCTTAACCCGTCCTGATAAATATGAACTGAGCGTCGGAATTACGCTTTGACGCCAATCGTAGCCCACCGCGTAGACAGGACACTTAGCCGCCCACTTTCTAGCAGCGTCACTCAAATATTCCAGCAGGTTCCCGTAGAAGCCCCAAGCGAGTCCGCCCCAACCCTTCAGATAATTCTCTGACTTAAGTTTCGGATACCTTTTGAGACAGTCGAGGCAGGCAGAATTCTCGTCCATTACGTGCGCTTTCTGGCTGAGGTCCAGATTCTCTTTATTGTTGCCCACCAGACGAACCCAATCCACCATATCGCGATATTCCCGATCCGGATTCCAGTACATTCGCTTCTTCGGGAAATGGAGTTTTGTTCCCATCAGGCCCGGGACCACGATGATGGGAATCCTCTCTGTGTTGAGAGTGTTGTCGACTTGTCTGGAGAGATCAGTCATTTCTTATTTGCCAGGTCGATCTCATTTAGCAGTGCCGAAAAGACCCTGGCAAGCTCTGGTGCGGATTCCTCCGGAGCGCGGCCCTCTAGAGTTACAATCGTACCGCCCGCAGCGGCAAATTGACCTCGCCGCACGCAGTATTTGCAGGCATATCCGCGTGGCTTTGCGGCGTGTTGCCGACCACCATTGTGTGCCCACTTGCTGAGTGTTGAAAGAAATAGTAAATGCCTTCTTCCTCCATCAGACGACTGGCGAAATTGAAATCCGTTTCGCGGTATTGGACGCAAAAATCCCGCGGGTGAAACGTGCCGCGTACCTGGAAGTCAACATTCAGCCCGGCGAGCACCTTCTTCAGGATGTCCGGCACTGAAATGTGTTGGAAGATCCGGCTCTGAGCGCTCCTGGTGAGTAGCCAGAACTCGGGCACGAGTTCCATGCGATAGGAGGTAAAGGTGCTGTCACAATGGCCCTTGATCAAGCGTGTGCAGAGGCCATTGAAGTAACGATGGCGCCCATTTTCCAAAGCCAATCTAACCGTGATACTTTGGCCGAGCAGTTTCTCAAAGGGAATCTTAGTTTCGTTTTCAGCGATCAAGTCCAAGTGAAAACTGAATAGTCGCGAGATGGATTCTTCCGCCGAGAATCCGACTAACAAGAGCGCATCCGCACCCAACGGCGTGCCGACCGCCAGAGGCCTGTTCGCTTGAGTGTATGTCGGCATTGGTTCGTTAATTCGGAAGCCGCGCTTTCGATGCCCGGCTCCGTTTCTTCCGGCTTCTACAAGCCCATGCGAGCCAGCTCGTATTCAGTCCTATACTGATACGCGACCGCAACTCGCGCCGCTTCGTAGATTCTGGCTTTCCGCTGCGACCGCCAAAAGATCTGCACTGCTTGTAACAGGAGCCAAACAGCGCCGGGGCGGCCCAGGGATGGGCGCGGCACAAGGTCGAGCGCCTTCGACTTTTCGATTGCGGCATACAGCATTTGACCCGCGAGGTCGGCAAGTGCGTCATTCACCTCTTCAGGCGAGTTGGAAGGATAGAAGAACGTACAGACATCTTTGACATACGCTTTTTCAGGGGCAGTCACGCAAACCTCCAGGAGTGAAAATGGCAACCGACGCGTGTTCGGTACAATTGTTAATCTGTCTTGGAAGCCGAACGTATACAGTGGTCATTTCATTTCTCCCACCGGTTGATTACTTTACTTTGGACACTGCGGTGCGCAAACGAGAAAGCTTCCGAACTGAGTCTGCTCATCTTTGCCGCCGGCTACTCCCGGCGCGCCGATGGGAAAATTGCGATTGGGATCGACCACACGGCCAAGCGGAACGTACTTGCCGGCCTCGTTTACCTGCACGTCGATGTTGTTATCCTTCACCGTTATCTTCACGAGAAAGTCTTTGTTCGGCTTAATCGTCTCCTTCAGATGACTGATGCTGACTGACTGAAGTCTTTGCGGCACCCCATTCTTGACGAGGAATCCGCTGAAGCGATAAGGTTCGGCTGCATTGGGCCCGGTCAGCGTAATCAGGTAGTAATTCTCCGTGTCCCCCGATGCGTGAACCACGAACGAGGCGGCCATGCCGTTTATCATCCTCACGTCACTGACTATCTCGAAGTCCTTGTAATGCCGGTAAATTTCAAGATGTGGTGTGGAAACCCCTGGACCTTTTACCGCCAGCACACCCTTGCCGATGTTACTGCTCGGGGCTAAGTTCCACTGGTCGGCGGTTAGTGAAGAAAACGTCGCGGTGCTGAGCAAGTATGTAAGCGTCACCGGAAGCTCAATAGTCTCTTTGTTGTCGCCTCCGGGCACCGTTACGACGCCGTTATAAGGCTCGTACTCAACGCCCCCGTTAACGTCAAACCCATAAGTGCCGCCGCGCAGTTCGGGCAGAGAGGCGCTCCTGTTCTTTATGTAAACGAGGCGCGGAAGTCCTACCTGCCGATATCTTTGTTCGCCGGTCTTCGGATCCTTGGACGCTTCAACTGGCGCATATCGCACATCTCCAGCTTCCACATTGGTAGTGATCACGACCTTATATAAAATGGGCTCAAGATCCAGTGAGACACCTTTCAACTCGCTGGCTCCAATCCTGACAAGTTTCTCGTCCGTCTTGTAGCCATCAAGCGCGGCCACGACGCGGTAACATCCGGGCCGCAACGCTTCGGAGATGAAGTAATTCTCATTTTCAGGAACGGTGCCGCTGGGAGACTCTTCAGACCCAATCGCAGGCAGCGATTGACGAGGCTTCCCCTCACATTCAGCCGCTTTGACAACCGCGGAGCTGACCGGTTTGATCCAGATGTCGGCCTTAGACCGGGCTGATACGAAGAGCGTGGGGATCCTCACTTCAACGGTCTTGATTTTGGTGATCGTTCTTGGGGGAAGCGTTCTGGTGCGAGTTGTAGCTGGTTGGTTCGAGACCTTTCGGGGCGCGTCCATCAAGTCCTGCGCCAAAGCGACGCTCACAGTAGAGGAGGCACCGATCGAGACAACTAAAATAGCAATCATCCGGCGGACGGAACATTTCATAAGCTGAATCTCCCGCAAGAAAGTACCACCAAGATTCAGGATGCGGCCATCGCTTCTCGCGCCGTACTTCTAGGTCGCGTGATACGCTGAATCTCGTTATTGGCGTGAAGTCCAAACGCAACTCGACGCCAATTTAGCACATGTCGCGCGGTGTGAGAACTTTCTCAGTAACGAGAATTTCCAGCCAGATTGAATCCGCCGCTGTCTACGTCAGCGCTCCCTGTCTCTCACTGACCAAACCGTTGCCGATATTCGGTTGAGTTAATAAACGCCTTGACCATTTCAGCGGCGACGAAGTTGCCGTTGAATTGATTCAACTTCGTCAGCCAGAAGTCGTAGCCGGTGTAGTCCGCGTCGGGTGCATCGTTCGGGTTGCGGCGCAGGTAACCAAAGAATTGCATGAGCACAAAGGCCCGGTTGAATTCCTGGGTGTTCAGGATTGAGTTCTCGGCGACGCGACGCAGGGCTCGCGCTCGCGCGGCCATGTCGGTAGTGTTCGTGGCCGTACCAAACTCGGCAATCGCGGCGTTGCGATCATTGGTCGAGGGCGTCACTCCCGCATTGGTGAACAGCTTGTCCACAAACTGCGTAGGCGTCAGCGTCGTGGGATTGGCCGTGGTGAATCTCGCGCGTTGCACGAACTCGGCCGTGAATGCCTGCTTGTTGTTTTCCAAAACTGTTTCATAGCCGGGCTGGCCGACTATTACACCCAGGCCAATCTGCTGTGTGTCCGGCAGGAATTCATTAAAGCGCACCACCGGCACCGGAAGCTGATGCGCGCCATTCAAGGTCGACGCGCCGTTGCCGTCGCCATAAGCAGCTTTGTAAATGCGCTCGACCAGATATCCCGTGTTCTGAAATTCAATCGAGATGAAGAAAGCCGCCGAGGCGTTGATGCGCTTCGCCGCAACACACGCCTGATCGGTGCCGCAGGAGGTAATTTGGTTGGTCCAAAACGCCAGGCCAGCCGGATCAGGTTGGCGACTGAAAAAGTCAAAATAATGTTGCGTCACGAAGAAGCCGCTGAGGTCGATCGGATTCGCACCGCTAACTAAATCGTTGTCGATGATCGTCACGGCCGCGATTGCAGGAGCACCGAAACCCGCGCCCTGTGGAGTGCCAAGACTGACATTGAAAGTTTCTGGCCCTTCGGCATACGAGTCATCGACGATCAGAACCGAGATCGTCTTCTCGGCTTCACCCGCCGCAAAACTAAGGTTCCCGATGGTGCTGATGTAATCGCACTGGGAAGAAGCCTTGCCATTAAAGACGCTGCAATTCTGCGAGCCGGCGGCGTCGCTGGTTGCAAAGTTAACCGTTGCGGCGCCTGACGTATCCCCCGATCGCTTAACGGTAAGGTTAACGCGGCCGTCACCTTCACCGACGCTGTAGCTTGACGCGCTGAACTGAATCGTACTCGTCACGAGCGAGAAGGGACCCAGATTTGCGGAGCCCGCAGTGGTTGAACTCGAGGTGCCGGCGCTTAGCTCCGCCGTTAACGCTGAAACTCCGAGCTGCAAGAAAACTCGACATTGCGACGCAACACTGCACGGTACGGTGAAATTGATATTGTTTGGGCTGGTCTCGAACACGATCGAATTAGTCGACGGCTCGTGACGGAAGCGGAGAAACTGGTGCTGGGCTGGATCGTAGGGAATACTGGCCGGCGGATCGGGCTGCAACTGGCCCGCAATCTTTACCTGAAAGATCAACTGATCCATAGTCACGTCCAAGGGCCTCGCGATTCCGTCCCTTTCTCTGGTTATCGGCGCCAGGCTTGAAGGAGCGCCGCGAGTGTGTACGATGAACCGAGCAAAGTTGTCGGCATCGCTGCTTAAGCCAAAGATAGTGTCCGCGCCGCCCGATGCCGGTTGAAACACTTGCACACTCGCCTTGCCGCCAGTCATGTTAAAAGCATTGACCGAAACATAACCATTGTAGTGCGGGCCGCTCACGTTGCTGCGCGGTGTGATTACAAGGTGTCCACCACCTTGCGTGACATTCACCTGGGAATCAAAAGCACCGGCCGGTTGTGTCGCCGTGCCCAGGTTCCACTTTTGCGAATCGCGCCCCGCGGCATTGAAGTCGTCACTTGGCGGCGGCGTCGGCGTCGGCACAGCATTCGGCACCTGGACGAAGTTGGCAATTTGGTTGGCGGTCAAATTCGTAAAGTCGAAACGCGGTGGATTGAAAACAAAGAACGGACTCGAAGCTACCACCGAATAGTCTTTGCCGCCGACCAGATTATTGAAGCTGTAGGCGCCATTCGCATCCGTCTGCCCCACGCGCGTAAGTGCCCCGCTCAGCGTGACGTTAACGCCGGCGATGCCTGTGTTGCTGCTACTTGTCACCCGGCCAGTAATGCTGACGATAGGCGTCGCGCTGAAATCGGCCGTCTGGTTGGCAGTGATATTACTGAAGGTTTGGCTCGGTGGCGTGAAGCTCAAACCGGTCTTCGACGGCGTCACGGTATAGTTGCCGCCGAATGTGAGTCCTGTGAACGAGTAGTTGCCGCTCGCGTCGGTTATTTTCGGAGGCGTAGTCGAACCACTCAAGCTCATCGTTACGCCGCTGATGCCGTTGTTGCTTCCATCCACCACGCGGCCGCTGATGGTCAAGGTTATCGGCGTGCCCGTGAAGTTGGCCGTTTGATTGGCCGTCATGTTATTGAAGATTCGACTCAGAGGTGCAAAGTTGAGGCCAGTCTTCGACGCTGTCACGGTGTAGTTGCCCGAGGTGAGATTCGTGAACGTGTAGTTACCGCTTGCGTCGGTCGTCTTAGTATCTGTCGCTGAACCGGTCAAACTCAGCGTTACACCGCTGATGCCGTTGTTGCTGCCATCCTTCACTTGGACCGATATGGACAAGACTGTCACCGTTACCGTAGTCGTGCAACTGACGAGTGCTGCCTGTCCGTCTGAAACTGTGACGGTGATATTGTGCGTGCCGACGGCATAGGTACGCGTCAGTGGCACTGTTGTAGCAGACATGCTCGCGGGTACGTTAGTCGTTTGCACATTGGCCCCATCAACATTCCAGGTCACGGTAAGCGCGTCGCCGTTAGGATCCTGCACCTGCACGGAGAGCGGCACGCTTGCGCCAGCGGCCGAAGTCGCCGGCGTGGTTGTGGGCTGCGGACAAGCGATTGTGGGCGGCAGGTTGGGCTCAACAAATATGTTGATGCTTGCGGCCGTTTGCTGGAATGTGTCGTCGGTTGCAGTGAAGGTAATGGTATACGAACCAGCCTGTGCAGTTGTGGGCGTCCAGGTAAAGGTGCTCGTAACAGGAGGAGTTAACGCGCTTCCCAGCGCCGGGTTCATTGTCGAGCCGGTCGGTAGTCCACTGGCATTGAGAGTAACTCTAGCGTTGGGATCAGTATCCCTCCCCGTGACCGTGAATGTCACCAGAGTATTCGGGCGCACCGAGAGTGGTCCGGGAGGATTGATCGCGATGGTCGGCGGAGTGCCTACGGAGTTCTGAATCTTGAGCAGGAAATCGACGGGAGTTTTCGATTTGACATTGCCTGCCGTGTCCAGGTCTTCAATCACGATCTGAGCGGTCCAAAAGTTAGTCTGGTTCAGAGTGGCGGTATTCCAGGTGACCTCGCCCGTCGTTGAATTCACGCTGAAGTTTGGCGGTTGAGTGTTAGTAAGAGCGCCCTGTTCGGCAACTGTCGCGAGCCGAAAGCGAATGGTATCTCGATCCACATCGGACGCGGGGACAACGAAACGGGAAGCTGTGCTGGCGCCGACAGTGATAATCGGAGGCAATGAGGTTACCGGAGAGCTGTTAGTTCCGCCGGGAGTGACCAGAGTCTCAAGACGATACTGCTCGTCATGGCTGTTGTTCAAATTGCTGATTCGGCAACAATTTGTATCAAACGCTAAGAACGTGGCTGGCGAAGATGGGTAAGTGTGCGTCAGCGTCGCTTCACCGATCGTGTAGTTATCGGCGTCGCTGAAGGACGTGATGGTATAAACCGGGTTGGTTGTGGCGCTACCATCGCCGAAATCCAGGATGTCGGCTGTGAATGTGCCACCAATGGGTCCGTTCAAAGCTGTCGTAGCATTTCGTCTATACGAAACTTTGATTCTGAATTCCACCTGCCTCAGCGTTCCCGTCGGTCGCCAGCTAATCGTCCCGTAACGGAAATGGCTGGCCATCGCTTCGCTGCCTGCTATGGCGAACACAGTTATTCCTATCAGCAACACAAAAGCGATCTTGACGATATTGAGGGATCTATTCATTTCTTGACCTCCTTGCGAGGCGAACGGCGGAAAAAGCCCATGTCCCGTGCAGCCAATTTAAAAATTCAAGTCAAGCGTTCCCGTGGACGTAGCGAAATCCTGCAAGTCTGTACCCTGGGCGGTTCCAATCCCACAGATCACGCTGGCGTAGCTCACGGTGCCACCATTGATATTCAACTGGACTGAATTGATCGAGGCTACTATCCCGTCGCTGTTCAGGGTGACTGACCCGCCGGAGATAGTGCCCTTGACTACGCCCTTCTGGACCAGTATCTCGCCGCCGCCGTCGTCATCGGCACTTCCTTTGGATCGACCGGCCGGTTTGGGCTCGTTGGCAGGCATGTCTTGAATGAATGAGACAACGAGTGCCCACTCGCCATTTACAAATGTTCGGCTGGGGCCGTCCATGTCGACCTTCAGAGTCAGGACTCCGGGAAGATCGCCGCTGGTCCGCATCGTGATAACGAGGCGGTCATTGGCAATTCGTGAAACCTGAGCATTGTTGAGCACGACATGATAGATCGTGGCTGTTGGGTTCGTAGCAGCCCCGGGCTTGCTGAGAGAGCCTCCCGGCACTCGCGCCTGAACGAGCCAACTGCCATGGACCGGCAGTCGGTTTGTTTGCGCCAGAGCTGTGCAAAGCAGACCTACAAATGATCCTATGACGAGCGTCAAAGTTAGACGTTTCATTTATGATCCTCCTTATTGGTAATGAGCGCAGACGGAAAAACATTTCAACTGCTCATTCAGATTCAGCCCTTATTAACCAACGCACCACCGGCGTGGGCCGAAAACTATCTTCTGAACTCTCTGACGATTGTGGCTGTTTCGCGAACGACGCGATTATGATGCCAAGATATTTAAGACCAGGTTAGTGTCGCGGAAACTCGGTCTTACAACCCCCAAGAATCACCTTCGGGGCCGTTGCTGCGTGTAACAGCGCGAACGCCGTGAAGATTGAATTACTCCACCCTCTTTAGTATCAGTACTGATAGTCCCCTATCAAAACTGATAGCAAGCTAAGATGGAATGGTTCTCTTGCAGCTCTAGTTGGTTTTGGGACTTGTAGCCGTTTCGTACTGCAAAGTCACATTGATCATAAGCGCTTCACCGAGCTTGGTGGTGATGAGGTAGATTGTTTGTGGCGGCGGGTCGTTGGGTTTCAACAGAGTCTTGTCGCTTGCTCCCGCATCCTTTTCTGTTTTGGTGTAAGTCTTGCCGGCGTGATTTGCCAGATCCACGCGTTTGACCGCGGCGTTGAATTTTTGCTGCCACTGAGCAAATTGTTCGTTAGTCAGCTTCAGAGCTTTGCGCTCCAGCTTAAGATTCGGCAGCGGCTGCGACATCACCATTATGGTGAGGACTTCTCCGGTCTGGTCCGCGCGGTGGCGATTCATCTTGAAGTAGGGGGGACGATCATCCTGATCAGGGATTTCAATGAGGCGACCCGCGGTTACGGCATTGTCACCACTTCGGGTTTTCAGCGTTGGGAAGATCAGATAGGGATCGCTATAAGTGCCGTCGGCATATTGTTCGCGATCGATAACGTACAAGTAGCCGGTGCGCGGCGACTCGATGCTGAGGCGAACTTTCTGCCCTTCCTTGAACTTCGTATCTGAGTTGACGCGCTCGCCGACCAGAATGCTTTCTGAATCACTTTCTTGCTCCAGAAAACGCGCTTGCGTATCGTCATTCGCGGCCGCAGGACGAAGGCGCCAAAAAGTTATGCCAAGCATTGTGGATGCTTGAGTCTGATTATTCTCTGTCGATTTATTATCTGCCGGCTTGCTGCGTGGCGCGCTGGCCGTTCGCGGGGACCGGCGTGGCCCTCCGGGCCGCGTGTTCGTAAACTCGTCGGCAAAGATCTGCCTTTGTCCCTCATCGTCCGGCTCCTGCGCGCAAAGCACACTAGCGCCCCAGCCGCAGAGGCCGACCATTAACAGAATGTTCGTCGCTAAAAACCGTCGCATGTTGCTCATAAGCACCTCCGTTTGGAAAAGAATTAGTGAGAAAATTCCCAGCCTTGCTTAGTATTATCCGGTCGCTACCGCTCGCGGTTCTGACACGGTCGAATGACAGCGCCTCAGTGATGTTCAAGTCGCAAGAGACTAACCAGGATCTCACCAGTGACTCGCGCGTGGTTTACCTTGGTCTCTTCGTCCGTCTCAACATTCGGCTTCGACGGTAAGTGCCCTTCCAGAAAAGCCCGAATCTTATCTTCCGACTGCGGATCGAGAATAGTGCTTCGCTCCTTCGAATTGACCACACTTTTTACAGCTTCCAGTTCCGGCGCCTCATTAGCCGACCACACGATCCAGAACTTTTCCGTTCCTTGAGATTCGTCCAACGTGTAATTGCCGGTAAGTGGTCGTTCGCCGGCCTCCAATCGGGCCGAGCCGCCCTTCGATTTTGGAGTAGGGTAAAGCAGGTTGTAAGTGATCTTGCCTTCCGGTGTAGGACCTTCGTTTATTAAATAGAGATATCCGCTCTGAGGACTTGTCGCGTTGACGCTAAACTTCCAACCGTTCCCAAATATTTCCCTGCCGGTAGACGCGAATGGTTTATCGAGCGGTCTGCGGTTATAAAACTTCTGCACGGTCAGTGAATAATCCAGCACGCGATCAGGGCTGGCCGTACCGGCGACGGTTGTACCTGTATTCGAATCGCCGCCCGGTTTGACATCGATGGTTCCGGCTTTCAAGCGCGGCCAAACGAACAGACCGGAGATCGCTGTCAACAGAACGACTCCAGCCAAGAGCAGGAGCACGGTATTTCGCTTACTCGCGCGGGCAGCCAGGACCGTCGGCATCGCAACCGTTTCGGCTCTGCTGTCGGCCCGGTTCATTTGATATAGCTCACTTTCCGCCAACGCATCTACCAAGGCATCCGAAAACGCATGGGCCGATGTATACCGCGCCCCAGGGTTATAGGCGAGCGCTTTTAGGATTACCTTGTCGACCGTTTTGGGAAGTCCCGGACGCAAGTCGCTCGGCTTAATCTTGACTCCCGCACGCTGCATTTCGACTAACTGAAAGTGAGTTTCGGGATTAAAAGGGCGCCGTCCCGTAAGCATCTCGTAAGCGATTGCCCCGAGGGAATAAGTATCGGTGACGCCAGAGACGGCCCGCCCATTCAGTTGCTCGGGGGCCATGTAAGCATACGTTCCTGCCGTAGCAACAATCACGGTGCTGGGAGCGACACGGGAATCCTTGACCTTGGCAATTCCGAAATCGATTATCTTCACCTGCTCGTCGCCGCCGCTCAGACGCCGAAGCATGATATTCTCCGGTTTGAGGTCACGATGAATGATCCCTTGCTCGTGCGCAGCGTTCAGAGCGTGGCCAATCTGGCGAATGATCGTGGCGGCGCGCTCGATGTCCATACCTTCCGGCGTCATCATCACTGACCGCAGACTGTCACCTTCTATATACTGCATGACAATGAACGGCACGCCGTCAGCCAAGGCGCCGGTGTCGAGCACGCCGATCACTCCCGGATGGTCTATGCGCGTAAGCGCTTCCATTTCGTGCCTGAATTTCCTGACGGCCCACTCGTTCTTCAGCGACTCCTCGTGCAGTAGTTTGATCACCACCTTCTTCGAAAGCAGTTTTTGATCGCGCGCTAGGTACACTGCGCCGAAGCCACCTTTGCCAAGCTCGCTTTCGATTAGATAGCGGTCTTTGATCATCCGACCGATTAGGCCACCATTGGTACGCGCTCGGGCTGCGGCCGCGCCTCCGCCATCATGCGAAAGGATCGTTTCGGTCTCGTGATGGGTCGTAAAAGGCATTACTACCTCAGCTACCGCTACGGGTTACTTGGCGCCCGGTTTCGCGACGATCAATTGCGTCGTATCCAATCCTGATCTGTAAAAGACTCTTGGGCGCTGAACATCGCGCTCCTTCTTTTTTGCCGGGTCCTCTTCCTGTTCTAATAATCGTCCTTGCGCATCTTTCGCGGTGCCGGCCTGCATCTGCGGCACGCGTCCGACTGCGTAATCGAGCCATTCACTTAGCTCGACTTGCCCATCCTTTGGCCTTACGTCGGCTACCGATGTCTTCAGTCCTTCTTCTACTAACACGTAAGTAAGATAACCATGGCCCAGGCGTCGCGGCTCCAGTGCGGCCTGGTAACTCTGCGCGGCGGTCAGGATGTACATCCCTTTCTCGTAGGCAAGCTGCGCCAGGCCCTTGGCGTTCATTGGCCCACGGCGCTTCTCTTCAGCTTCGAGTGCTTGCCCGGAGTTGCAGGCATCGATTACCAGTAAGAACTGAGCAGCATCAATCTTTTCGAGCGCTGCCTCCAAGTCTCTATCTGAGATGCTGTGGTCGAGTATGGTTTCGAGGTTGGCGCGATCGCGCTCTCGCAGTTTACGCGGCCCACGATAACCCAAGTCGTGCGGAATTAGATAGAAGCGACCGTCGTTTGGCGCCGTGCCGTGACCGGCAAAGTAAACGACTACGGCGTCTTCAGGCTGCGCGGTTTTAATCCGTTCCAGCGCCTTCGGCGCGCCGGCCGGCAACTGATTATTGCTGTCCGCCAAACGCCGCAGGGCGAGCATCATGTTTGCTTTAGTCGCCTCAGCGTCGAGCAACCTAATCAATTCGATGTGCTCAAAATGTCCCAGCCGTGATTGCGTTCGTTGCAGCTCTGCGCCGAAGTCTTCTGCGTCCGCCACCGCGTACCGCAGATTATACTCCGGATTCGCGTATTGGTTAACGCCCGTGACCAGGATGTATGCCGTTCCCGCGCGCTTCAGCTTGTCGTCACCGTTTAGGGTGAGAAGGGCGTCGCTGGATTTGATGTTGTCACGATTGAATGCGTACGCGGTCAAAACGTTCGTTCCAGCAACCACGGGTATGGTCGTCTCCAGCAGGGCTTGGCCTTGGTTGAGCTGCAAGTCTCCGTGCCAGACTTTCACCAGCGAACCATTTCTGAACAGGCGCACGTCGCGCACCCCGCTGCCGACTGGGTGTTCGTTATCCGGCGCTCCCTCGGCCAGCGCAATCCTGATATTCACCGCGCGGATCGTTACATCGCGTTCGTCGATCTGTGAAGCAAGCCCAAGCTTGACTTGCGGCTGGCGTCGATCTTTTTGCGAGATGTCGGCCGGCGCCTTCGGCTTCTTGCCGGCAAAAATCTCCGCCAGCAAACTCGGATAATAGAACTCATTGAAAAACAATTCCACCGGCTTGACATTGAAAGTATCGCCCGAGAATCGCCAGAGAATCTGATTCCAGGCCGCGGGCGAGCCATCGAACAGGCCGTCGGGCGTCACCACCAGCCAATCGTTGCCGTCGCGCAGCGACATTAGCGTCGCAACCTTCTTTCCGGTGTCTGTTTCCCAGAGCAGTGTGCTGCCATCCTCGCTGCCGGAGATGAGCCATTTTCCATCAGAAGTGAAAATGACCCCATTGACCGTATCCGAGTGGCCTCGCAAGACGCGCTGCTCGCTACCACTGCTTAAGCTCCATAGTGTGATTGCCTTGTCGCTTCCGGCAGACGCCAGCCACTGACCGTCGAAGCTGAAGGCCAGGGCTCGTACAGCCGCGGCTTCGGTTATTAGAGTGCGCGCCTGTTGTCCGCTCGCCATTTCCCACAATGCAATCGTTTTCCCGCTCGTCCCACTCGCCAACCATTTTCCATCAGGGCTGAAAGCTATAACGTTAACCTCGGCTCGAACGTCGAACACGCGCGGGGAAGCCCAGGTCGTCGTGTCCCAGACTCGAATTGTTTTATCGACGCTTCCTGAAGCCAGCCAGCGGCCGTCAGCGCTGAATGCTACGCTGGTGATCTCGCCGGAATGGCCCAGAAGCTTTCGCACCTCGCGCCCGTCGGCTACGTCCCACAATCGAACTGTTTTGTCGTAGCTGCCTGAAGCCAGCCAGCGGCTGTCAGGACTGAAAGCGATGGCATTGACAGTATCGTCGTGGCCGACGAGTTTGCGCGTTTCCAGGCCCGTGGATGTTTCCCAGATTCGAATGCTTCGGTCGAGGCTTGCTGAAGCAAGCGAGCCGCCGTCTCTATTGAAAGCAACCGAGGTAACGTAACCGGTGTGGCCGACCAGCGCCGGCAGCTCGCGCCCGGTGGTGGTGTCCCACAGCCGCACCATATTGTCCTTGCTTCCCGAAGCGAGCCAGTGGCCGTCGCCGTTCAAGGCCACCGTATAAAATCCGGCAGCACGGCTCTCGAATGTCCGAAGCTTCTTTCCAGTAGCGCTCTCGTAGAGTTCAGCGGCTGTATTAGCGCTTGATGCAAAGGTCTGGCCATCGGCAGCGAAAGCGATCGACTCAACAAAGTCCAGGCTCGCGGGATCCCCGGCAGCTCGCACTTCGCGCCCGCTCCTAACATCCCAAACTTTAATTGTCTTGTTGTAACTTGCAGCGAGCGCTTCGCGACCATCAGGTGTGAACGCCACAGCGATTAGGTTTCCTGCGCCTCCCTTCAACGATTTTGCTTCCTTGCCTGTCGCAGTTCTCCAAAGCTTAACTGTGCCGTCGAAACTTGCCGACGCCAACCACTGAGCGTCCGGACTAAACGCAAGGCCTTTGATTCTCTCGGTGTGGCCCGTCAAAACCCGAGGGTCGCGGCCCGTTGCAACTTCCCAAAGCCTCACGGTTTTGTCCCGGCTGCCGGTTGCGATCCACTTGCCGTCAGCACTGAAGGCAACGCTCGTTACCCAATCGCTATGGCCTGTAAGCGTGTTAGCGTCGCGCGTGTTGGCGAGGTCCCAAATCTTTGCGGTGTTGTCTGAGCTTCCCGAAACCAGCAAGCGTCCATCAGCGGCAAAGGCGATCGCTTCTACGGAGGCGGAATGGCCGGCCAGCGTCTGCAGCTCCCTTCCTGTCTCCACTTCCCAAAGTTTGATTGTCTTGTCGTTGCTCCCTGAGGCCAGAAGCTTTCCATCCATACTAATCGCCACGCACTTTACCCCACCGCCGTGGCCCGTAAGCGTGCGCAGCTCGCGCCCACTGGCTACGTCCCACAGCTTGATCGTGTTGTCAACGCTCGCCGACGCGAGCACGCGGTTGTCGGAACTCAACGCGACGGCGTTAAGTTTCATTGAGTGCCCGGTTTGCAAAATGAGTTCGGGAGATTGATTTGCGCTACCAATCTTCACAGTCTGAGCGTTGGAGTTTTGAAACCATGCCGCGAACAACGGGCTCGCCACACCCAGAGCAATCACCACGGTCAAAGAGTATTTCGATAGTTTCATGCGGCTAGGCCTTTCGCGCTCAGAACGAATACTTCAAAGCAAACTGAATTCGCCGCGCCGGCATCACTGTATTTGTCGCCTGCCCAAAACCAGGCGCTTCCAGGAACCGAACCGGAATGCCGAAGTTGGCGCGGTTTATGAAGTTGAAAATCTCCGCGCGGAAAACCAGACTCTGTGTGCCTGTGATAGAAAAACTCTTAATCACCGCCAGATTCAAATCGAGCAGATTTCCGGCGCGAAAACTATTTCTTCCTACGCGGCCATCCTGCCCTACGGGCGCGAGCATGCTCGCGGTTTTTGTGGTCGTCAGTCGCAACGGCTGCCGGCCGTCTCCGGTTATCATGAGGCCGTTGCTGTTGTCCAGACGATCCGTAAGATTGCCATCCAGGTTGACGTCAAAAATGCTGTTGACCGTGAACGGCTGGCCGGTTTGAAACTGGCCCGTCCCCGCTAATTGCAGCCCGCCAAGTAACGTCCGCCGGGTCCGGCTCCCTTCGGCGAATTTGCTGAACGCGTAAACGAAGTAGTAAGAGAAGCGATGACGCGCATCGAAATTCGCGGGACCGCGTTCAGCCGCGAGATCGAAACTATCCTGCGGCAATGCCGATGCGCCTGCGAGATCGAAAACATCCGAAACGTCATCCGTCGCTTTTGATAGCGTGTAAGCAAGTTGGTATTGGAGGCCGCGACGGAAGCGACCCCGCAGTTGCACTTGCAGTGAATCGTAACGCGAGTTTGCCGTCGTCTCGAACTGATTCACCGCGCCCACTCCTTTGATCGGACGCCCGCCGACGAAGCCGTTCCCCTGCGGCGCGATGCGGGTGCCGGGCGGCAGCGATAGTCCAAGAAAGGTTGGCTCCTCGGAAAGGGTAAAAAAATTCGCGTTGAAAAACATCGGCGCGACAAAAGCATCCTGGCCCAAGTTGGGCGTTGTGAAGCGGAGCAAGTGGCCACCCAGTGTACCAACATAAGCGACGGATACGACCAAGTTGCGGCGCAACTGTTGTTCGAAAGTAAAGTCGTAATGATGGGCCATTGGCATCTGTAGGTTCTGCGCTGGAATCGTGAATCCGAAACTACTTTCAGCAGGAAAAGTTCCGCCGCCGGTCCCGAACTGGCTAAGGACTTGGACCAACTGCGCCAAGGATATTGCCGGATTGAGTGTGTTGAGCGTCGCCGGCAGCACGACAGGAATCCCGTTCAGCAAGGAAAGCTGCGGATTGGTCAACTGAAACGGAAAACAGTTGAAAAAGAAATCGCCGCCCGTCGGATCCTGCACGGACCGGCATGGCCCTTTACTGGGATCGCGGCCTGCTCCAATAAATGAAAAATTTGGCAATGAGCCACCGGCAAGATCGATTGTCAGATAAGTTGGAAAGACATTGCGTGACTGGCTGACGACGGCGCCCAGAACCTGATCATAGAAGATTCCATAACCTCCACGAAATACCGTCGGGCGATTTGATCCAAATAGCTTTGGCGAGAACGCAACCCCAATGCGCGGCGCGAAGTTGTTTCGATCAGGATTGAAGATTTGCGTGCGGTTTCCGATGAACGCCCGCAGCGCGGGAATGAGCGCCAGCGAAGGGTCGTTGAAACTGTTTTCAATACGGCGATTGGTTTCGCGCGGCGGCGTATTGTTTTCATAGCGCAAGCCGTAATAGATCGACAGGTTGTCTCGCGCCCGCCAGTAGTCCTGCGCGTAAAAGTTGTACTGGTAAAACCGCAGATTGATTCCCGACTCGCCGCCCACGGCGACGGTTTGGGTGAAGCCGCTGGCCCCTTCGATGGCCGCGAAGTTGATCGCCGGGATGAACTTTCCCGTGAAAGCCAGATTAGAGAACTGGTGCGTGGAGAAATCAAAGGCGCCGCTGACTTGCGGTACTCCGGTGAAAGTGATGAGCGGTCGCGCGTTGCGCGGCAGCAAGCTGTTGAGTTCGGAGCGCCGAATGTCAGCGCCAAAGACGAAGGTGTGGGCCGTGCGCCGCAATGTCACCTCATCGGCAACTTGATAAGTATTGTTGACTCGCTGCTGCGGAAAGTTGAAGACGTCGACGCCGACCGGGCTGAAACCTGCGATTCGCACTTGCCCGATTGGCCCAAACACCGCTTCAGCGTGCAATGCGGAAGGAACAGTCGAATAAGTTACCGGACCGGTGTTCGGCAGAAACTGCGCGCCTCCTGTTGCCGGGAACGTCTCGTTCAAAATCAGTGGGGCATTTAAAAGAAAAGGCACGTTCGGCAGGCTGTCGCTCGGCCGCTCGAAGACCGGATCGCGTATCTCTTGAAAGTTCAAATGCGTCCGGCCGTAAGAAAGACGCAGTTGGTTGAACAACTGCGCACGCATCGCCGGCCCGCTCAATTCGCTGTTGGCCCAGAACGAAAAATTCTGGGCGCGCACGCGCGATCGGATCGTGGAAAACAGCGCAGCGCCAACTGTGGGAATGTCACGCCAGTCGTCGGTGAAGTTATAACGCGCATTAATCGACTGATGACGACCGCGAATGCGCTCCAGGTCTTCGAACTTTCCGGATAGAACTTTTCCTTGCGCGCTGGCGGGCAAGACTTGTGTGAACGTGTTTGGGCCATAAACGCCGAGTGGATTGTTCGCAAACGGATAAAGACTGAAAATGGCGTTGCCTCGCACAGTCGCAGGGAAAGCGAAGGTCGCGCCCCCCGCTGACGGACTTGGATTCTGAAAGATGCCGGTTGCCCCGCTGTTATTGAAACCACGCTGGTCGACAGTCGGCACCGCAAAACTTTGTTCACGCGTCGCGTTGATGAGCTGGCCTTCGGCGGAGAAGAAGTAGAACATGTGGTCCGGAATTAGCGGGCCTCCGATCACTAAACCGGCTTGACCCATTGTGAACGAGTCTTTGCCGCCGCTTTGATTGCGCGCCATGATTTGTTGGCCGGCGGCGGCGCTGCGCACATCGTTGACTATGCAAAACGGATTGTCAGGTGGACAAAGTACCACCGGCTGATTGTTGCCGGCGGTTAGCGGAATCACGCCGTTGCCGTTCTCCGTGTCAAAGAAGTTACGCGCGTTCAGTTGGCTGGAATTGAAAAAGCCATAGATGGCGCCGTGCGTTTGATTCCCGCCCGATTTCGACACCGCGTTGACCTGGGCGCCGATATTGCGGCCAAACTGCGCCGGAGCCAAAAGAGTGATTGCCTGATATTCTTTGATCGACTCAATCGGCTGAGGACTGAGTGCCACAAAACCTTGCCGGCGAACGCCAATGTCCTCGTCATTGTTGTCCGAGCCGTCGACCGTGAAATTGTTGGCGCGCGAGCGTAAACCGTTAACGGAAAACTGTCCTGCTGAACCAACGCCCGCGCCGACGCCGGGGCCAGCCACGCTGCCAAGTGTCTGAGGTGGCGGTGCTACGCCAGGCAAAAGCAAGGTAAGCTCGTCGAACGAACGCACCAGCGTCGTCGCTCCAATAGGCAAACGGGAAACTTCTTCCTCAGAAAACGATCCGCCTCGGCGTCCGTCCATGCGGTTAATCGAAGCACGCACGTCAGTATCCTCTTCGGTGAGCGGAGGGGCAGGCGTGGGCGTTGGTCCCGCTGCTGGAAGCGGGTCCAGCGAAACGGGAACGGGAACGACTTCGCCGGTGTAAGTGACCTGCAAACGTTGCGTAACCTCGCGCGTCTGATAGCCTTTCATAGTCACCCGAACAGTGTAGAGTCCGGGCGCCAATAGGCCCTGATAGAAGCGGCCGCGCGAATCAGTTGTCTTTTGGATGGTCAGACCGGTTTGCTGATTGATAATTTCAACCGCGGCGCCTTCGAGGCTTTCGCCTGTTTGGCTGTTGCTGACGATGCCTTCGAAAGCGCCGGTCAACGTGTCCTGTGCGGGCGCGAAAGCAGCGGCGGACAACGAGAGCGCCATCAATAGAATTAACCGCGTCACGGATCGATTTGACGGTTCTTGTTTAAGCATCAGGGCCAATCTAGGAGCGATTGATCGACGCATGCCGTTCGCTCACAGTCCGAACCGTTGCCGGTATTCGGTTGAGTTGATGAAAGCCTTGACCATCTCAGCGGCGACGAAGTTGCCGTTGAATTGATTCAACTTCGTCAGCCAGAAGTCACAGCCGACGACCGTAATTGGATCTGCCGCTGTCAAATTTCCACTCGCTCACACGCCAGCCACGCTGCCAAGCCTAATAGGGCCACGAGTCCGACGATTATGTAGCCAAATTCTTGAAATCCAGCGAGGCATACGGGTTGACCAATCGGGCGCTTTATATTCGTGGAAATCTCCGAAGCCAGAGAACGCGGTTGCGCCTGGGCCGCTCGCTGTCAATTATGAGAGTCCGTTAGAACGAAAACTTCAACGCAAACTGAATCCTTCGTCCCGGCGTCACAGTATTGGTTGACTTACCGAAGCTCGGCGCTTCCAGGAAGCGGACGGGGAGACCAAAATTCGCGCGATTGAAGACGTTGAAGATCTCGGTTCTGAAGGTCAGCTTGTAACGCTCAGAGAATGGGATCGTCTTGATCACCGCGAGATTGTCAAGCAACAAGTTCGTCGAGCGGAAGGAGTTGCGCGGGACTTGGCCGTCCTGGCCAATGGGCGCTAACAAAGTCGCTGGATCCACGGTCAGTCGGAAGGGTTGACTGCGATCCCCTGTCGAGACGATTCCGTTGGTGCTGTTCAATCGATCAGTAAGGTTGCCGTCCAAATTGACGTCGAAGATCGAGTTGATGGTGAAAGGCTGCCCGGTTTGGAATTGGCCCGTGCCGGCCATTTGAATGTTGCCCAGGATCGCTTGCACCGTTCGATTCTTGAAATGCGGAGGGTCAGACACGTAGCTGTAGGCAATGCGGTGCCGTGCGTCGAAGTTTGCCGGTGCATATTCGCCGGCAAAAGTGACACTGTCCTGTGGCAACGCCGAAGCTCCCACGAGATCGAAAACATCAGATACATCGTCTTTCGCGCTCGAGAAAGTGTAGCTCACCTGATAACTACTCGAAGTTCCCAGCAGCTTCATTCGACCGCGCACCTGCACCTGCAAGCTGTCGTAACGCGATCTGGCGGTGCTTTCAAAGATATTAACGGCGCCAACATTCTTGGTTGGGCGTCCACCGGTAAGATCGCCCGCCGTCGTGAAGCGAGTGCCCGGAGGAACAGTCACACCCAGGAAGATTGGAGAGAGTGTGTTGGGATCCACCCCGACGAGTAGCGGCGCAAGCAGAGAGTTCGGACCGAGATTTGGTGAAGTAAAGCGCAGGAGATTGCGTCCCAACGTGCCAACGTAGGCAGCAGACACGACGGTCTGAGAGTTCAGTTGCTGCTCAATTGTCAGAGAGTATTGATGCGCCA
>WNGL01003363.1_pt1 | contig 20735 bp, 21 predicted proteins | sample 5400591 | NCBI WGS metagenome assembly WNGL01 (sample SAMN13153377, study PRJNA577476) | soil metagenome | isolation source: 80 cm soil or saprolite under Garry oak tree replicate 1 | place: USA:California | collected 2016-06-15 | reverse complement strand
TCTGTACCGGGGCACGCGCGTCTGAGCTGCTGGGCGTGCTGGCCGAGGGGATCGACCCGGGTCAGCAGCTGGTCACGGTGATCCGTAAGGGGTCCCGGGCGGTGCAGCAGCTGCCGGCCTCGCCTGATGCGTTCGTGTGGCTGCGGCTCTACCAGCAGCAGATGCATGGCCTGGTTCCGGCTGGTCCCGTCGATCCGGTGTGGTGGACGCTGCGCCGGCCGTTCCGGGCGCTGACCTATCCTGCGGCCAGGGCGATGTTCGGCCGGGCGAATCAGGTTCTGGGAGCCAACTGGACCCTTCATGACCTGCGGCATTCGGCGTCCTATCGGCTGGCCAGGGACGCGCAGGTGCCGCTCACCGATGTCCAGTGGATCTTGGGTCATGCGCATTTGTCTACGACGGAGCTGTATCTCAACACCACGCCGCAGGACGCCATCCGCGATGTGCTGGCCCACCATCAACGCCGCGCCGAGTCGAAGGAGACGACGGCATCGCGGCCAGCCCGGGCCTCGTTGCACTACCGGCCTGAGGCCCTGGACGCTTTGTTCGGAGATCAGCGGTGAACGCCGCGGAACTCACCGTCACCCTGGCGCCAGACCCGGGGGGCGTCCGGGTGCAGGCACGTCGCCTGACCCCCGAGGCTGCCGCGCTGTGGCAGAAGTTCCCGCCCCGCCTCCTGGCCGCCAGCTGGCCGGCCACCGAGCACGGCCGCGGCACGGTGGTGTCTCAGGTGATGGCGCGACCCTACGCCGCTGAGGAAAACGACCAGTCCCGCTATTTCCGGCGGCTGGGGGTGATCCGGATGCTGGACTGGCTGGAGGCGCAGTCTGGCTCCACCTGGCAGGACCGGTGGCGCGCCGGCTGCCAGGCCACCGCGAATCAGGACTGGCGGGATACCGCTGAGCGGTGGCTCAAGGACACCGGCCGGATCGCGCCCGGCAACCGGACCGTATGGCGCAGCCTCGGTGGCGCCCTGGGGCTGCTGATCGGCTGCGATGTGATCCGGCCGGACCTGGGCTGGCTGCTGGCCTCGGCAACACCGGCGCACCTGGCCGCCGATATGGCCCGCGTCCGGGACCCTGACGGGTTCGCCGCGTTGCAGAAGGTCGCCGGCCCGGCGTCTGTCAGTGTCACCTCCACCCGCCGGGCGATGCTCCAGATCGCTGTCATGATGTCCGTCAAGGGCGGCCCGGTCGGCGATATCACCGTCGGGGACTGCCTTGAACTGCTGGAAGCCCGGGCCCGCAGCAGGGGAGAACGGGATAACGGGGGGACCTACTTCTACCAGTTGCTGCACGCGGCGGGCTTCTTCCCGGCGGGTGCCCCGTTCAGAGTGGGGATGCTCGACCCGCGCGTCCACGGCCAGCAGACCGCCGGGCAGCTGATCGACCGCTATGACCTGGCCTGCCGCCCGGTCCGGGACCTGCTGGTCGACTACCTGAACGAACGCCGCCCCGGCATCGACTACGTGACCATGAGCGATCTGGCCTACCAGCTGGGCTTGCTGTTCTGGAAAGACCTGGAAACCCATCACCCCGGCATCGACTCGCTTGATCTGGCGCCGGACGTGGCGGTGGCGTGGAAGCAGCGGATGCAATACCGGACCGTCCAGACCGTGGTGCCCGACGGGGAGCGCACGCAGACCCAGGTGCCCCGCCTGTCAGTGGTAGATCACCTGACCAGGGTGCGGAGCTTCTACCTCGACATCGCCGAATGGGCCACCACCGACCCGTCCCGGTGGGCCCAGTGGGCGGTCCCCTGTCCGGTCCGCCCCAGCGAGCTCACTCACCGGCAAGCACTCAGGCGCCGCAAATCACGCACCGACCAGCGGACCCGCGAACGCCTGCCCGCCCTGCCCCGCCTGGTCGCCGCCGCGGAGAAGGAACGCGCCGACACGGCCGGGCGCCTGGCCGCCGCAACGGCCACCGTGCCTGGTCAGGAGTTCACCGCCGGAGGCCAGACGCTGCGGCGCACCGTTCTGAAAGAGCCCAGCCCGAGAATCTGGGCCGAAGACTGCGACACCGGGAAACGCCGCGACCTGACCTCCGAAGAGGAACACGCGTTCTGGGCGTGGGCCATCATCGAACTGCTCCGGCACTCCGGCATCCGCATCGAGGAACTGACAGAGCTTTCCCATCACAGCCTCATCCGATACCAGCTGCCCGACACCGCTGAGCTGATCCCGCTCCTGCACATCGCGCCATCAAAGACCGACATCGAACGCATGCTGGTCATCTCCCCCGAACTCGTCGAGGTCCTCGCCGTCATCGTCGCCAGGATCCGCGACCACGACATCGGCGCCATCTCTCTGGTCGCGTCCTACGATCCTCTCGAGTGCGTGTGGAACCCGCCGTCGCCGCTGCTGCTGCAACACCGCGTCGGAGTGGAGCACCGGCCGTTCAGCCGCCACTACATCAAACGACGACTCGAGACCACCGCGACGGTGGCCGGCCTCACAGTCAGCACCGGCGAGCCGCTCACCTTCACCCCCCACGACATGAGAAGGATCTTCACCACCGAGGCGCTGCAAAATGGCCTGCCACCGCACATCTGCCAGTTGATCTTGGGCCACAAGAACCTCAACACCACCATGGGCTACAACACGGTCTACCCCGAGAAGGTCATCACCGGTCACCGGGCGTTCCTGGCGCGCCGCCGCCAGCTACGCCCGGCCGAGGAATACCGCACGCCGACCGATGCCGAATGGGAGGAGTTCCTCGGCCACTTCGAACGCCGCAAGGTCGCCCTCGGTGACTGCGGCCGCGCCTACGGGACCCGCTGCATCCACGAGATGGCCTGCGAACGATGCTCCCTGCTCCGCATCGATCCCGCCCAGCGGCCCCGCCTGATCATCATCTGCGACAGCCTGACCGCACGGGTCGCCGAAGCCCGGGAACAGGGCTGGCTCGGCGAGCTCGAAGGACTTCAGGTCTCCCTCGCCGCGGTCAGGGAGAAACTCCAGGCGCTAGACGCGCGAACCACCCGCCAGCCCGCCGTGACCGACCTGGGCATGCCGACCTTCACCCGCATCGCCGGCCGTGCCCCCGCGACCCTGGCCGCCCGGCAAGGACGAACCCCATGACCCGTGACCTGGCATCTCAGCATCGGCTCGCGGAATCCCTGCGTGCCTGCGCCCGCGGCATCTACCCGGACGAGGCCGCCATCGAACTGCTCATCTGCCACGACACATTCCTGCGCCGCGGCGACTTCACCAGGCACATCACCACAGGCGAGCATGACCATCGCGGCAACGGGGCCGCGCACGCCGCAATCGACTGGGCAGCCGCCGCCACCGCCCTCGACGCCGGCGCCCTGCCCTGCTCCGACCTGTTGACTGAACTATTGGACGTTGTCCCAGCTCAGGCGGAACAACCGTGCCCGTAGCTGACCGCTGGGCTGTCCGAAGATCCCGATCGCCAGGCCGCGGCAGCCATAAAGCCAGCCTGAGCGCCACGGAAACCGGACATACGGGGCCTAACCGGTCGCCTGCCTTCTCCTCGCTGCCAATCTTTGACATCAGCTCCAGTCGGTCTTGACGGTCTGAGCACGCACCCTCCTCGGAGGACATCCCAACCCTGCAACTCGGCCTGCATTGTTCAGAGAAGGCGGGGAACGGAGGATCCTGCGCCTCGCAGCCAGCCTGGCCGCCGGACTGCCGGCCGATCTCCGCGACATCTTCACCGGCCTCGACGGCCGAAATCTCACGCTTGCGATCAGCGCCTTCATGCACACCTCAGGCCAGCGCCCATCCCACCTCGAACCATGATCGTTCTTAGTTCAGAGAAGGTACCGGGTGCTGCACGCTGCGGCCCGGATGGTGCGTGGCGGCCGGCGCCGGCGCCTGAAAATCCAGGCCACCTGGCCCTGGGCGGACGCGATCACCGCCGCGTGGCAGCGTATCGACGCCCTCCCGCAAGCGCCCTGACCAGCACGAAACCGTCCCTGCAAGCAAGGAAGGAGACCCCGGGGCACGTGGAACCCCCGGCCACCCGGCCCGCCAGCCGGGTGTTTAGCGTACCCGCGCAACACCAAGAACCGGGCATAACAGGCATAAGCCCCAACCGGCCCACTGCCACCGACCGCCGCGCCCTGTGGATGAATGATCGAGGCTAAGGATTGCGGGAAGGTCCCGGCTTTCCAGCCTGCCTTCACCATGACAACGCCTACCGGAACGTCGGCACCTGACGGCACGATGCCAAAGACGGACGTCTCGCGGAGCACCTCCCGCTGCTGTTGCGCAAGGACTGCGTCGACCCAGGCGGCGGCGTCGATTTCCTGCTGTTCAGGGCAACCAAGGGAGGCACGGATAACTGGATCATCGAACATCGGCTGCAAGTGCGCGGCATCGTCGGCTATCAAGGGCCGGAGCAGCAGCGGACTATCGTCCTGACGACTCGGGCCGCTCAACACGATCGCCTTAGTCCTATCAGCACGGTGAGCCTTCCCTCGCGCCTATAAGCCGCAGTTCGTTTTGGATGCGCAGGTGCTGCACCGCGGGGCCCCGACCCCCGAAATTGGCTCGTGGGTTCTCCCAGTGCGTTGTCTCGCTCAGCGCGCCACACTCCTGTTCTAGCTGTTTAGTTCTTGTTTCAACGATCGGCTTCCAACCGATCAAAACCTGAGCGGCCGCGTGTCAAACGCACGGCTAAGCTGGCACCGGGCACCGCCCAGCTGCTCGGTATGACTGTTCGCTTGCTGATACATGGCCCACACGGCGTGAGGAAACGGCCTTTCATATTCTTGGCAGTGGATTCACCGTCTTGACTACCTCGGCAGCAATAGCAACTGCTCTTGCTGCTTCCTCATGGGTTGGTGTTACATTCCGGTGCATCACGTCGTTACGGACCGTTACCAGCCCAGTCTTCAGATCCGATGGAAGCTGCGTCGCAACGTTCGTTATCGACGACGGCAGTCCGCGGGCGTTGTTCAAGGTGTCTACCAGCCAACCGAGGGTCTGGTCACTCCGGTTGAGCGTCGTTTGTAGCCCAGATGGCAGATTCGCAAGGTTGGCATGAAGGAGGTCCGTAAGCACCACGTCTACCGCTGTAGCAGCGTCTATAACTGCGCGCCGGTACTGATGCACGCGAAGCTGTATGCGGGCGCTCCTGGCTAGTGAGTACTCGACCGGAGGCGAGCTACCAGTGCTTGCCAGTTCCAAGACGCGCCGCCAGTGCCGTTCATCGAGGGCTTCTACCTCCAGCATATTGATCCGAATGCTGTTGGCGCGCCTTGGCAGAGAGACGGTCTCGCCATCAATTGTCAGTACTTCGAGGTTCCGCCCAATCATGGACACCAAGCTACTCTCGACATCTACATCGACGTCCTGATCCATGAAGATACGCACCCATAGGATCAATCTCTCGAACCAGCCGTCGATATGTACAAATAGCTGCTCAACGGCTCCACCGATCGGATGGCCACGGCCGTGGAGGTAGTTGCTGTACCTGATATCCTCTGCCTCCACCTGTCTGAAACGAAAGAGCAGAGCTCCTATCTTCGCGTGGATGATCTCCAGTGTCTCCGCATTCCAGCTCGTCACGAGTCCCCATGACAGTGGGTCATTTGGGTCATCACGATCCAGAAGATACCGCCTAGCCAGCGGCGGGAGGTCATCGCGTGCCGGTGGCACAATGTACGGATTGCTTCCAGGGTGTAAGGCGTACGCGGGGAGGCAAAGTTCGCCATCCAGCCCAGCGATTTGAATGGACATCGATATGCCCAAGCAGGAACCTTCAAAGGTGAGCCCAACTGGCAGCCTATAGAAGGCGACCAGATCTACCGTATTGGTTAGCTCCGGAGACGCATTATTCATTTGCTGATTATACTCTCCGTCAGATTTGTTTGTCTGGACAGGCTTTCATGCCTGTGCGGTATCCGTATGAACAGGCTGGCGGCCATGCCCGCCGGCGTTGCGCCCCTCCTGGAAGAAGATCATGTCGATGATCTTCGCCTTAGGGTAGGTCCGCGCGGTATCCAGTCCGGAGATGAAATCCAGGATGAAGATCCGCTGACCGTCGATCTTGGCCTTGTTGTCCTCGTAGAACGCGCCGATCCTGAGCAGGGCATCCTTGCAGAGGGTGTGGCAGCCGAAGCCCCGTCGGAAGTAGCGGTCGAAGGCGGGCTGCCGAAGACGCCCAGCATGGTCTTGGTGACCAGGATGTCGCTGGCAGGGACCGTGAAGGCCTTCCGGACTCGACGGCCCACAGCAAGTACCTCGTCAGCTTGGTCGGCATAACTGTCAACGTCGAGATCCCACGTCGAGGACGGCTCGGCGGCGATCAGCTCCACGACGGGCACCAGGTCCCGGACACTCCGCTGCATGAGACCGCTCCCGCGCCGCATCATCCCCCAGCTGGCCAGAAAGAAGCCCAGCTGCAGGCACGAGACGAGGAGCCGGTCCTTGCCAGCCAGCCGGGCCGTCTCGCCCGACCCACGCGCTGCCTGGAAGTAGTTGAAGCAGTAGTCGAACGAGGCGTAGCGGGCTTCCGGAGCCCGGCGGGCCAGGAACGCCCCCAGGTTGGCATCGATGTCAACGGTCACGCGCAAACACACCCGTCTTACCGGAAGTACTGGTACATCGCATCCCGACTTACAGGGAACTTGACGAGGACGGTCAGGTTGACTCCAAGGGCAACGCCAAGGCGTTCGTGCGGAGCTACGGCTTCCTGGCTGCCATCCTGCCTACACCAATGCCGAGTGGGAGAAGATGTCGATCTTCCTCAACTTCCTCATCCCCAAGCTGCCGGCTCCGATCGAAGAGGACCTCACCCGCGGGCTCCTGGAGGCGATCGACATGGATAGTTACCGGGTCGAGAAGCAGACCACTATGAAGATCGTGCTGGCTGATGAGGATGCCGAGATCGATCCGGTACCGGCGACCGGCGGCGGTCATCTGCCTGAGGCCGAGCGCGATCTGCTCTCCAATATCGTCAAGGCCTTCAACGAGCATTGGGGCAATATTCCCTGGACTGACGCAGACAGGGTCCAGAGGCTGATCTCGGAGGACATCCCGGCCCGCGTGGCGGCCGACGGGGCCTACCAGAACGCCATGAAGAACAACGACATCCAGAACGCCCGCATTGAGCACGACAAGGCCCTGGCCAGGGTGATGAGCGCTGTCCTGAAGGACGACACCGAGCTGTTCAAGCAGTTCAGTGACAATGAGTCCTTCAGTAAGTGGCTCTCCGATTCGATCTTCGCGGCTACCTACGAGCGACCTGATCCGGCCGCTGCCCGCTGACCGGCTGCGCTGTCGGGAGGCGTTGTCGTCCCGCTGCTGTCTCTCTGGCCTGCCAGGAGGCGATCTCGGTGCCGCGCCAGAACAGCCGGTAGAGAAGGCGCTGCGGATCGGGAAAGGGATTGCGGACCGGGCCTCCGCGAGTCAGCCAGCTGGTGATGGTCTTCGGCGGGACGCCGGTGAGGGCGGTGGCGCCGGCCATGTCGAGCCAATAGTCGTCGCCAGGCAGTTCGGGCAGGCCGAAGAGCCGGCCCGCCGGCACACCTTGACCCGTCCGAACGGCTTCGGCCAGCGTACGGGCGTGCGCCGCCAGATTGATCCGGCCAGCCCCCGGGTCGCTCATCTCACCTCCTTGTTGCAGTTTTAGAACTGCACCGCCTCATCGTCAAACGGGCCACAGGTCGCTTGTCCGGTTTCAGCCGGTTCGGCTACTAACCGCGCCGGTGACGCCGTACGGCGTGCCGGGCGATAGCCGCCTGAGCGGGCTGGCTGCCAGGGGTGAGGCCGAGCTGCTGCCGACGCAACTCGATCTCCATGCATCTGACGTGGTAGTCGAGCACGATGCGCACCAAGCGCACCGCCTGACTGCACGCGACCGAGATGGTCCCTGCGCTCGCCAGCTCGCCGAGGACATGCACCTGCGGCGCTCCTCGTTCGGGCTGGATCAATGAGAAAACCCGTCGCCGGGCCGGCAAACGGGGCGTGAGTGGGGCCGTGGCCCCACCGCCAGGACGACTGTCCTAAGCATGAAAAAAAGGGCCCGCCGCTCGATCGGCCAGACCCTGCGGGCACAATTCTTCCACCCGTACGAGACGCTACACGTAGCGTTAGCCATCCGCAAGCGAGAACGCTGTTATCGCAGCTCAGCGACTCGGGCTTTAGCCGGGTGAGCGACAGCGGCAGGCTCAGGCATCGGAATCGACAACTAAAGTTGTCGTATGACAGAGATCCGGCAGCTCGCCGGCCAGCTCCACGAGATCGCCTGGTCGGCCGTGCTAGAACCGGCCGCGGACCCGTGGGCCGGCGCCGCCGGGACCCGTCAGGAGCGTCGCGCTGGCGCGCTGCAACTGCTGGCCGTATATCGCCAGCTGATCAAGGTGCTGGAACGGCGAATCGACCTAACGATCAAGGATGCGCTCGACGCTGGCTCCGACTACGGGGCGATCGCCAAGGCCTGCGGGGTCTCCCGGCAGGCGATTCGCCAGCGGTGGCTGCGCCGCACCGCGCCCTCACGCTGGTTCGAGGTGCGACTGCCAACGCCACGGCCTCGGAGCCAATTCGACCGTCGGCCGTCGGGCCAGGAACTTCCGCGGGCCGTCTGGGTGCGGCTGGCCGGCGGCCCGCACGACGGCGGCCGCGACGTGGCCGTCCCAGGCGAGGTCTTGGTCTACGAGGCCGATAGCCCACCGTCAGCCTCGTCTGGAGCCGTGCCGCTCCTGGCGTGCTATGTCCCCAGCCAGAATGATGGCGCCGTCTACGTCTTTGCCGGTGTCGAGCGGGATCTGCGTCGCCCGGCCGACGCGGCGCCCTCACCGTCGAGGACCGCAGGCGGAGCGAAACCGCGCGTCTACGAACTGGCGGCCGAGTTCGGCGTCGAGAGCAAGGTCGTCATGGCCAAGCTTCAGGAGATGGGAGAGTTCGTCCGCTCGGCTTCCTCGACCGTCGAGCACGTTGTTGCGCGGAAGCTCAGAGAGCAGTTCGGGCTGCGGTCGCCGGGCTAACCTCGTACACGGAGCCGAAGCCCGGTGAGGCATCATAGGCCGGTATAGACTGCGCGCCTCCTCTCAGCTAACGCTCGGTACGGGTACGTTCGTCAATACGAGACCTCGGACGGACCGACCTCTGAGGGAAGGCCGCGTAACTGGTGGTCGTCAGCTCGACATCTACCTGTCCGGTCACGCCATCCAGGACGGCCAGCACGTCCTCGCCGGAGAGTCGGCGCCACACGCGACCACACGGTCGTGAGGTTTGCGAGTCGCCTGTTGGACTTGCCGGTGGCACCGGGAGCAGTTGGGAGGTGGCCTAGCGATGTGGCCGAATGATGGCTCTGACCGGTGGCCTGCCCACGAGCTGAGCCCTGTCGACTACGAGCGCGCTGTCGCGGCGCTGGTCCGTGACTCGGGGCAGGAGGTAACGGACTGGCAGGTCCGCCACCTCGATCCGGTCGAAGGTGTCGACGGCACCTACATCATCGACGTGACGGTCCGGTTTCGTCTGCTCGGCGCCGACTACCTGACCCTGTTCGAGTGCAAGCGCCACGCCACGGCAGTCAAGCGCGAGCACGTCCAGGTCCTGCACGACAAGCTGCGTTCGACGGGTGCCCACAAAGGCATCGTGGTGGCGGCGAGCGGCTTTCAGAGCGGTGCGCTGAGCTATGCGAAGACCCATGGCATTGCCTGTGTACGACTGCTCGACGGTGCCCGGACATACGAGACCAGGGATTGGACCCAGCAAGTACCAGAGCCAACGGGTCAGCTGGTCGCGCATGCACGCCGCCTGACTGAGCAGGGCGGGTACGGCGACACGCTTCTGACAGGCCAGCCTCAGTACGTCCGTGAGCTGCTATTCGAGCGCGGAATTAGCTGACAAAACGAACGATATGGTACAAGAGGAACAGACCGTACATATTGTCAAGATCAGGGAGGCGATTTAGCACAGCATGAAGTTCCAAGGCGTCTTCGTCGGTATCGACCGCTACCAGTCTGACGGCATCAACTGGCTTTCGTCGGCTGCCCGGGATGCGACGGCGCTTCATGCTCTTTAAACAGACAACTTTCCGGCAGCGCCGTACTCCTTACAGACGACTCGGCTACGAAGAAGCGTCTTTGCGACGAGCTGACCCACCTGGCGCAGGTCAGCACTGACGAAGATCTCGTGGTCGTTGCCTTCTCGGGCCACGGCAGCTCGACGCACGCACTGGTGCCCTACGACGCCGACCGCGCCAAGCCCGACGAGACCCTGTTGCCGCTTCGCGAACTCGCAGAGCTGCTCAATCAAGTGAAGGCCGCAACGCTGGTCTGCATCCTCGACTGCTGCTTTTCCGGCGGCTTCGACGCCAAGGTCTTTGTCACTCCGCTGGAGGCCCGCGGCCTGGACTCGGAAGTCCAGCTCCTGGAACAGATCGCGGGCAAGGGCCGCATCGTCCTGACGGCATCGGCCGCCAACGAGCCGGCCTAGGAGGACAACGCCATCGGGCGCGGCCTGCTGACGTACCACCTGCTCACTGCGCTCCAAGGTGCTCCCGAGGCAGTCAGCGCCGGCAAGCTCGATCTTTACAAGCTGATCGAGCTTGTGACACGCAACGTGATCGATGCTTCGACAGACCACCGCAAGCCGCAACACCCGACACTGCGCGGCAGCATCGACGGTGCACCGAGCTGGCCGATCCTCGTGCCCGGTGCTGCCTACGGCGCGGCGTTCCCCGAGCGCATCCGTCAGCCGGCCGCATCGCAAGTCCACAGCCTGGAAGCCTTCGGCCTGCCGACCGTGCTGCTGGACACCTGGGCGCAAGCGATCCCCGGCCTGAACGAGCTCCAGCTCGCCGCCATCAACGAGTTCGGTGTCCTTGACGGCCAGAACCTCCTGGTGACTGCGCCGACCTCATCCGGCATGACGATGGTCGGCGAGCTAGCCGCCTTGCAGCGGATCACGGACCGGCGGCGCGCCCTGTTCTTGCTGCCGATGCGCGCCCTCGTCAACGACAAGTACGCCGAGTTCAGCCGCAAATACGAAGACCTAGGCGTGATCACCATCCGGGCCACCGGCGAGATCAGCGACGACGACGCGGCGCTGATGGCCGGCCCGCGTTTTCTGCACGACCGGACTCCTCGGCCAGGAGTGACGGATTGTGCTGTTGCGGGAGCCTTCGGGCCGTGCCTTATTATCTAGTGGCCGGATGTGACGAATTGTTGGACGCTTTAGAAAAAGGGCGCGTGTGGCGCGAAGCAAGATATACATATCCATTGTTTATCTCTGGACCGGGCGCGGTCCAGAGATAAACAATGGAGCCATCGCCGCCCTGTTGGCGGCGATCCTGGGGGACCGGGCGCGGTCCACAGCGAGGAAGTGGCAGCGAGGCGAATGGGGGTGGTGTTCGTGCCGGAGACGGTGAAGAGGCGGCGGTCGCGGCAAGGGGCGTCGCGACCGAAGCTGGTGCAGTTTTCGCTGACGGAGGAGGAGTTCGATGAGGTCAGCGCTGCCGCGGCCCGGTCAGGGCTGGCACGGGGGGCCTTCGCGGCGGAAGCTGCGTTAGCGGCTGCGCGTGGTGCTCCGGACAGAGCGGGGGTGCCAGTGCGGGAGGCCGTAGTGGAGTTGATGGCGGCGGCCGGGCTGGTGCGGCGGATCGGCACGAATTTGAATCAGGCGGTGGCGCGGCTGAATGCGACGGGGCAGCGGGGTGAGGATTTGGTTCCGGCGGCGCATTTTTGTGTGCGGGTGATCCAGCGGCTGGACGAGGCAGCAGAACAATTGCGCCGAAGTGCTCCGTGAGCGGAGCGGGAGTGTGCCGTTGATTGGGAAAGTGCTCCGGGGCAGTGATGTCCGGCGGTTGCTGTATTACTTGTACGGTCCGGGCAAGGCGAATGAGCACAGCGATCCGCACTTGGTCGCCGGGTTCGCTGATCCGGGGGATCTGGAGCCGGAACGCCGTTCCGGAGGAGCGAGGGACTTCCGGCGCCTGGCCGGGTTGCTGGAGGTGCCACTGGCGGCGCAGGGTGGGCGGGGTTACCGCAAGCCGGTGTGGCATTGCGCGGTGCGGGCGGCGCCTGATGACCGGATGCTGTCGGATGCGGAGTGGGCACAGGTCGCGGCGCGGGTAATGCACCGGACTGGGTTGGCGCCAGAGGGGGATGATCTGGGGGTGCGGTGGGTGGCGGTGCGCCACGCCGCCGATCATGTGCATATTGTGGCGACGCTGGCCCGCCAGGACGGAACGAGGCCGCGGATCTGGAACGACTTTTTCCGGGTCCGGGAAGCTTGCCACGATGCGGAGCGGCGGTTTGGGCTGCGGTCTACCGCTCCGGCGGATCGCACCGCGGCCAAGCGGGCCACGCGCGCCGAGACGGAGCAGGCGATCCGGCGCGGGTGGGATGAGACGCCCCGGGCCACGCTGCGCCGGGAGGTGTGCGCGGCGGCGGCCGGGGCGGGCACGGAGCAGGAGTTCTTCACGCGGCTCCAGCAGGCCGGGGTGCTCGTCCGCAAGCGCCACAGCGTCACCAATCCAGGTGAAGTGACAGGGTATGCGGTTGGTCTTGCCCGCCACACGACCCGGAACGGTGCGGTGGTCTGGTACGGCGGCGGGAAGCTCGCCGCCGACCTGACGCTGCCGAAGCTGCGGGCACGCTGGGGTGCAACGGCAGGAGCGGACGGCCATCTCTTGGGGCAAGAGGTGCCAGTCCCGGTCGCTCGCGCGATGCTCCGGAACATCGTGACCGAGGCGGCCGGGCAGGCACATGATGAGCCGGGGTTCTTCGCCCGGCTGCGTGACGCTGGTCTGGAGGTGCGGCTGCGGTTCAGCGAGATCGATCCGGGTCAGGTCACCGGATACGCCGTCACCCTGCCCGGCCATGACGGATCAGATGGGGCGCCCCTGTGGTACGGGGGCGGCAGGCTGGCGGCGGGCCTGACGCTGCCCCGGCTGCGGGTGCGCTGGAAGCAAGCACGGGGCACCGGGGCGGAGCGTTCCGGGGCGTTCCGATTCACCGGCCCGGAACGGGACGCGATCTACGAGCATGCGGCCCGCCAGGCCCGTGCTGCGTCGGATCACATCCGCCACTGCTCCGTCACTGATCCGGGCCGGGCGGCGGACGCGGCGTGGGCGGCGGCTGACACGCTCCGTGTGGCGGCGCGGGCGCTGCGGAACCCGGCGCTTCGGTGCGCCGCGGATGCCTACGACCGTGCCGCCCGCGCACCCCATGGCCGTATTCCACCCCGCTCCCGCGACGGGCAGCGGCTCCGCGCGGTGGCGAGGCTCATGGCGCTCGCCGCGAACGTCACCGACGACACGACGCTGGCGATGGCTGCGCTCGTCGCAAACCTGGTGGCGCTGGCCGCCGCTGTTGCCGAGTTGCGGCAGGCACAGCAGCATGCGGCGCAGGCAGCCGCAGCCCGCTCAGCTGCCGGGCATCTGCATACCGCGATGACGCAGGCGCGGTCCCGGGCAGCCCGGCTCGTGCGCACGCACGCGTCGCGGCCAAGGAGAACGGCGAGCGCAGCGGAGACCGCTAGGCGCGACTTCCCGGCACCGCTGAGACTGGAGGACTTGACGGCGGCAACGGACCCAGCTACGTCTCGGTCGGCAAGCCGTCCGCGTCATGGGCCGCTGCCACCTCGCCGGGCGGGGCCGAGCCGGTGAGCGTGCGGAGCGTTCGCGGCCGGGACAAGGTTATCCACAGGGGTTGTTGCGGTATGGCCCTGGGGCGCGGAATCGTGATAGCCGAGGTACAGGGTCTGGCGGACATACGCAGACCGAGCGTGACGGGAAGGGGGAAGCTCGTTGATGGCAGCTCTGGCCAATAGTTACGCGTTCTGGATTCTGATTTTCCTGGCGCTCCCGGTGGTGTACTTGCTGCCAACCCTTGTCGGGTTGGTCCGGAGGGTGGACGGGCTAGCGCTGGTGTTCCTGGTCAACCTGATCGGCGCGCCGTCGGGGGTCGGGTGGCTCGCGGCCATGATCTTGGCGTTCGGCCCGCGAAAGGTCCCTCCGCCCCCGCCCCTGTATTGGCGGGTGGGTCCTGCTGTCCCATCGGCCAGGCCTGGCATGTGGGAGAACTGAGCATGGAGCGAAGCGATCGCGGACCTAGACCCATCCGGGCCGACCATGCTCCTTACATCGCGGCAGTTCGCCGAGACCTGGAGGAACGTGACGTCCGGGTGGCCGAAGTGAGCGTCACCGGTCACGGTTCGCGGCGGGAAGCGAAGATGCTGCTGCGGCCCGTTGAGGATGGTTTCGGCGAGCAGGTGGTGGTTGGAGCGTTCGTGACGTGGGACGAGGAGAACGGTTGGGCGCTGGCTGCGAGCCAGGACTCAGCTCGCCTCGCGGCGGGTGTCCCCTGGCACATGGGTTTGGGCGTCCTCCCGGAGCCGGCGGAGGTGGCCGCGTGGGTGGCGGTGCTGCTCGCTCACCCGGAGGCGACGCCGAGTCGTGAGGATCACCCGTTCCGCGACCACCTGATTGGTGATCCTGAGTTCGAGGCCCAGCTAGCCCGGTACGCGCCTGGGGCGTAGTGAGCGCTGCGTTGCGTGCCGGGATGGCTCGCCGTCGTGTGATGTCACGCTTGGTGGCTGATGGGCTGTCTGCTGGGTGGTGACCGGGAAGTCCCGCCGGAGGGTGTGGCCGCCCGTGGGCGGGGGTGGTCCTCGCTGCAATTGGGCGGGTGATGATCGCGGTTGTGCGCGGGCGATTACCTCGGGAAGCGCGTCGGTGACGGCTTCGGTTACTGTCGAGTGGTCCAGGCCGAGCCGGTCAGCGAGGCGGACGACCTGGCGGGCGACGTCCGACGAACGCATGGCCGCGATCAGCGGCGCGGTGGCGCGCAAGGCGTTGATCTGTCCTTCGGCGTGGTGCAGCCACCGGCCCCACCGGTTCACCTCGGCGTCCACGACGAGGTCCGCCAGTGGCCTGGCGTTGTCGCGGAGCATCCTCGCGAGTGCATCGGGGCCACGGTCGGCCAGGACTTGGGCCGGGTCCTGTCCCGGTGGAAAGATCGCTGCGCTGAGCTGTCCGGGGACTCGGCTGAGCAGGTGATAGGCGCGGACGCTGGCCCGGCGGCCGGCTTGGTCGGAGTCGAACCCAACCAGCAGGCCCGTGACGGCCGGGCTGATCGCATGCGTGAGCGCGGCGGCGTGCTGGGCGGTCAAGGCGGTACCGCATGTCGCGATCCCGGCGTACTGGCCGGGGGAGGCGATGGTGGCGGCGATGGCGTCGAGCGGGCCTTCCACCAGCACCGGCCGCGCGCCGGCCGCGAGTTCCTCACGGGCCTCCCGGAGCCCGAACAGCACCTCGCTCTTGTCGTAGAGCCCGGTGCTGGGGGTGTTCAGGTACTTGGGGACGCCTCGGGAGGCGTGTGCGGGCGCGCGGCCGACGAATCCCAAGGTGGTCCCGTCTGTGGAGCGGATGGGCAGGATGGCGCGGTCGCGGAAGGTGTCGGTGAGGGTGCCGCGCCGAGACCGCCTGGCTAGCCCAGACGCCGCTATCAGGGTGTCTGGGTAGCCGAGAGACCGCAGATGGCAGGTCAGCTCGTCCCAGGCGGCGGGTGCGTAGCCAACCGTCCAGCGCTGCTGGACGCCGGAGGTGAAACCTCGTCTCGACAGGTAGCCGGGAACCCAGCTTCCGGCCAGCCGCTGACGGAAGTACCTGGCGGCTATCTCGTTGAGGCGGGCGATTTCGGCCAGTGACGGCGACGGCTGCGGCGTGCCGAAGAGGTCGTGCGCCGTGCCGGCGGTGATGGCTCGGGTGTTCCCCGCGCTGGCTTGAGGGAGCCCGGTGTCAAGGTGGGTCAGGATCGTGTCGGTGGCGGCGAGAACGCGGCTGGCCACCGCGCGGACGGTTGCGGCAGGGTTAGCACGCGGATCGGTGCCGGCCCAGGCGGAAACGTTGGGGAACCCGATGGCCTGCGTGCCGATGCCCAGGCTGATCGCGGTCAGGTAGGCGACGGAGTCTGCTTCAACCTTGCGGAGCCCGTGGCAGGGAACGGTGCGGCTGGGGTCAAGGCGGGCGGTCTCGCGGTGCAGGAGCACATGCCCGATTTGGTGGGCAAGCGCGGTCACGGCCTGCACGGGTGCGGCGTTCGCATTGACGTGGATGCGGCGGTCCGGCCAGGTGGTGAACGCTTCGGCATTGCCGCAGTCCTCGTGGAGCACTGCGAAACCGGCGCGGCGGGCGACATGGACCAGCGCGGTCCACGCGCCGGGCGCCCCCTGCCTGCCGGGCGGCCGGGCGCTTCCCCGCGACCGGCCACGTGCGGTGTGCCGCAGCCAGGTGGCCCAGTCCTGGCCTGTGCGTAACGGCCCCGGCTGGCCTGCGGGCCAGTCTGGTATGTGGTCGCTGGTCATGGCCGGGCCCGCCGGGCTGGCTGCTGGGTTGCGGTACGAGACGCTGCGGCGGCCGGGGCTGCCAACCGGACTGTGCGGCTGGTGGTGGCGACGACGTCGCGGATGGGCATGGGGAAGTCGTGTTCCCATGGCCGGGCGGCCCGGCCGGCGCGTGCGGTTGCCGCACTGGCGGTGGCCGCGGCGTCGTGGGCGCCGGCCAGATTCGTTGTGCGCTCATCCAGGCTGGCGGTGGCTGGCAGGTCGCTCGCGGTGTCCAGATCGGCTGCACGCACGCGTTCGGCGGTCGCCGCCCGGTCTTGCTCGGTGCGGGCCAGCCCGTCGCCCGGCCCCGGTCTGGTGATCCAGTCAATGACATGGGCCGGCAGGTTTGTGACGGTCTCCAACACCGTTCGCAGCTCGTCTGGCCCCAGCGGGTCGCGGCCCCGTGAGCGTGCCTGCGCTTGCAGTGTTTGCGCGATCTGCCGGCCACGCTGCTCCAGGCCGTCCGGGGCTGCCGGTGAACCGGGTCCGCCGGCCTGGTTGACCGGTGCGGTCCAGGGAGCCTGGATGCCGGTTCCAGCGCGAAGCGCCTGGCGGGGGGTGGAAGGGGCATCATGTGTGTGTGGATGCCGGGTGAACAGCGGGGCGGCTTGGTACATCGCCTCGGCTGGCCCGAGCCCATCAGCGCGGAGCCGGTCGTAGTAGGCCATGGCGTACGGGTGCAGTTCACGGAGCCGTTCTTCGCTCTTGCGCAGGGCGGTGGCAGCGGCGGGCTCGTACCAAGGAGCATCCCGGTCGGCATAAGGCATCGCCGCGCCCCAGGCTCGGGCGGCCTGGATGAGGCTGGCTTCCCGGAGCCACGCCGGGTCCAGCGCGGGCGCCCAGCCTGCGCGGGCAGCGTCCCGCTCCGCTTGGATCTGGTCGTTCAGCGCGCGCCGCGCTGTTTCGTCGCGCTCCGCTGCCGCCCTGGCCTGGGTTCGCTGCCGGTAGGCATATATCTGGGCGGCGGTCAGGGCGAACGAGCCAAGCTGGATGGCTCGCTGCATCCCGTGCTGGACAGCCTCCTGAAACGGGTCGGGATAGTTGTCGTCCATGTCCGCTCCTGCCTCACTTCCTTGGTTTGCTCATGCGAGGTTGGCCCGGCCGGCGTGTGGGGGCCGGGGCTGCGTCTGCTGGGAGGTCGAAGAGTGCTGGCTGGGCGGCACCATCCTGGGCCGCGACCTGGGCTGGCGAGCGGGCGCGCTTGCGTGCGGGTCTGCGCGGGGTGCGTGGGCCGCCGCCATCAAGGGCGTGTCCGGGCGCTGGGGCGGGCGTGGCGAACAGCGGCTCAGCCACCCAGTCGAGCTGCGCGAGGTGAGCGGGATGACGGCTGGGCTTACGGGCTGGGTTCTCCCCGCCAGGCGGGAGCTGAGCCGGCGGCCTACTGTCCTGCTGTGGGACCTGCCCCGGTGGGGTGCTTGCGCGGGGAGAGTCCGGCTCGGCTGGCAAGGGTTCGCCACCGCGAGGCGTTTCGAAGAGAACTCCTTCTGCGTCTGCGGGTGCGGCCTTGCTGGGTGGCGAATCGGCCTGCGGCGCGGGGTCCCGTGCTGGCGCATTGGGTGTGATCGTGGCCGGGGTGAAGAACGTGACCTCGTGGTCGCCGTCCATCCCGGCAAAGCCAAAAACGTCGCGGGTAGCCTCAGCGACGAGGTCATCGTGACCGCCCGGTGTGGCCGCGTCCTCGTCTTGGGGGCCGGCAGCCTCGCGGATCTGCTGTTCGATGGCATCCCGGCGTACGCGGGCGGATTCGAGTTCGGCGGCTTGCGGGAACGGCTCGCCGATGCGTTTGGCAGCGCCGGCCACGCGTTGGCTCAGGTCTTGGATCTCCCCGCGCAGCCGTTCGGCCTCGGCGACGGCTCCGTCGATGCGAGCGTTGAGTTCCTTTTCGATGCGCCAGTGCTGGCCCTTCACGGTCCAGGCCGGGTTCAGCTCGGCCCGCAGTTCTGCCGGGTAGGCGCAGATCGTGGCGACCGGCACGATCTGGCGCCAGGCGCGTTCAACGGTGAAGCTGATACGCAGACCACGCCAGGTCACTGATTCGTAGCAGGCCGAGGTGAGGGCCTGTCCCATGAGGCGGGCCAGGTGAGCCGGGACGCTGTCAGGCGGGATTGGGTTGCGGAGAGTGTCCAGCCACGCTGGGTCAGGGTGGTCTCGGGCGACGCTGGCGATCCGGTCGCATTCTTCCGCAAGCCGTGTCTTGGCCGCGATCTGCTGTTCCCAGGCCGCGACGGTGCTCGCGAGGCGGCGCAATGCCATGTAGTTCGGCGTGATCGGAGGGTTCGGAGTCGTGTGCGCGGTGGCCGATGCTGGCGGGCGGGTGGCCGGCAGAGAGTGATCGCGGCGGGCGGGCATGCCGGCGGCCCGGATGCCGCTCCGGGCGGCGGCCGGTTCCACGGCCGGCGGGTTCTGCGGTGACTGCGGGGGCGGGAAGTGGGGGGGTCAGGCGGCGAGGGGGCCGAAGACGCTGATCTGGGCGGTCGCGGTGGTGGTGTCCAGGCGTGGCCCGCCGGGCGGGAAGCCCGGCCGGGCCTTGGTTTTCCGGTCGCGGTGCCGGCTGCGGTCGATGACGACGCGGCGGCGGGCCAGGCCGGCCAGGATGGCGTCGCGGCTGGCCTGGGTCAGCGCTGGGGGCAGGCTGGCGGTGACCCAGGCCAGCCGGACCGAGGTGGGCGCGGGCGGCGGCGCGGGCCAGTTCGGTGGCGATGATCCAGGCGGCGTGTTCCTGGGCGACCAGGGCCGGGGACTGGGAGCGGAGCATCGGCCCGGTCGACGGCCCGGCCCCGGTGATCGCCGACTTGGCTTCCTTCAGGCAGGTTTCTGACCCGATCCACCGCCAGTGATAGGCGGCGGCCAGCACTTCCGCCGGGTAGGCGGCATCGTCGAGGAGGTCAGTGATCAGGGCGAACAGCTCCGGGGCATCCTGCCCGGCGACGGTGACGGTGTACTCGATCACGCGGACGGTCAGCGTCACCCCGCCGCCGCGGATGCTGGCCAGGTAAGAGCCGTCGGGCAGGAAGCCGCCGATCCGGTTCAGCGTGATGCCGTCCTTCACCCGGATCAGCACGTGGGTGCCGGTGGCGAGCATCCTTTTGATGCGGGGCGCTCCGGGGAAGTTCCTGTCCATGATCCAGATCCGGCCGGCGGTGAACACCTGCGGGCAGTCCGTCAGCGCCTTGTCCAGCAGCACCTGCTCGGCCTCGCCCTTGTCCCGGCCGCCGCCGGCCGCGGCGCCGGAGGGGCCGGAGGTCACGGCCAGGGCGGCGCGGGTGGAGGCATGAGAGCAGCGCAGCTCGCGCAGCTGGGGGTAGGGCGAGGAGTCATCGGCGGTGCCGGCCGACCCGAATGCCTGGCGGTTCGCCGGGGTGTCCGGGACCCGGGTCAGCGACCCGTCGATGGAGAAGACGTCCAGGTCGCCTACCGTGACGGCCCGGTAGTCGTGATCGCGGTGCCCGGCGCCGGTGCCGGCCAGCAGCCTATCCCGCAGCTCCTCCAGCGGCTGCGGCCCGATCGCCTCCCGCCAGGTGGAGGCGACCGTCGCGGTCGGCAGCTGATACCGGCGCTGCCACGGCACCAGGGCCAGGTCCCCGAGCAGCGCGGCCATCACCTCGGTGTAGTCCGCGTCCGACGCCATGAGCGTCATCAGCAGGGTGAACCGGATCGCCAGCGCAGGCGTCATCGCCCGCCGCGCTGAGCCCTTGACCTTCCCCTTCAAGATCACCGTGGCGGCGACCTCGTCGATGACGCCCGGCGTGCCCGTCAGCACGTCCAGCCTTTCCTCAGCCACCCCCAGGCGGGCGTGATCAGCCGGGTGCCCCCGGGCCTGGACCCGCCCGTCGCGGCGGACCACCGCCGGGGCTACCGCCACCGGCTTGAGGAACACCACCACATCCCCGGTGCGGATCAGGCCCGCCCCGGCGACTGTCAGCGCCGAGCGGCCGTCACTCCCCGCGCTCTCCCCGGCCGGCCAGGCCAGGTCCGCTACCCGGACCGCGACCACGCCCGCCCGGCCCGCCAGCCCGGCCGCGGAGGCGGGACCCGGCGGCGCGGCACCGGACGACGACGCCCACAGGCCCTCCCCGACACCGTCAGCCTGCGCGGACTCACTGGCAGCGGCACTGGAGGACGGCGCCGCGGACATGGCACAATGACGGGGCAACGAAGCTCCCTGGCTGATGAGGATCTTGACCAATCCCCACTGCTAGCGGAGCTTCGCTGCATCATCGCGCGTGACACGCCGCAGCTGCCAGATCGTGATCAGCGTTGCCAGGACGGGCCCGCGCCAGCCGGGCATCGGAGCCACAGGCTGCGGCCGCCCAACGTCGTGCACCGCCTGTCAGCGATCACAGTCCGTAACCAGAATCTGCCGACCATCAAGCCCCGGCGGCGCCAAGCCCGTCAGCGCGAACACGCTCTTCTACACGGCATTGCG
>WNGL01014407.1_pt1 | contig 20736 bp, 14 predicted proteins | sample 5400591 | NCBI WGS metagenome assembly WNGL01 (sample SAMN13153377, study PRJNA577476) | soil metagenome | isolation source: 80 cm soil or saprolite under Garry oak tree replicate 1 | place: USA:California | collected 2016-06-15 | reverse complement strand
GTGGTGAACGAGCCTGCGCCCGTGGAGTCAAGCGTTGCCGTACCGATGCTCGTGGCGCCGTCCAGGAAAGTGACGGTGCCTGTGGGCGTGCCCGTGGATGCGCTGACGGTTGCCGTGAACGTGACTGCTTGTCCGAACACGGTTGGGTCCTTGGATGAAGCCAACGTCGTCGTCGCGCCCGTGGTGTTTACGGTCAAAGTGCCCGCGCTTGATGTGACCGAGCCGGAGGCGTTGGTAAACACGGCGCGGTAGAGGTTCCCGTTCAGCGACATGGTGGCGGTGAACGTCATCGTAGAGGAAGTCGCTCCGGGAACATCGGTGAACGTGGCTCCGCCATCCGTGCTGACTTGCCACTGCACGGTTGGCGCAGGCGTGCCCGTCGCAGCTGCGCTGAACGATGCGGTCTGTCCCGACGTGACGGTAAGGCTGGATGGCGATGCGGTCACCGACAGCGTTGGACAAGAAGACGTTGAAGTGGATGTTGAAGCAGGTGTGCCGCTGGTTGCGTTCGTGATTGCAAAATCTTGCGGCAGAGCGGTCACAACAATGGACGTGGTTGCGATGCAGCCCTGGCTGTCCGTCAGCGTCAGTGTGAAATTGTCAGTGGCCGGCGCGGTCAGGCCATGTAGCTGTGATTCGTTGACCTGATAGTTCCAGAGAACCACGCCGCCAGTGCCGCTGCCCGTGCTGTCTTTCGATACGCTGGCCGTGACCGCACCAAGGTCACCGGCCTGGGCTGCTACGGAAGCTGTGTGCGTGTCGCTCGTGTCCGCATCGGAAAACGCCAGTTGGCCCGCGGTGGACAAGCTCGGTGCGAAAGCGTTGTCCGCCACGGCGCCGGAAGCGGTGAAGATCGAGCGAACGTAGATTTGAGAAACGAAGCTGTTTACACCAAGGTTTGTCGAGCCGGACTGGAAAGCCAAAGCCAGATGGTCCGGCGAGAAAGTGGGCATGACGCTGTTGCCGTTGCCGATAACTCCCGCCGCGTTGGCCGATACCAGAGTCACGGAGCCTATCAGCAAATCCTTGACGTAAGCCTGGCTCGCGCCGTTGGCGCCCGACACAAGATTGGTGGACGCGGATTGGAAAGCGATTTTCGTGCTGTCTGGCGAAAATGCGCCGAGCTGGGTGCTGTTGCCGTTGGCGGGCACGCCGTTGGCATCCGTTGATACCAAAATGATTGCGCCGCTCGCTAGATCCTTGACGTAAACCTCAGAGTTGAAGCTCGGGACGTTCGGTACAAGATTGGTCGAAATGGAATTGAACGCGAGCCTCGAGCCGTCGGGAGAAAACATCGGATAAAGGCTGTCGTTGTTCGCCTCGTTCCCGCTGGCGTCGGCTGACGCTACGGTGATGGCGCCGGACTGCAGATTCTTGACGTAGATTTGAGAATGCGTATTCGTTGCGCCGGCCGCGAGGTTGGTGGAGGTAGAAGCGAACGCGATCTGTGTGCCGTCCGGCGAAAACACCGGAAACGAGCTCGCGGCGTTGCCTGCCACGCCGTTCGGGTCAGCGGACGCGAGAGTCACCGCGCCGGTGGTGAGATCCTTGACGAAGACTTGACTGCCGGTGGTGCCTCCGGAGATCAAGTTCGTGGAGGCGGAGTCGAAGGCGACTTTCGTGCCATCCGGGGAGAACGTGAAATCCATGCTGTTGGCATTTCCCTGGATTCCATTGGCATCCATAGACACGATGGTGACTGCGCCCGTCGTCAAATCCTTAATGAAAATCTGCTGATGCCCGTTGGCTCCGGGGACGAGGTTGGTCGCTGCGGACTCGAACACGACTTTTGTGCCGTCCGGCGAGAACATAAGAATCTGGCTGGAATTGTTCGGAATAACACTGTCGTTGTTTCCTTCGACGCCGTTGCCATCCGCGGAAACCAGCGAGACTTGCCCGTTCGTCAAGTCCTTGAGGTACAGCTCGGAGAAGCCGCTGGTGGCTCCAGGAGCGATGTTCGTAGACCTGGACCAGAACAGCAGATGGGTGCCGTCAGGAGAGAAACCGCCCAGCATGCTGAAGCCGTTGGAGGGGACGCCGCTGGCACTGGAGGATGCAAGCGTTGGAGCGCCCAAAGTCCACGAAGTGGAAGTACTAATGACCGGCGGTTGGCTGGTGTTGCTTTGCGCGAGGCCGAGTTCGCTCGCCAACGCCAGGCCAAACAAGGCACAAACTGTCAGGGCGAGGCGCGATTTGCGGGCGGACGACTTGCCAAATGCCCCCTCCAGAAAAACGGTAAGGCGCGATGCCATAAACGTACCCTCCCAATCCCGTTACTGCTGTACTGCCACGCTGGGGAAATGGTCGGCTCGGCATCTGCGCGTGGCTATAGTACACGCGTACTGCAAGCAATTCCTGTCTTGGTACGTTGGTAAGACTGGCCTATCGTTCTCCCCTGTTCGGTAGTGCTGGCGGGCGAGTGTTCAGGCGGTGGCGAGTCCTTTCAACAGGACTTTGCCTTTGCGGAACCAAGGACGCTCGCGGCGCTGCATGTAGCGCGGAAGTGTGCGCTTTTTGGCGATAAGTTTCTCTGCCCATTCACGGGCTTCTTCGCGGCGGTTGGCGGTTTTCAAAAAACTGGCGTAGTTGTAAAGCGTCTCGGGTGTAGTGGAGATTTGCGTCACTTCGGCGAACAGAGACTCTGCACGGTCCAATTGTCCAGTGCGCGAGTAAGCATCAGCGAGCAATCCTGCAGCGCGGTAGTAGTCGAATTTGCGGTCGCTCGCCACCACGTGCTCGAGGTCGGGTATCGCAGCGGCGAGATCGTTGAGCGCCAGGGAACACAGCGCGCGCGAATAGAAGGTGTAGATGGAATCGCTACGCGCCGAGATGGCGTTGGTGAAGGCTTCGCGGCCCTTAGCGTATTCGTGCTGATCTTTGTAGAGCTCGCCCAGCTCTTCGTAATTGGCGGGGGAAGGGTTATCGAGGATAGCGGTTTCGACTTTTTGGATGCGCGAGCGGCGGCCAAATCCTTGAAAAACATCGCGCAGCAGCCCGAGATCCGGGACGACTTCTGCAAAGACATACACTGCTGCGCCGGGCGGTCCAAGGAAGATGATGACGTAAAACCAATAGCCCTCGGGCCGACGCCGGAAGAAATGAATAATGGCGAAGGCCTGGACGAAGATTCCCCAAGGATAAAAGAGGTGGCTTAGGCCAAACATGGACGACCGTCCCGAGCGAGCATGGACAAGAATCGCCTGCTTTTGCGGAATGGTCAAACAGAACGTCGCTATTTTTTCCTACGGGAGTTACTGCCCGCGAAATTTTGATTAAGTTGTGACTCAGCTTGAAAGCAAAGTCACTACCCGTGGTCTCATGACTTGACTTCTCCTGCGGAGGGAAGTATGAAAAAGGCGCCCCGCAGGCTACACCCTCGAAGACTCGGAGTCAGGAGAACGTCCATGAATCGCATTTCCAAAATTGTTCCAGTGACTGCTGCTTGCCTTGCTTTCACTTGCCAACTCTGCGCTCAGAACTCATCCACCCACAATCCTACATGGTGGGCAAAATACCAGTATTTATCGCAGAATGCGGCGTCGCCCGGCAGCGGACCCGGCTCTTCTCTCACCGTTGGAAGCAACGTGGATGTTTCGAATGAATGCGGCCCCCAAAGCGAAACGTACATTACGATCAATCCAGCTTCGGCAAAGTCTCTTGCTGCAGGCTCAAACGAAATTTTCCGTGATCCCATGCGCGGCTATTTCTCCAGCGATAGCGGTTCGATCTGGGGCGGGGTAGATTTGCCGCTTCCTCCACCGCTCCAGGGCACGAATGACACGCGCTTCGGCTCGGACCCGTCTCTGATGTTCGATTCGCGCGGGAATCTTTTTTACAGCTACATTGTGGTGTTTTTCAGCAACGGGAATGGCGTGGATGGCACGGAGATGGCAGTGTCCCGCTCGACTGACGGAGGACGCAGCTATCCGCAGATGACGCTGTTTGGATTTCAAAGTGGGTCCAATCATTTCAACGACAAGCCCATGATCACTGCGGATACGAATTCAGCGAGTCCTTTCCGCGACCGCGTCTATGTGGCTTGGGATGCGGCAGGCGGAGGGAACGCCATCGACGGTGGAATTCACTTGGCACGGTCCACGGATAGCGGAGCGTCGTTTAAGATTGCTCGGGTGGACAATCCATCGGGGCCGGGCCAGGGAATTGGCGCGGTGCCATTTGTCGGTCCGAACGGCGAAGTGTATGTAGCCTGGAACGATTACAAAAACAACCTCATCGCTTTCAACCGCTCGTTCGACGGCGGCGCAACTTGGGATGTGCAGCGGACGATTTCTACGAAAACGGCGGCGTTCGATGTAGGCATTCCGGCCGAGTCGTTCCGCCGAGCACTTGTGTATCCAGCGTGCGACGCGGACCGGTCAACGGGCCCGCGTCAAGGACGGCTCGATTGCTCGTGGATGGACCTGACACCTGCGGGCGTCACTGACATTTTTGTTTCGTTTTCCGATGATCGCGGAACTACGTGGAGCACTCCCCATCCAGCGACGGACCAATTGCCGCAACTCGTCGACCGCTTCAATCAATGGCTTGCGGTGGACGCGGTGACCGGAGACGTGAATCTTTCCTTCTACGACACGCGAAACGATACGACGGACTTCCGCTTCATGACCGATACATTTTTTACGCAATCGGTGGACGGCGGAATCACGTTTCGATCACCAAACGTGCGTGTAAGCTCCGCCAGCTCGAACGAGCACGATTGCAGTGGCCTGTTCCCCTGTCCGGCAATTGACTATGGCAATCAGCAAGGCGATTACGAAGGGCTTGCGTCGCGCGGGGGAGTCTCTCATCCGATTTGGACCGACAGCCGACGACAATTGGAATCCGCAGCGGGATGCCGCACTCACCTCTTGATGGAGGAAGTGTTCACTGCGATTGTCAAGTGACCGACCGAAGTTACCGGTATGATGTTTTGCCGTGAATCCTATTCAGACGTTAAGCCTGGCGCTTGGGGCCGGATTCTCTTCCGGGTTGAACCTTTATGCGACGGTGGCCACGCTCGGGCTGCTGCAGCGTTTTGGGATTGTGCATCTGCCCGCATCGCTTCAGGTGCTGGCGCATCCGTGGGTGATCGGGGTTGCTGCCGGGCTTTACCTCATTGAATTTTTTGCGGACAAGATTCCTTACGTCGACACGATTTGGGATTTCGTTCACACGTTCATCCGGCCGCCCGCGGCTGCGCTGCTGGCGTACGCTGCTGCGGGAGGCGCGGGAGCGGAATGGCGCTGGGGAGCGGCACTGCTTGCGGGCGGCGTGGCGCTGACTTCGCACGGAACGAAGGCGAGCGCACGGGCAGCGGTCAATACCAGCCCGGAGCCGTTCAGCAATTGGACGCTAAGTTTGGGTGAGGATATGCTTGCGGTTTGGCTGTCGTGGATGGCCAACGCGCATCCAGTTGCTACAACGATTGTTGTAGCTGTGCTTTTGATCCTCTGCGTGTTTTTGCTCTACCACCTATTCCGCTTTGCGCGGCGCGCGATTCAGAAATTACTGGCGGCCTGAAACGCGTTTATTTCAGATAGAGCGCGAGCCAGTCAAAGAAGGTTTTGTACCAGAACTGCGAGTTTTGCGGCTTCAATACCCAGTGGCCTTCGTCGGGGAAAACGACGAGCTTCGATGGAACGCCCTGGCGCTGGAGCGCGCTGAAGAATTCGAGTGATTGCGTGTAGGGAACGCGGTAGTCGCGCTCGCCGCAGATGACCAGCGTGGGCGTTTTGAATTTGCCGAGTTCGCCCGCGTAGGTGACGGGGGCCCACTTACGATAGCTCTCGGGATTTGACCACGGCGTGCCCTGCATGTCGTGCTCTTCGAACCAGAGTTCTTCGGTGGCGTACATGGAAACTTTGTCGTACACGCCGGCGTGGCTGATGATGGCTTTGAAGCGGCCGTTGTGCGTGGCGATCCAGTCGGCCATGTAGCCGCCGTAAGAACCGCCAGCCGCGGCCATTTTTGTGCCGTCAATGAACAGATATTTGTTTAGCGCGAAGTCCACGCCATCCATCACGTCAACATAAGCTTTGCCGCCCCAGTCGTTGGTGATTTCGTCGGTAAATTTCTGGCCGTAACCGGTGGAGCCGCGGCGGTTGATCATCAGCGTGACGTAGCCTGCGGCGGAAAATACTTCCGCGTTCCAGCGATAGCCCCAGGCGTTCGACCACATCGTTTGCGGCCCGCCGTGAAGCAGCACGAGAAGAGGATATTTTTTCGTGGTATCGAATTTCGGCGGGCGAATCAGCATGGCCTGGACTTTTGTGCCTTCGGCGCCGTCGAACCAAAAGATTTCGGGGGGATTCATTTCCAGCGCAGAGAGGATGGAATCGTTGTGATGCGTGAGCTGGCGCGCGCCTGAGCCATCGCTGGAAGCGGCAAAGAGTTCAGCGGGCATGGTTAAGCTGGTGCGTTCGAACGCCAGCGTTTTGCCATCACGGCTGAAGGAAATCGCGGCGTTGTAGGTGTCGGCGAGAATTTTCTTCGGCGCGCTCCCGGCGCTGGTATTTGCCATCTGGCGAATAGACGGGCTCGCCGTCAAAACCGGGCTGCGTGGTGATGCGCTTGATTTCCCCTCCGGCCACCGGGACCGTGAACAAATCGCCGTTGGTGCTGATCGCTTCTATTTTGTCGGTGACAGCGGTGAAGCAAAGCTCTTTGCTGTCGGGAGAGAAATTGATGTCGCCGGGGCCGCCACGCTCATCGGGAGGAACGTCGTAGTTGACGCCAGCGGTGAGGTCGCGCGGGGCGGCGCTGCCATCGGCGGGAACGACGAACAGGTGGGCACGCTTGCCTTCGTTCCAGTGGGTCCAGTGGCGATAAAGAAGATGCTCGGCGACGTGGGCCTTCACTTTGTTCTTTTCTTTTTCGGCATCGCGTTTGCTGTTGCAGTCATCGTCTTTGCAATCCGGATAGACGGAGGAGGTGAAGGCGATGGTCTTTCCATCGGGCGACCATTTCACGATGTCGGCGCCGGTAGACAGTTTCGTGAGCTTTTGTGCTTCGCCTCCCTCGAGCGAAAGCAAGTACACCTGGGAATCGCCACTGCGGGAAGAGAGAAAGGCGATGGTTTTTCCGTTGGGCGACCAAACGGGCGAGGAATCATGGCCGCTCTGCGTGAGTTGTTGTGGCGCGCCGCTGGTGGTCGAAACCATCCAGAGATTGGTGGCATTGCGGTTGGCATCCATGTCGGGCCTGGCGACGGTGTAAGCCACCCATTTCCCGTCAGGAGAGATTTGCGGCTCGGCGACGCGATGCATTTTGATCATGTCGTCGAAGGCGATGGGATGCTTCGCCTCTTGGGCCGCAATTTCAAATCCGCACGCCAGAATCAGCGCGGTTACGGCGGCACTTCGCAGAAAAATGCCTTTCATTTGTTTCTCTCCCAGCGAAATTGCAAGTGTGAAGGTCTTGCGGAACTTCGGATGATGTCATGTTTCCGGTGTGAAACCAATAGTGCGATTGCGCGCCCAGAGCCAATTGGCGAAGGCGAGGAGGGCGGTGGCCGCAATCACAAGGAATTCTCCGTGGTGCATTCGCGTGACGAGCACGGCGGTGAAGAAAAGAGCGAGGGCGGAGAAGAAGATGCCGCCGGGGAGGCGGAAGGCGTCGGCGTTGGGATGCTTTTTGCGGAGGACGGGCAAGGCTGCGGCGACGGAACCATAGACGAAGAGGCGAGAGACGATGGAGAGCATGGCGTTGCCGGGAAAATCTCCGGCGATGGAAAAGATCAGGAGGAGCATGGCAAAAATCAGGATCGAAACATGCGGAGTGCGAAAGCGCGGATGAATCCTGGCGAAGAAGGCGGGAAAATCGCCGCGCTCGCCCATGGCAAAGGTGACGCGCGGAGTATGCAGCATGTTGGCGCTGAGGTAGCCGTAGGCGGAGATCAGCGTGCAGGCGGCAACGATGGGCACGGCCCAGTGCGGGAGGAAGCGCCGCGCGGAATCGACAACGGGAGCGGCGGAGGCGCCCGCGTTGGGAATTGTATGAATGACGAGGTATTGGACGGCGACGTAGAGGAGAGTGGTTGCGGCGATGGCGGAGAAGAGCGCGACGGGAATGTCCTTGCGGGTGTCGCGCGTCTCGCCCGACGCGATAAGCGCCGCGTCGAATCCAGCGTAGGAATACATCATGAGGAGAACCGCTTCGAACCACGTTGAAGCGGTGGGATGAATTGGGCGAATGGAACGCCAACGCGGCAAAGCCTGCGATGACGAAAAAAGTGAGCAAGCTCACCTTGGTGACGGTGAAAGCGTTGCTGAGCCTATTGCCACCGGCGACGCCGCGATAATTTACGGCGGCAAGGAAGCCAATGAGAATAATAAGAACGCCGGCGCGTGCAATCGGCTTCGTGACGGCCGGGAAGAATTCGGCTAGATAAATGATGAAGAGGTTGGCCACCGCGGAGGCGGCGGCGATGCGCGTCAGCCATGTGAGCCAGCCATTTTGAATGGCGAGAAAACGGCCGAAGGCAACTCGGGTGTAGAGATAGGGGCCGCCGGCATCCTGGAATTGCGAGGCGACTTCCGCCATGCACGCGGCGATAACGGCGATGACAGCGAAGGCTACTAGAAAACCGAAGGGGCTCCATGGGCCGAGGCGAGCGGCGATCAGCGCAGGCAGGCCGAAAATGCTGGCGCCGACCATGGTGTTGACCATGAGCGCGGCAAGGCTCCAGCGGCCGATGGTGCGAACGAGGCCAGCAGAGGATTCCGTCAAAGTCGCTTCCGCCTGTTTCTTTGCAAAGGATGTTCAGCCGCGATGCAAAAACTGCGCAAGGCTAGCATAAGATTCGGCAGCGGACACGCGCGGAGAGAATCCGAAGTTCCGGTATGGATCGGTAGAGATCCTTCGCTTCGCTCAGGATGACATCCACGGCGGTGTTGACTAAAGGTAGCAGGTGAGTCTGCTACAATCTTGCGGCGGACTGGACATGCCGACGAGCGGACTTTTTTCCCGAAATCTCAAGAAGACGTTTCCCATTGCCGCCCGCGGGGAAGGCTGCTGGATTGTGGACGAGAGCGGCCGGCGGTTTCTGGACGCCGCGGGTCAGGCCGCGGTGGTGAGCATCGGCCACGGCGTTGCGGAAATCGGTCAGGCGATGGCGGAGCAATCCGCGAAAATCGCGTTCGCACACACTTCGCAATTCCATACCGAGCCCGCCGAAAAGCTGGCGGCCAGGCTGCTCGTGCTGGCTCCCTCGGGTTTTCGCAATGGCGGGCGCGTTTACTTCACGTCGGGCGGTTCAGAAGCGACCGAAACGGCCATCAAACTGGTTCGGCAATATCAAGTGGAGACGGGGCAGGCGGAACGCTACCGCGTGATTTCGCGGCGGCAGAGCTATCACGGAAGCACGCTCGGCGCGATGAGCGTAAGCGGCAACGTGGCGCGGCGCGCGCCGTACGCGCCGCTGATTCCCGAGTGGGGACACATTGCTCCGTGTTTCTGTCACCACTGCCCGTTCAACAAAACTTTTCCCGAGTGCGAACTGGCGTGTGCGGAGGACCTGGAAACGTTTGTGCGGGAGCATCAGACCGAAACGGCGGCCGCGTTTATTTTCGAGCCGGTGGTTGGAGCAACGCTCGGCGCAGCGGCGCCGCCGGATGGATACGTGGCGCATATCGCGGCAACGTGCCGCCGGAATGGCATTTTGCTGATCGCGGACGAAATCATGACAGGAATGGGCCGAACCGGAAAACCGTTTGCGATGCAACATTGGGGAGTCGAGCCGGACATTATTTTGATAGGGAAGGGAGTGGCCAGCGGGTACGCGCCGCTGGGCGCGGTTCTCGCTTCGGCGCGCATCGTGGAAGCGATTGGAGGGGGATCCGGGGCTTTCATGCACGGATTTACGTATCAGGCGCATCCGGTTTGCACGACGGCAGGGAATGCGGTTTTGGACTATTTGGAAGCGCACAAGCTTTTTGAAAGAGTGAGTCCGGCGGGGGCAAAGTTGCGCGAGGCCCTTGCACGGATAGAAAAGCATCCGCACGTGGGCGACATTCGGGGATTGGGACTACTGCTGGGCGTGGAATTCGTGAAAGACAAAGCGACGCGCGAGCCTTTTGCAAAATCGGAAAATGTTGCCGAGAAAATTCGACAGGCGGCAATGGCCGAAGGCGTGCTGACGTATCCGACGCAAGGAAGAGTGCGCGCTGGTGGGAAACGCGCTGGCCTCGGCGCTTGCGAGAGTGTTTCCGTCTTGATTCCTTCGAACGTTCGCGGGATTAGAGAGCGCCAACTGCGGATGCGAAATTTTTCATTGGCTGCGCCGGTTGGTTTTGTTGCGATCCTTCTTCTTTCCTCAGCGCTTGTCGCGCAACACCAGGAAGATTCTTCCCCTTCCCCTGTAACGCCGATTCTGGGATTTGCTGCGGGGCATGCGGCCGCCGAGCATAAGGTCGAAACGGAGTTTCAGGCGATTCCTTTGCCGGAAAGGGCGCGGGAGTGGCACAGGACGTTCACAGGGGAACCTCATCCGGCAGCGTCAGGGCGAAACAATCAGCTTGCTGAATTTATTGCGGACGAGTGGCGCAAGCAGGGCTGGGAAAATGTAACGTTGCGGCGCTATGAGGTTCTGCACTCGCGGCCGCGGAGCGTGTCTCTGGAAATGACTGCGCCGGTGCATTACACCGCATCGTTGCGCGAGGATCCGGTGGACGCGGATCCCGACACGAAAAACCCTGCGGTGTCGGGCGCGTATTTTGGATATTCGGCTTCGGGTGAAGTCACGGCGGAAGTGGTTTACGCGCACAGCGGGAATCCCGAAGATTACGATTTGCTGCGAAAAAGAGACATCAGCGTTAAGGGCAAGATTGTTTTGGTGCGCTATTCGAATCCGTATAGCTACCGCGGATTCAAGGCGCTCACGGCGGAACGCGAGGGGGCCGCGGCGTTGCTGATTTACTCGGATCCCGAGGAGGACGGCTACGCGCGCGGGAAAGTCTTCCCTGACGGGCCGTGGGGGCCGGAGAGCCACATTCAGCGCGGCGCGATTACTTACGACTACATCGTGCCGGGCGATCCCACGACGCCGGGATGGGCTTCGGTGGCTGGCGCGAAACACATCGCGCCGGAGGAGGCACGGTCGCTACCGAAAATTCCGGCGCTTCCGCTATCGTGGCGCGACGCGAAGCCGTTGCTGGAAAACATGAATGGCGCTGAAGCGCCGAAGGATTGGCAAGGGGCGTTGCCGATCAAATACCGGCTGACGGGCGCGGTGACGGCGCACGTGAAAGTGGACATGGACACGAGCCTGCAGCCCTACACCGTGGTGGAAGCGCGGATTCTCGGGAGCGAATTGCCGGACGAGTGGGTACTGATGGGAAATCACCGCGACGCGTGGGTGTTTGGCGGCGTGGATCCTTCGAGCGGCACGGCTTCGATGATGGAGCTGACGCGTGCGCTTGGCGAAATGAAAGAGCGCGAGATTCGTCCGCGACGCACGCTTGTCGTTTGCAGTTGGGACGGAGAAGAGTATGCGCTGACGGGATCGACCGAATGGGGCGAGCAGTTCGCGGATGACTTAAAAAAAAAGCTGGTGACGTATTTGAACGTAGATGAGTCGGTAGCGGGCGCGGCAACGACGGCTGGACCGGAAGGACTGAGCTTTTCACCTGCGGCAGTGGCTTCGCTCGCGCCGATGTTGGTGCAAGCTTCGAAAGACGTGCGCGCGCCATCGGGAAAGTCGCTTTACGAAGCCTGGCGGGCGACGAGCAAGCGCGATTCGAAAGCCAGCGCTCCGCCATTGGACAGCGCGCTCGTTGAAACACGCATTGGAAGCGGCTCCGGCGATTATGGCGTGTATCACTCGATGTACGACGACCATTATTGGATGGAGAATATTGGCGATCCTTCGTTCGAGTATCACGTAGCGCTGACGCGGATCTGGGGATTGGTTGCGCTGCGGCTGGCGAACGCAGACGTGTTGCCGTATGACTTTGGGTTCAACGCGATGGCGCTGGACCATTTTCTGACGGAGCTGGAACTGAGAAACAAAGTAGATGCACACGAGCTGAAATTGAAAAAACTTCACGCGCGCATAACGGATTTCGAGAGAGCAGGAGACGAACTGCGAGAGGCAGTGCAGCGCGGCCTTGCCTCCGACGGAAATTCTGCGGACAAGGAGGAGCGGCTCAATCAGCAGCTCTTGCAAGTGGAGTCGAACTGGCTTGAGCCTGCAGGAATTCCGGGAAGGCCGTGGTTTCAGCATTTGCTTTATGCGGCGCGCTATACCTACGCGCACCTGGAGTTTCCTGGACTGACGGAAGCGGTGGAAAAAGGGGACTGGAAGCTTGCGGGGGAACAGGCGGCGTTGATCGAGCGTGCGCTGGCCAAAAACACTGAATTGTTGCGCAAGGCAAGGGTTTCTTGGGAGAAGAACAATTGAGGAATCGTCTTCAGCCTCGGGGCTGTGTTGCAATGACGCCTTGTTTGCTTTTCGCGTGCGCCGTAGCTTTTGCCCAGGAACAGGCGCATTCAAAGCCACGGGCGCGCGATCTTGGCGTTCCGTTTGACGGGACACCAGGCCTGCTAAACGCGATCACGGACGTAGCTGGCGTTACGGTGGGGCACACGACGCTGATTTCCGGCGAAGGCAAACTACAGGTTGGCAAGGGACCGGTGCGGACGGGCGTGACGGCGGTTCTTCCGCGCGGATTAGACTCGATGATGAATCCCGTTTTTGCCGGTTGGTGGTCGCTCAACGGCAACGGCGAAATGACCGGCACGACGTGGGTGGAAGAATCGGGCTTTCTGGAAGGCCCGGTGATGATTACGAATACGCATAGCGTAGGCGTGGTGCGCGACGCGGTGATTCAATGGCGCGTAGTGCACGGCAAGCCGGATCCCACCGGATATTGGTGGTCGCTGCCAGTGGTGGCGGAAACTTGGGACGGCTGGCTGAACGATATCAATGGCTTTCACGTCAAGCCGGAGCACGTATTTCACGCAATCGATTCCGCGCACGACGGGATGGTCGAAGAAGGCAACGTGGGCGGCGGCACAGGAATGGTTTGCAACGGGTTCAAAGGCGGCATCGGAACGTCGTCAAGAAAGCTGGATGAGAAGTCGGGCGGCTACACGGTGGGTGTGCTGGTGCAATGCAACTACGGCACGAAAGACAATTTACGCATTGCCGGAATTCCCGTGGGGAGAGAAATTGCCGCTGATAATCCGTACGCCAGCACTTCTTTCGCGAATGACGATCACGGCTCGATCATCGTGATGGTTGCCACGGACGCGCCGCTTGTCGCGCACCAACTCAAGCGACTGGCGCGCCGTGTGTCGCTGGGGCTGGGCCGAAACGGCAGCATCTCCGGCAACGGCTCGGGCGACATTTTCATCGCTTTCTCCACGGTAAATTCGGGCGCAGCCGCTACGGACCACGTCGTCGATTTGAAAATGTTGCCCAACGACAAGCTTGGGCCCGTCTTCGCTGCAACGGTGCAGGCGACGGAAGAGGCGATTATCAACGCGATGGTGGCAGCGGAAACGATGACCGGGATCGAAAATCATAAGGTGTTTGCGCTTCCGCACGAGAGGCTGCGGGAGGTGCTGAAGAAGTACGGCCGGCTAGTGCAATAGCCGTCGATCCCGGCCTATTCGAGTTTCCTCTCTCCAGTTTCGTAAGCGGCTTTTATCTCATCGATTCGGTGTTGCGTAGTGATAGCCATGCATTGCGCCCATACCATCGGACTCATGCTGCCGCCTTCAAACTCAAATCTAGCGGCTTCGCAATGAAGGTCGCGATATCGAATCCAAGCTTTCTCTGCGGCCTGCAGTTTTTGGGTCGCCGTCCCGTTCTTCTCGCTTTGCATTTGCTGCAGTAGACTCGAATAGATCCTGTTAAGGTGCGCATCGGCATTCCTGAATTGCTCGCCGTAACATTGGTTTAATTCCAACTGGGTCACCGCGGCATCGCAGGGGCCTTTTTGCGGAGTTTCTTTTGCGCGCTGTCTGGAATTATGCGCAGAGCCAAAGGCTGCAATGAGCAGCAGCGCAATAATAAGCAGAAAGATTCTCCTCATTGGAATTTCTCCTGAAGTATCCAGACTCAATTCTCCGCTCTAGATTACAGGAACGGCGGTTTTGCGCGGAGGATTGAAGAAGGGAAGGGGGACGACCTTCGCGGAAACGGTGTGGCGGACGGCTTCGACGGTCATTTCCATGCTGAGGGATGTGCCTGGTTTGGAGCTTTCGCGGCTCACGGAAGCCAGCGCGATCATTTTTTTCAGAGTAGGAGACCAGGTGGTTGACGTAGCTTTGCCCACCTGGCGGGCGCCGCGATAGACAGGAACGGCGACGCGCGAGGCCATGCTGGGAACCTGCGGTGCCATTTTCAGCTTGTCGTACAGGGCTTCGACCTCGTTCCAATTGATCTCCAGGCCGACGAGCGCGCGCTCCGCGCCTTTTTTTGCCTCCTGCGCCAGCGCTTCGCGGCCGACGAAATTCTCTTTTTTCAAATCGACCAGCTTGCCGAGGCCGATCTCAAACGGCGAGTATTCTTGCGAGTCGGTGAGGGCCTTCTTGCTCGAGGTGTAGTCGACTTCGATCAGGATAAGGCCTGCTTCGATGCGAGCGATGTCCAATGCGATCATGCCCGCGGGATGAATGTCGAAGGCTTTGCCTTTGGCGACCAGCGCGTCCCAGACTTTGATGGCGTCGATCCAGGGCATCCAGACTTCAAAGCCCAGATCACCGGTGTAGCCGGTGCGGGAAATGTCCACGGGAACGCCGGCGATTTTTCCACGCGTGACGCGGAAATATTTCAGGCTGTCGATGGGCGCATCCGTCACGGTGCGCAAGAGACGGCCCGACATGGGCCCCTGAAGCGCAAGCGCAGCCGTCTCTTCCGAAATGTCTTCGATGCCTACATCGAGGGCCAGCGCGTTTTGCCGGAACCAGCGCAGGCTGGGGTCTGCGGCAGTCCAGCGGTATTCATTTTCGCCGAGGCGGGTGATGGTGCCATCGTCGATGACTTTGCCCTCAGGGTCGCACCAGCAACAGTAGATGACCTGATCGACGGCAACTTTGTTGATGTCGCGGCAGATGACGCGGTTGACGAACTTGGTGGCGTCACGGCCGGTGACGCGGTACTTGAAGAGCGGCGAAATATCAATGAGCGCGGCGGAATTGCGAATCGCGTTGTACTCGTGCTCGTGGTGCATCTCGTAGACGCTGACGGTGTAGTAGCCCGACCATTCGCGATAGCTCAGGCTCTCGCACAGCGCCAAGGTGCGCTCATGAAACGCGGTTCCAACCGGCACGATTCCTCCGTAGCAAACGCCGCAGGAAAAAATGGATGCAAGAACAATGAATTATAGGTGCGAATTCAGCGCAGTCGCAAGGTGCGGTCGAGCTGGGTAAAGACGAAATTAAGACCCAGTGCGTTTTTAGTGCGGCAAGGTCGGTGCGTAGTCCGTCGCAACGATCTTGGCTTGAGCGTCAAAAATGCGATAGTTGGTGAACAAGCCGCGGCACCAATGCACCTTCTTACCATTCCTAATCTGCGTGAAGATAGTGCGCGGGATGAGCCAGGCAGGCTCCCCAGGCCGCCGGAGCCAACCGTAAGTCACAACAGATTCGTAGGCTTCCCACTCGCCGGAGAGTTCCAAGTGCTCGGACACACGGAGGATGTGAAAGCTTTCGTCGGTCCAGACTTCGCCCCAGCAAGGGGCATCGACGGTCCTTCCGCGGCTGAAGAACAAATATTCTTGGACGGACTTGAAAATGCAGACACCATCCTCGGACTGAGCGCGATACTGAAAGACCCTTATCCGATTTCCATTGACTACTGCGTCGGAAGCTTGGCGAATTTTGACTTGGCTCGCGGTTGCCACCATTTGGGGAAGCTCTGACCACTCGCCACCGGAAACGACAGCAGTGCCCAGGGGAGGGAAAGGCACGCTCTGCAACTCTCTTTTACCGTCGGGATACTCACGGAATCGCTGAAAACCCTCGAGGATTCTGACTTCATATTCTGCGAAAGCGGCAGGCGCCTTGTCTCCCGATCCCCAAGCAAAGCTCTGCACGGCAACAAGGTTGCGCATGCTATCGGCCTGCTGTTGAGCCTCTTTCCGCAACGTTTTGACCTCGGGGGGGTCGTTATGCCGGCCTTGTGGTGAGTCGGCCGCGCGTAGCGACACGAACCTCGGATAGAGGTCAGCCGAAGCAGGAGAGATGGTTTCCTTGTTGGTTGAAGGAAATAAGCTTTGTGCCAGCCAGGGTTCGGCTTTGCTTACGAAATTGGCCAAGGATTCTGTCGGCACTGCCATTGCCACTAGTTCTCCGTCCTTGGCCACGCCACTCAAGATTCCAACGACCTGCTGGGACTTGCACTCAATGACGAGTCCACCGCTGGCACCGGGGCGAATGGACTTGCCGTTGGAAGGGCTGTAGCCAAAAGCCAGGAGGCCGCCGGTTGTTTCGCCCTTAAAGGCTCCATGAAACTTCAGGAGGCCGCGGATTGGGCTGATGGATTCCTTGGGGTAAGCATAGATGTCCACCTCCTGCCCAAGTTGCAGGTCATTGAGGCTGAAAGGAATCCCGTGATAGTGGGGCAGAGGGTAGCGCAGTTCGTAGATGGCGATATCCCGTCCAGGATTGTATTTCATGGGATTCGCCGAGGGGCCGTCGTTGTTTGTGGCTCCATCATCGTCGGGCCCGGTAGCCATGTAGCGGTGAATGACCCTGTCGCCCTTAATCTTGCGGATCTGGGCCATCATGGCGACGTGATAGTTGGTTCCTACAAAGCGGCAGTCTTCAGTTAGGCAGAAGCCTGTGGCGAACTTCAACTCTGCGCTGGGGCCGAGCAGTTTCAGTTGCGTGAGGGGAAGGACGGTCTTGCTCAAGTCCTGTGCGAAAACTGCCGAATTGAGTGACGCCATCGCAGTAAGGAAAAGCAACGAACAAAAGATCAATTGAGAGAGAGCTCTTTGCCAACGCATCGGATGCCCCCCGTTTAATTACCCGCGATGTCCGATGTTTGCAGATGCCTGCCCAAGGCATTAGAGACTGATGACAAACGACTTAGAGAATTTTCAACGATTGAAGCGTTCCGAAATGGAACTTACGGGCTTCCGATTTGGGAAGTGGCGCCCGCTGCGGCAGATTACGTTATTCAATCGAGGCAGAAATAGGCTGTCCGTGTGTCGTGCTCTCTTGTCGTGTGCTCTTGTGCCTCATTCGGGGTGTCAGTAGAATGTTGAGTCTTTGCTTCCCACATTTTTCTTGTTGAGTCATACCGGAGCCAAACTGCATGGGGCAGCACTACGACGCTATCGTCATCGGCGGCGGCCACAATGGGCTCGTCAACGCGGCTTACCTTGCCAAGGCAGGGAAGAAAGTCGTCGTTCTGGAACGCCGTCACGTGCTGGGCGGGGCGGCTGTGACCGAGGAGATTTTCCCGGGCTTCTTTTTTTCTGAATGTTCTTACGTGGTTTCACTGCTGCGGCCGGAAATTATCCGCGAGCTGGATCTGCCCCGGCACGGACTGGAAATCCTGCCGCTGGACGGCACGTTCACGCCGATGCCAAGCGGAGATCACCTCTGGCGCGTGAATGATCATGCGAAGACCATCCGCGAAATTCGGCGGCATTCGCGCGTGGACGCGGAGGCGTATGAAGAATTTTCAAAAATGATGGTGCCGATGTGCCGCTTCGTGAAGCCCATCCTGTCGATGATTCCGCCCGATCCCACGACGCTGAACCCGCGTGATCTCAAGCAATTACATTTTCTGCTCCAGCGCTTCCGCGAACTTTCGTCGGACGAGCGGTACACGCTGGTGCAGCTCATGACCATGAGCGCGGCGGATTTTCTCGATCAGTGGTTCGAAACTGATGTGTTGAAGGCCACGATGTCCGCGTCGGGAATCATCGGCACGTTTCTAGGGGTTCGCTCACCGGGGACGGCGTACGTTCTGCTGCATCATTACATGGGTGAAATTGATGGCGCGTTTCGCTCCTGGGGCTTCAGCCGGGGCGGCACCGGCGCGATTTCTAACGCGATTGCTTCCTCCGCGCGCGAACTTGGCGCAGAGATTCGGACGAAGGCGCCGGTTGCGAAGATCTTGACGAAGAACGGGCGCACCTGCGGTGTGGTGCTGCAGTCGGGTGACGAGATTTCTGCGGATGTCGTTTCGTCGAGCGTGGATCCACATCTCACGTTTGAAAAATTTCTGGAGCCCAGCGAATTACCCTCGGATTTCTTGGAGAGTGTACGGCACTACAAATTCCGCGGCTCTTCGGGCAAGGTCAATCTCGCGCTCGACGCGCTTCCGAATTTCAAGTGCTTGCCTGGCCCGGGCGCGCATCTTCGCGGAGCGATTTCCATTTCTCCCAGCATGGACTACATGGAGCGCGCTTACGATGATGCCAAGTACGGGCACTATTCGCGCCGCCCGTACGTCGATATGGTGATTCCGAGCCTGACGGATCCGAGTGTGGCGCCTCCGGGCAAGCATGTTCTTTCCTGTTTTGTGCAGTACGCGCCGTACAAACTCGCGGCGAGTACGTGGGATGAGCAGCGCGAGGCCTTTGGCAACAACGTCATCGAAACGATTGCCGAGTACGCGCCGAACACCAAGGACATCATCATCGGCAAGCAGGTGCTGACCCCGCTCGATCTCGAACGCGAATTTGGCCTGACACAGGGAAATATTTTTCAAGGCGAGCTTTCTCTCGAGCAGCTTTTCTTTCTGCGGCCCGTGGCGGGATGGGCGTATTACCGCACACCAATCGACAACCTCTACATGTGCGGATCGGCTACGCATCCGGGCGGCGGCATCATGGGCGCGAACGGCCGCTTGGCGAGCCAAGTCATCCTGAAAAACTGGAAGTCAGGCGCGTTTCGTTCGAAGGCGGCGAACTGAGATGCCGCTCGGACAGCGTGTTATTCTGATTGGCGGGGGCCACAACGCCTTGGTCGCCGCATTTTATTTGGCCAAGGGCGGGTTCAAGCCGTTGGTCCTCGAGCGCCGCGAAATGGTAGGCGGCGGCGCCGTCACCGAGGAGTTTTATCCCGGCTTTCGCGCTTCTACGCTGGCGCACACGGTGGGGCCTCTGCGCGCGGATATCGTGCGCGACATGCAACTGCAGCGGTTTAGCTGCGAGATTCTTTTCCCCGACCCACGCGTTTTCGCTCCGACGCCCGAAGGCAAGGCCCTTTTTTTCTATAACGACACAGCTAAGACAGCGGAGGGCATCGCTCACTTTTCGGAAAAGGACGCCGCGAAATACGCGGAATTTGCGGAATCGCTCGAATCTCTTTCCGAAGTTCTCGCGCAAATTGTTTCGATGACGCCTCCGGCAATCGATAAGCCGAGTCCGGAAGACTTCTGGAATCTATTTAAGACGGGGCGCGGAGTCCGGCAGCTTGGCAAAGAGGGCATCTTCAATCTATTCCGCTGGTCGCCCATGGCAGTCGCGGATTTTGTGGGCGAGTTTTTTGAGACGGAATTGCTCCGTGCCGTGATCGCGGCGCGTGGAATCTTTGGGAATGCTCTGGGGCCGTGGTCCGCTGGATCGACCGCAGTGCTGCTACTTCGCGCTGCTGCGGATGCTCATCCCGTGGGCACCGCCGCTTTCCCGCGTGGCGGCCTCGGCTCGCTTACGCGAGTGCTCGCCGAGTCCGCAAAGGAAGCAGGTGCAGAAATCCGCACGGATGCGGAAGTCGAACGGATTCGCATCAAGGATGGCGGGGTCGCGAGCGTGGTGCTTAAGGACGGAGAAGAAATTGCCGTCGAAGCGGTTGTTTCCGGCGTCGATCCGAGGCGCACCTTCTTTAGTCTCATCGATCCGTCGCAGCTCGATCCCGTGTTCGCGAATCGCATTAAGAATTTCCGCGCGAAAGGTAATGTCGCGAAAGTGAATCTCGCGCTCGGTGGTCTGCCTGGATTTCCCGCACTTGAGACGAATGAGCGAGCTCTGCTGGCGCTCTCAGGAAGAATCCATATCGGGCCGGATATCGATTATCTGGAGCGCGCCTTCGACGATTCAAAATATGGCGAATTGTCACGCGCGCCTTATCTGGACGTTACGATTCCTACGATTCTCGATCCTGCACTTGCGCCCGATGGCAAGCACGTGCTCTCAGCCTATGTGCAGTTCGCTCCGTACAAGCTGAAGGAAGGGAATTGGGACACGCACCGGCGAGAACTGGGCCTCCGCGTCATCAACACGCTCGCTGCTTACGCGCCGAATGTTTCGAGCCTCGTGGAAGGCATGCAAGTCATCACGCCTGAGGATTTGGAAACTTGCTACGGCTTCACAGGTGGCCACGTTTTTCATGGAGAACTTGCGTTGGACCAGCTCTTCACCATGCGGCCGGTGCTCGACTGGGCCCGCTACAAGACACCGATTCGCGGACTCTTCCTCTGTGGTTCTGGCACGCATCCCGGCAATGGCTTGACCGGTGCAAGCGGCGCGAATGCGGCTCGCGAAATCATCCGTGAACTGCGATGATCTCTATCGATCGAGAAACATATTGATCACTGGATTTGTCGAGTAGCGGAAGGAAAGAAGCACAAAGGCTAGTTCGTGCTTATCCAGAGGAACTCACGCCCTCCAGCGTGCTTCTCAACTGAGAAAATCGAGTGCGGTGATGCGCTAAGGCTTGCGGCCGCGGGCGCCGGATTGCCACGCCTCCCAGTAGCCGAGCAACTTCATCTGCTGATCAAGGCCGGTTTCTTTCATCTGAGTTTCAATTTCGGAGCGCGTCAGGCGTTTACCG
>WNGL01003338.1_pt1 | contig 20740 bp, 13 predicted proteins | sample 5400591 | NCBI WGS metagenome assembly WNGL01 (sample SAMN13153377, study PRJNA577476) | soil metagenome | isolation source: 80 cm soil or saprolite under Garry oak tree replicate 1 | place: USA:California | collected 2016-06-15 | reverse complement strand
CCTTCGACGGCGTCGGTGACCACCCCGGCCAACGGCAGTCTCTACCGGGCGGCAACCGTGCCCGCCGGCTTCAGCGGCAATGCCGCCGAGGGTAATGGCGGTGCGGGCCTGAACGCGAACAGCACGACCTTCACCCTGCAACGGAGTTCCGACAACTTCTATTGGACCGGCTCGGCCTGGCAAGCAGGCGTCTTCAATCTGGCCACCAGCCACAGCGCGACCACCGGAAACGCGGTGGCGGTGTGGACAAGCAGCGCCACGCTGCCGACCTGGTCCTCCCAAACCGACGGAGCTTACACCGTGCGGGCGACCGCGACCGATATCGCGGGCAATAGCTTCACGGGCAACCCCGTCAGCTTCACCCTGGATAAGACAGCGCCGGCGATTTCCGTGACCGGGCCGGCCAACGGCAGCGCGTTTCGAGCCGCCACGGCGCCCGCTGCCATCAGCGGTGCTGCGGCCGACAACAACGGCGGCGTAGGCTTGAACGCCAACACGACGACCTTCACCTTGCAGCGCAGTTCCGACAATAACTACTGGACGGGCCTAGCCTGGCAGTCCGCGGCCTTCAATCTGGCCACGACCCACGGCGGGACGACCGGCAATACCGCAGCCTCCTGGACAAGCAACGCCACCATGCCGGCGTGGACCTCACAGGCCGAGGGCACGTATACGGTCGCCGCGGCGGCGACGGACAAGGTCGGCAATGCATCCACGAGCGCGATCAGCTTCACCCTGGATACGACGGCGCCATCCGCGTCGGTGACGGCGCCGGCTAGCGGCAGCACCTACCGCAGCGCCACCATGCCTGCCAGCTTCACTGGCGGAGCGGGCGACAACAGCGGCGGCGTGGGCTTGAGTGCCAACAGCACGACCTTCACCCTGCAACGCGTCTCGGATGGCTTGTACTGGACCGGCTCGGCCTGGCAAGCGGGCACTTTCGATCTGGCCACGACTCACAACGCGACCACCGGTGGAAACACCGCGGCCTGGACCAGCAGCATCACCATGCCCGCGTGGGCTTCGGAAAGCAACGGGAGCTATACGGTAGGGATGACGGCCACCGATATGGTAGGCAATGGCTTCACGGGAGGCGCCATCACCTTTACCCTGGACAACACAACTCCGTCCCCGCTCGCCATCGGAACCGTGGCCAGCGACTCCAGCGCGGAAACTACGCTCAGCATCCCCGCCAACATCGGCGTGGCTGAAACCATCTTCGTGACCATCGCCATGGATCCGACCACTTCGAATGTGTCGGTCACCGACAACGCAGGCAACATTTATACCAAGGATGCCGACGTCACCGATGGCTCCGACACCAGCGGCGTTCGTACCCTGATCTTCCGCGCGCCGATCAGCGTTGCTCTGGCGGGTAGCACGATTACCGTTAACTTCCCGGCGCCGACGCCGGCCGGGAAGACCGCCAGTTTCCTTTCCTTCAATGGCGTGGAATGTCACGGGCCAGCCCACCTACCGGGTGGTGAGTTCGACCGGAACCTATGCGGCCAGCGGTACCATGCAGCAGCCGACATCGCGGCTGTGGGCCGCGGCCATCGCGACATACCGTCTCGGGCCCTGCAGCGCGCCTGCGGTGACCACCAATCCGTCGAATCAAATCGTCGTCTCCGGCCAGGATGCCACCTTTGTCGCGGCCGCCAGCGGGGATTCGCCGCCCACCGTGCAATGGCAGGTCAGCACGGATGGAGGAACTACGTGGAATGACATTCCCGGCGCTACCAGTACGACGCTGACCGTCACGGCACCAACCATATCCCTCAGCGGAAACAAGTACCGCGCCGTGTTTACCGACTCCTGCGGCGGGGGGCAAACCGCCACGACGACGGCGGCAAGCTTAACGGTGAACCAGATCAATACCACGGTTACAGTGACTTCCTCTCAAAACCCATCGATCTACGGACAATCAGTGACCTTCACGGCGACTGTCGCCCAGGCATCGGGTTCCACGACCCCCACAGGTTCGGTGCAGTTCAAAATCGATGGCGTCGACTTCGGCACGCCGAAAACGCTCTCCGGCGGCACGGCCAACAGCGACGCAACGACCACACTGACGGTGCCGGGATCGCCCCATACCATCCAGGCTGTCTACACGTCTGACACCGGCGCCTTCAGCGGCAGCACCGGCTCGCTCAGTGGCGGGCACACGGTAACCAAGGCGGCCTCGACGACGGTGGTGACGTGGGCGGGACCCTACACGTATCGAGGAACGGCCTTCACGGCGACGGCGGCAGTGACCGGAGCGGGCGGGCTGAATCAGGCGCTGACCATCGTCTACAGCGGCGAGTGCACCAACGTCAGCACGGCGAACGGATGCATGGCCACGGCCAGCTTTGGCGGCGACGCCAACCACGACGCCTCGAGCGACTCGAAGAGCATCACGATCGGAAAAGCCGATGCCGTCATCAACGTCACCGGCTACTCGGGCAGCTACGATGGCGCGGCCCATGGCGCCTCCGGTTCGGCCGCCGGTGTGGAGACCCCAACGCCGGCCGACCTGACGAGCCTGCTGCATCTGGGCGCCACGTTTACCGACGTGCCCGGAGGAACCGCGCACTGGACCTTTGACGGCAACACCAACTACAACACGGCCAGCGGCGATGCGGCGATCACGATCGCCACGGCCGCCTCGACGACCACGGTCACCGGCGGCAGCTTCCCCTATGACGGGGCCGCGCATCCGGCCACTGTCGTGGTCACCGGCGCGGGCGGACTGAGTCTGACGCCCAGCCCGTCCTACAGCGGCAGTTGCAGCGCCGCTCCGGTCACGGTGGCTCAGGGCGCCTCCTGCACGGCCAGCTATAGCTTTGCCGGCGACGCCAATCACAATGCCGGCAGCGGCAGCGCCGCCGTCACGATCACCACGGCGCAGGTGAAGGTCCTGGTCGGCAGTGCCAGCGTATCCTATACCGGCACGGCCCAGACCGTCAGCCTGACGGTGACACCGTCGTCGGCTTCTTCAGTGGTGGTCCTGACCTATACATCGGCCTCGCCCAGCTACAACTCGACGACCGGCCCGACCCACACGGGAACCTACACGGCCACCGCGTCGCTGTCGGATTCCACGAACTATGCCTTCACCGGCGATTCGGTCAACCCCGGAACGCAAACCATCAACCCGGCGCCGGTCACGGTCACCATCAGCGGTTCGACCAGCTACGACGGCAACCCGCACGCGGCCACGCTCGCGACCTCGCCCTCGGGTGTTTCCACCAGCGTCCACTACACCGGAACCGGCACGGCCTATAACGCCACGGCCGCGCCCACCAATGCCGACATCTACACGGTCACGGTGTCGATTACCGATTCCAACTACGTGCTGTCGGGCTCCGGCACCGGCTCCTTCACCATCGGCCGCGCCGGCCAGACGCTCGTGTTCAGCCCGCCGGGCACGAAGATCTTTGCCGATCCGGACTTCGCCGTCAGCGCGCTGACGGCTTCGGGCCTGACCGCCAGTCTGACCGGCACGACCAACTCGGTCTGCACGGTCACCGACAACGGCAACGGTACAGCGACCGTCCATATCCTGGCGGCTGGTTCCTGCAGCATCACGGCCAGCCAGCCGGGCAGTTCCAACTACAGCGCTGCGGCGCCCGTGACCGGGACGATCACGATCAATCCGGCGCGCGTCCAGACCGTCTTGTCCAACACCAACGGCACCTATCCGGCTTCGGCCTTCGGCCAGACGATCGCCCTGCAGGCGCAGGTGACCGATATCGACCACAATGTGGCCCTCTCGAGCGGCTATGTCGAGATCAAGGCCTTCTGCCGGCTCAAAGACGAAGACACGGCCACCGGCCCCTGCTCGCCGGCCGTGGTGCTGGACGTGACGCCCACGAGCTGGAACGGGGACACGTTGCTGCTGACGCCAACGCTGGCGCTCAACACGAGCGGCATCGCCACCGTGTCGCTGAGCACGCTTCCGGTGGGCGGCCCCGGCTTCATCAAGGCGATCTATCATCCGGCGGCGGCCAACTACGCCATGCAGCCCTACGATAGCGGGACCATTGACGACAACAAATCCGATCAGGCCACGCTGACCTCGCCCAACGTCTACACCGGCGCCTGGGACTTCCTCAATCAGCAGGTCACCCAGGCCTCCTCCAGCGTGACAGTGAACTGTCCCGCCACGGCGCAGGCCTATACCGGATCCCCGATCACGCCGTGCACGGCCAGCTATACCACCTCCGATGGAGCCAGCGGATCACTGACCGTTTCCTATACCAACAACACCAACGTCGGAACCGCCACCGCCACGGCCACCTGGGCGGGTGATGCCAATCATTCCGGCAGCAACGCCACGGCCAGCTTCACGATCAGCGGCGGTACTCAGACGATCACGTTCAGCGATCCGGGACCGAAGACGTACGGCGATGCGGACTTTGCGTTGTCGGCGACGGCCAGTTCCGGACTTGCCGTGACCTTCTCGGCGAACGGTGCCTGCACGGTATCGGGCAGCACGGCGCACATCACCGGCGCCGGTTCGTGCACAATTACTGCCAGCCAGGCTGGCGATTCCAACTACAGCGCGGTCTCCACGAGTGCGCTCCTGAACATCGGGAAAGCCACGCCGGCGATCACTTGGAGCAACCCGGCCGATATCACATATGGAACCGCCCTGGGCGCCACGCAGTTGAACGCGACCGCATCGGTGGCGGGAAGCTTCGTCTACACGCCGGCCGCGGCGACCGTTTTGAGTGAAGGCAATGGCCAGACCCTGCAGGTGGACTTCACTCCGACCGATACGGCGAATTACAACACGGCCTCGAAGAATGTCGTGATCAACGTTGTGCCGCCGACGAAGACAACACCGACGATCACATGGAACAACCCGGCCGATATCACGTATGGAACCGCTCTGAGCGGCACGCAATTGAACGCGACCGCCTCGGTGGCGGGAACCTTCGTGTACACACCGGGCGCCGGGACGGTGTTGAGTGAAGTCAACGGCCAGACCTTGCACGTGGATTTCACGCCCACCGACACGGCCAACTACAACACGGCTTCGAAAGATGTGATGATCAACGTCGTGGCGCCAGCCACGTCGTCCGGTTCCGGCGGTACATCATCCGGTTCCGGCGGCACGTCGCCCGATCGCGACGCCACATCACCGGGTTCCGGCACCACATCACCGGGTTCCGGCACCACGCCACCGCCACCGGCGGACTCGAGCCAAACGATGCCGACGATTACGTGGAATATTACTCCAGCGCTTATCGTCTATGGCACGGAGCTTGGCGGAATCCAGTTGAATGCCACAGCTTCGGTCCCAGGGGTGTTTGTCTACACGCCACCTGCTGGTACGGTGCTGCAGGCCGGCAATCATCAACTCCTGCATGTGGAGTTCATACCGGCGGATTTGGCCCATTACAGCAGGGCGTCCAAGGACGTGTTCATTGACGTATCGAAGGCAACGCCGGTGATTAACTGGGCCAATCCAAGCACGATCCAGTTTGGAACGCCGCTCGGTGCGGCACAGTTGAACGCCACGGCGTCGGTACCGGGTGCGTTCGTCTACACACCGGCGGCCGGCGCGGTGCTGAGTCCCGGCTCCCACGTTTTACACGTGGAGTTCACACCGTCGGATTCGGCCAACTACAACTCCGCACGGCTTGACGTGGTGATTCAGATCGTGGAGAAGCCGAAAGCGACGCCGGCGATCACCTGGAACAACCCTGCCGATATCGTCTACGGCGTTGCACTCGGCGCGGAGCAGTTGAACGCCACCGCATCCGTACCCGGCGGCTTCGTCTTCACACCGGGCTTCGGAACGTTGGTGAATGCCGGAGACAATCAGATTCTGCACGCGGACTTCATCCCTGCCGATACGGCCTCGTACAACTCCGCGTCTATGGACGTGCTCATCAACGTGCAAAAGGCTACACCCCAGATCGCGTGGAGCAACCCGGCCGATATTTACTACGGCGTACCGCTCAGTGCAACCCAGTTGAACGCTGCGGCATCGGTGGCCGGTTCGTTTGTGTATACCCCGGCGGCCGGAACGATCTTAGATACGGGCAACAAAGTCTTGCACGTGGACTTCACGCCGGTGGATTCGCAGAATTACAACAAGACCTCGAAGGATGTTTCTATCCGAGTCCTGCCGAGGAACCCGTTCGATAATTTGTTCGAGTTCTACAATTGCACCAACGGCCAATCGAGCGGCACGACGCCGGGCTGCCGATAGAGACGGCGCATGGGGAACTAAAGGAGAGGTTGTGAACCAAAAAAAGGCTGCTGGAAAATCAAGCCTCAATCAATTCGGCAAACTGGCTTTCGTCATTTTGCTTTTTCCCGCCGGCATCTACGCCCAAAAGATTCCGCCGACAGAGATCTACGGAGGGTTTTCGGATTTCCGTCTTAAAGATTGTTGCCAGCATGTTTCCTTATGGGGATGGCAGGCGGGGGCCAGTAGCTTTATCTACAAGAATCTGGCAGCCACAGCTGATTTTGGAACGCAGTACAAAACCGTCGGTGACTACACCTATAAGCAATATGAATTTCTCTTCGGCCCGCAAGTTAACATCCGGCGCGAAGGATTTACTGGTTTTGGTCACGTGCTCTTCGGGGCGATGCATTTCAACTGCGGAGGCTTGCCGGCGTGTCTGTCGAACACCGGTCCGATGCTGGGATTTGGAGGAGGGATAGACGTCCCCCTCCCCAGGAGTTCCAGGGTCGCGCTACGTCTGCCCCAAATCGACTGGCTGGCCACTCGCTTGGACGGGACATGGCACGCAGACAATTTGCGCGTTGCCCTTGGGGTGGTCTACAAACTGGGGGCGCGTTAGGCCGCACCTTTGAGCCTCGGGAAGCAAATTCACAAAAAGCCACAAGAAAGCTGGGAACGAATGTTTTTTGCTTGGCTTTCTTTGTGCCTTTTCGATACTGGGCCCCGTTTTGTTGTGCAAAGCCCCAGCTATTTTTTCACGTAGCGTTTCAGCGCGCGCGGGCCGACTTCAGCGCCGTAAACATTTCCTTGCGCGTCGGCGGCCACACCTTCTGCCGCGCTGGTCCCGGTGAATTCGGGACGCTTGCGCGTTTCGGGGTCGGGAATAAATGCGAGCAGCTTGCCGTCTTTCGCGCTGCCGATCCTGATGCCGCGTTTCCATCCATCGTGATTACGCGAGACCGATTCGGATTCGGAGTCTGCGACGTACAGAATGTCGTTTTTGTCAATGTAAACGCCACTAGGACGGCTGAACTGCTTCCACTCTGCAATGAATTTGCCGTCCTGGTCGAAGATCTGAATCCGGTTGTTGTTGCGGTCGCCGACAAACAGACGTCCTTTCGAGTCCATTGCCATCGAGTGTGGCTGATCGAACTCGCCCGGACCGGCGCCCAACTTGCCCCAGGTGTTGATCAACTTGCCGTCTTTCGAAAATTTCAGAATGCGGTTATTTCCGGCGCCGTGTCCCTCCGATACGAAGATGACGCCGTTGGGCGCAACCAGAACATCATTCGGTTGGTAGAAATAGTCGGGCTCTGCCGCGCCGCCCGGTTTGCCGAGCGTCATCAGAAGTTTTCCTTCGGGACTGAATTTGTAGACCTGATTCCCCTTCGTTGCTCCCGGGCGGGGGCCAATCGGCCCGGAACCACGCGAAGCTTCGCCTCTCGGACCTTCACCACGCGCGGGCTGCGGCGCGTTGTCCTGGCCGTCGGTAACCCATACGTTGCCCTCACGATCCACGAAGATGCCGTGCGGGAAAATCAGCATCCCTTCACCAAAACCCTTCACCAGCTTTCCGGAAGGATCAAACTTGAGAATCGGAGCGAGCGGCGACATCTGGCCTGTTGCGCGATCCAGGCAGCTATTCTGCCCGCACCGCTCGGCTACCCAAACGGATTTCCCGTCTTTGTCAATCTCGACCGCGCTCGTTGATCCCCACGCCCGGGTTTCGGGCATCTTCGCCCAGTCTTTAATTGTCTGGTAGGCGTTGGGTAGCGAGTTCGTGGGCTGAATGTCACCCTGTACCATGAGAGCGATAGTCATGAGGAGGGATGCCACTTTCATGATTCACCTCTTTGGGGAGGGGGCGCACACCTGAATTCCCAATTTCGGCGATTCAGGAATTCAGGTGTGCGCCCCCTCCCATCGCTACTTCTTCGGCCAAATCGTTCCCTGATCCTGTTTCGTCACGGACCCCAGACCTTTGTACAAGAACCGTTGCACGCGCTGGCCTCGATAGGTTTCGGTTGTATAGATATTGCCCTTGGAATCGGTTGCGATGCTGTGCACGGCGTAGAACTGGCCGGGCTGTCGCCCTCCGTCGCCGAAGCTGGTGAGGATCTCAAGCGTGTCGCGGAGCATAACGTAGACCTTCTCGTTCGCACCGTCGGCGAGGTAGATATATTTTTGTTGGGAATCCTTGGAGAACGCGATGTCCCAAACCGACCCGTCACCCAAAGTTCTTTTTGCGATGAATACCTCTTTCACAAAGGTTCCATCTTTTTTGAAGACTTGAATCCGGTCGTTCACACGATCGCAGACGTAGAGCATGCCGTCGTTTGCGAGTTCGGCGCAATGCACCGGATTCCGGAATTGCTGGGCGGGCGGAGCATCGGGGTTGTATGGACCAAGATTGGCGTCATCAGGCTTGTTGCCATAGGCGCCCCAGTGGCGCTTGTATTTGCCGGTATCGGCATCATACACGATGACGCGATGGTTGCCGTACCCATCGGCAACATAGACTTCGTTCGTGTTCTTATCGACAAAGATTTTTGCCGGAAGCCGGAGATTCTCGACATCATTACTGCCTTTACTGGCGGCGACTTTACCAATTTGCATCACGAACTTACCGTCTTGGGTAAACTTCATGATCATACTGTCGTGGAAGTAACCCAAAGTTCCCGAGGTCTGGCTCTCGTCGGGAGCTGCGCCGCGGCCCGCTCCGCCTCGAGCAGCGCCGGGAGGAGTGCCCCGGCCATTGCCGCCGATCCAGACGTACCCTTTGTAATCGACAGTGATGCCGTGGTTCGACTCCGGCCATTCATAGCCTTGTCCTTTACCGCCCCAGTGGCCGATCAAATTTCCGGCCTGATCGAATTCAAGAACGGGCGGCGCCGGAAGGCAGCATGAAGCGCCCGGTGGATCTGTCGTGGCATAGACTTCCTTGGGCTCGAGCGTTTGTTGACGATGAATAATCCAAATATGATCCTGCGCGTCCGCTGATACACCAATGGTCATGCCGATAATCCAGTGGTTCGGCAACGGCTTCGGCCATAACGGATCGACTTCAAACATCGGCGCCTGAACTCCGGCAGCTTCGGCCACTGCACGGCTCTCTAGAAACTTCTGTCCGATTGCCAGTACGGCAATCAGCACAAGGAAAATCGCAGCAATCAACAGGTCACGCTTTCGCTTCATGGATTCACCTCCGGCTTTGCTCGATATATATGGGTCAGGCTTACGCGTCAAGAAAGAAATGCTACATCAGGAACTGAAGCCACTTCCGTTGATGATGCTGTCAATCTAACGGAAGCATATCCACAATCTGTTTCCCGATCACCAGCGATGCCGTTGCAGCCGGAGATGGAACATTGCACACGTGGATCATGCGTTCCGACCGCACGATACAGAAATCATCGAGTAATGCGCCGCGCCTATCGAGCGCTTGCGCTCGAACTCCGGCGCCTGCGGGCACCAGATCGGCGGCCTGGATTTCAGGCACGAGTTTCTGAAGCGCACGCGCAAACGCGTGTTTGTTCAACGAGCGGTAGTACTCGCCGGCACCATTCCGCCAGTATTTTGCCGCCATCCGCCAGAAGCCTGGGAAGGCGGCGGTCTCGAAAGTGTCTTTCAGATTGAAGTCGGTTTTGCGGTACCCTTCGCGCTTCAAAGCAAGCACCGCATTAGGGCCTGCCTCGATTCCGCCCGCGATCCTGCGCGTGAAGTGAACTCCCAGGAATGGAAAGCGAGGATCGGCAACAGGGTAGATCAAATTGCGCACGAGTTTCCGCCGTTCCGGAACGATTTCGTAGTACTCACCGCGAAAAGGCACGATCTTCAGCCCTTGTGCATCTCCTGCCAGCCGCATGACACGGTCGCTGTGTAGTCCGGCACAATTGAAGGCGAAATTCGCTTGAATGGACCCGCGTGTGGTTTCGACGATGACTTCACTCGCGTTCTTTTTAATGCTTTCGACAGCGCATTCGGTCAGGATTTTGCCGCCGGCGTATCCAACGAGATCCGCATATTTTTTTGCGACGGCAGAATAGTCGGTTATGCCCGTACCGGGGACATGGAGCGCAGCGATTCCGGAGCAATACGGTTCCAGTTCATGCAACTGCTCGGCATTGACCATCGCGAGGCCCGGCACACCGTTGGCAGTCCCGCGGCGCATCAATTCCTGAAGGCCGGGCAGTTCGGATTCAACGGTGGCGGCCACAACCTTTCCGCAGATCTCGAAGGTAATATTGTGCTCGCGGCAGAATTGGACCATGGCCGCCGCACCAGCAACGCAGTTCTTCGCCTTCAACGAGCCCGGCTTGTAATAGATGCCGGAGTGGATGACGCCGCTGTTATGGCTGGTTTGGTGACAAGCGACGGCACCTTCCTTTTCGAGAACGGCAATACGGCGATCGCGAAAGCGGCGCGTGGCTTCCAAGGCTGTCGCCAGTCCAACGATTCCACCCCCGATGATAACGAGATCAAACCTGAAGTCCACCGCCTTGATAATACAATGGCAGTGTGAAGCGTGAAGCGCGAGCCCGTGAGGGCGAATCCTCAAAAAACGCCGTTCCCTTGCGCGCCTGGACGGGCCGGTCCGCGATCTTCGTAGCCGCTGGAATTCTCACGAGCCGCCTGGCGGGATTCGTAAGACTGCGTGTTTTCGCCTATTATTTCGGGCTCGAATCCGACGCGGCGGACGCCTTCAATGCCGGCTTTCGAATTCCAAACTTCCTGCAAAATTTATTCGGGGAAGGCGCGCTCTCCGCATCATTTATTCCCGTATACGCTGCCCTGCTGGCGCGCGAAGACAGGCGCGAGGCCGATCGCGTTGCAGGAGCCGTCGCGTCGTTGTTGGCATTGATCGTCGGGGTCGTTGTTCTAATCGGAGTCTTCGCCACGCCAGTGTTGATCGCTGCAATTGCGCCCGGTTTTAAGGGAGCAAAGCGGGAGCTGACTATCGAAATCGTGCGGATTTTATTTCCGGGGGCTGGATTGCTGGTCCTATCCGCGTGGTGTCTTGGAGTGCTGAACAGCCATCACCGGTTCTTTCTCTCGTACACGGCTCCCGTGATGTGGAACGCGGCGATGATCATAACCCTTCTACTCTACGGGCACTCGACGTTGCCGCAACTGGCGATCATTCTAGCCTGGGGTTCTGTTGCCGGCAGCGCGCTCCAATTTGCCGTACAACTGCCGGTCGTTTTGCGTCTCGCCCGCGACTTGAAATTCGGCTTAGATACAGCTTCCGAACACGTTCGCGCGGTGATGAAAAATTTTGTGCCGGTATTTATCAGCCGTGGTGTGGTTCAAGTCAGCGCCTACATCGATGCGCTGCTGGCGAGTCTGCTGCCGACGGGCGCGGTGACCGGTTTGGCAAACGCCCAACTCTTGTACACGCTCCCGGTGAGTCTGTTCGGCATGTCCATTTCTGCCGCAGAGTTGCCGGCGATGTCGGGTGCGATAGGCAGAGATCCCGGCGGGGTGGAAGCGATCAGAGGACGGCTGAACTCCGGATTGCGGCACATCGCATTCTTTGTCGTTCCTTCGGCCGTCGCTTTTCTTCTGCTGGGCGATGTTTTGGCGGCGGCGCTTCTCGAGACGGGCCGATTCAGGCACGCGGATGCCCTCTACGTCTGGGGCATCCTCGCTGGTTCGGGCGTCGGACTGCTCGCTTCCACACTCGGCAGGCTTTACTCATCCGTGTACTACGCTTTACGCGATACACGCACGCCGCTGCGCTACGCGTTGCTTCGCGTGCTGCTTACCACACTCTTGGGCTATGTGTTTGCCATTCCTCTTCCGCGTTGGTTAGCAATCCCAAGCATCTGGGGCGCAGCGGGATTAACTGCATCAGCGGGGCTGGCGGGCTGGGTAGAGATGCTCCTGTTACGGCGAACTCTCAATTCACGAATCGGCCACACGGGACTCGAGATCGGGTTTGTCATCAAGCTATGGACCGCCGCTCTTGCGGGTGCAGCGGTTGCGTGGCTCGTCAAATTTAACGTGCCTGTTTTTCATCCTGTTATTACAGCGGCTCTCGTCCTCGGCCCGTACGGATTAGTGTTCTTAGGAATGACATTCGTACTCGGAATTCCTGAAGCTCGACATGCGATCCGGCTGGGCAAATAGCACCTCTGCGAGGAAGGGAATCGGGCTGTACTCGGCAAAGCGCACGTCTGTGTTGGGATCTCGGGCTTCGGAAAAGGACCGCCGCAAAGCAGCTTGAACGACGTCAACCGGCGTTGGATTGCTTGTACCTAGTGGCGAGGTCAACGATGGCGGTAATCAGCTTATCGGGTTCGAAGGGTTTGGGCATGTGCAGTTGGAAACCGGCGGACAGGACAGTATCGCGATCAATGGATGTTGCGTACGCTGTCAGCGCTATTGCCGGGACGATGCTGCCATGCTCGCGGTCCCGTGCGCGAATCCGGCCAATCAGCGTGTAACCGTTATATTCGGGCATGCCGATATCGGCCACGATTACGTCCGGGCGCCTGCGATCGTATGCCGAAAGAGCTTCCTTGACAGAGGCGGCCGTCACAACAAGTCCACCGTCACTCTCCAGCAAGACTCTCAAAAGATCGCGCGTATCCGTGTCGTCTTCAACAATCAGGATGCTGATGCCTTTGAGCGCGACCCCCATAATGACCCTCTTTAGACAGCTACTCCCAGAAGATTATTTGCAGGATATCGTTTTTGGCCGCGTACCCTCGCAGGCGATATTTTCGGTTCGGCCGGCAGCCAGATCCGAACACGCAACCTCGACGGCACTCCTCACCGCTTCGCCCTTATTTGTACCCGCCGCCGATCCGCATGAAGTCCTGCCGTGGAATTCCATACAGACCTCGCAATTGATTTTGGCGAGACCCATTGTGGAATAGATGATGAAGCCCAGGAGCGCGACAAAACCCGCGGCGATTAACACTTTGGTGGCCCGGGACATTTTATTGATGAATTCCCAGCAAGGCGCGTCCTTCCGGTGAAATCTTCTCCGGAGTCCACGGCGGATCCCAAACGACTTGAACATCAGCCTCGACCACACCTGGTAAATCGAGAATCTTGTTTCGAGCGTCCGCAGCGATCGACGTTCCCATGCCACAACCCTGCGCAGTGAGCGTCATTTTTATGTCAACCCGGGCTCCATCCGCGAGTTGATCGACGTGCATATCATAAATAAGGCCGAGATCGACGATATTGACTGGAATTTCGGGATCATAGCACGTCTTGAGTGTCTCCCAAATTTCCCGTTCCAGCGCTTCCCCAGTGAGCGCCTTCCCCTGAGATGGACCGGTGCCTTCACCGGTGCCTTCACCGGATCGTTTCTCTCGTCCGATGGCGTCTGCGTCGCGATCAGAAAGCCGGAAAAGACCACCATAGCTGGGGACCAGCAGCGTGTAGGATCCGCCAAGCGATTGCGTGATCGTCACTTCGGTCCCCTGGGGAAGCATTAACGTATGCCCGGCGGGAACAGCCACCGCCGGGCAATCCCGCGTAAGTTTAATCGGTTCGTCCGGTCGAAGATCCATAAATCACTCCCTTCTTATTATAGTCGCTCTCACAAACCTTACGCGGCAACCAAATTGCAACCATTGAACGAGATGATCCAAGCACGTTAGAGTGGAGGAGAGACTCTTCCACGTTAGGAGGTATTTGCAATGCCGAAATGTCCGGTCCATCGGATCGAGTTGGTTTCGTTTTGCCCGGCATGCCGTGGTTCCGTCAGATCTAAGCGGAAGGCCGCATCATCGCGTAGAAACGGCAAGTTGGGGGGCCGGCCGCGAAAATCCGGAGGCCGCCGGCCGAGCAGCGCCTCGCGCGCGGCTTCGCGGTCACGCCGATCGTCTGCTAGTCGTTAAGCCACGGCGTCGTATCTATTTAACCTCGCGGAAGGGTGCAAAAAGTTTTTAGGACTGTCCACAAACTTTTTTGTTTCTCGCTGACTAGACCCGTTTTTTCTGTCCTTTTTGCCTCGACGAGAGCTTCGTCGGCCCGGCGGATTCAGATCCTTGGCAGTTTCGCCAAAGAAATGTTCCGCCAGGCCGCAACTCAGGTGAGAAGAGACCAGGCATAACCGAGTTGTTTCTCCTTTGCATGGCACACCCCTTTAGGGATCAGAGGTGCAATTGCCTTACCAGCAAGGAAGGCAGGTTATATGCCGAATTGTCATTCGGCGTGCCGGTCGGTTTCTTCCATCACTGTCGCGTAATTGACGCCGAGAAAGGTGATCGTTGGTTTCACGTAGCCTTTAACTCCAACTTTGGCTCCTTTACTCGGTACCCCGCGACTATTGGTCATCACCCACAACCGGCCGGTACCATCATCAACTTGATAGACTCCTTTACCTAAAGCCCCGATGGACTGCGTTACGTGGCCAACAACCGAGACCTCTTTGTTCATATACCGTCCCGGGTCAGCGTTGATTTCGCTGATCTTCTTCTGCTCACAGGCAACGAGTGAAAAACCCAAAATCACGATCGCCATCAAATAAATAATTTGTCGAGTCATAGATTGCTCATATTTCGGGCCGCGAATTGCGAATCGAACCATGGAAGCTTTTCTCGTACCAATCCGCAACCCGCCAGCCCGAAATCTGTTGGATTATTTGTTCCGAGTCGCAAGGTAGACCGTTTTCGGCTGAACGAAATGGGTCTGTGCGGTGGATTTGACGGTTTCTGCCGGTGAATTCACCTTCTCATCGACGGGATTAAATGCCCGGCTTGTTGCGGTGTAGATTCCGCTCGCCATTGTTCCAAGAGCGAACGCCAGCACAGTCACAGCCGCTATTAAAATTTTTGCTCTCACGAATTTACCTCCCCTCGCTTGTTGTTTTGACGGCAACCCGGAACGTTCGAGAGCAGCGCACGGAACAATTTTCCTCGGCTGAAACCCGCTCCAGATGCGGGTTTGAGCCGAGTTGCCATCGTAAATTCTGAAAGTGTTCTGGAAAAATTTCAACTGGAGCAAAGCCCAACGATCTGTTCAAACGGGCTTCCTTGATCCGACTCTAGATTCCTAACGTGTTGTTGTGGTAAGGTCCCCGTCTTGGATCATCACAACATGAATTGAGGCTGCGCGCCGCCGCGCTTGCGCTGTCGTCTTTAGGATGCACGCGAGGGTGTTTTGGCCGCGCCTCCTAGGAGGAGTCATGGAGGGATTGGAAGCAATCTTCAGGTGGCTGCACGTCCTCGCCGGAATCGTCTGGATTGGACACCTCTACTTCTTTAACTGGGTCAATGGACCGTTTCAGGGCAAAATCGATGGCCCCACCAAAAAAATCGTCAATCCTGAACTCATGCCTCGAGCCCTGTACTGGTTTCGATGGGGAGCGGCATACACGTGGATCACGGGCGTTCTTCTTTTGGGATTGGTCTACTACATGGGCGAGCAAGCACTCGCAAGCGGCGCCGGATGGTCGGCGGCCGCGATCATTATGATTGCGGTGACCTTCCTTGGGGTTTTTCTTTACGATGCGTTATGGAAGAGCGGGCTTGCCAATAATCTGCGCGCGGCTGTGATCGTTTCCTTTGTACTGGTCGCAATTATCATCGCATTGTTCGTGCATTTTGCTCACTTCAGCTACCGCGGGACTCTGATTCACACCGCGGCACTGTTCGGAACGATCATGGCGTTCAATGTGTGGTTTCGAATCTGGCCCGCACAACAGAAGATCATTCGCGCGACAAAGAATGGAGAAACGGCGGACGCCAACGTGGTGAAGCTTGCGGGCTCGAGATCACGCCACAACACGTACATGTCCGTCCCTTTGCTTTGGGGCATGATCGGACAGCACACGACCTATTTCGCGGGAGGCAATCTTGGCATTCCTAGCGATTACTTTTGGATATTCCTGCTGATCATCATCATCGTCGGCTGGCATATTGTCTTTCAGATATACAAGAAGGCGGGGAAGGTTCCGGGGTTTTAAAGACCGGCCACAAAAAGGCGCAAAAGACACAAAAACTTTTTTGTGTCTTTTGCGCCTTTTTGTGGCTATTCCCTTTTACCGGCCAGCGACCACCAGCGGGCTTCGAAGCGTGAATTCGAGCTTCGTTTCCGAGGGGATATTCAGTTTTTCGCCTTTGGTCAGGACTTGAATTGCGGTTGCGCCTCCGCCGCCAACACCGGCACCAATTGCGGCGCCTTTGCCTCCTCCGGCAATAGCTCCAATGGCCGCGCCAATACCGGCACCGATGCCTGCGCGTTTGGCGGTTTCCTTTCCGCGGCCTTCCCCGACTTCGTTGTATTCGGAAGTTGTTACCGAATAGGGAATCCCGTTCACGATGATCTGAGCCAATTCAAGGCCCAACTGCGCCGATCCTTTCAAGCGGCCCGCATCGTCGATTTTGGCAATACGGCCTCGAACGTCGGCGCCGCGGGGAATCACCTCAATGCCGCCCTGGGAAATCGGTTCGTCCAGCACAGCGACAAAGGTATCGCCAAGTTTGTTGGTCTCGCTGTTGACGCTGTCGATCATACGAATCACGATTTTGGAACCCGTCGGAATCGTCCAACCCGTGTTTGCCGCGTTCGTGGATGCCGGTTTGGTTACACGTTCATTACCGGGCAACAGCCTCGGATCCGCGCCCGATGTCGCGCTTCGCGATGTTGCGGCGTTCGATGAAGATGTTGTGGCATTCGATGAATTCGGGCTCGACGCGGTTTTCTCGTCACCGAATTGGATCTGCTGAACCGACAACAAATCGTAGTCCTTGACGACTCCGTCACTCGTGCGAAATTTGATCACCCTCGGCGACCCACCCTCGAAATAACCTGATATTTTTTCCCCGTTTTTGAGGACCAACGTGTCGGAAAACGCAGGCGCCGCCAACAGGGCAAATGCCGCGATCAACGTTGTGATTTGTGTCAGTTTTGTCATTTAACTCCTCCCCAAAATCCTATTGTACCAGTCTTCTCGTTCTTGCAATTTCCTTACCGCCAAATGTTACTACAAAGGCCCCGTGGGATTGGGGGCCTGTAGCGGCGGTCATAGACCGCCGCTACAGAAAAGCCAAGTAGGCTACAATTCCTACGTGAACGCGGGCCCGTAGCTCAGGTGGATAGAGCATCTGCCTTCTAAGCAGGGGGTCGCAGGTTCGAGTCCTGCCGGGCCTACTTGTCGAACGGCCAGCCAAGAGCGACTGCCATAAAACGGCAGAAAACATCACAAAAATTGTTCATTTGCATTTTCGATCCCTTGTGTTTTGTGCCTTTTTTTGGTGGCCCTTCTGCTGCTATGTGACGTTCCCGTCTTCGGGACACCGGGTCGAAAAGGGGCGTTGCAATCTGATATAGTACTTAGCTGGGTATGTCGCTAAAAAGAAGGCAGATAGTGGGAAAGGAGAATCAGTAGTGCCAAATCACTCCCCCCAAGTTCTAGTTGCGGAGGAAGAGCAACGATTACATGGGGGTCCAGTAATCAATGACTTCAGCATTCAAGTAGCCACCGTCAACGGTTCCGGTAGTCAATCTTCAAACACAGTTTTAATGCGTTCTATTTTCCAGATGGGAATTCCCGTCAGTGGGAAAAATCTGTTCCCATCCAACATTGCGGGGCTGCCAACCTGGTTTACGATCCGCGCAAACAAGGATGGTTGGATTGCGCGGCGGAAAGAAATCGATTTTCTTGTCGCGATGAATCCAGAGACCGCGCGCGAAGACGTCATGAACTTGGATCCGAATCGCGTTGTGGTCTACGAAGAGACCCTCAAGCTCAATCAATACCGAAGAGATCTCGCCTTTTTCCCGGTTCCCTTTGCGAAGCTTGCCACCGAGATCACTCCGGATTCCCGCCTTCGAAAGCTGCTTGCAAACATGATTTATGTGGGAGTTGTCAGCGAATTGTTGGAGATCGATCCGCAGGAAACGGAAGCTGCGCTGACGAAGCAGTTCAAAGGCAAAGCCAAAGCTGTTGCGCTGAACAAAACCGCGCTCGACATCGGAAGCAAGTTCGCGAAACAGACCTTCGACACAAGCGTAGTGCCATACAAATGTCAGCGCATGAATGCGACGAAGGGCAAGATCATCATCGACGGCAATTCAGCGGCCGCCTTGGGATGTATGTTCGCAGGAGTAACTGTTGCGACCTGGTATCCGATCACTCCTTCGTCGAGCCTTTGTGAAACATTGGCGGATTACATGAAGGCATACCGGATCGAGAAAGACGGCAAAGCCAATTTTGCGATTGTCCAGGCGGAAGACGAATTGGCGGCAGTCGGTATGGCGGTCGGCGCGGGCTGGGCCGGCGCTCGATCGATGACCTCGACCGCCGGCCCCGGAATTTCGCTGATGCAGGAGTTCATCGGGCTGGGATACTACGCCGAGATTCCGACAGTGATCTTCGACATCACGCGCGTCGGGCCAAGCACAGGCTTACCGACAAGAACTCAACAGTCCGACATTTTGTCTCTGGCTTACGCTTCGCATGGTGATACGAAGCATATCGTTCTGCTGCCGGCGAGTGTCGAAGAATGTTTCCAGATGGCGTACGACGCGTTCGATCTGGCCGAACGGTTTCAGACGCCGGTCTTCGTCATGAGTGATCTCGATTTGGGCATGAATAATTGGATGGCGGATCCCTTCAAATATCCGAAAAAGAAATTCGATCGTGGAAAGGTCCTTTCGGCCGATGATCTGAAAAGGTTGGGCAGTTTCAGGCGGTACGCCGACGTCGATGGCGACGGCATTCCATACCGGACATTGCCGGGCACGAATCATCCCGCTGCCTCCTACTTTACTCGCGGAAGCGGCCACAACGAAAACGCGGCATATAGCGAGCGTCCGGACGACTACAAACGCAATATGGAGCGGCTCAACAAAAAATACGAAATGGCTCGACAGCACGTCCCGCCCCCGGAGATCCAGTACGCCACCGGCGCAAAGATCGGTTTTCTGGGATTCGGCACCTCGCACTGGGCCATCATCGAATCGCTCGATCAGCTTCAGCGTGAATACGACACACCTGTCAGCTACTACCGTTTACGTGCGGTGCCGTTTACGAAGCACCTCGCGGAATTTTTTGAAAGGCATGACCGCGTCTATGTGGTCGAACAAAATCGCGACGGTCAAATGGGGATGTTGATCAAATTGGAATTGCCGGCTGAACTGGCACGTAAGCTCCGCAGCATCCGGCATTATAGCGGAATCCCGATCGACGCGCGTTTTGTGACAGATGCACTCGTGGCAGCAGAGAAAGGAGGACAGAACTAATGTCACTCACGACGCAACAACCGCCCGCAGCGGCCCCGAAAAATGTGAACCGGCTGGGTTTCACGATGGCCGATTACAAAGGCGCCGAGTCGACTCTCTGCGCGGGATGCGGCCACGACGCGATCACGTCGCAAATCATCAAGGCATTTTATGAGTATGGTGTCGAACCGCATCGCGTGGCAAAGCTGAGCGGCATCGGCTGTTCGAGCAAAACGCCCGCATATTTCCTCAGCAAATCCCATGGCTTCAATGGCGTTCACGGACGCATGCCGGCTATTGCAACGGGCGTCATGCTGGCAAACAAATCTCTGATTTCGATTGGTGTCAGTGGTGACGGAGATACCGCTTCGATCGGGATGGGTCAGTTTGTCCACCTGCTTCGCCGCAACGTTCCGATGATCTATATCATCGAAAATAACGGCGTCTACGGTTTGACCAAAGGCCAGTTTTCGGCCACAGCCGATCTGGGATCGAAGGCGAAGAGCGGCGTGATGAACGATCTTCCCGCAATCGACGTCTGCACGATGGCGATCGAGCTTGGCTGTAATTTTGTCGCGCGGTCGTTCGCAGGCGATCCGAAGCAGATGGTTGCTCTACTGAAAGCCGCATTGGGCCATCGCGGTACAGCAGTATTCGACGTGATCAGTCCCTGCGTCACCTTTAACAATCACGAAGGATCGACCAAGAGTTACAAGTACGCGAAGGACCACGAAGAACTGTTGCACGAAATTTCGTTCGTTCCTTTCTTCGAGCAGATCACCGTCGACTATTCGGATGGCGAGACGAGCGATGTCGAATTGCATGATGGCTCCCATATCCGCCTGCGCAAAACCGACAAAGGTTACGACCCAACAAACAAAGGCGAAGCTCTCGACACCTTGCGAAAATGCCAGGAGTTGAATGAATTTCTGACCGGCCTCATTTACATCAATGAAATGAAGCCTGACTTCCTGACGCTTCTGAACATGACAGACGAGCCTCTGGCAACCCTGCCTCAAGAACGAGTGCAGCCGAAAGAAGACGATCTCAGGGAAATCATGGCCGAATTAATGTAAACAAATTCCCCTCCTAACTTGGGAGGGGAATTCACTTCTGGTAGGCCTAACTCTGCTGAAGCTCGCGCCAGCCGTGCATTTCAGCCTTCTCTCGGTTTTCACGCCGTATTAAAGAAAACCGGCGCGCTCTTCAAGGCTCTGCGCCGGGATCTAGCACCAAAGAGCCAACACCAAGCGATATGGTACTCACAGCACGTTCAACCGATTGAACCACCATTGAAAATCCCTCATTCTGTCGGCGGGCACAATGCATCTTTGGTGCTCCTTTTCAAAGATTTTGCGGAGGGCGTAA
>WNGL01002871.1_pt1 | contig 20744 bp, 18 predicted proteins | sample 5400591 | NCBI WGS metagenome assembly WNGL01 (sample SAMN13153377, study PRJNA577476) | soil metagenome | isolation source: 80 cm soil or saprolite under Garry oak tree replicate 1 | place: USA:California | collected 2016-06-15 | reverse complement strand
CGATAATCGGTGGCTTGAACCAACCACCCCGTCTGCGCCCGCTAAGGAGGCTTCGCGGCATTTTCTTAATGGGCGCAGCCACCCCTCCTTGTCCAAGGAGGGGACTTCGGCTTTCCCTTCAGTTGTTTTCAATGCCCCCTGAAATGACCACACCGAAGTTGTGAACTTGATGATTAATGCCTCTTGAAAAATCTTAGATTTGGCGAAGCGCATTAATCATTAACCACCAATCAATTCTCGATTCTCATTCTGAGCGTTTTTTGATTGTTTCACAGCTTCCCCGTCTGCGTCTTTAAGGTGGCGCAGCCACCCCTCCTGTTCCAGGGCGCCTACCGTTGCCCGTGATGATCGTTGTTCAGCAGACGGGAGCCATCGCTTTCGACACAGGCGGGCGACTCCTCAAGCGGTTCGTTGGAAGGCTTCACCACGCGAGGGGCCATCGTCCAGGGAGCGGTGAGTACCTTGGGATCCTCCACTGTCACCTGGTACACGAGGTTCTCGCCGGCGCGCCAGAAGCGTTCGGTCACGTGCATGGCGTCAGTATGGAAATAACCGTCTTCGCCAAACCAGGTATCCTCGACGAAATTGCTCACATCCACAACCAGCGTGTCGCCTTCCCAGCGGCCGGCGGAGTCCCCGTAGTAGGACGGGTTCGCATCGGCGCGATGCGGGCGGCCATCGGTAGGAATGATACGGTAGGGATCGCCGGAAATATCTTCATAAAGGAAGATCATCTCGTTTGGCAATTGAAGGATCCGGCGCGGAGGACCGATGCGTGGAACGCCGGGCTTTCCGCAGTAGAACACCTGATCGAGTTTGCTCTCGTTATCGGATAGATGCTTCACCCTGGCCTGAAACTCCGGCTTGTAGGAAGGAGCTGGGGTCGATGGCAGCGCGCCTGGAATCGGAGTCCGGGCCGGCGCGCTCGCGCTCGCGCTCCGATCGATGCCCTTGACCGAAACCGTCCCATTGATCTCTTTCTTCAGAGCCGTGGGAGGCAAATCGATGCCGTACGTCCATATGCCGCTCAGATCAGGATGGCCGGCCGTTTTTTGAGCAGCCGCGACGAGTGGAAGCACGACCACGGCAGCAATGATGCAAAAGAAACGGTAGTTCATGCTGGAATCTCCTTTTCAGCGCGTGTTCGCTTCGGATGGACTGACCAATTCCAAAGAATTCCCGCCCGCAAACGTGATCTTCTGCAGATATCCGTACGAGGACCCATCTTTAGCGCGCACGCCTTCGACCTTGACGCTCTGGCCGATCGCCTTCGCGAAGTCGCTTCTGCTGACACCGACCCTCCTGAACCACGAGGGGGGATTGCTTTCAAAGACCCAGGATTGCATTTTGCCCTCTTCACTTTTCACATCAATCGCGACCACGATGTGGGGATTGATCCAATCGATCTTCGTCAGCGTACCCGTCAGTGCAAAACGCTTGGACATATCGAATATCGCGGAAGGCGAGTGATGGGCCCATAACGAGGTCGTCGCAAGAAGCGCGATGACTACGATCGCAACGCCGTAAATCTTATGTCTCACAGCTTTTCTCCATCGAAGATTGTGGGCAGTCTACCACACGGATTTATACGTCTGCCATGTTTCCCGTTCGCGAAAAGGCGTAGCGCGTCAGAACAGGCCGGCCTGGGGTGGCCGGTATGGAATGCCGAGATGATCATAGGCCAGCCTGGTCGCCAGGCGGCCGCGGGGTGTACGCTGGAGAAAGCCGATTTGAAGGAGGTAGGGTTCGTAGATATCTTCGATGGCGTCGACCTCTTCGCTCAAGACCGCAGCAATCGTGTTCACGCCGACAGGGCCGCCTCCGAATTTCTCGATGACGGCGCGGAGGAGTTTACGATCGATCTCGTCGAAACCGTGTTCGTCCACATCGAGCAGTCTTAAAGCGGCGCGTGCCATGGTGGCTGTGATTTCCCCGGTTCCTTTCACGTCAGCGTAATCTCGAATTCGCTTCAGAAAGCGATTGGCAACACGCGGCGTGCCCCGGCATCGTTTCGCGATTTCCTGGCAACCCTCCTCGGTGATTGGCGCGTTCAAAATTTCGGCCGAACGCTTGATGATGAGCTCCAGTTCTGCAACCGAGTAGAAATCCAACCGGTGGACCATGCCGAAGCGCGATCGTAGCGGCGCCGTGATCAGGCCGGCGCGCGTGGTCGCACCGATCAAAGTGAAACGGCGCAGGTCCAGACGGTGCGTGCGGGCGCTCGGGCCTTGACCAATAATGATGTCGAGCTTGAAGTCCTCCATCGCGGGGTAGAGGATTTCTTCGATATTTGGCTGAAGCCGGTGAATCTCATCGATAAACAACACATCACCGAATTCCAGATTCGTCAGAATGGCGGTCAGGTCGCCTTTCATCTGGATCAGCGGCCCAGCCGTGGCGCGGAAGCGCGCTCTCATTTCGTTCGAGATCACGGACGCAAGCGTCGTTTTGCCCAGTCCCGGCGGGCCGTATAACAAGATGTGATCCAGGGGTTCACCACGCTTTCGCGCAGCCTGGATAGCGACGTCGAGGTTCTCCTTAACCGATCGCTGCCCGATGTACTCGGCCAGAACGCGCGGCCGAAGCGACAACTCGAATGACGCCTCTTCCTCGACGACGGAGCCCGCAATCACTCGATCGGCCATGCTACCCCTTTGTCAAAATCTGAAGCGCGCGCTTGAACAACACATCGAAGACCGCCTCGCGATCCCCGTCCCCCGCCCGCTGTAACGCGCTGTCGGCAAGGGCCCGGCTGTAGCCGAGATTTTCGAGCGCGGATACCACATCCATTTCGACCGCTGGTTTCTGCGGCTGCGCGGCAAAGTCCTGAAGCTTGTCTTTCAGCTCCAGAATAATTCGCTCCGCCGTCTTTTTTCCAACGCCTGGAATCGCGGTGAGCCGTGCCAGATCGCTCCGCTTGATCGCCCCGACAAGGTCTTCAACCGACCCGCCTGAAAGAATCATGACCGCCAGCCTTGGGCCGATGCCGGAAATCGTCATGAGCTTTTCGAAAATCATTCGTTCGCGCCGGGTTGAAAAACCGTAGAGCGCAATCATGTCTTCGCGTACGTGGGTGTGGATGTCGATGGCAACTTCGGAACCTGTGTCCGGAAGCGCGGTGAAGGTCGTGAGAGGAACGAAAACTTCGTATCCAACACCGTTCACGTCGACGATGACGCGTGCGGGATCTTTTTGCATTAACTTCCCCCGCAGGTGAGCGATCACGGGAGCTCCTCTGAAAACGTGACAGCATCAATGACCCCGATCACGGCTGCATCGATCGGCGATTCTGTGTGGCCGACGGAAGTCATCGCCGAGAAGCCTTCCTGAACCGCGAGGACGCGGTCGCCGACTCCGGCGTCCACGGCATCGAGCGCGACAACAACGTCGCCCATCGGCTGGTCATCGAGATCGATGGGTTGAAGAAGGAGGATCTTCTTCCCTTCATGACTCTCTTGCTTTTGTGTCGCGACGATGTTTCCGATGACTCTAGCGATGATCATCTGCCTTTTGCGGCCTATTGCCTTTCTATCGCATCGACGATCGCCACAACGGTGGCTTCGGTCGGCACTTCCTCCGGCTTGAAAGCGAACGACGCCTCCCGGCCGCGGCAAACGTAAACGGTTTCGCCGGCGCCGGCGCCGACGGCGTCAATGGCGACGACCACAGGTCCATTCGGAAGCCGGCGAACCAGCAGCAGCTTCTTGCCCTCGAGCAGTTCGTTCTTCACGCTCGAAACCACGCAGCCGATGACTTTGCCAAGATACATACTTAATTCGGGAACACCATAAGCCGCTAATCCTGCGAGACCTGGTCCACGATTCCGACAATAGCCGCATCCACCGGCGTGTCCTTGCAACCATACGCCATTCGAGCCGAGCTGCCCTGTACGATGAGGACCCGCTCTCGAAAGCCGGCGTGGACGGTATCGACGGCCACAATATAGCCCTTCTCGTCCTTCCCATCTGGATCCACCAGCCGGCAAATCAAAAGTTTCTTGCCTTCCAGCCGCTGGTCCTTGCGGGTTGCGACAACTGTCCCGATGATGCGTGCCAGAACCATTTGTAGCGATTTCGGATTTCGGATTTCGGATTTGAAGAAGCAAAACCCAGTGCTGCTTCCCCAAATCCGCAATCCAAAATCCGAAATTTCCTTCTCCTCCCTACCTCGAACTCTTGCCGATCGGCAGAACGTCTTCCAGATTCGAGTGCGGTCTCGGAATGACGTGTACGCTGATCAATTCTCCCACTCGCCGTGCGGCGGAGGCGCCGGCGTCGGTCGCGGCTTTGACAGCGGCGACGTCGCCGCGCACGATGGCCGTGACATAGCCGGAACCGATCTTTTCCCATCCGACGAGACTGACTTTCGCGGCTTTCACCATCGCGTCGGCAGCTTCGATCATCGCGACCAGCCCTCGCGTTTCAATCATCCCCAAAGCTTCACCAAGTGTGCCATCTCCCTCTCTTGCCATTGAATCACTCCTTTACTGTAGCGGCGGCCTGTGACCGCCGGCGGTTCGGCTCTCATAGAGCGCCGCTACAGGGTCACTTCAAATTTGAAACAACTCTTTCGATCAAGTCGATCAGCTCACTGCGAGTGAGGGAGATCGTCTCTGATACTCCGTCTGTTACAGGACACATCGGGTCCTTCGTATTCGCTTCCGAACCTTCCAGCCCGTAGTATTTCTGCCGTTGAACCCACAATTTCTCGACGTCTTCCGACGAAAGCAGACGTTCGCGTCCAAGAATCTTCGTACAAATGGAAATTTTCGCGAAGTGCTCCACTGTATCCATCCGATTGAAAGCATCTTCCAGATTCGCGCCGTAGGTTACAACGCCGTGGTTGGCCATCAGCAACGCGTCATAGCTCTGAACGAACGGCCTCAATTGCTTCGTCAACTCGGGCGTGCCCGGCGTGCCATACTCGGCCAGAGGAATGCAGCCCAGCGCCAACACGACTTCCGATATAAGAGCTTTGTTCAACGGAATACCCGCTGCCGCGTAAGCAGTAGCGCACGGCGGATGCGCGTGAACAACGGCGTGGGTATCCGGCCGCATTTCGTATATCAGAAGATGCATGGCAATTTCGCTGGATGCCTTGCGCTCGCCTCGGACCCTCCCTCCTTTTGTGTCGATGATCACCATGTCTTCCGGCTTGACGAAGCCCTTATTGCAGATGGTCGGCGTGCACATGATGTGGCCATCCGGAAGACGCGCGCTGACGTTGCCATCCGTCGAAGCAACGTAGCCCTTCTCATAGATGAGATGACAGAATCGGGTGATCTCGGTGCGGAAGTTCTCTTCAGACACGGACGGCAATTCTATAACAACCTAGTGCTTCATATTCCGGCTACTTTCTGTGGTTTCAAGCCGCTGGCCTCGGACTAAACCGCTCCTCCGAAATCCGTAGGAAAAGTACACAACCATTCCAGTGGCCAGCCACAATGCAAAGCGGACCCAAGTAATCCAAGGCAGAGCGCGCATCAGATACAGACAGGAGACCACTCCGAGGATCGGGATGAGAGGAACCCACGGCGTCTTGAACGCTCTTGGGCGTTCGGGTTCGCGCCATCGCAGAATGAGAATCCCAATGCATACGAGGATGAACGCAAACAGGGTCCCGATGTTCGTCAGATCGACCATCTCATCGATGGTCGTAAACATTGCGCATACTCCGACAGCGACGCCGGTCAGAATCGTGGTGACGTGCGGTGTGCGGAATCTAGGGTGCACCTTCGCGAAGGATCGTGGAAGTAGTCCATCCCGGGCCATCGAGAAAAAGATTCGGGGTTGGCCGAGTTGAAATACGAGCAGCACGGCGGTGTGTGCAACTACCGATCCGAACGCGACGATACCCACGAAAAGGTTGCCCCACTTCTGGATGTTCGCGTATTGCAGCGCCATCGTGAGCGGCTCGGCTTGTTCGGTGGCAAGCTTCTGCCTCAAAACGTTATACGGAACGATGCCGGTGAAGACCGCGGCAACGACAATGTAGATGATCGTTGAAATGACGAGTGATCCGATGATGCCGATCGGCATATTCCGCGCCGGATTACGCGTTTCCTCGGCGACAGTTGATACGGCGTCGAAACCGATGTACGCAAAAAACACAATTGCCGCGCCCGCATGCACTCCTGCCCAGCCGTTCGGAAAGAAAGGATGGAAGTTTTCGATCCTCGTGTAACTCCATCCGACCGCCACGAAGAATCCGAGTACGACCAGCTTCAACAACACCATCATGGTATTCGTTGTAGCGCTCTCCCGAATCCCGATCACGAGAACGATGGTGATCAGGGCGACGATCCCGAAGGCCAAAACGTTGAAGACGACGGGAACGCCGAAAATATGGGGCGCCGTATTGAACAGTCCTGGAATTCGCGCAGCGGTGCGGTAGTCGGTCGATAACCAATCGGGGATGATAATGCCGAAACCTGAAACGAGGGTCTTGAAGTAGTTGCTCCAACTGATGGCGACGGCGACATTCCCCACGGCATATTCGATGATCAGGTCCCAGCCGATAATCCATGCGACCAGCTCGCCCAGAGTCGCGTAGGCGTACGTGTAGGCGCTGCCCGAGACTGGAATCATCGCCGCGAACTCGGCATAGCACAGCGCAGCAAAACCGCATGCAATGCCGGTGACGATGAACGACAGGATCAGCGCGGGACCGGCGCCAGGTCTGGTCGGATCGCCGGCGGCCGCCGTGCCGATTGTCGCGAAGATACCCGCTCCGATGATTCCGCCAATTCCGATCGCGGTCACGTCCACGGGACCCAGAGTTTTCTTCAATCGATGCTCTGGCTCCTCCCCATCAGCAACGAGCTGATCCATACTTTTCCGGCGAAGGAGTTTTTTCAGCATAGTCCGCTCGGGCGTCTTCTAGCGGGTAGGATCTCTTAACTCGACTTTATTGCTGCGATATGGCCGGTAGCCGCTTCCCCAATCCACACCGATGACTTCCATATCCATCCAATCTCCATCCACACGGACGATGATGAAGTGGAATGGATTATCTCCGGGTTCCGGCCCAGGCTTGACCAGATGATCGAGTTGCACCTTGCTGGCTTCGTTGCTTTGGAGGTATTGCGTAAGATCGGGCTCCCCTTGGTAGATATAAAGCGGCGCGCCTCCACCGCCCGTTACGACGAGATCCATCCGATGACGGCCCGTACTGTCGACATAGGATTCGACCCAATGTTCAAAAAGATGGTCATGCCCGGCGAACAGCAGCTTGACGTGGTGGGCACGAAACAAGGGCATGTAGCGGGATCTCAGCGCGGCTGATGGTGCTTCGACCTTGGATCCGCCGTGCAAGCCGGATGAGAACACCGGATGGTGAAATATCGCAACGACATTCACGTACCGCTTGCGGTCCAGGCCCTCGAGCTGACCTTTCACCCACTGATATTGCGTTCGATCATTGGCGATATTGGAATCGAGAGCCACAACAAAAGTGTTGCCGTACCCGAACGCATACGTCGGATAGCCGCTCAATCGGCGATGCGCGCCGTCGGAAGGAATGAGATGGGAGAGTGCGTCGAGATAATTCCGCAGCCCTTGTTGTCGCTGAGGATTATCCAGTTCCTCAGCCGCAGTGAGGTCATGGTTACCCGGAGCCATAAAATACGGCACTCCGCCTTCCGTTGTGAGCCGGTTGATTAAGCCCACGAAGCTCGCATTCCACTGTCCAGGATCGCCGCCATTGAACACGGCGTCGCCCGTCTGCATGATGAATCGCACCGGGTAGTCTGTAGCCTCAAGCCGCTTGATGGCCTCAAGGACTCCGTCCACCACCAGCGAGTGCTCATATTGAATCTCGAGGCCGTCCCTCCGGCCGCGGGTATCACCGTACACAATGTAGGAAAACCGGGTGACCGATGCCGATGCTTCCTCCGGAGGAAGCGGCCGCGTTGCCGGCGCGATCGCCCTCACAGTTTCCTGCGCTTGGGCGGCTGGTAACAGCAACAGGCAGGTCAAAGACAAAATGGCAACGAAGCGCAGCTTCATTCAATTCTCCAAACCCGAATTGTGTCAGTACCGGGCCATTCCAGCAAGTCTTCCCTGGTTGCGGCCGGCAGCGCCCCGGCAGCCTCGGATAGCAGCATAAAGTGGCCGCCACTCGGGGCTTGAGCACTTTTGGCGGTTGACACTACGGCCGGTTGCCCTGAAGATCAGGCGTTCGATGGAGGAGTGTGACTTGAAAGGAGTCTGAATGAGCGCAAAGTTCTTGTCGTGCGCAGTCCTGATCTGTTGGATTTCATCGCTTTCCGTAGCTGTTGCACAGGTCCGAGGTCCAGCCGACGTCGTTGTTCTGGAGCAACACGAGACGTCCGAACCGCTTCGAAATATCCCACCCCTGCCGCCGCAAGCCGGCCAGCACCGGAAAGCGGTATATCACATACCCCACCACCTGGCCCCGGCTCAGCCGGATCCTGCTTTGCAGACCCAGGCGGGCTCCTTAGCGGCGCCCGCGACGGACAAGAATTTTCTCGGTGTTGGTATTGGTTTTTCGGGGCCGCAAGGAACCTTCGCCCCGGACGCGGCGCCTCCCGACACCAATGGCGCGGTGGGCGACACTCAGTATGTGCAGTGGGTGAACGAGTCGTTCGCGGTATTCGACAAGGCGACCGGTGCGGTCGTCTATGGCCCCGCCGCCGGCAATACGTTGTTTCAGAACATGGGTGGCCACGACTGCCAAACCACTAACGATGGCGATCCCATCGTGCAGTACGACAAGGCTGCTAAACGCTGGATCATGACGCAGTTCGCCGTCAGCGGCGGCACCGGCTATTACCAGTGCATCGCGATCTCCACGACTTCCGATGCGACGGGACCATATTATCGGTATGCAGCAGAGCAGCCGTACTTCAACGATTATCCGAAGCTCGGGGTATGGCCCGACGGGTACTACATGACATTCAACATGTTCAGCTTCTTCTTCGTTGGAGCAAGGGCCTGCGCATTGGACCGAGCCAAGATGCTGGCCGGTCAAAGCGCCACCATGCAGTGCTACCAATTCAGCAGCACCATCGACAGCCTCTTGCCGGCCGATCTGGACGGCTCAACTCCGCCGCCTGCAGGCTCACCCAACTATTTACTGAACTACCAATCTGATCAAAACAGCCTGAGGCTTTGGAAATTTCACGCCGATTTTGTCAACTCCGGCAACTCATATTTGACAGGACCCACCAGTATGCCAGTGGCAGCGTTTTCGGAAGCCTGTAACGGCGGTGGCACCTGCATCCCGCAGCTCGGCACGCAGCAGCTTCTGGATTCGCTCGGCGACCGGCTCATGTACCGCCTGGCCTATCGAAATTTCGGCGACCATCAGACGCTTGTCGTCAACCATTCGATCGCTACACCGAATGGAGTGGGCGCCCGGTGGTACGAGTTACGCAATCCGGGCGGAACACCCACTGTATTCCAGCAAGGCACATACGCGCCCGATGCCAACTATCGGTGGATGGGCAGTATCGCGATGGACCACGTGGGCAACACCGCGCTTGGTTACAGCGTCTCGAGCACCACGATGAAACCGTCGATCGCCTACGCCGGCCGGACGCCGGCTGACCCGCTGGGAACGCTGGGTTCGGAAACGACCATCATCAACGGTTCAGGCTCCCAGTTGGTTAATTTGAACCGCTGGGGCGATTACAGCAGCATGAGTATCGATCCCGTTGACGACTGCACGTTTTGGTATACAACAGAGTACTTGCAGAGCGATGGCACTTTTAACTGGAGTACGCGCGTCGCTAACTTCAAATTCCCGTCCTGCAGCTCGACGCCGCCTCCACCGGATTTCGCAATCAGCGCAACGCCGTCTTCAAACACCGTCCCAGTGGGATCGGGGACCAGCTATACCGTTACGGCAACCTCCCTGCAGGGATTTACAAGCGCGGTCAGTCTCAGCGTCAGTGGCCTGCCCGCGGGCGCCAGTGGCAGTTTTAGTCCGGCGTCGGTCACCCCAACTGGAAACTCGACCTTGACGATCACCACGAACAGCTCGACGCCAGCCGGAACTTACCCTCTGACAATCACGGGAACCAGTGGAAGCCTCGTTCATTCAACGTCAGTTACGCTGGTGGTCACCGGCAACTTTGTGATCAATGCGTCTCCAACTGCCCAGACCATTTCACGAGGAAACACAGCGACCTATACCATCACGCTCACGCGGCAGAACGGGTTCATCGGCACAGTGAATTTGAGCGTCACCGGGCTGCCTAATGGCTCCTCTCCCACTTTCAATCCGGCTTCTGTCACCGGCACCACGTCCACCCTGACAATCAAAACCTCGCGAAGGACAAAGACGGGATTATCCACGCTGACGATCACAGGAACCAGCGGGTCCCTGTCACACTCAACGTCCGTGACACTGAACGTGCAGTAACCGCGCAGAAAATGACTGGCGAGCAGTTTCCCATCCCGGAAAATTGCTCGCCGTTTCCGCGGATGACGCGGATGGCGTCGCACTCACGCGGTGGAGAACCACGCCTAAAGCCGGGGGCGAGCCATCCGCGTCAGCGCAATCCGCGGCTAACCTCTTGGGTTGCGCCTTCGCCGCCCTCGTGGAGCACGCGTGACGCGATCTTCATACCGTCCCATGTTGCGGGGAATCCAGCATACGGAGCTGTGTGCAGGATGACCTCGAGAATTTCCTCTTTTGTCGCTCCATTCCCGAGCGCCATCTGAACATTCAGTTCGAGTCCGCTCGTTCTTCCCAGCGAAGTCAACACAGCAATCGTACACAGGCTGCGGGTCTTCAAATCCAAAGTGGACCTTGTCCAAATCTGTCGCAACAAACCCGAGGATGAAACGTTCCAAGTCTGGCGAAAGCTCCCTCCAGCCTTGCCGGATCTGTTCCGCTTCCGTCTGGCCGACCATGCTTTTCAGCATGGAATCTGAACCCTAGAGACTGGAACTCCGCCGAGGCGTTTTTCAGCGCCTGATCATCGAGGCCCGCAACGGCGACCACAGCATCAGCGCCAAGCAGCTTCTCCGAAATTGCCTTCCCAATGCCCTGACTGCCACCCGTCACGAGCGCAATTTTGTTTTTCAGCATGATGTCGGAATCATCCCACAACTATCAGGTTCGGAGACCTCTCTTTAAAAGCGGTTTTTGGAAATGGGGCTACGTCCCCATTTCCAAAGCGTGAGGTATTTCTTCCCTGTGGAAGGGAACCGGCTCTGTTGCCCGGCTCTGCAGTCGCAAAAGGCATAAATACTGCCCTGTCAGACGCGCCGTGGTTGCATACGGTGCGGTCCCAAGAGACCCCCGAAGTTCCACAAGGGAATTCCTAATCTGCGTATCAGAAAAATTACGGGATTTTTCCCGCAAAACTACCGGCAGTTTAAGGCAGGTCGTTGAAAAGTGGTGGCCCGAAAGTGGTGGCCCACAACCTGCAAGTTCGGGCAACCCGGGCGCCCTGAAATCCAAGTCACGTCGTGATGGAAAACAGAAAGGAGATTCCGACGATGATAGTTCCATCTAAGTGGAGTGTTTCTCACACTGCAGGGCTTCTGATCGCAGTGGCATTATTGACGGCCTTCTCGTTGATTGCCTACTCGCCAGCGGTTTTCATGCAGTCAGCCATTGGAAGTTTCGAGGTCGATGGAAACCTGGTGGATGACCCGGCGGGCGAGCCGATTGACTGGAGCTTGGATCCCGCAGGGAATATACCAAATCCCGCTCTCCCCAACCGCACGGACTTTGTGGACGGCTCCGGATCGGGCGACGGCATCTTCGGGCAAGGAACGAAGGAGCTTGAGCCCGGAGCCTGGTCCTGCGTTACCGGAAGTGCGCCCCCAAAGGGTGACATCCTCAAAGGCTCTGTCGCCATCCGTACGGTGGGCCAAAAGCGCTTCATGTACGTCGACTTTTTCCGGAATGCGACGGGAGGCGACGTTCACATGGATTACGAGTTCAATCAATCAACTGCGCCGAACCCGGCCTGCCCCGACCTTCCGAAGCGGACCCAGGGGGATGTCGTGATCACATTCGACACGGACACGGGCGGCAAGGCTATCCAGGTCCGCGCGTTCAAGTGGGTGGGCGACGCGAACACCGGTACGTTCGTGGAACTCTCGCTCGGGAGCCAGGGCACGCTCTGGGACGCCGCAGTCAACATCCCCAGCGCGATTCCCGGCGTGGGGGATGGCGCTTTCGGCGAAGCTGTCATCAACCTTACGGACTCCCCCGTTCAGCTTCTCTGTCCCGAGTTTGCTTATATGAAGACTCGGTCGTCCACCGCGATCAACTCTGAGCTTAAGGATCGAACCACCCCTCAAAAAATCGCATTCAGGGCCCATCCGGAATTTGCGCACGCCAGCGGGAGTGCGTTCGGGGCTTTCATTTCCGCGCTTGGGACCAACGATACCTTGGTGAATGTCTCCAGCAGTCAGCAGGGTGTCGGCTCGACCGGGAAAGAAGACCGTTTGGCAACCATCGCGGATCCGGTCACGGGCGGAAATATCGTCAAGGCCAACGTGGTCGTTGCGAGCAGCGAAAGCACGATCACCGACGCGCCACCGGAAGCAAGGCAGACCAGCATCTCCGAAGTGGCCAATGCGAACATCCTCAACGGGTTCATCACCGCCGATGCAATCCGCGCGCAAGCGACAGCGCTAGCCAGCGGCTCGGCGTCGTCTTTCAACTCCGCCGGTTCGACGTTCAAGAACCTGAAGGTGGGTGGTGTCGCGATGAACGACGTTGCTCCGAACACTCGAGTCGATCTGCCGGCTGCGCAATTTGGGCCGGGGAGCTACGTGCTCCTTTACGAGCGCGTCGGTTCCACAGTGACGCCGGCGCCGGGGCAGATTGAAGGCGGGACGTACGCTGCGAACCTGAAGGTGAACATGATCCATGTGTTCGTGACAGACCTGCTACCGTTGGTTGCGGGCAACCAGACGGCCGAGGTGATCGTCGCGAATGCAACCGCGGAGGCCGACTTCCCGCAGGTTGAGCTCTGCAACGTCCCGCCCAATCAAACCGTCAGCGGGCATGCCTTCGTCGCTAGTGCCGCAACAGACCCGTCGTCACTGCCCGTTACCGTCGGTTTCGTCAGCATTCCGCCGAACGGAGGGCTCGATCGCCAGTCTCTCGAAAGTGTGAGCATCTCGGGCGCGGTGAGTGCCGGAGCCTCGCAGAGCGAGAGCAGCGGCGCGCTCAATACGGACACCAGTACGGCCTCGAGTTTCGCCCAGGCGTCCGGAGTCTGTCTCCTGCCGGGGGCGACCGGGTGCGGGATCAGCGCTACGTTAGTGAAGTCCGAGTCCAACAGCGCTGCAACCGGATCGGGCGCCTCCTCCAATGCCAATGGAACGCAGTTGGCGGGACTCGTCGTGCTGGGTACGCCGCTGAGCGCGGCCCCACCTCCCAACACCGTTATCGAGTTGCCGGGGATCGGCTTCGTGATCCTGAACGAGCAGTTCTGTGACAACCAGGGAACGCTCGCCAACAACTGCTCCGACGGCACGGTGCTCGGCCACGCCGGGTTAACGGTGCGGGCCATCCACCTGGTCGTCACGGCGCCGGACAACCCGTTGGGGCTGAGAACCGGCGAGGTGATCGTCGCCGAGTCGCACTCGGATGCCGCGTTTCAGCGTTAGTTGGAGGGTCATGACGGGCCAGCGGACACACTCCACGGAGTGTCAACCTGACCTGCGGTACTCCCCTCGCAGCATGCCACTGTGCTGCGAGGGGAATTTTTTTCGCGGCCAACTCTCGGTCCACACTAATTCGCACATGAAATGTCCGCTCTTGGGCGGCGCGAGGAAAAGGCTCCATTGGGAGGTACGGATGGAGCGATTGCTGAGCGCCGCGGCGGAGCGAGCGATTGAAGGTGCAAGAAGTGATTTTGAAAGCGATGGCCAAGTTAATCACGTGGTGGCAAGCGGCGGAGATCGCGCGCCCCTTGGCGGTAAAGGTCCTGCCCTGCTAAAGCAAATCACTCAACCGATGCGCATTGGTACCTGATCCAACTTCCGGTAAAGCCGCTTGCCGTTGAGCGTAGGAAAGACAGCGCGACGTGAATGCGCATCGCTCGCACCAACTGTCGCAGTAATTGCAAGGGTGTTTTATTCATTAACGGTTCGATTGCAATCGTCTTCACGAGTGTAGATACTTTCTCGGCCAAGAGCCTCGTCAGAGCGGAAAGGAGTGCCTTCTGGAATCATCCCGGCGATTTCTTCGAAAGCTTGGTCAAACTCTTCAGCAGTCAACTGACTTGACGATTGAAGTTCGGTTCCGGAGCGAGCCCTGAAGCTTTGCCTGTGCGATTAGAGTCGAACGCAATCTCAAATTTCGGCCGCCGGGTGCAGATCGCACACCCTTATTTCCACGATCAGCAAATTTCGGCTGCTGCACCGAGTCGGATTAGTAACGAAACAACATTTCGCCTTCCGAAAAATGTTTCCGCAAGCATGCATGCCTTTTGCGCCGTCCGCAAAAAGTTCCTGCAGACCTGCGAAACATTTTCGCCGTCCGAACAAAGTTTCCGCAAGCGTGCATGCCTTTTAAAACATCCGCGAAAAGTTCCGGCAGCCATCACCACCTTTTCCGCGACCGAAAAGTTTTTTGTTCAGCGGCGCCTCCAAGCACAAACAGAATTCCGTAAGCCGAAATTCAAAATGGTTACGCTGCGGGCTAGGCGTGTCGCACTTATCCGCCCGCGATTCGCGGCTAAAACCTTGGCAAAAATATCCAAGAAATTCCTTTATGGCTTGACTTGGCTTTTTGAGAGGGACCAGAATCAGCCGCATAAACCACGAGAAAATAAGGATGGCATATGACGAACTTGATGGAGCGGGCTTGGGTTCGTGTTGCCGGCATTCTGGCAATTGCGTTGATCATGAATGTTCTGACCAGCTCAGGTGTCTTTGCGCAGGCCGTTTCGCAGATCAGCGGCACGGTGAAGGATCAAAGCGGCGCCGTGTTGCCAGGCGTGGAAATCACGGCGACGCAAACCGACACGGGTATCGCGCGCAACACCGTTTCGAATGAAACGGGAAGCTACGTACTGCCGAACCTGGCGGTCGGGCCGTATCGGCTGGAAGCCGCTCTGCGAGGGTTTCGTACTTTTGTGCAGAGCGGAATTGTTCTACAGGTCAACGGTAGTCCGGTGATCAATCCGGTCCTCGAAGTCGGTCAGGTGAGCGACCAGGTCGAGGTTCAAGCCAACGCCGCTCTTGTAGAGACACGAAGAACGGCAGTCGGTCAAGTCATCGAGAACCAGCGCATCCTCGAGCTGCCGCTCAACGGGCGCAATGTGACCGACCTGATCGCGCTCGCCGGGGCCGCGGTCAGTCTCCCGGCTGTTCGGCAGGCCTGGTTTCTTAATCTGAACCCGATAAGCATCGGCGGGCAGGCGTTCTTCGGAACGGACTACAGCCTCGACGGCGCCTATCACCGCAATTATCTAACCGGCACATACATGCCGGTTGCCTTCCCGGATGCGGTGCAGGAGTTTAAAGTTGAAAGCAGCGGCCAAAGCGCCGAGCGCGGAGCTGGGTCTTCGGTGAGTCTCGTCACCAAATCGGGGACCAATGAGCTTCACGGGGACCTGTTCTACTTCATTCGCAACGACGGTTTCGGGAGTGCCCGAGAATATTTCGCGACCAAGGCCAGTACTTATAAGCGCAATCAGTTCGGCGGAACCGTGGGCGGGCCGATCAAGAAAAACAAGCTGTTCTTCTTCGGGGGTTTTCAGCAGACCATCCGGCGCGAGAACCCGGGCAACAGTATCTCCACTGTTCCAACCGCCGCAATGATGGCCGGAGACTGGACCACTTTTGCTTCGGCCGCCTGCAATTTGGGTACGGCTCGGACGTTGAGGGCTCCGTTCGTCAACAATCAGATCTCACCCGCACAATACGTCGCGCCGGCCGTATATATGGCGAATCGCCTCCTCGACACGCTGAAACAGGATGGGATCACGCCGGACGCCTGCGGCCGCATTACTTACAACACCCCCAGCAACGAGGACGACCGCCAGTATGTGGGCAAAGGGGACTATCAAATAACCGATAAGCAATCCGCGTTTGTCCGCCTTTTGGCCACGGAACAAAAGGTTCCGAAATCCTTCAGCCTTGACCCCAACCTGTTGAACTGGACCAATACGGGTTTGGACCAACTGGCCACTTCGGCCGCGATTGGCCACACGTATCTCATGAACTCGAATGTCGTCCATTCGTTCCGCCTGGCGTTCAACCGGACGGCCCATCGATACGTGCCCAACCTGGCTTTCTCCTACTGCACTGCCGGCGCCAACATGTGGTGTGACGAGAATCCCAAAACCATCGGCACGATGAGCATTTCGGGCGGCTTCACCATGGGCGCCACGTCCGCGAAAGGCGAATATTGGACGGGCACCTCCTACGCCGTCAACGACGACCTGAACTGGGTTCGCGGCACGCACCAGATGGCCTTCGGCGGCGGCGCGTGGCAAGGAAGGGTGAATGAATTTACTCATTTCGCCAGCACCGGCCAAACGAACTTTAACGGCTCGGTGACCGGCTTGGGGCTGGGTGACTACTTCCTGGGAAACTTGAACACTCTGTTCCAAGGGCTGCCGAACACCAATGCAACCCGCCAGAATTCCGTCAACCTGTATTTCACGGATACCTGGAAAATGACGCCGCGCCTGACGTTGAACTTCGGAATCCGGTGGGAGCCATTTCTTCCGCAGACCGTGACCAACGGCCAAATCTCTGTTTTCGACTTGAACCGATTTCGTCAAGGCATCAAGAGCACGATGTTCTTGAATGCGCCGGCCGGTTTCTATTTCCCCGGCGACCCCGGCTTTCCGGGAAAGTCGGCCACCTACAGCCAGTGGGCGCATTTTGATCCGCGAGCAGGAATCGCCTGGGATCCGGCAGGGGATGGGAAAATGTCGATTCGGGCCGCCTACGCTTTCGGGTATGCCTACGTTCCGGGGATCACCCGTGAAGACCAGGCCGGATCCAATCCGTGGGGAGGCCGGACCACGATTACGAGTCCGCCGGGCGGTCTCGTAAACCCGTGGCAAGGCTATCCCGGTGGCAATCCATTCCCATATACGATTAACAAGAATTTGGTCTTCACGCCCCGGGGACAGTTCATCACAACCCCTTATGACCTCACAACGCCCAATAGCTACACATGGAACCTCGCCATCCAACGACAGTTCGGGCCGACCTGGATCGCCTCGGCAACCTATCTCGGAAGCCGCGTGATGCATCTTTATATCAACGTGCCGATCAATTATGCCCAGCTTGTTCCGGGCCCAATCGTCACCACGGGCTGTGCGGCGACCGCCACCAACTGCAACGCGACCGCTAATACGGATGCGCGCCGCGTTCTTAGTCTGTTGAATCCAGCCGAGGGGCAGTATGTCGGAAACATGGACCAGTGGGACCCTTCAGGCACTCAGCGATACAACGGTATGGCGCTGAGCCTCGAGCATCGGCCCAGCCGCGGCATGAGCATGAACGCCAATTGGACGTGGTCCCATTGCACCGGGTACTTCCAGGGGTTCAATACCAAGACGGACCAGACCGTCACCGTCCCCAATAACCCGCTTTTTGATAAGGGCAATTGCGATACGGACCGGCGGCATATCGTCAACCTCTCGGCGGTAGCCCTGATGCCGCGTTTCAGCAATAACAGGATACGGGCCGTCGTGACCGGCTGGCAGCTAGCAGGAATCTACAGATTCTCGTCGGGAACGCCGCTCGCGATTCAGAATGGTACGGACAGAGAACTGACTGGCATCAATCACCAGCGGCCGAACCTGGTATTTCCGGATCAGGTGTACACCGGTAAGTCCTGCGCCGGATGCCAATATCTCAACCCCGCGGCTTTTGCGCCTCAGCCGCTGGGTACCATTGGGAATTTGGGGTGGAACAGCATCGCCGGCCCCACTTACTGGGGTCTGGATATGGCCTTGTCCCGGCAGTTCCAAATTCGGGAACGGCAGAGCATACAGCTTCGGGCCGATGCTTTCAACGTCACCAATAGCTTTGTGGCCAGTCTTCCCAGTACCGCCAATCCTGCATCGGGCGCGGTACCGGCATTCGCCAACGTCAGCAACAACCTGTTCGGACAGCTCCTGGCCGCGCAGCCAACGCGGAAAATGCAGTTCGCTCTGAAGTATACGTTTTAAGCAAGGTCACCCGAACGCGGGCTAAAGCCCGCGTCTGGAGTTTGGACATTTTTCAAAACTCTTGGTCAATAGTAATAGCATCGATGTTTTCAACGTCACGCTTCGTCCGCAGGTACCTCGTGGCAGCGAAACGTGTGTCCGAATTCCCCTCCTGGGTTAGGAGGGGTGGCTGCGCCACCAAGAAAATGCTCCCGTTCCTTATTGGCGCAGACGGGGTGGTCCGGAATGGCGCAAAGCCACCTTATAGATATTCGCGCAGCGCTCCTTATTCAATCGGTGCGCTTCGCGAATATCTATAAGGTCGCTTCGCATCATTGGTCGACCACCCCGCCGTTCGCTAAAAAACGCGCGAACGGCACCCGTCCTAATCTAGGAGAGGAATTTTTGGCGCAACCTCGAAAATGTCCAAACTCCAGTCGCGGGATTTAGCCCGCGTTCGGTTCATTCTCTTCTCCACGAGATCAGGACATTCGCGGCTTATTCAAATCAACGCAGCTCGGTGGTCTTTCCCTCAATCGTAATTCGTTCCGCGCGGAGTTCATCCTTCACTTCCTTGTTTTGGTAGCCGACAACAGTGGCCGTCGTTCCTATCTTCAGTTTTTCCTTCGGAAGTCCTCGCGTTTCCATACGCGACGGAGGCGCGAGCACGACGTGCCATATTTGCTTGTTGACTTCCAGGTTCACGAAACCATGCGGATTTTCATAACCGGAATCCTTGATGACACCCGTGAAGTTCAGTGGTTTGGTCTCGTCGTATCCAGTCCAACCGTGGTGGGCGTACAGAAGACCGGTTGCGAGGAAAAGAATCGTCAATGCTCTCGACAGTTTTTTCATAGAGACCTCCATGGCAATTGTAAACGAGCTTTAGATCCGAAATCCTCTCTAGTCCTCGGCCTCGTGCTCGAGCCGGCGGGCACGAACTGCTGATGCGAGTTCGTCCAATAACGGGACGCTGTCTTCCCAGCCGATGCAGGCATCGGTGATGCTCTGGCCGTAGACCAGCTCTTGACCCGGCAGCAGGTCCTGCCTGCCGGCCTTCAGATGGCTTTCGATCATCACGCCCATGATGCGGAGATCTCCGCTCGCGATTTGGGTTGCGACGTCACGCCCCACATCGAGCTGGCGGAGGTAGTGCTTTTGGCTGTTCGAGTGGCTCAAGTCGATCATCACACGCTGGGCGAGCCCGGCCACAGCGAGTTCCTTGCATGCGGCATCCACGCTTGCCGCGTCATAGTTTGGTTGTTTTCCACCGCGCAGGATCAGGTGGCAATCCTCGTTACCGAGCGTGGATACGATTGCCGAATGGCCTGCCTTCGTCACCGATAGAAAGTGATGGGGATGGTGCGATGTGCGGATCGCATCAACCGCGATTCTCAAATTACCGTCCGTGCCATTCTTGAACCCCACCGGGCAGGAGAGCCCGGACGCCAGTTCGCGGTGCACCTGACTCTCCGTTGTTCGAGCGCCAATCGCGCCCCAACTCACCAGGTCGGCAATGTACTGGGGCGAGATCATGTCGAGATATTCGACTCCGGCCGGCAGGCCGATATCATTCAGCTCGAGAAGCAGCTTGCGCGCGATGCGCAATCCATCATTGATGCTGAAGCTGCCGTCAAGGTATGGGTCGTTGATGAGGCCTTTCCAGCCGACTGTCGTACGCGGCTTCTCGAAGTAAACCCGCATCACGATGAGCAGGTCCGGTTCCCGGCGGTCTTTCACGATTTTCAGTTTGCGGGCATATTCGAGAGCAGCCTTCGGATCATGGATCGAGCACGGCCCGATGATAACCAGCAGACGGTCATCGGCTCCGTGCAAAATGCGATGCACCGCCTGACGCGCTTCATAGGTCGTGCTCGCAGCCACGCCGGTAATCGGAAACTCGCGCAGCACATGAGCTGGAGGCAGTAGCTCCTTTATTTCCTTAATGCGCAGGTCATCCGTTGGATGATGTGTCTCAGCCATTCTTGCTTCCATAGCAGACCGATATTATAGCTGACAAGGGGTCAGGCGTCAGGGGCCAGGGCTGGGAGGGAACGCGTCCTGATCCTTGACCTCTAGTTAAGTTAGTCCAGCCCGAAGGCGCATTCAGAATTTGCGGCTCCGCCAGATAGAGAACGTGATACTATTCGCGGCCAGCATATCTAGCATAACTAAAACTTAAGGAGTGACACCTATGGAACGAAAAAAAGCGAGTGAGTTCCCACAGGAACTTCTCAACCTTTTTGACAAGTACGTTCATGGCGATATCAGCCGGCGGGAGTTCCTGGATGGCTCGAAAAAGTTTGCGGTCGGTGGGCTAACTGCTGCGGCGATATTCGAGAGCCTGCGGCCGAACTATGCCTGGGCGGAACAAGTCCCGAAAGATGACAAACGGATCAAGGCCGAATACGCGAATTACCAATCACCACAGGGCAATGGAACCATGAAAGGGTACCTGGCTCGGCCGTCGAACTCTCGCGGGAAGTTACCCGGAATCGTGGTGGTGCACGAGAACCGCGGTCTGAATCCTTATATCGAGGATGTGGCGCGGCGTCTGGCCGTCGCGAATTTCCTGGCCTTCGCGCCGGATGCTCTCACGCCTCTTGGCGGATATCCCGGCGATGACGAG
>WNGL01002869.1_pt1 | contig 20750 bp, 20 predicted proteins | sample 5400591 | NCBI WGS metagenome assembly WNGL01 (sample SAMN13153377, study PRJNA577476) | soil metagenome | isolation source: 80 cm soil or saprolite under Garry oak tree replicate 1 | place: USA:California | collected 2016-06-15 | reverse complement strand
CTCCGGGCTACTTGCCGATCCGGTGCCGGTCGTAGGTGGGGGCGATGACGCCGCAATCGTTAGAATGCTCAGGCGAGGAGGAAATAGCGATGGCGCACCAAACCGTGGGGATGATCGGGCTCGGCATCATGGGCTCGGCGATGTCGTTCAACCTCGGCCGCGCGGGATTTCGCGTGGTCGGTTTCGACATCGTGCCGCATCGGCGCGCCGAGCTCGTCCGTTCCGGCGGCATTGCGGCGAGAAGCCCGCGCGATGTGGCGCGGCGCGCCAACATCATCGTGACCTCGCTTCCGTCTGCTAACGCCCTCTCGGAGGTCGCCGAAGACCTTGCGCAATCCGGCGGCCGTGGAACGATCGTGATCGAGACGAGCACGCTGCCGATCCCGGTGAAGGAAGCCGCGCGCGATGTGCTCGCGCGGCGCGGCGGCGTCCTTCTCGACTGCCCTTTGAGCGGTACCGGCGCCCAGGCGCGCGTGAAGGACCTCATCATCTACGCGAGCGGCGATCGCGCGGCGTACCGGAAAACCGTGCCGGTGCTGCAGGGCTTTACGCGCGCCAACTACTACGTCGGTCCGTTCGGCGCCGGCTCGAGGATGAAGTTCGTCGCCAATCTCCTCGTCGCGATCCACAACGTCGCTGCGGCCGAGGCGATGGTGCTCGGGATGAAGGCGGGCCTCGACCCGGCCCTCGTGCTGAAAGTCGTCTCGGACGGCGCCGGCAGCTCGAGAATGCTGCAGGTGCGCGGACCGATGATGGTGAAAGGCGATTACTCCGAAGCGACGATGAAGAACGAGATCTGGCAGAAGGACATGACCATCATCGGCGACTTCGCCCGCAAAATCGACTGCCCGACACCGCTATTTGCCGCAAGCGCGCCGATCTACAACGCCGCGATGGCGATGGGCCTGGGCAAACAGGACACGGGCGCGGTGTGCGCGGTGCTCGAGGAGATGGCGGGAAGGCCGAGGCGACGCAAGAAGCGTTAGAGCAAAGGTATCCCGCTTTTCCTTGCTATCTATCGCGCGAATGAGCCCACGGGACGGGTGGACCTTGCGACCCGAGCGCCAGGATGTAGTGGTCTCGCTGCGCTGGGCCGCGTTCTTGACTTTTCTGTTCCTGGCAGTTTACCTGGGCTGCAACTGGATCACCTCGCAGCGGACCGGCCTATACCGCCTATGGTTCGACTGGGAGCTCAAGATACCCTTCGTCTCGGCGATGGTCTGGGTATATCTCTCGCTCTTTGTCACCTTCTTTCTTCCGATGTTCGCACTACGCGAAGCCGCTCTGAATGTGCTGTGCAAACGCCTTGCGCTCGCGGTCGTGGCGTCGGGATTCCTGTTCCTGCTCCTGCCGGCACAGCTAGGCTTCGAGCGACCGGCGGAGGTGCCGGGCCAAGCAGCGGCGTTCCGCCTGATCTACCTGTTCGACCTGCCCCACAACCTCGTGCCGTCGCTACACGTCTCCTGGAGCGCCCTGATCCTCGGCTCGCTGCGCGTGGTTTCACCGCCCTGGACCCGCCGCCTCTTGGAGGTCTGGTTCCTGCTCCTCTGCGCTGCGGCTGTGCTGGTACACCAACACCACCTACTCGACGTGCTCGGCGGTATGCTTGTAGCATTGGGAGCCTGCTACGCCGTTGCGGGCGACCGTACATGGGTCCGGATAAAGGGGGAAGCGTGATGAACAAGCTGATCGCCGGGATGTTTTCCGCCTGCCTGCTCGTTGCAGGTACAGCTCAAGGCGCCGATGACGAAAAAGACAAGAAGGACCACGACGAGCTGCGTGCTCTCCTCAAGACTTTTACGCAGGCTTTCAACTCGCGCCAGGTCGAGTCCCTGATGCCTTACCTCCACAAGGACTTTTCCGTAACGATGGTGAACCAGGACGTGGTCACTACGCCTGGAGAGCTGAAGGGCTATATCGACAAGCAGTTCAACGCGCCCGGATCTCCGCTCAAGGACGTGAAGATCGAGCCCGAGGCCGACATCCTGACGGTGTTCTTCAACGGCCGCTTCGGGATCAACCGCGGCGGCTCCACCGATACCTACACCTTGAAGGACGGACGCGTGTTCAAGATCCACACGCGCTGGACCGGCACCGCCATCAACGAGGACGGCAAGTGGAAGGTGCTGAACGCCCACATCGGCCTCAACATCCTGGACAACCCCATCCTCGACGCGGTCGAACGACTGCGCTGGGTCTGGGGCGCGGTGGGCGTGGTGATCGGGCTGATCGTCGGCGTGCTCGGCACTCTGCTGCTCAAGCGCCGCAAGGGTTGAGCCATTGACTGTGGAGGGAGGGTGAAGATCACCTTTATCAAGCCCAATATCGGACGCATGGAGCACAGCCTCTACGTCGATGAAGGCAGAATGGAGCCGCTCCAGCTAGGTGTGATCGCCGGTCTGACTCCTCCGGATGTGGAGTGCGTCCTCTTTGATGACCGCTGTGAGGAAATTCCTTACGACGAGCAGACGGATCTAGCCGCCATCACGGTTGAAATCTATAACGCCCGGCGGGCCTACGAGATCGCCGCCGAGTTCAGGCTGAGGGGTGTTCCTGTCATCATGGGTGGGTTTCATCCCACGCTCGCTCCCGAGGAATGTCTGGAACATGCCGACTCGATCTACATCGGAGATGCGGAGTTTCTCTGGCACCAGGCGGTAGATGACGCGAGGCACGGCAGGCTTAAGCGGATCTATAGGGCACAGCCGGGAGTCCCTCAGCCCGGTGGAACTCAGCCGCGCAGGGACCTCTTCAAGGGCAAGGGATATCTCCCCATCACCCTCATGCAATTCTCACGCGGCTGCCGCTTCGCCTGTGACTTTTGCGCGATCAGCGTGTTCTTCAATCGCACGAATTTCGTGCGCCAGACGCGGGAGGTGCTGGCGGAGATCGAAAATCAGGATCGAAAGGTCGTCTTTTTCGTGGATGATAATTTTCTTTCCAACCATGAGGCCGCCAAGCTGTTCCTGCGCGAGTTGATCCCCATGCGGATCAAGTGGGTCTCCCAGGCTTCCATCGATATGACCAATGACCCGGAGCTCATGGACCTGCTTGAGGAGAGCGGCTGCCTGGGTAATGTGATCGGCTTCGAGTCTCTGGATCCCAGGAACCTCAAATCCATGAAAAAGGCTTCCAACCTGACGCGGCGAGGATGGGATGGATACCGGGCGCAATGCGAAATCCTTCGAAGTCACCATCTGCAAAACTGGGCGTCTTTTACCCTGGGCCACGACTACGACACGGTGGAGACCATCAAGGAAACGCTCGACTTCGCCATGCACCACAAATTCTGTTTCGCCGCGTTCAATATCCTGATGCCCTATCCGGCCACGCCGCTCTACGACAGACTGAAACGGGAGGGCCGCCTCCTCTGGGACGGCAAGTGGTGGTTACATCCTGAGTATCGTTTCAACCACGCCGCCTTCCAACCCAAAAATATGACGCCGGATGAGCTCACCGAGGCCTGCTGGTATTGCCGCGACCACTGGAACAGGACAAGTTCAATCTGGAAACGGATGTGGGACTTCAAGACCCACATGCACTCACCGACCCGGTTGGGAGTCTATCTCAGCTACAACCCCATCTATGCCAAGGAAGCGTACAAGAAACAGGGCATGCTGTTTGGCCTCTTCCGGGATTCGATTGACACAAGCAATATCAGTCCGCTCCGAAAGCTGCGTGCTTCTCACGAGCGGAGCGTTCAGCCGCTGGCAAATGAAGGTCTGGCCGCCTCGGCGGATCGAGCAGTTCTGCGCCGACTCGGCTGACCCCTAGCCCGAGAGCAGCTGGCGCTCGAGGCGCCCGTCCGGCGCGCTCGGGGCCGGTTCGCTCGTGTGCCTCGGCCCGAGCCAAAGCCTCGCGTAGGTCCGCAGGAACGACGGTCGCGGCTGCGAGAAATCCACGAACTTCGGCAGGTGGATCCAGGGCATCGTCGGATCGCGATGATGCGCGAGGTGGTGGTGGTAGTTGAGGAAGATCCACTGCACCAGACGGTTTACCTTCAGGTTGGACGCCCCCTCGCGGATGTCGCGGCGCGTGTACGCGTGGTCGGTGTACTGGAGCGAACACCAATTGAGCGCGAACGCAATGTAGCAGGCGAGCCAGCCCGCGAGCGTGAGATCCAGCAGCAAAACCAGGCTCGCCTGGAAGGCGATCGTGAACAGCAGTTCACCACGCATGCGCCACGTCGACGCACGCGCGAGGTCCGCCACCATCGGCTCCATGCCGTAGAAGCGCGCGATCCTCTCCTTGAACAGCGGCCGCGAGAAGAACGGCCCGGTCAGCAGGTAGATGGCGCAGCCGAGCGGCGCGGAGAACCAGAACCAGCCGGTGAGCAGACAGTAGAGGTGGAACCACGCCTGGAAGCGGCTCTTGTTCGGCGTGTAGCAGTCGAACAGCTCGTCGTCGGTACGGTTGCGGCGGTGGTGGCCGAAATGGCAGACGCGCTGGAACAGGAAGCCGGTGGGAAAGAACGCGGCGCCGATCATGCCGAAAAAGTCGTTGACCGCACGGCGAGGATGGAAGATGCCGTGCACCGACTCGTGCAGGAGGGAAAAGATGGTGTTGTTGACGTAGGAGAACGCGATCGCGGCCGCGGCCGTCTGCCACAGCGGCTCCGTATGCGAAGCGAACCACAGCAGCCATGCCGCCGCCGCGTACGCCGAGAGCGCAATGCAGACGTTGAGCGCGTGCGGAATGCGCAGGTCCATCTGCTGCGTGCGCTGCATCAGCCGAGCCTCGGGCGATCCGCCTTCACGCGCCGCCCGCCCGTCCACTGCGTGAACGGCCTCAGAAAGGCCGCCGCGGGCACCTCCTCGCCCGCCGCAACCCTGCAGCCCGGGCCGATGCCCGCATAGGCGCCGATCAGCGCGCCTTCGCCGATCTCCACCGGCGCGAGCGTGACGCGGAAAGCGCCGCTCGAGTCCTTCACCGCGAGATGGCCAGATAGCACTGCACGCACGCCGATGACGGCTCCCGGCCCTATGCGCGCCGCCTGCCGGTCCACCACCAACGCGCCGGGCCCCCAGTACACTACCGAGCTCACCTGCGCGCCCCAGCCATTCAGCCACAGCGCGTACAGCCCTGGCACCATGCGCAGCAGCTCTTCGAGTACTGCGAAACGGTTGAACAGAACCTGCATCTGAATGAGGAACCACCATACCTTGTAGGCGCGAGCTTCCTGGCCCAAGCCCTCGCCTTGCGGCGCGCCAAATAGCGCCATCGCGACGCGGCACGCGAGCGGCGGCAGGATGTAGACCCATGCCAGCGCGGCGCCGATGCGCGCCACCGCACCATCGACGAACCAAACGAACGCGGCACCCGCCAGAAAGTGCAGCAACGGCAGGAAGTTGAGCGCGAGCGAGTAGCCTGAGGGCTTCGCGCCCGCGGGCAGCGCACGGGTCAGCTCGCGGGTCAACTCTTCACGCTGCTGCAGGTCGTTCATAGGCTTTCAGCACCTTGCCGAGATTCGCGAGCGCTGGCTCATCGTCGTAGAGCGCGAAGGCGAGCGGCGTGAGCTTGCGATTGAAGAGGCTCCTCTGGAATTCATCGTGGTCCTTGAGCGCCACCAAGCTGGCGATTAGCTCGCTCGCTCGCGGCGCCAGCTCGGGAAACTCCTCCACCAGCCGCCGCACCACCCGCGCGCTGGTACCCTTGGCCTTCGGCGAAGTCATGTCACGCATGAAAACGGTGAAAAGCTTCGCGTTCAGCGCGCGCCACGCCGCGGGCAGCGTGGCGAGGCAGGCGTGCACCAGGTGCACGTCGATGTGGATATGGCGCGCCTCGTCCTTTGCGTGCTCACGGTGCACCGCCAGGAAGCCCGGCTCCAGCGGGCCGAGCGCGCCCTCGCCGTGGCGGCCCATCGAGGTCGCGAGGCCGATGGACGACTCCTCCATGGCGATGATGATCCAGAGCGCGAACGGCAGCCAGCACGCGCCGGCATGCATCGCATGCAGCACCGCATGCTCGTAGGGCCGCAGCTGCATGAACTGCGCTTCGACGTGTTCGTAGTCGCGCGGCGCGCAGCGGCGGTTGAGGCGGACGAAGGCTTGATAGTGCCGCTCCTCCTCAGCCAGCATCCCTTCGAGCGCGCGGCGCAGCGCCGGCGAGCTTTTCTGCTGCGCGCGACGGCGCAGGGCCTTGAGCACCGGGTCCACGAAGTCGCGCTCCAGCATCATGATGTATTCGTTCACCCGCAGTGCAAACAGCTGGTTGTAGCGGATTTTCTGCGCGCGGGTGAGCGCCGCGTAGCCGGGGGTGTAATAGAGGTGTGTCTGGTCCTCCGGGATGAACGGTAGCGACAGGTCTGCCGGCGTATCCGGCACGGCCGCAGTGCGTCGCGCCGGATCCGCGGCAATCGCTGCAATGCGCTCGAGGTTCAGCACCTTCATGCCGCGCCCTCGTAGCTCTTCAGGCCGCTCTCCCCCGTGCGCCAATACGACCATGCGACGTAGCCGCCGACCGGCACGGCGATACAGACCGCGTTCGCCAGCGCGAAAAAACCCCAGTACAGATCCCAGCGTGCGGGATCGGCGAGCACAGTCTCGGCGAGCACAATGGCGATGCCGTAACAAAGCCCGAACAGTCCGAAGATCGGCGGTGCGTAGTCCATCGCGATCGCTTCCGGGCCGCGCCGCTCGGCATACGAGCGCGTGTAGACCCGCAGAAACCCGGCGCGCAGCGCCTGGACGTCGTAGAACCAGTTCCAGAACGCGAGCACCGAACCGAGCACGAAGCCAGCGCGCAGCAGCTCCCAGGGACCGGTCATGCCCTGGGGAAGCGACGCAAGGGCAATCAGGCTCGTCGCCGAGCCGAACACGAAGCCGTGGTGCGGCCGGAAGCGGCCGAGCCGCAATCGCGTGTTGAACTCCCAGATGCGGAAAACGTTGGTGCCCACGGCCGGCACGATGTAGGCGTAGAGCACCGGGATCGCCAGCATCAGGGCGGCTAGGCGGTGCTCGCCGCCGCAGCGCTCCAGCCAAAGCCAGTACGACAGCGGCAGGATGACCAGCGGCGCCGCGTATTGGTAGATGTTGAAGAAGCCCATCAATGGATCCCGGAGCGCATGCCCTGCTTCTTGAACACTTCCCTGCGGAGGATCGGATTGAACTGCACCCCCGGATTGAGCGGCTCCCTAAGCCGCTCGTCCATGCAGAGGTCGCTCGCCATCCGGCCAATGGGCTTGATTAGCGTAACCCTCATGCGGCGACCTCCAGGGGCTGCAGGGCTTCCTCGGTGCCGAGCCGGCTGCCCTGCTTGCGCCGAATCTCCCTGCGCGAAATTAGATTGGATGCCAGCAGCACGCCAAGGCGCGTCGGGCGCGCGTACAGGGCAGGCTCGGCGCAGACGCGGCGCGCCAGGCTGGAGTACCTGTAGAACGACTGCCTTGCGCACCAGCAGCCTTCGGTCAGCTGCTCCGGCGTCATGCCGCGCGGCACGAAGGTCGCGTCGCCGTAGCGGAAGCGCGGATCGAGCCACCAGCGCTCGTGCAAGAGGCGCCCCTCGTGCGTCAGGCGCTCCATCAGGGCGGTGCCCGGCGTGGGCGTGAGAGGGTTGAAGTTGGCGATGCAGAAGCCCGATTCGACCGCGAACTCCACCGAGCGCTCAAAGGCGTCCGGGCCGTCGTCGTCATAGCCGAAGACAAATGTGCCGTAAATCATGATGCCGTGGTCGTGCAGCTTGCGGATGCCCTTCGTATAGTCGCCACGGCGAAGATTCCATTTCTTGCCGATTTGCTTCAAGTTGGCCTCCGAGAGCGACTCGAAGCCAACCGTGGCGAGCATGCAGCCGCTTTTCGCCATCAGCGCGAGCAGCTTGTCGTCGCGCGTCACATCCACCGTGGTTTGACATGTCCAGCGGATGCCGAGCGGCGTCACCGCCTCCAGCAGGCGCGTCAGCGTCGGCACGTCGCTGAACAGGTTGTCGTCGACGAAGAACACCGGCCAGCTGCGCGGCAGGGTTTCGAGTTCCGCAACCACGTCTTTCACGGGCCGCTGCACCATGCGCCGCTTGTAGAAGGCATGGATGGAGCAGAAATCGCAGGAAAGACGGCAGCCGCGGCCGTACTGCACCAACGATACCGGCGCGTAGCGCTTGCCGCGGAAAATGGCGCGGTCCGGCTTCAGGTGGTCGATCGGGATGTCGCCGTCCTGCCGGTAGACGCGCGCGAGCCGCCCGGCGCGCGCATCCTCGACGATACGCTCCCACACACCTTCGGCATCGCCTATGACGATCGCATCGCAGTACTGCGCCGCCTCGGCCGCCAACAGCGTCGGGTGATAGCCGCCCATCACCACCGGGACGCCGCGCCTGCGGTAGTGAGCCGCGATCTGGTAAGCGCGCCGCGCGGTGTACGTCTCCACCGTCATGGCGACCAGATCGGTTCGGACGTCGAGCGGCACCGTCGCGAGGCGCTCGTCGTGAAAGGCGATTTCCACGTCGGCGGGCGTGCGGCTGGCGAGGAGCGCGAACACCACCGGCTCCATCGCGTCGGTGCCGCGGAAATCTCCTAGATTCGGCCGGATGAAGGTAATGTGCACGCTCAACCTCCCATCTCGATCCCGTCTTTCCTCAGCAGAATATATTGGCGGATCGGACGTCCGCTCGGTTGTTGAGCCTACTGGCCACCAAGCAGCATCTCCTTCAGCGACGCGTCGAGCGGCCGCTCCCCGATCCACACCCGCATCAGGGCGTCGTTCAGCGGCTTTCCTCGAAACGGTCCGCCTCGCAGCGCACTATCGATCAGAATAGTCGTGCCCGCGTCCGGTACATAGTCGATGTCGACGCGCGAACCGCTGGGGATCGCGCCGATTTCCCTGATTGCCGCCCGAAGCGCCTCCAGCCGCACGTCGAGAGCTTTCAACTCGATTTCGCCGGTGTTGTCCGCGATCCCCCTGTCCAGGCCCCAGAGAAACTCGAACGACGTGATTCTACGGACCGCCACCAGGCGAATGCGCCGCGGCGCGTCGGCTTCCAGGATGGGCGCCGCACCGCGCAGGCCCGCGAGCGCGTAGAGGGCACACACGTAATAACGAAAAAACAGGAACCGGAATACGCCTGCGCCGACAAGGCGCAGGGTCGGGCCTTCAGCCGAGAGTTTTGCTTCCTCGGGCAGGGCAACGCCGGAGATTTCGCGCGCCGCAGATTCCATAGGCAGCAGGCCTAGGCCCAGCATCGCCGCAAGAAAGCTTCGGCGCGAAGAGATCAAGGTCATGGCTGGCGCACGCTGTGGTAGCGCCCGGACGCGAGCGTGAATCGCTGCGGTTCCGGTGCACCGCACCAGTAAATGGCGACTTCGGCCGGGCCTTTCGCCGAACCGAGCCCAAACAGCAGCCGTCGGTCGCCCTGCGCGGAAAACCCGTTTGCCGCGTGCACCTCACGCATCTGAGTTCCTTGGACGCCCGCTACGGAAAGAACAACGCGCGTTCCGACCGCGTCGCGATTGCATTGGCGGCCGTTGCCCTGGAGCAGCAGCCCAAGCCATCCGCGGTCCGGCCCGTCGTTGCGATAGACCGTGGCGGGTTCGAACTGATGAGTCACGACGATATCGAGATCGCCATCGTTGTCGAGATCCACGAGTGCTATTCCGCGGGAATTGCCACGCCGGGTCCAGCCGACGTTTTTCGCGACGTCCACGAAATGGTTGTCGCGGTTCAGATACACGCGATTGAGCTCGTGCGGGAAAATACAGCGCCCCCGAAGGTCCGCCCAGCGATCCGCGTAGCCGTGAACGTCGGGATGCGTGAGCGCGATCTTGTCGTTCCAGTACCAGTAGTCCGGGCAGCCGGGATAGATCGGGTCGTAGGAGTTGTCCACCATTCCGTTCGCCTGGACGATGTCGAGGCGCCCGTCGCGGTCGAGATCGCCGAGCGCCGCGCCCCAGCCGAAGCGTTTCTCGTTGAGAGCGTTGCGTCTAACCGCCTCGTCGGTCCAGGCCGAGGCGCCCTCGCCGCCGCGGTTTATCCACAGCAGGCTGCCTTCGGCCTGCAGCTTCTCGTGGACGTTGGAAACGTAGATGTCGGGCCGACCGTCGCCATCTAGGTCTCCCAACGAAGCGTTCATCCCCTTGTAGGTATCCCGGCCGATATCGCCGATCAGCCTGCCTTTCACCGTCTCGAAAACCTTGCCGCCGCGATTGAGCAGAAGCTGGTCCGGGCCAAAATCGTTTGCAAGGTACAAATCGGGCCAACCGTCGCCGTTCAGATCTCCCGCTCCGATCGCTACCGTCCAGCGTTTTTCCCCAAGGCCTATTGCTGCCGCATCCGCGCGCTCGAACTTTCCGCCGCGGTTGAAATACACGAGCGCGCCGCCGCCGTTGGCCGCGTCGTGCCAGGTGCGGTGCATGAAGTAGAACATGCGCCGGTCTCCCGGGCGCTCGGGTTGCGGAAGGTCGAAAACGTTGAAGCGGCGCGGCGGCGAATACGCGTTCAGAGTCAGGCTCATGACGTTGCCGACGACCAGATCGAGCCGGCCATCGCGGTCGATATCGAGCGCGTTCGCGGCGACAGAAATGACGTAGTCGTCGAGGCCCACTTCGCGAGTGGCGTCTTCGAAGGCGAGCTTGCCGTCCTCGACCAGGCGGTTTCTCAGAAAGATGAGTCGCCCCCAACCCATCAGGACGAGAAGGTCCTGGTCGCCGTCGTTGTCGTAGTCCAGAAACAGGGCGCCAGACACGAGGCCGTGCGCCCGCGGATCGCGTGTCGCTTCGTCGAGGGCGGGCAGCGGCACGCGCTCGAAGCGAAACCCTCCGAGGTTGCGGTACAGCGCCGCGCGGTCGCGAGGATCCTTGAGCGAGTGGGTGAGAAAGAGGTCCTGCAGACCGTCGTTGTCGACGTCGGCGACCGCGACTGCGTCGCCCACCGAGAGCAGCCATTTCGCGATATGGCGGATGCGCGGGTCCACGCGCTCGAGCATGTCGCTCGGCCGCCCGACGATGCCCGTGGTCGCCGCGTCGACCTCGACCAGCCGGAAATCGACGTCGAACGCGCCTTCGCCCGCGGTGAGATTCCCGTGCACGGCGAGGCCGCCGGAGGCAAGGGCCGCGACGAGCGCCCAGCGCGGCGCCGCGTAGCGCAACCGCGCTGCGGTCGCCTTCCAGCCCTCGAATAGGGCGCGTCCGTGCAGCCATGCGAGCCGCAGCGTCGCGCAGGCGAAGGCGGCGAAGAAATGCGTGGAAAGCGTGAATTTGAGGTGAAGGAGAAAATCGACCGCGACAATCCCGAACGCCATCAGTACCTGTCCGTGCCGGCTGTCCGGCGAGGTCTGCGGGTCGGTGATCATGAAAAAGGTGAAAAGGAAAAATGCGGGAGAGCTCAGCGCGCCCATGAACCAAGTCTCGAACGGCATGTGCCAGCGCGTGATCCAGGCGCGCAGCGCCAGCGAGGCGAAATAGAAAACGAGGAACGACACGATCAGCGTGCCGCGGCGGACCCGCAGCACGAAGAGCAGCAGCCCGAGCGTCACGACGAAGGCCACGACCGCATAGGTCCCGCCCCACTGGTAGGCGGGCGACTCGCTCAACATGCCGTCGGCGAGCAGCAGGCTTGAGGCCACGCCGAAGAGCGCCGGATTGTAGAGATGCTTGCCGCGGAAGGTGAACACGTACTTCGAGCCGACGGCGAGAAACACCGGCATGAGCGCATAGGCGAGGCCGTGCGCGTAGTTGATCAGAATCGACAGGCTCAGGCCCGTAATCACGGCGCTCATCGGAAAAAGGGGCGGCCCTGTTCGCAATACGCGATGCAGTCCCATGTCGAGCGCCACCGCCGCGGCCACTGCGACCAGCACCTGTACGGGGCTGCGATTGAATCCGAGCACCGTGATGCCCAGCACCACGTACGCGGTGAGAATGCCCGCCACTGCCGGACGGGGATCGCCGGGCCTGGGGAAACCGACCCAGTCTCGGATCACAGGCAACCCGCCTCGAGGTAGGGCACGCGCCGCGCTGGGGGCTCGGCGGCAAGCGGCTCTTCGGGATAGTGGACCGCGAACAGGCGTCCTGCGGCGCGGAGGGCGCGCAATTCGCCGAGCGCTGCGGCCAGCGGATCGGCCTCGTGCAGGCCCGCAATCGCGAACGACCAAGGCCCACGCCGCAATGCTTCGAGCGCGACGCGCAGGAGGAACCTGAAGAGGTCCACGTTGTTGTGCTCAGTGGCGAGGCAGGCTAAGTATAGGTAGGGAATCGGCGCCCCGCCACCCGGAAGAGGCTTGAGCGGCGTCAGCGCGGCGAGCGCGTTGTAAAGAGGCCGCAGAAGCGCGAGCCGCACGGGGTATCGCTCGATGTGGGTTTGCCTGAACTCCGTCTGGTCCCAGGCGGCGAGCGTGCCGACGATCTCTCCTCCACGGATCGCAAGAAAAAAATCCGACGCCCTCAGCCCGAGGAAGCGGCCCGCCGGGAAATCCTTCTCCCGATACACCGGCGAAAACTGTTTGCCAGCGGCTTCGCGGTTCAAGAAGGCGACGATGTCTCCAAGCCGGGAAGGCGAGCCCTTTTCCAGCGAGACCCCAGCGACCGGCGCCTGCTTCACCGGAAAACCGAGAGGCAACGCGGGAGTGAGGACGCGGCCCCAATCGACATAGAGCGGCAGGCCCGCCCGGCCGCCGAGCAGCGCGGAAAGCGCCGGCGCGTTCCCCTCGTAGATCACAGTCGTGTAGAAGGGCACGGGATCATCAGCGTGGAGCCGGCGCAGCATGCGGTAACCGCGCGCGAGCAGGGCACTGCTGCGATGCTTCGCGGCGAGACGAAGATCGGAAAGATAGCCGATGCGCCGCGGCTCGCCGTCGACATGGGCGAAAACCGTGCTGCGGCTGCCCAACCCGATCAGCTCGCCATTTGCGCCGTCTGTGCACTTGACGACCTGCGTCGCATCTCCCTGCACGCGGCAGCCCGCGAAAAAATCGGGCTCGCGGCGAAAGCTCACGGCGACGTCGCCTTCCATGCACTCGGCGGCCATGCGCGCGCGCAGCCGCGCGTCGTCGTCGGAACCGGCGAGCTCGATGCGGAAGCGGCTCGCGCTCATGACGTGTCGAACCATGCCGCCGAGCCGGGATCGCCCGAAAGAACCGGCGGCTTGATGTCCCCAAGCCGCTGCTTGCGCGCAAGCCGCTCGCGCGTCCAGGCCTCAAGCGGCCGCACGCAGCGCACCGCGGCAAGCGGCGCGAGCTGCCCGAGCCGGCGCGCGCGGGCGTACTGCGGATTCTGTTCGAGCGAGCGGTCCGCGGTTTGTGCGATCCACAGCGAATTCTCGCGCGATACCTCGGCGGCATCGAGGTAGAGCGCATAGCCAAGCTTGGAGGTGTTGACCGGCGCGAGCAGCGAGAACCCCAGCTTGAATGGGGCGAGCGCCGAAAGCACGAAAGCTTCGGTTAGTTTTTCGCCGCACAGATCCGCGCTTGATTCGCCGCGACCCAGAAATTCGAGCATGGGCGCCTCACCCGCGAATCCGCAGACACGCACTCGGTCACCGATGGCGTAGCGATACAGGCCGCCTTCGGTGGTCATCAGGGTCTCGTATTCACCGCCGACCGCGACCTCGCTTGCCTCGAAGCATCGTCCGAATTCGTCGCGAAACTCGAAGTATCCCGAATCGACTGCAAGCACCGGCATGGGCAAGCCTTCCAGGGGAACAGTGACGACGCCCTCGGTCGCGAGCAGCCCCTTGCCCTGCAGGCGCACACCGGGCAGACGCCTGCGCAGGAGGTCGGCGTACGGGCGAGACGACGCTTGGTCCCAGCAGCTGAGAACCGCAAGCGGTTTCGCGGCTAACTCGGTCTTGTCCAGAAGCTCAAAAAGGAAGGTCGGACTCCAGACCGAGATCAGCGCGAGATCCTCGCACGCGTCCAGATATCGGCAAGTCACCTCGCGCCAGCGAGCGAGGTCTTCGAGGGCGCCGACCTCCGGCGGCACCGCGAGCGTCTCGAGCACGAGCGGTGCGAGCGCCTCGCCGAAATAGGCCGCGTCGCTCGAAAGTCCGATCGGCGATCCCCCTGCAGTTTTGCGCGGGGTGCGTCCCGCGGGTGAGATCGACCAGTACGCGCGCCCACGCGAGATCGAAGGGTAAGCGTTCGCCAAGTCGTCGAGCCAGGCGAGCAGCGCGCGCCGAAACGCTTCTAGCAGCCCTGCGGTGTAAGGGATGAGCTTCGGACCGGCCGTGCTGCCGCCGGTTTCCTCGAACGCAACGAGGGGCTCGGCGACGAGCACGTTGGGCTCGCCCCGTTCCATGCGACCGATGGACTCGCGCAGGTCGTCGTAGCGCACGACCGGCACGCGGTCACGGTACGCCTCCGGCGAGGCGATCTGCGCGAAACCGTACCGGCGGCCGTAGTCGCTCGGCGCGTTACGCTCGAGGATGGAGCGCAGGCGCGCGTGCTGGATCGCCCGCGCCCGCGGAAGAGAACTGCGGAAGCGCCTGGCACATCCCGCGATCGATCGATACAGGAGATGAGGCATCATCGAAACCCGCAACAAAAGCGCGCCGCGCGTACGAGCGCAAATTCTCGACCGCCAACTCGGCCAGGCAGCACAGTTCGTCGCCTTGCGAGTAGCGCGGATTGCGTTCCAGGAAAAAGCGCACTTCCGGCCGCGCAAGGAGAGCCGGCCGGATCACCGCCCACTCCGGTTTCAGATGCCCCCGGGATTCCTCGAAGTGCACGATGCTGCGCGCATCCAGATACGCCGCGCCGAAGCGCGCCCGCGCGAGGACGTCAAGACAGGCTTGAGCTTCCGCCGGCGTCGGATCATGCGGATTGGGAAAGTAACGATGGGAGAACGCGCCGAGGTAACGATACGTTCGATGTCCTTTCGTGATCAGGAACCAGTACAACGGCGTATCCGGATCGGAGCTCTTCAGCACGCCGGCAAACCGGCAAAAAGCCGTGGCAAGCGCCTGGTCTCCCCAATAGCGATGATGGATGATGGTGTCGCCCGAGTAGATCGCCCGGCGCCTCGCGCCCGCGGCGGCGAAGTCCGTGACTGCCAGCGTGGTAAAGCCGCGCAAGGCGGCGCCTTCGCGCAGCTCGATGACCCAATCCTTGGCGGCGAGATCCTTTGCGAACCGCTCCGCCGACGAAGCGTCGTAGTAGGACGCATACAGCGAATACATGTCCCGCAAGTCTTGCACGCTAAGTTCACCGCGCGGCCGAATATGGGATACGAGTCTTTGCATGCAGCCAGCGGAAAAGGAAAAAGGGAAAGTAGAGCGACAAGCTTACTACGACTGTAATCGTCACGCGCAGGACCTCGTTGTACCTCGGATCGTCGGGCACGAAGTAGACGGCCTGTTCGCCGCTGGTCGTGAAGTGCGCCTGCATGTACCACGCGAAATACATTTCCGGCAGGAAAGCCGCCGCGGTGACAGCGAGATGCACGGTCGCGACCCGGTCGATGGGCAGGCGCGGCCGCCCCGCGCGAAGCGCAAGGGCTGCGAGTGCGATCACGCACACGAGGTCATGGGCGATGCCGTACCAAGTCGACCAGTTCAGCAATACGTAGAGCATCCACAGCTCGGCCGCGCCGCGGGCGAGCATGAGAACGAGGAGCACCGCAAACGCCTGCCGCAGCCCCCGGGAAATCCTTCCGTCTGCGGCCAGGAGCGCCGGCACCACCGCCCACAGCGCGATCGCGTAGCCAAGCCAAAGGAGCTTCGGGACCGAGATTTCGCCGCCGACAGGACGAACCCGATTCTGGATCCAGTAGAATGCCACCGTCGCCACGACAAGCACCGCGAGGCTCGCCGCCGCGGTTCTCGCCAGCGCGCGCTCAGAGACGAATGTCCACATCGTATTGCTCACCCGCCGCGGGCGGCGGCTCGCCGCGCGCGAGCGCACCTCGCCACGCCGCAATGTGTTTCACCAGCAGGTCCGCGCGCGTGCTCGCAAACCGAGGCTCGCCGAAGCGCGCGATATTCGCGTACTGCGCATTGAGCATCTCGACATCCTGGCGAATGATGCGGCGGGCGAGCGGCTCGAAAGCAAGGCGCACCAGCCATCCCAGTCCCGGATAACGGAACGAAATCACCGTATAGACGTCAGTGGTGCATCCGTCGATCGCACTGCATGAGGACATGATCGTATACCTGAGGCCGTTCGGGAACTCGTAGTCGACGAAACTTGTGCGAGGCGCAATGAACCGATCGACATGGCGCATTCGGCCCCCACGCGGCGCGAGCAACCACCACACAAAGCTCCTCTCCCGCGGTTCCTCGAAGAACTCGGCCTCCGCGCCGTCGGCGAGCGTGCGTACCCGGGCGCGCACGGGTTTCCCTGTCGGCGCGCGAAACCAGTAGCGATGCAAGAACGTCGCGTGCGGGCAATCTAGAAAATTTTCCAGGCAGGCTATCACCGGCGCCCTGAATCTCGTTTTCATGACGAAGCTGGTCCAACCCCGTTCGCCAAGATGAGGAAACGATAACGGAGACGCCCGAGGCGCGCTTTCCAGGGACACCCACACGAACCCGTCCTGCTCTACCGCGGGGTAAGATTTGGCAGCGAGATCGCGCTCGGCGCCCTCGAGCTTCGCAAGCGCCGGTACTTCCGCGACGGCGCCGGTGTGATCGTAGGTCCAGCCGTGGTAGGCACACCGGAGCCGGCCTTCGCTCACTCGACCCACCGAGAGAGGCGCGTTGCGATGCAAACACCGGTCCTCGAGGGCGACGGCGCGGCCTTGTTCATCACGGAATAGCACGAGCGGCCGCTCGTCGAGGACAACCCCGAAAGGCGAGCCGGACTTCAGCTCATTTGACAGGCAAGCGACCAGCCAAGTGTTAGCGCGAGAATGACCCTCCGACATTCTTGTCTCGAAACTTCTGTCCGGAATCCAACGTGGATATGAACACTGCCGTTCTGCGGTTTGGCTCACACCACCTTAATTCCCGCCTCCTTGATGAGTTTAGCGTACTTCGCCGTCTCGGACTCGATGAACGTAGCGAACCGCTCGGGCGTGCTGTAGCCGGCGTCCACGCCCAGATCGGCGAACTTCTTCTTGACTTCCGCGTCCTGCATCACGTTGACCAGATCAGTGTGGAACTTGTCGGCGATCGCCTTCGGCGTTCCCGCCGGCATGAACACGCCCCACCAGTTCACCGCGACGAGGCCGGGCACGGATTCCGCGCGCGGCGCTGAGCAGGATCTCGCCGCCGCTGCGAAATTCAAGGCGACGCCGGCTGGGGCGCGGGGCGCCGGCTCGCGGCACCGCGCTCATCGCGCAAGCCGTTGATAAAAACTGCTGCTGAAGACCTCGTCCGGATCGTATTGCTTTTTCAAAGCGATAAACCGGTCCCAGTTCGGGTAGGCCCGGCGCACCTGCGCGACAGTCGCGGGGATGAAGGTCAGGTAGAAGCTTCCTCCGTGGTCGAGGCAGGCATTGACCAGCTCGTTTGAGACGCTCTCGTAGATCTTTACCCAGGCCGGGTCGTCCTTGTTGGCGAAATAACAGGGCAGGAAGCACATCACGTCCTGCCGCGAGCAGGCGAGCAGCGCCTCGCTGTTGGCCGGCATGAAGCGGAAGTGATTAGTGAGCAGCTTTATATCGTTCCCGTGCGAGCCGAGGATCTCGCCGGCTTTCTTGACGAAGCCGGGGAAGTTGTCCACGGGGATGTAGTATTTTTGCAGCAGCATGTCCCGAAAAGCCCTCGGCGGATTGTCCCACAGCAACAGCCGGCGGCTGCGCAGCGTCGTTTCGGCATTGGCGCTGTCGATCCACATCGTATGGAAAGCGCGGCGGCGGACGAAGGTAAACATCCGCTGCAGCCACGCGAAGATATCGAACAGGATCGGATTGGTCTCGTCGCGCTTGAGCGCGCTGAGATCGGAACTGCCCGCCGCGTCGGCGTAGCGGTAGGTCACGTAGAACCCGAGCTTGCAGTCCGAGCTGAAAAATCCGTAGCAAAGCGGCGTGTTGCGCGGGTCGCGCCGGACGCGCTCCACGTAGGCCTTGAGCAGGGCGTCCGTATTCATGTAGACCGATTCGCTTTTTTCGACGACGCGGTCCTCCACCAGCTGGAAGGTCACGTCGACGACGATGCCGAGGAGCCCGTAGCCCCCGATCGCCCCGGTGAACAGATCGGGATTCTGGGTGCGGCTCGCGTTCACGATCTCGCCGTCGGCCTTCAACAGGCGCAGCGACAGGACGTGCGCGATGATCGGGCCATAGTCGATGGATTTCCCGTGGATGTTCGCGGCGATCGAGCCGCCGACGGTGAAATTGTCGAACTCCTGCTTGGTGGAGATCGCCAGGCGCTTGGGCTCGAGCGCCTGCGTGAGCTGCCCCCAGGTCGCGCCGGCTTGCACCCGGAGGGTCTTTTTCGCTTGGTCGAGCTCGAGGACCTGATTGAGCCCGAGGATGTCGATCATGATGCCGCCGTCCACGATGGATTGCCCCAGGGCGCTGTGGCCGGCGCCGCGGATGGAGATCTTGAGCTTGTTCTGAGCGGCGTATCTCACGACGGCCTGCAGCTCGGCTTCGGTCTTCGGGCGCGCGATCTGCGCCACGTTCGCATGGACCATGCGTCCCCAGTCGGTCATGTTCTGACCGGAAACTATGGGCAGTTCCGCGGGAATGGGATTCACGTTTGCTCTCCTTCGGCTCCGGCTGACTTCACGAGGGATTGCGGCCGCGATGCTTCTCCAAGAACTGCACCAGACGGGGGAAGATGTCGACGTGACAGTTCTTGCCCATGAATACGTCCTGGTGGCCGTAGTTCGGAAACACGTGCAGCTCGTGGCGGCCGGGAACGATTTTTTGCAGGCGCTCATAGCACACGATGTTCGAGTCGGTGAACACGTGATTCTGCTCACCGGTCATGAACAGGACCGGCGTGTCGATGTCCTTGGCATAGTCCATATAGTTGTCCGGGAGCGATTTGTATTTGGGATCCTCCGGCGCGTACTTCACCGCGGTGCTGTCCGAGAACACCATCTTCATCACGTGCCGGTAGTAATGCACGGCGACTCCGCCGTACAGGTCTCCGCCGCGCCGGTGGGTGACGTCGTCCAGGTTCTCGTGCCTGTACAACGCGGGAAAGCCCGTGCCCCACATGAAGCTGAGCATGTGACACTCCGGCACGTTGCACTCCCGGTGGAAGGCGGAGACCCCCCAGGACAGCAGCTTCCCCATCGAGAACCCGGGCTCGCGGCGCCAATAGGGGTTCACGTATTCCAGTCCTAGGACATACTCGAACATGAAGGGACCCATGACTCCCTTGAACTTGGACCAGGTCGGTATGCGCGGCGTGAGCGAGACGCTGTTCGAGATCACGCTCGAGATGCCGGTCGTGACCTTGCCGAACAGGCTCATCATGAAAGACACCGAGCCCAGGCAGTGGCAGATCACGTGGATGCGGCGATTCGGTCCGCTGTGCCGGCGCACCGCATCGAAAGCCGGCGGAAAATCGAACAGCGCAATGTCGTCCATGTTGAAACGATTGCGGTGCAGGTTGTAGCCGTGCCGGTTGCTCATGCGGAAATCCAGCGTCCATACATCGGTGAAGCCGCGGTCGAGCAGGAACTGCACCAGGCTGTAGTGCTCGGGCATGATGTACATGTCGCTGGAGGTCGTCAGTCCATGGACGATGACGACCACGTCGTCGCAGGGCTTGCGCAGGAAGCGCAACAGGCTCAGGCTCAGCTTGTCCGCAGTGGTGAACGGATGCGTGCTCACCTCCGCGTTGGTCACGCCCTCGGTCGTGTAGAGCGGGATCTCGCGCTCGAACGGCGCCATCTTCGGCATCCAGGAGGCGCCGTAGGTCTGCCACAGGCTGCCCAGGAAATATTTGCCGAAGCGCTCCACCCCCTGCATGCGCTCGGAGAAAGTGCTGCCGCTCGCGCGGATCGTCGTCAGCTCCTTCAGGAAATCCACCGGTTCGATGCGCAGAATCCCCGCGGCCTGGACCCGCGCCGAAGCCTCGGCCGCAGCTTCGATATGCCCACCGAAGACGTTGACGAAAAGCGTCGTCGTGTCCTTCCAGATGTCCGGGCCCACGTCGTCCTGGACGTTCTTGAAGCCGCTCAGCGTCAAGGGCTGGCCGGCGCCGTCGCGGAAGAACAGCCGATAGCGCATCTCCCGGCGATTGCGGTCCGCGGCGTGCACGAACAAGTTGAAAGTCCCTTTTTCGACGACCCTCTTGCCGCCGTAACAAGGGGCATCGACGTAGCCGATGGTCTCGGCCTGGTGCTCCGGGGAGCTCAGGAAACCATCGAGGTCGTCGGAGCGGATCGTGAGGTGAAACATCAGGGAGGTGCCGCCGGACTTGCCCTGGTCGTAGCCGTCCTGGAAGTTGGTCTGACCGAGGGTCATAAACCCTTTCATGTCCTCGGTGAATTGAAACGACGTCAGTTTGGTCTTCGCGTCCATGGTTGTCCTCCCGTTTACTGCGTGAGCGTCAGCGCAAGAACCGGTCCCTGGGTCGGCCGGCGACGATGAAAAAGATGAATGCCGCGTGATTCATGCCGGGTCACAAGTCGGCATCCGGCGCGAGGCCGGTGATGCCCTCGGCCACTCGCTCGGAGAGCGCCGAGATGGTGGCGATCGGATTGGCGCCCAGGGCGGTGGGCACGATCGATCCGTCCGCCACGTAGAGGCCCTTGTAGCCGAATACCTGCCCCATCGCTTGCGGCTGGGCGCTGGTCAGACCTTCTGCGGGACTGTCCGCCAGCCGGCAGCCGCCGAGCGGATGCACGGTGATGTTCTGGCGGAACGGCCACCACCAGTTGGGCATGGGCACGAAGGCCTTGGCGCCCACCTGGCGGCGGAAACGCTC
>WNGL01017753.1_pt1 | contig 20753 bp, 24 predicted proteins | sample 5400591 | NCBI WGS metagenome assembly WNGL01 (sample SAMN13153377, study PRJNA577476) | soil metagenome | isolation source: 80 cm soil or saprolite under Garry oak tree replicate 1 | place: USA:California | collected 2016-06-15 | reverse complement strand
CACCGAGACGGCAACGATCAAGAACACAACCAGCGCGGCACGCAATACCGGATCGCCCGGCAGCCATGCCCTGGCTGTGCCGCCGCCTACGCCGTCCTCATTTTTCGGGATTCTAAGCTTAATAGCCACGCTTTGGTCGGCGGAAACACATCCGCCTCCTTCTCAGACGATGGGACGCGCTAAAAGGTTTTATCGCCGTTCCTTCCAGGCCCCTTCACTTCCACCTACGCTCGGAAATACCGCGCGCAGATACGGATACCCCATTGTACCGTCTGGCGTAAAGATAAAGAGACCCGCCTGAACCACGGGTCTCTTTCCGGTAAATAATCGTCTTTCATTGTGTCAGCCGGCCAATCTTAAAATAGAACATTCACTAGCTAGGGTGCGTCGTGAGAGCAAAACCACCATTAGGCTATCCCAAAGGCTGGAGCGGATCTGTCAGGGCTCCTGTCGAGGTATTCGTGCTGTAGGGGTCACGATGCCACTTGGCCTCAACCCGCCGATAGCGAACAGCTTTGGCCGCTTTGCTCGAACTGGCCGTCCGTTGCTTTCAAACTGACAAAGGGAGATGTCGACAAGGCCGTCAAACCGGATCTGCCGATTTGATCGCCTTCGATCGGAGCCGGAGATCCCTAGAAGCCTTTATTCCCGCTCGTTGGACTAAAGTGCATGTCAAAGGAGTAGCCTGGCAAATTAACCGGCACCGAGTACTCCGTCACGACATAAACGGCCATCAAGCCCGGGCTCCCAATGCGCTGTATCGTCACCTGTTCTGGCTTGATCGGCAACTGGTGCTCTTTGGCTTTGCGGAGCACATCGTTACGAACTTCTTCATCCGTCCTCGAGGGATTGGCCCCTGCCGTCATCGCAACGTTTTTGAGATCATCCTGGAAACTGTAATTCGCGAGGATGGGCGGAGTGACCTGGAAGCCGGCCACTATCAGAGCCACGATCGCAAGAAATCCCGCCAGTGCCTTCATACTTCCCATAGCCTAAAGAACTTTACCGCGAAGCCGGACCGTTTGAACTTTCAGGTCCGGGCTTGCAGTACCCGTTGAAAATAATCCACTATGGCTGGGATCGTAACATCGCGTATCTCGCGAGTCGAGCGTTGAACGACTTCCACAGTATCTTCGGTAACTTTCTTGCCCACGGTGATTCTAAAAGGGATACCGACCAGATCAGCATCCTTGAACTTCACCCCAGGCCGTTCGTCGCGGTCGTCGAGTAAAACGTTGAATCCTGCAGCTTCAAGACGATTCGTAATCTCCTCAGCTGCTGACTTCACTTTCTCTTCGCCTACATTCGTGGGAGTGACTACGATCTCGAAGGGCGCGATAGCAGGGGGAAGCCAAAATCCATTGTCGTCATTGCCCTGCTCCACTGCGGCGGTCAGGATCCGATCAATACCGATGCCATAACTGCCCATGATCGGCGTCACTTCCTTGCCATTCTTGTCGAGCACGCGCGCACCCATGCTTTCCGAATACCGGTAGCCCAGCTTGAAGATGTGTCCGACCTCGACCGCAGTATCGATACCCAGAGGTGCGCCACAATTCGGACAGGCTTCACCCGCCGTAACACTGCGCAGATCGGCGTACGCGGTCGGCTGAAAATCGCGGCCGGGAGTCAGATTCTTCAGGTGGTAGTTCTCTTTGTTAGCACCCGCGATCAAGTTACTGCGCCCTTCGAGCGCCTTGTCCACCAGCAAAACCGGGCCATCCTTCGTCACGTGTTGAGCCCACTCAATACCGGTGGGTCCCAGATATCCCGCGGGAGAGTTAAAAAGCGCTTTGATCTCGCTTTCTTCCATGGGCCGGGTTGGCTTGCCCAAAGCGGAATTCAACTTGGCTTCATTCAGCTGATGATCGCCACGCATGAGCACAACAATCGCGCGCAATTTCATCTTCCCGGACTGGGCATCTTTCTCCTCAGTCATCAAAGCCAGAGTCTTGATCTTGTTCCTCGGCGACACACCCAGAAATTTCGCGACATCTTCAATCGTCTTCTGCCCGGGCGTGTGTACTTCCAGCGGCTTGCCATCGCCTTCGGCGGCGAGGTCCTCCACCGCTGCCAGCCTCGACGTAGCTTTCTCCAGGTTCGCGGCGTAGTTGCATCCGCCGCAGCTGACGATCTGATCCTCGCCCGCCGGAGTGCGAACCATGAATTCGTGCGACTCCTTGCCACCCATCGCTCCCGAATCCGCCTCGACCACCATGTACTTCAACCCGCATCGGTCGAAGATACGGCAGTAAGTCTCGTAGTGCTTTTTGTAAGAAAGGTCGAGTCCTGCGGCGTCGATATCGAACGAATAAGCGTCCTTCATCATGAATTGCCGTACTCGCAGCAACCCAGACTTCGGCCGCAGCTCATCGCGAAACTTGGGAGCGATCTGATACCAGATCTGCGGCAACTGCTTGTAGCTGCGCAGCTCCTTGCGCGCGATCTCAGTCATCACCTCTTCTTCCGTCATGCCCAGCGCTAGATCCGCCCCTTTGCGATCCTTCAGGCGAAACAGATTGCCGCCCATCAAAGCCCAGCGCCCGCTTGCCTCCCAAATCTCGCGCGGGTGCAGCGCAGGCAACAAAAACTCCTGTCCGATCCCGTCCATTTCCTCCCGCACGATGGCCACAATCTTGTTGAACGACCGATTGCCTAGAAAAAGATACGAATAAATTCCCGCCGCCAGCTGCCGAATGTAGCCCGCCCGCACCAGAAACTTGTGACTGGCGACCTCGGCGTCCGCAGGCGCCTCGCGCAGTGTAGGGATGAAGAGTCGCGACCAACGATGCATCGAGAACGATTCCAGTGAAAGTGGAATTGGCTATTGTAAATGATGCCCTGAAACGACTGAATCGAAAGCGGCCATGGTCAGGTCGGGGACAGCTGCCTCGGCTGTCCGCCGAGCGCAGCTCGGTACGCGGTCCTCGCGGCTTGCTACTGGTACTAAGAAGTCAACTGCTTGAGAATCTCTTTCCCCAGCTTCTGGGTCTCACCGAAGAATTTCTGATACTCCACAAAAAGCCGGTTCAGCTCTAGCGACTTGTCCGCCGTGAGCTTCTTGCGCAAGATCATATCGCGCACGTGCACGGGGTTCGGCAGAGTCGCATCCTCAGTCAGTTCTTCCAGCGCAGTATTTGGATCGTAATGGTACATGCGGTGATTGTAGCGCCAGCGCTACGAAAGCAGTTGAGCTCGAGCAACCGGCAAGATATTGGCAATCTTTGAGGCCTTTTCCTCGGTTAATCGGCTGGTATATCGTGTCGGTCATGCAGGATGCCCTCCACCCGACTGCTCGGACCGCATTTCGTATTTTGGGAGTTTGTCGGCGGTGGCGGTCGAGGGTCATCGTGTATCGCAAAAGTGAGGGTGTCGAACCGGACGAACTGGAGACGTTTCTACAAGGCACGGCAGAAATCGTCCGTAACCTGGAAGCCGGCACAGCGAAACAAGGAGCTACCCTGTAGCCTCTATACCAACTCAGTACTCCAGAGATCATGCAGATGCACAATGCCTTCGAGTATTCCGCTTCCGTCAACAACCATTAAAGAGGTTATTTTCTTCTCCTCCATAAGCGCCAGGGCGCTGGCAGCAAATTCTCCGGCCGCGATCGTCCGCGGATTCTTCGTCATCGCCTCCTGGGCGATCAGATCGAGCGCGTCCTTCCCGCGCTTCTCCAGAAGCCGCCGCAAGTCGCCATCGCTGATGATCCCCACCAACCGCTCGCCTTCCACCACCGCCGCTACGCCCAGCTTCTTGCGCGACATCTCATAAATCACGTCAGGCATCTTCGTTTGCGGCGTAACCCGCGGCAGCGCCTCACCGGTATGCATCAGCGACTCCACTCGGGCAAGCCGCTTGCCCAGCTTTCCTCCTGGATGCAGATTGGCGAAATCCTCCTCCTTGAAGCCACGCTTCTCACTCAAAGTAACCGCAAGCGCGTCGCCGAGCGCCAGCATGGTAGTCGTGGACGCCGTGGGAGCTAATCCGAGCGAACAAGCCTCCTGAGCAACCGAGCAGTCCAGGGCCACGTCGGCAGCTGCAGCCAGAGTCGAGTTCTGTGTGGCGCGGCCGCCCGCGGATTTTAGGGAGGGTGAACTTCTGGCGCCAGCAGGTCCCTGAGGCTGGCCAATCTCATCGCCCGTCATGGCAATCAGCGGCACCTGCAGCCGCTTGATCGTAGCCAGCAACTGCAAAATCTCTTCAGTCTCTCCGCTTGCCGAGAGCGCCAGCACCACATCGCCGCGCACCACCATCCCCAAATCCCCATGCAGCGCCTCGACCGGATGCGCTCTTCCCCATGCCGGTCACCACCACGCGCCCGGCACAGTAAAACATCAAATCCACCGCGCGCTGAAAGGCCGATGCCATCGGGCCCGCAATGCGATCGGCCAGGGCGCGCAAGGCCTCAGCTTCAATACGCACCGCGTGTTCACCAATGTTCTTCATGGGAAAAAGGATGTTAGCACGCGCCCCAACGGGGGAGGTTCACAGCGCATTCGCCGTGGAGACGTTGCTTCTAACGTCTCCCCACCATGTTCATCGCCGCACCCGCAGCATGCCCACTCGCCTGCGCCTGCGAAGTGCCGTTCAGAAGTGGTCTTCGGTTACTGATGTCGCCGGCGGCTTAGAGGAAGATGACGTCGCCTTATGCCCCAACGCTTCGAGGCTCTTCGCCTGAATGGCGCGGTCCCACGGACCCGCCTGCCAGTTGTCTCTCATCTTCTCCTCATGTTTCCACGGCGGAAGTGAGAGCATCAGATTTTGCGCCGTGGAATGAACGTAGGGTTCATACATCGACCGCAGCCGCGTCAGTTTGTCTTTCGCATCATCGCCGGCTCGCAGTTTCAAGCCCGCATCGGCCAGTGTGTTACGCAAAACTTCGAAGTCCGCTTCCATCATGCGCGCGGGTGCGTGCGGATCATAGCGCGCATTCACCACCTGCGCCAAATCGACTGCCGCATGGCGTGCCATGGCAAATGTCAGCCTCGCCTGGCCGGGATGAACACCCTCTATCCCCGTAAGCACCAGCGAAGTCACATCGAGCATCGTGGTCAGCGCCCCTAACCACGACTGATTGCTGTGTTGCGATCGAAAGAAACTCAGCACAGGATAGGAAATATGGCTTTCCAGCAATTCCGCCGACCAGCGCTCCCAATCGCGCAGCACCTGATCAAGCACGCTCTGTTCAAGGGAAGGGCCATCCGATCTTCCCGCCAACCGCACTAGTAATTCCGTAGCGCTCGGAGGCGATCCCGCGCGCGCATCGAGCATGGAAATTTGAATCTCGCGTCGCGAAAACGAAGAGTAGACAACCGGGATATACCCGATCACCACGCCCAGAAACGCGAAGCCCATTCCCGCTTCGAGCACCGCCAGAGCCCGCGACGCCTCCGAGGTTGGCAGGATGTCGCCGTACCCCAGAGTGAAGAAGGTCTGACCGCTCTGATACAGCAATCTTCCGAACGTCACCGGCTCATTGCCAAGCTGGAAATGCTCCCCCAAGCCATACTGCAGCAGGGCAAAACCAAGAATCAGCCCAGCCGCCCAAACACAGAGCAGCAGGATCAATGACAGGGGCCCGAAGTATCCCAGGAAGTTCTGCTGTCGCCAAGGCGGTTGAATATGTCCCGCGATCTTCTGCCACGGCACCCAAGTCCGCCGGTAAAACCATGCGGTAAGCCTGAAATGGCGCGTTACCCGCCGCGGCAGCACTACGGTTTCAAAGGCGTCCAGCAGGACCACGGCGACGATGACGAGTCCAACGATGCTCGCGAAGATATTGCCGTGGTGATTCATGTGCCGGTGCGATCTTGATGCGCAAGGAAGGTTAACAGATTCGATGGCCCAGGCTGTAGGTCGGCGAGCTGCTCATCGTTCGCAGACGCCTACTGTTGATTGGAAGGTGGCGGCTGTTGCGAAGCGGGCGGAGTCTCAGGCGGTGGAGTCGCTGGCTTCCTGGGCACCGGCTTCTTCTTGGGCGCGGGCTTCTTCGCCGGCTGGGTATCGTCGACCACAGTTTTTTGCGGCGGAGTCGCCGGAATCGCCGCTTGTGCTGCCTTCAGATCGGTGCGAAGTCGGGCAATTTCATTTTCTTTGGCGGATGTCAGATTCTCCAGCCTCTCCCCTAATGCGCGGCGCGAACTCTCGAAGGCGTTCAAGTCGTTGGAAAGCGCCTGAAAATCATCTTTCGGTCCAAAAGCTCCGGCCGACTCCACCACGGAGCCGAGCACATCATAGAGCGCGTCCAGATTGCGATAGAGCTTAAACGACGCGCTCAGGTTTTCAGGCGCAGCGCGCAACTGCCCAATGATCTCAGGCAATGCCCCCTGCAGGTTGCGCTGGATCGAATCCACGTTAGCCAGAGCATGCTTCTTCGTAGATCCGTCAGTCTTCCAACGCTCGATGCGCGACTTCGCCAGATCAGTCTGCGTAGCCTTGGACGCGTCCTCCAGTTGGGAAAGCAAACCGTTGAGTTGCGATACCGACGCGTAAGAAACCGGACCACCGCCTTGCCCTGCCTCTGTCGAAGCGTTTCCCTGAAGCGAATATTCAGGCGACATGTGCCCCGCCGACGATGCAACCGGCGCTGCCGCGGATTGGCTGAAGGCTGTCGCGTACCAGAAGATTGAGGACAGCCCGAGAGAGCACGCTATGTGTGTGCGTTTCATTCCAAGAATGTGGTCGACGCGCTACAGAATACTACAAGCTAAGGATATTACACTGGGTGCATCCCTGCATCGCGTCTAATTTAGTTGTGGAACTGTCTCCGCGAACTCTGCGGTATTTCTTCGCGCTCTCAGCGATAATTAGGGGAGACCTATGTCGCCGATGCATCCACACCTTAATCGTCTCCACCGGATTGTTCTCCCGCTCGCCCTAGTCGCACTCTTCGCGCTCCCCTCTAGCTTTTCAGCGCAGGAGCTCGCCAAGCGTCTGTTCCTCAAGGACGGCTCCTACCAACTGGTCACAAAGTATGAAACGCAAGGCGACCGCGTCCGCTACCTAAGCGCGGAGCGCAATGAGTGGGAGGAGCTTCCTGCTTCGCTCGTAGACTGGCTCGCCACCGAAAAGTACGAAAAAGAGCGCGCCGCCGGCGCGGCAGTACCCGAAGCCGTCGAACTCGACAAGCAAGTCGAAACCGAACTGGAAGCAGGTCAAGCGGCCCTTCCTCAAGTAGCGCCCGGTCTGCGACTGCCCGAGGACTCAGGCGTTTTTTTGCTCGACACTTTTCAAGGCCAGCCGCAACTGATTGAAGTCCAGCAGACCGCCGGCGACGTCAACCGTAACACCAAACGCAATATCTTGCGCGGAGCGATCAACCCAGTCGCCAGCGCCAAACAGACCGTCGAACTTGAGGGCGAGCACGCCACCGTGCAAGCCCATGCAACGGTGCCCGCTCTCTACATCAAACTTGATGAGGATCTTGCCGCTAAGCAGCAGCTCACAAAGGATCAAGCCGGCCGCGGCAGCCAAGGTCAAGATACGACTCGAGATGGAGATCAGTCAGAAAAGGGAAGCCACGGTTCGGATCGCACTGCCCCGCAACAACCGCAGCAGCCACAACAACCCGAGCAGCCGATCGTTCCCTTCGAACGCTTCCGCATCGTGCACGCGCACGTGAAAGGCGGCAAACGCATCGTCGGCGACATCAAGGTCGCTGTCTATGGCAAGGTGAGCCAGGATCAGCGCTTCGTAAAGACGACCATCAACAATGTGACTGGCGGCTGGCTCAAGCTCACGCCAACGGAAGATCTAGCGCCCGGTGAGTACGCACTGATCGAGAGAGTCGGCAAAGAAGGCGTGAACCTCTACATGTGGGATTTCGGCGTGAACCCGAAAGCTCCCGCCAACGCTAACGCGTGGAAGGGGGAAACTCCCGCAGCGCGCTCCGTTCCGGCCATAGGCAATCAAACAGAACAGAAATAGGGGTCTGCCGGAAAGGCGATGCGAAACGGCCGAGCTACCTGCCTGAGAAGGTAAGCGTTGAGGCTACAAGCTAAAGGCTAAGAGCCAACAGCCAAAAGCCGCTTCCTACTTCATCACTCCACGCTGCGCGATCCCGATATTGTCTCGGGTGGTGTTCTTCACCAAGTACATCATCTCGTCAGCCTGGCGAATGATGTCATGCGCGGTCCGCGCGTCGTGCGGATATGTCGCCAATCCAATCGAAGCCCGCACATTCAGGTTGAGCCCTTCCTCGCGGCAGAAGCTACTGGCACGCATAGCGTCGCGCAAACGTTTGGCCACCACCAAAGCTTGATCCTTACCGGTCTGTGGCAGTAAAACCACGAACTCATCTCCGCCATAGCGGAAGGCAAAGTCAATCAAGCGCAGCTGCGCCTTCACCAAGTACCCGATCTCCGCCAGCAACTTGCTCCCAATGAGGTGCCCGTGAGTATCATTCACCTGCTTGAAGTGGTCAAGGTCGATGAACAGTACGCTGAATTCATATCCGAATCGTGATGACCGGTAGACTTCGGTCTCCAGCGTCTTATAAAGATGCCGCGCATTGTACAGTCCGGTGCAGTCATCGGTAATCGTCAGCTCTTGGATTCGCTCCACCCACCGGGCATTCTCGATGGCAATGGCCGCATAGTCGCAAAGGGACTGCAGAAAAAATAACTCCTGCTGGCTGACCTTCGACATGTCCACATTCACCAACTGAATCACGCCCAACACCCGCAGCCGTGATCGCAGCGGCATGCAAATGATGGAGCGCGTCTGCCACTGTGTTTCGTCGTCAATGCGTTTCGCGAACCGAGCATCACTTACCACATCAGGCACCACCAGTTGTTCGCCCTTCTTGGCTACCCATCCCGCAATGCCTTCGCCCACCTTGAGCCGGACGTTCTTCAGCGCCTCGGCCGCATCTCCCACGGCAATGGCGAAGTAAAGTTCGTTGCGCTGCTCATCCACCATAAGCAGCGACCACGTATCCGGACGGAAATATTCCGCCATCTTGTCCATGATGGTTTGCAGGATTGAGTCGAGGTCCAGCGACGACGTGAGCGCCTTGGCCACGTCGTGGAAGATGGTAAGTTCCTGGCTCTGGCGCGTCAGTTGAGTGCCGGTAGCCTCAGACATTCCGGAGTTCCTTGTTCCGCACTGGACGGATGGCAGTTCGCAAAATTATATTAGCCACCTCCGAACGCGGGCAATGAACCTTGGTAACCGGAACCCCTAAAGCCAACGGCAGCAGTTATTTGACCTGAAAGCGTACCCTGGTAGGGATGACCGTGAACAGAAAACCACGAACCCTATCCCCAATTTTCATCCTGACCACATTCGCCGCGATGATTCTCGCCCTGCCCATGCTGGCCGCCCAATCCAACTCCAAAATCGACCCCCACGCCATCCCCGTCATCGACGGAAGCATAGGCCCCTGCTCCGCTGATTTCACCGTCACAGACGCCGGAGGTGTCCCCGTCTATGACGCCAAAATCCGCGTCCACATCGCCTACGGATTCATGAATACCCACAAGCTGGATCTCGAAGTCGGAACCAACATCGACGGCAAAGCCACCGTCACGGGGCTGCCTGACAGGATTAAGCACGGCTTCTACTTCCATGCCTCGCAAGCTGACCGTACCGGCGAAGCCTTCGACGATCCCGCCAATACTTGCAAAGCAAAATTCTCGATCGTGCTCCAGAAGAAGACGGAATAATCTTGCCGGAAAAGGCACTCGGTCATCCGCCTGATAGAAATAATGCAGGCCATCCTTTGGCGCGATCCGGGCGTCCGACTTACATGGCATCGCGCGCTTCCCGGAAAGTAATCTACGCGGCCATCGCGGCCAATCTGGCGATTGCGGCCTGCAAGTTTGTCGCGGCGGTTTTCACCAGAAGTTCCGCCATGCTGGCGGAAGCCGTCCATTCCACGGTCGACACCGGCAACGTACCGCTTTTGTTGCTCGGACTGAAGCGCAGCCAGCGTCCTCCAGACCCGCTACCTCCTTTCGGGCAGGGCAAGGGGCTCTACTCTATTCCCTCCTGATCGCGGTTTATATTTTCGCCGTGTGCGCGCTACTCACTGTCTACCAACGGATCTCGCGACTTCGCCACCCCCAACCGTCGCCGCACCTCGGCTGGAATCATGCCCTGCTGGCGCTGGCCGCTGCCTTCGAACTCTATTCGTGGTGCATCTCGTACCGCGAACTCCTCTTAAGCAAAGACCCAGACAAGACCATTTGGCAAGTCCCAAAGACTTTAATGTGAGGACTTTAAGGTGAGCCTTGGCGCGCGCGGCCTTCTTCGCCTATGATTATCTCGGTCTCGTTTTGCGAGCCGAGACAGACTCAACTGCCGGAGTCCGCGGTGCCATCGTTCGGGGAAAAACTTCGTAAGGAACGCGAGCAGCGCAAGATCACGCTCGATGATATTTCTTCGACCACAAAAATAAGCACCCGCATGCTGCGCGCCCTCGAAGACGAACACTTCGACGAACTCCCCGGTGGGGTCTTCAACAAAGGCTTCGTTCGCGCCTACGCCCGTCACATCGGACTCGATGAAGAGCAGGCCATCACTGACTATCTGGACGCCACCAATCAGAACCCATCTGGCGCGACGCCGGCCAGCGTTCCCGAGATCAGTGCCGTCGCGGCTCAAGCCGCGCAAATGGAAAGATTGCGCTCGCTAAACCATGATGGCGCGGCGCGAGTTCCCTGGGAAGTTTTGGCGGCGCTGCTTTTGCTGGCGGCGATTGTGCTGGTTTTTTGGAGTTACCGCAAGCGCGGCGCCAGTGTCGCGCGTCCAGAACCCACATCGCAAAAAGAGTCTGTCAGCCCGCCCTCATCCGTAGCCGTAGGGGTCACGCCTGCGTCCGGTTCATCCGCCACACCGGCTCCCGACTCGGCGTCATCTGCCAGTCGGTTGTCGTCAGGGGCGTCCCCAGAGGCAATCGCGAGTCCGGCTCCGGTAAACAACGCGGCAGAAACCTCCCAACTCCCTGCGTCGGCCGGTCCGCCGGCATCGTTGGTCGCAGGTTCCCGCGCCTTCACTCTTGTCATCCGGGCTGCCGAGGATTCCTGGCTCTCGATCGCGACCGACGCAAAGTCCCCGGCCGAAGAAACTCTTATCGCAGGTCAACAGCAATCCATCCCCGCAGACCGCCAGATCGTTATCAAGGCCGGAAACGTGGGTGGCTTGGTCTTTGTATTAAATGGCAAACAACTTCCACCACAAGGCGACTTCGGCGAAGTGAAAACTTTGCTCTTCGATAGCAAGGGCGTGCGTCTCTCTGCCCACGCGCCGGCGCGACCTTGATCCTCATAAAAATCTCTCCGGTAAAGTCCCGTTGGCATCTCTTGACAGGCACGTAAGATAAGGTCCCTGGTTGAAAATACTTGCGCATTTCAACTCGACGCTGCCTCTGTCCAACCCGCCATTTCTGCAATTGAACGCCTAGGCCGTCTCTCCCAAGCCAAAGTCGTTGCGCACAGGAGAATAGTTTGGTAGCCTTCCCCAAGGAGTTTCTCGATGCCATTGCGCATAGCGAAGCCCACTGCGATCGCGTGAGTTTTCCGCTGCTTCCCCGAAGATAAAGCCCGCAGATTATTTAAGGAGAAACACATTTGGCTGCAAAGAATCGCTATTTGTTCACTTCCGAATCGGTCACTGAAGGCCATCCCGACAAAATTGCCGACCAGATTTCTGACGCCATCCTCGACGCCTGCCTGACTGAAGATCCCGGTAGCCGCGTCGCCTGTGAAACCTTGACCGCCACCGGACTCGTAGTCATCGCCGGAGAAATCACGACGAAAGCCTACGTCGATTTTCAAAACGTAGTCCGCGGCACCGTCCAGTCCATCGGATACGACAACGCCCTCCACGGTTTCGACTGCAATACCTGCGCCGTAATCTCCACCATCAACAAACAATCTGGCGATATCGCCATGGGAGTAGACACCGGCGGCGCCGGCGACCAGGGAATGATGTTTGGGTATGCTTGTGATGAGACGGAGGAGCTGATGCCGGCTCCTATTTCTTTGGCGCACAAGCTTACGATGCGGCTTTCGCAAGTGCGGAAGAATGGGACTCTTCCATTTTTGCGGCCGGATGGGAAGTCTCAGGTTACGGTTGAGTACGACGCTAAAGGGAAAGTGGTTCGGGTGGATGCGGTGGTGATCTCCACTCAGCATGCTGAGACCGTGACTAATGATGAGTTGCGGGCAGGAATTTTGAAGCATGTAATTCAGGCTGTGATCCCGGCGCACGGGATGAATATACCCACTACCACATCAATCCCACGGGACGTTTTGTGATTGGCGGGCCCATGGGTGACACGGGTTTGACGGGACGCAAGATTATTGTGGATACATACGGCGGGATGGGCCGTCATGGTGGGGGGGCTTTCAGCGGAAAAGATCCGACGAAGGTCGATCGGTCGGCGGCTTACATGGCGCGGCACATTGCTAAAAATGTTGTAGCTGCGAAGCTGGCTGACCGTTGCGAAGTACAACTCGCCTATGCGATCGGCGTGGCTGAGCCGGTGAGCGTGCGAGTGGATACGTTCGGCACGGAAAAAGTCGATCCGGAAAACATTCCGGATCTGGTGCGCTCGCACTTCAACTTGACGCCGCGAGGCATTATTGAGTCGCTGGATCTCCGGCGGCCGATCTACAAGAAGACGGCGGCCTACGGACACTTCGGACGCAGCGACGCGGACTTCACCTGGGAAGCTACCGACAAAGCTGCGAAGCTAGCCAGTGATGCCGGATTGCGGGAACCGGCGGGACAGGTCGTTCGCAAGTAAACTTCGTGAGCGTCCTTGTGAGCTCGTGTGGAGAGATAACCCCGCTGCACGCAAGATGCTTCGCTCCGCCTGAAAAACGGCTGCGCTCAGGATGACACCAGCAATTCTGGGACTCACCAAAGTGCCATCCGGAGAGGGCCGAAAGACTAACCCCAACGGAGCACCTGAAGTACCTGATCCGCTCTTTAAAGTTCGTGTATTCTTGGCGGAGTACTGGGCACTGAACTGGCTATCCCGCCACTAGATCATCCAAGTATTTTCCGCGCATAAAGCGCCACAGGAGAAGTATGTCAACCACGGCAACACCCCTGAATTGCGACATCAAGAGCGTAGACTTAGCCGACCTGGGCAAGAAGCGCATCGATTGGGCCAATCAGTCGATGAAAGTGCTGCAGATCATCCGCAAAGAGTTCATCAAGAACCAGCCCTTGAAGGGCATCCGCATTTCCGCCTGTCTGCACGTAACGGCGGAAACTGCGAACCTGGCGATTTGCCTGCGCGACGGCGGCGCTGACGTAGTCTTGTGCGCCTCGAATCCCTTGTCGACTCAAGATGATGTCGCCGCCAGCCTGGTCCGCGATCAGGGCATTTCCGTGTTTGCCATCAAGGGTGAGGACAACGACACCTATTACAACCACATCCTCGCCGCTATCGACCATAAACCGCACATCACGATGGATGATGGCGCCGATCTGGTCACGCTGCTGCATACCAAGCGGCAAGACGCACTCGACGGTGTGATCGGCGGAACGGAAGAGACCACGACCGGAGTCATTCGCCTGCGGGCGATGGCGAAGGAAGGCGTGCTGCGCTTTCCTATTGTCGCAGTGAATGACGCCGACACCAAGCATCTGTTCGACAATCGCTACGGCACGGGACAATCGACGATTGATGGCATCATTCGCGCCACCAACTTTCTGCTGGCGGGATCGAAGTTTGTGATCGCCGGGTATGGCTGGTGCGGACGCGGACTGGCCAGCCGGGCGCGAGGCGCTGGCGCGGAAGTGATTGTCACGGAAGTTGATCCGACCAAGGCGCTGGAAGCCGTGATGGACGGCTTCCGCGTGATGTCAATGACCGATGCGGCCAAGCTGGGCGATGTGTTCTGCACCGTGACTGGCAACAAAAGCGTGCTCACCAAAGATCATTTCGAGTTGATGAAAGATGGCGCCATCATTTCCAACTCCGGCCACTTCAATGTGGAGATTGATATTCCAGCGCTGGAGAAGATGTCGTCATCGAAGCGCAGAACGCGAAATTATGTCGATGAATACTCGTTGAAAGATGGACGCAAGATCAATCTGCTGGGCGAGGGACGGCTGATCAACCTGGCGTCGGCGGAGGGGCATCCCGCGTCCGTAATGGACATGAGCTTCGCCGATCAGGCGCTCTCGGTCGAACACATGGTCAGGAATTTCAAGACACTGGAGAAAACGGTCTACAAGGTTCCCGATGAATTGGACAAGCGGGTGGCGAAGCTGAAGCTGGAGTCCATGGGGATCAAGATCGACCGGCTGACTCCGGAGCAGGAAGAGTATTTGGCAGGGTGGTCGGAAGGAACTTAGGGGCGGCACTCAGCAGTCAGCAGTCAGCATTCAGACAAACGGGGCGGCGTTCAGCTGCCTCGTTTGCTTTTTGGCCGTTGGGATGTGCCGAAGATCGTCGCCCCCCTCGCAACCACCCGACAGGATGGGCCGCACCGGACGAATCAACGGTGGCGTATCGCTTTCATGCCTCCTGCGATTTTCGCGAGCGCGCGAGTGTAGGCTGCGATGGTTTCAGGAACGGCCTGGCTGTAGACGAACTGCCCGTCGCGGCGGCAGATGACGAGTTTGGCCTCGCTGAGAACCTTGAGATGGTGAGAGACAGTTGCTGGGCTGGGGATTGTAGGCGTCGTCTGTTCGGCGAAACGTCACCGGATGTACGGGCTGAGCTCCCTGAGGCTCGGAGGGAGGGCGCGAAACGCAGGGGTACCGTTCGACAGGCTCAGGGCAGGCTTTCGCTTCGCTCAGTGACAGGGTGCGGGTTGTGCGTACTGCCGAGGTGGCTCACGCTCAGAGCCGAGATGGCTCACGCGCCCTAGCTAGCAGAGCAGATTCCTCGCCCACATTTGCTTAAATCCACCGCTATTGCGGTTTGTCCCAGGCTGGCACACGTGGCCACCAGCGACGCACGTGGCGGCAATACTGTTCGTAGTCCCTTCCGAATTTCCGGCGCAGAGTAGGCTCTTCGTAAAAGACCACGAACAGATGTAGGCTTAGGGCAACGGCCGCCACGGCAGCAATCGCTGCTGGGTTGGCATGTCCGAAGACAATCCAGAGTCCGATCCAGCCCGCGGCGAAGCCTACATACATGGGGTTGCGCACGTAGCGATAGAAACCCACTACTACTAATCGCTGTGGCGGAGCGACCGGGGCAGGCGTGCCGCGTCCTGTCCACCCGAAGTCCCAGATGCAGCGCAGGGCAACGGCGAATCCTAGCACTGAGGGAACTGCCGCCAGCCATCGCCAACGTGCTGTGCCTGCTATTTCCGCGCTGAACCCGAGCCACTGCGGCAGCAGCCAGAACCACAGGGAGAAGAACGCGCCGCCGACTATCAGCGAGGCCACCGCGGTTGGCCATCGATCGCCGTGCCCGACCGGTGGAATACTTCCTGACTCTTCCGTCATAGGCCTCCTTTTGTACTGACAGGCTGTTCTCAGTTCCGTTCCGCAACGGACTACGCTCAAACTCTTTCACTGATGGGACGCGCACCAATTGTTACGTATGCGAACGTAAAAATCCTCAACTCACTGGTTACTGCTGCCGCGCTCCAGCTTGACAGCGGCTTTGAGGTCGAGAGTGCGAATTAGCCGGAGAAGCGAGTTGGGGTGCATCCCCAAAGCTTTTGCGGCCTCGATGTAATTGCTGTCGGCTTGCTGGAGGGCTTGCAGGACGAGTTGCTTCTTCACCTCCCTGATCCTGTCGTGGTATTTCGCGCTCGATTCTGTAGCCGGTGAGCCGGCTTCCAGGAGAGCTTCGGGCAAGTCGTCGGGCAGAATGGACTCCGTCGAACCCAGCACGAGGGCGCGCTCAATGGCATTCTCGAGTTCGCGAACATTGCCGGGCCAGTCGTAATTGATCAAGTACGACCGAGCCTCCGTCGAAAGCGATTTCATTCTCGCCTTGCACTTGCGGCGGGCCTTGGCAATGAAATGATCGGTTAACGAGGGAATATCTTCGCGGCGCTCGCGCAACGGTGGCATGGTTACAGCAACCACGTTCAGGCGGTAATACAAATCCTTGCGAAAGGTGCCGCCCTGAACCGCTTCAAGCAGGAGCCGGTTGGTGGCTGCGATCAGTGACTTCGTCCAGGAACAACGTGCCCCCCTCAGCAGCTTCCATTTTTCCTTGCTGCTGAGAGACCGCTCCGGTGAAAGCGCCTTTCTCGTGGCCAAACAGCTCGCTTTCCAAAAGGGTTTCCGTGATGGCGGCACAGTTGATCGCAACAAACGGGCGATCGCTGCGGGGACTGTTGCGATGAATGGCGCGCGCTACCAACTCCTTGCCGGTTCCGCTCTCGCCCTCGATGAGCACGGTGGAATCGGTGGGCGCGACCCGGCGAATGAAATTGAAGACGTTTTTCATGCGGGGACTGGCGCCGATCATGTCGTGCTCGAGATCGACCTCCGCGCGCAGCCCTTGATTTTCTTGGCGTAATTGCTGCCACTGCCGCACGTTGTCGAGCGCGATGCTGGCAATTCCGGCCACAGCTGTCATCACCTGCAAGTGATGGTCGTCGAAATGCTCGCCCGGCGCCTGACTGTCGAGATAAATCGCACCCACTGCTGTGCCGGAGACCACAAGCGGGACACAAAGCAGGGAGCTGACACTTAATTCAGCTAGAGTTCGTATCTGATTGAAAACTTCATCGCCGGAGACGTCGTTTACAACCACTCCAACGCAATCCCGCCGAACACGCTGGACCACGGATCGGCTTACTCGAACCGGATGGCCGGGGCCGCGCACCCGATCCCAGGCAACGGCGGAACTGAACTCGCCTGTGCGGTCGAAAAGCAATACAGCTCCGCGCTCGCAGGAACCAGGTCGAAGATCATCCCCAGGAGTTGCCATTGCAGCGAATCCTGGTCCCGAATACCGCCGATGCCGCTGGCAATTTTGAGCAATGCGCTCAGATCGCTGGCCACTCGAGCTGTTTGCGGCAAGGTTGCAATCCCGCGATCCGGTCGTCCGTACAAGGCATCTTCTGGTCGAAGTAGAAGTGCAGAGTTCCCGATCTCTGCCGTTTCCGTCAATTCAACCGGGTTTCTTTCGAGGTGAAGTTCGTCTTCCCGGAGCAGGAATATGAGCAGTGAACTGCCAATGGCGATCTGATCTCCGTGCGACAAAAGCTGTTCATCGACGGGCACGCCATTGACGCGCGTTCCGTTGCGACTTCCAAGATCGCGGATGGCAAACTGCTCGCTCTTGGGCATGAGCAAGCAGTGCCGACGGGACAGGGCTGCATCTGTAATGCAGAGGTCGTTGGACGACTCCCGTCCGATCGAGACGTCTCCATCGCGCAGCGGAAAGACGTCGCCGCGAAAAGGCCCCGCGATACCTACGATTCGGGGATTCATCTTCCTCCCGTTGCGGTTTAGCACACTTGAGCGGATCGTGCACGCGAGTCCGATTAACCCAAGGGATGGGAATCATTAACAGTTGGGTTAATGGGGAGCCGATCGTGGGCTAAGCTCGCGAAGGTTGCCACTCCGCGATTCTAGAGGTACGGATCATGGAATCATAGGGTTGTGGCTCGCGAAAGGAGCGGGTGGCAACCGGCGCTTAGCCTTGGCACGCTACTTGCATTCCATAAAAACAGCAACGGTTTTCAAAACCATTGCAATGATGTCGGGGCAGCGGACACAAATTGAAAGCGGTAAGGGTTGGAGATTAAGCCAATCCTGTGAGGTCCCGTCCCAACACGAGGAGATCATATGAAAAAGCAACTGTTTGTTCTACTCGGCTTGGGCCTGTTGGTGGGGATGTCCGCTTACGCCCAGACCGTTAACCTGAAAGCTGACGTTCCATTTAATTTTATCATCCGCGGAGCGACGCTGCCCGCCGGCGAGTACACCATCCAGGGGCTGGGAGACGGACCTGCTATCGCGGTTCGCGGTCCGAATCCGAAAGCAAACACCATTGTACTGTCGCAACGGTGCGCATCGATCAACGCTGTAAAACGGTCCAAGCTGGTTTTCCATCGGTACGGAGATCGATATTTCCTGGCCCAGCTTTGGGTAGCCGGAAGCGACTCGGGTCGTCAGCTCCCAAAGAGTCCGCGGGAAATGGAAGTGGCGCGGGACTACACCGTCCAGGACGCAGTGCTGTTTGCGGCATTGCGCTAGTGCGTCAGACTAAGGGGGGGGACTTTCGCACATCCTGAGCAGGAGGGCACACATGCGGTGTGCCCTTTTGTCGTTTGCATTTGAGCAGAGGTTAGGGAGAGAGGGCAGCAACATGACTTCGGAATAGAGAACTTGGGCGATCTGTGGGTGCATGTAAAGTCCGCGATATTCAGCGAAGCATTGGTACTTGTGCCCGCTGAGGGACTAGGATTTCAAGCCGCCCTCCGCCTGCCTCGCCCAGTCGCTACTCAATGGGCCGGAATCGAACGAGCGGTGGGGAACGGAGTCGAGCAGCTTTCCAGTTTTCTTGCTATTTTTCTTGCCCATTAGGTTTTATGCGGAACCAATCCTGCAATGTGACCAGCACTTGAATGATGGCGTAATCTTTGCTCAGCAGTTCGAAGGCAGGTCCCAGCGTGCCAGAAATAGAGTGCCTCCACCGCAGTCTGTCACCTTTCGTTGCCACCGAAACGCCAGCCGACTGGGATATTTGTGGAGTCACTTGGGCCTTCCTCCGAAACTCCTCGGCGAGCCCTGCCGTAAACCCGTGAAAAATAAGTCGTTCGAGGAGGGAACTCTTAAAGGTCAGGCGGAGTCTATGAGAGTACGGATTGGTCTCCCGGCGGCGATTTTTTGGTCGGGAGTGGGTGGGAAATCCTATAATCAGGGAGCGCCGGAAAGGTATGGCGGGAGCAACCACCTTGGGTGATCTGGCAAGCGCAATCGGGGCACATGGCCACGAGGCGGCGATCGTCGCAGAGCTGAAGGCCGGCTCGGAAGAAGCGTATGCCTGGCTGGTCGGCGAGTTTCAGCAGCCCGTGTATGGACTTGTGTACCGGATGGCGAACGATCCGGCAGACGCGGCCGATACTACGCAAGAGGTGTTTCTCAAAGTGTTTCGGGGGATGAAGCAGTTTCACGGCGAGTCGAGCTTAAAGACCTGGATTTACCGTATAGCGTTGCACGAAGCCGCGAACCGGCGGCGTTGGTGGTTCCGGCATAAGGCGCGCGAAACATCGATTGAGCCGATAGAGACGGATGGACTGGCAATCGGCGAATGTGCCGTGCGCGTTGCGTTGGTGGACCGTGACGAATCACCTTTCGATAGTGCTGCCCATTGTGAAGTGCGGCAAAGAGTAGAAGCGGAATTGCGAGAGGTGCCAGAGCCGTACCGCACGACTCTGGTTTTGCGCGATTTGGAAGAGATGTCGTACGAGGAGATTGCGGACGTGCTGGAGATTTCGCTGGGCACGGTGAAGTCAAGGTTGACGCGCGGACGCGCAGCGTTGAAGCGACGCCTCTCAGCATACGTACGGGAGTCGGGAGCGGAATTAGGACTGAACACGCCGCAGGAAGAAGAAGAGCAAGATCACCGATTGAAGAATTCGCAAGCTTCCGGAGGGGGTAGAAGAGTTGAGGTGACGTCATGAAGTGCACCGCGATACAGAAGTGCACTGAGGCCAGACAGTTGTTCTCGTCCTATCTGGATGGGGCGGTCACGGGCACGCAGATGCTCGGATTGCAAGAGCATATGGAGAATTGTCCCGCCTGCCACAGGGAGTACGTGGCATTGCGCAAGGCGCAGCAATTGCTGGGCACGTTGCGCCGTCCGCAGGTTCCGTCGGATCTGGGACTGAAATTGCGCGTGCTTGCTTCGCGGGAAGCGGCTCGGAAGCGTGAGCCGAGGTTCCATGGTCTTCGTCTGCGGCTGGAAAACGCGATGTCGACGGTCATGGTTCCGGCGACGGCGGGAGTTTTGAGCGCGGTGGTGATTTTCGGCTTCGTAATGGCTCTGCTCGCCGTGCCGGCACAGGTGCAGGCCAGTAACGACGATGTTCCGCTATTGCTTCATACCGCACCTGAACTTGAGCAGACTGCCTTTGGCACAACCCTGAGCTCGGTGAATGCGGATTCGCTTGTGATCGAAACCGACGTGGACGCGAACGGGCGGGTGCAGGACTATCGCATTCTTTCCGACTCGAAAGATTCTGAACAGCTTCTGCCGCAGGTGAAGCGGATGCTGATCTTCACCACCTTCCGTCCCGCGATGTCGATGGGGCGGCCGACCTCGGGTCGAGCAGTCTTGTCTTTCTCAAAGATCAGCGTGCGGGGGTAGCGCGGCCTCTCGGCTTTCGACGCGCTCGCTCAAATCATACTCAGTTGCGTGCGCAATGAGGGGATCCCGTCCCGCGTTTGACGGGCTGCGAATACGGCTGAGCGCTCCGCGTTACATTCGCCACGGCGACTCCCTCGAACCCATCCCGTTCCAGCACTGCCTGTCGCATATCGCGGACAACGTTGTCGTCCTTTGCCAGTAAAATTCTAGGCATCCTTGCTCTCGTTTCCTCAGCTCTGAGAAAGGCTGCACCTAGATCTACGCAGAACGATAACGTCAGTCCGGAATTCTGTCTTTTCAAAAGTGCACCGCGTTAGGTGCGTAACCATTGATGCGGTTGATCCCCCGGACGTGAGGCTGGTTCGAGTAGCTACTGCCTGTTCGGATTTCGTAACAAAACTGCTGTTCAGATTTCGTGACAGACATGGTTTGTCGGCGCATCATGCTTCTAGAGGAGATTTTGTATGTCGCATCTTAAGACTCGGATATTTGATCC
>WNGL01013919.1_pt1 | contig 20755 bp, 25 predicted proteins | sample 5400591 | NCBI WGS metagenome assembly WNGL01 (sample SAMN13153377, study PRJNA577476) | soil metagenome | isolation source: 80 cm soil or saprolite under Garry oak tree replicate 1 | place: USA:California | collected 2016-06-15 | reverse complement strand
CCTGCTCAAAGATGCTCAAACGGGTATCCCACAGCGTGGGGATAGCGTCGCGGTCGCGGCAGATATAGAAGCCGTCAGAAACGTCTTGCGGCGGTGAATTTGAACTTGTCGAAAGAGCAGGCAGCAACTCCTGTAAAACACTAGCAAAAGCTTCTCTGTACTGCTACAATATATTTAGCTTCTAGCAGCGCAAGAAGGGGAATGCTCAAGTGAGTAACATAAAACGCGGGAGTAGGAGGAAACTGATTCCTGCCTGGAATATGCCCTCCGATCCCGTGAAGGCCGTGTTCTGGTTCTTTCATTGGTCCCTGAAAGTACTCGTGCGTTTTTTTTGGATTCCGATACTGGCTGGAATTACCTACGAGGGCTTTGTAAATGGCTTAGTTGGAGGTTTCGTCACCTTGCTCGTTGGCCTCGGCCTCTGGTTCGGGCTGGCCATTGTGCTCTTCTTTTTCAATGTCGGCACAAATATTTCGCGTACAGTGGCCGATATAGGCCAGATGCAACAGGGCTTCACAGCCCGGCGCCCCTTCACCCAATTTGGGGAGGCAGATGTCGATGATAGTAACATAGTTGAAGGCACTGTCACCGATCTGGAAGAAGAGCGCAGGAGGCGCAGAAGGGAATGATTAATTTGCCAGCAAGGCGCCTTCAATCTGGCGGCGCAGTCTTTCACGCATCATGATACCTTTAATGCGATTGATTTCGCGCCCGCCTTTGAAGAAAATGATCGTGGGGATACCATCAATTTTCCATTGGCTGGTAATGTCCCCGTGCTTATCGGCGTTGAGCCTGGCAAACGTTACACGCCCTTGATATTCTTTACTGATCGCCTCAAATTCTGGATCTTGTATTTGACATGCAGCACTGGTATCTGTTGAAAAATTCACCAGAACCATCTGCGGCGCCTGAATCACCTTTTCTATAAAATCCTCGTCTGATACATCGAAGTAACTGTCTGCCATTATATCCCTCTTCATCTCTGCGAAATATTCGTGTTGTGCCAAAAGGGTATCACCTCGTCTGAAAGGTGTCAAGCAAGAAACGACGCCGTTAAGAATCTCGTCTTGAGGGGTGAAGGCGCGTCTCTCATGACGCCAGCAGCATCTCCGCGTCCTCGATCACATAGCGATATCCCTGCTCAGTCAAGAAGAGTTGGCGATTGGCGGAAAACTCCTGGTCTCGTGTGTCCCGCGTGACGATGGAGTAAAAGTAGGCCAGGCCCCCGTCGCTTTTGGGACGCAGAATGCGGCCCAGTCGTTGGGCTTCTTCCTGCCGCGAGCCGAATGTACCCGATACTTGAATAGCAACGTTTGCATCTGGTAAATCAATTGCAAAATTTGCTACCTTGCTGACCACCAGGCGCTTGAGTTCGCCCCGCCGAAACTGATCGTACAACTTTTCCCGCTGCTTGTTGGTCGTTTTTCCGGTCAGTAGCGGCGCCTCAAGCTCGTCGGCGAGGATTTTGAGCTGGTTAATATACTGGCCAATAATCAATACCTGGTCATCGCGATGTCGCTCGGCCAGGTGGCGCGTCACCGTCAATTTGGCGGGACTCTCCGCGGCCATGCGGTACTTCTCTCGCTCCTCCGCGACTGCATAATTTAACTGTTCATCCTCGGTCATGCTGACGCGTATCTCGTGGCATTCAGCCGTCGCAATCCATCCCTGCCGCTCTAGCTCTCTCCAGGGAACATCGTACTTTTTAGGCCCGATCAGACTAAAAACATCTGCCTCACGTCCGTCCTCGCGTACCAGGGTTGCCGTCAGACCCAGACGTCTGCGTGCCTGGATTTCTGCGGTAATGCGGAAAACAGGCGCCGGGAGCAGGTGTACCTCATCGTAGATGATTAGCCCCCAATCGAAGCTGGTGAAGAGCGAGAAATGTGGAAAATCTTCCTCTTCTGAACGACGATACGTCAGTATCTGGTAAGTGCTTACCGTGATCGGACAAATATCTTTCCTCTCCCCGGTATACTCCCCTATCATCTCTGGTGGAATGTCTGTTTTGTCGATAATTTCACTGATCCACTGGCGCACCGCAATGGTATTGGGTGATAGAATCAGGGTGGCGCGCTGGATATCGGCCATCGCCGCCAAACCAACAATTGTTTTCCCTGCGCCGCATGGCAGCACCACAACTCCGCTGCCACCGCTGGGCGCCCCGCCAGCGTAGAAGGCCGCGGAGGCGGCATATTGATAAGCCCGCGGCGCAAACTCATCTCCTAGCTTCGTCGTGGGGCGCAGCTTCAGCGGCATTGGCGACCCATCCGTATAGCCGGCCAGGTCTTCAGCAGGAAAGCCAATATGTATCAACGCCTGCTTGATATGCCCTCGCCGCGATGCATCTACCTGGATAGTGTGGCTGTTCAGTTGCCGGATCACGTATGGCTGCGTGCGTTTGTGATGGTAAATTTCTGCCATCAACGCGACATCATCAGAAATGAGCAACAATGCATCGCCTTCGCGAATCAATTTAATGCGGCCATAGCGGTTCATATACTCACGAATATCGACAACAATATTCATAGGGATGGCATACTTGCTATACTCCGTCAGTAATGCCATTACCCCCTCCGCCGTCATACCGCCGGCCGCTGCATTCCAGAGCGAAAGTGGCGAGAGGCGATACGTATGAATATGCTCAGGTGACTTCTCTAACTCTGCAAATTGCGCCAGCGCATCTCTCGCCTCAGCGTGTTGTGGATGGTCCACCTCTAATAAAATGGTCTTATCACTCTGCACGATCATTGGGTTAGTCGGATTCAGCTCCCTGCATAGCCGCCCATCTCATCATATATTTCATAATAGCATCGACGGTCGGTTCTTCATACCCTCGCATCAAGTAACGTGCTCCAGTAATCACCTTCAATCCCTTGTGACCTGACTGCTGCTCCACAAATGGTTCAAGCTTATGGCGAGGACATACTTCGTCAAATTCACCGGTAACAAACAACTTAGGGCCTTCAAATGCTTTGGAAAACCCGTTCGCAACCCGGTAAAGGAGCATACTGATGGCAACAACTGTCCTTATGCGAGGGTCGTATGGCGCGTACATCAGCGCGATATTTGCTCCAAAACCATGACCAATCACACAAACCTTGGCCGTATTTGCGCCAGGAAGTGTCATCACTTCATCGATGGCCCCCGCCAGGTCAAGCGGTTCCATTCGTCCATCTGTCTGCTGTCCCTGGCTATTGCCGACCCCGCGAAAGTTGAATCGTAAAGCAATCATTCCAGCCTCTGCCGTCAGGCTGCGGGCCAGCGTCGTTGTCAAGGAATCATGCATATCGCTACTGGCTGGTTGCGGGTGACAGAGCACAACGACAGGCGCCTGTTCCACTGTTGTGGGTTCATGTAATACTCCTTCGAGGAGGAACGAGGGCTGTCCTTTGCTTTGAAATGTAATCACCCGCTCAGTCTGTGCCGATAATAAGGTCATCTTTATCCCTTTATGTTCAAACACTTCCATATGAGCACATCTTATCGCACCCTCGCCTTTGCGTCAAGCAGGGGAAATTATCATGAACAAAGAGATTTTCACGAATTAACGTGATTTACTGGTAATTTGTATGTACAAACACTTTGCATATGCGCAAAAGGATGTTATACTATGTAAAAGCATACGCTTACATATTTTCGTACTTTATACAGCGTTTCCGATCAGGTAGTAAAAAAAATCCTATTTATTCGCCAAATCAATCTGTAGATATGGCGATGGTGTGCGAATCACGAGCAAAGAGAGATGGGATAGCCCAAACGGAACAGCTATTTTGTATTTCACCATCTCCCCTGTGACTTTACTCCACCTGTTCGTGCATCCTATTGGGGGATGGGTTACGACAGGAAACTGTGATTATTGCTTGCAGCAAAGGTGCTGCGCTGTTACCGGTACAACCTTTTATGCAGTTCTGTAAGCAGAACCTGTGTGTTTTGTTGTTTCTAGCATATACCGTTGCAGGCAAATCTGAATGCAAGTCATCAGGTGTACCCATTAAGCAGGGGGCTGCAATGCCCTTACCGTCTAGTTGGCCATACTGAGCATTTTATTGCATCTGTATGGTGGCAAACATGGTTTTCATGGAGTATACTTTGTCGTAGTACTTGTGAAAAGTCGAGGGAGGAGAACACATGGTCAACATTTTAGTCGTCGAGGACGAGCAATCGATCGTTAAGTTGCTCAAAGAAACATTAGGATTTGAGGGTTATCGGGTTACGGTTGTCCTTCACGGTGAAGATGCTGTACAATTTGCGCTTCATGAAATGCCGCATCTCATCATTATTGATGTCATGCTCCCCTCTGCGCGTGGTTTATCTGGTTTGGACGGCTATAACGTGATACAGTGCTTGCGTAGCCATCCGAAAACCATGCATATCCCCATCATTGCGTTAAGCACTTTGGACCAGCCGTTGGACAAAATCCGTGCATACGAGCAGGATGTCGATGGCTATATCACAAAGCCATTCGATCCTGAAGAATTACTCGCCCGAGTGCACAGACAGTTGCGCCGCGTACAACAGAGCTGTCTTTCTCCCCTGACCGGCCTTCCTGGCGGCTTACAGGTTGTTCGGGCCATCAATCACAAACTCAGCAGTGTAGACCCCTGGAGCATCCTCTATCTTGATCTCGACAATTTTAAAGTCTTTAATGATATGTATGGCTTCCTGGCAGGCAATGAAATGATCCTTCTCGTGGGCCATATTTGCCGGCGCGCCGTCTATAAATATGGTAACGACGATGACTTTGTTGGCCACGTCGGGGGCGATGACTTCGTCGTCGTCACGACACCCGAACGCGCGTCGCCCCTCTGCCGCAATATTTCTTCTAGCTATAAAGAAGAAAGCGCTTCTTTATATCACCCGGAGGACTTGCGACGCGCTACTATTAGCGGCGTGGATCGCAAAGGCCACCCTTCTCAATTTCCCCTCGTTTCCTTATCTATCGGCGTCGTCAATAATCAAACGAACAGAGTTTGCAGCATCCAGGAAGTGAGCTTCCTTGCTGCCGAAGCCAAACGCAACGCCAAACAATCTATTACCAACATCGGCTATATTTCATCTCAACGCGACAAAATATATTCAGAACTATCTCCTTCCGTCAGTTCTTCTTCACTTTCGCGCTTTTCACATTCTTTTCCATTAAATAGTCTTGCTTTAAACGATCTGCCGTACGTGGCTGAAGAATATGAGCAACAAGTCTACTAAACAAGCCTGCTGTTTGTGAGACCAGGAAGCAATTCAGGTGGGAACAGAGAACAAAGAAGAAGAACATCCCCTCGGCGAACAGGAGCTTGAAGCGACGCGTCTCGCTCTGCGTGAGAATGCGAAACGCGTATTGCAAGATAGTGGTCTCGCGCAGATGCTCCAGGAAATCAACAAAAATGAACTGAGAAGAAGAGGCGAGTTCGAGGAATACGACTCACTTGTGCTTCTCAAGTGGGGCACTGGCTACACTCGTCGTCATATTTGGGTAGAAGTCAATGGCAATACCATTCGGTTTAGACTTACTTCCCATCGCGCGTGTTCCAACCCTGTGCCCTTGTGCGATGGCGAGTATCACACCTTTACCAGCCAGATGTGGGCGAACAGTGATCTGCTCCGCTTAGAACTCTATAAATATTACCGGAAACCCGTAGCGGAAAGCTCCGACGATTAAGTGTTCTGCAAGCCGAAGGGATTCCCGTCGTTCAGATTAAATCAAGCGTTATGATCTGCACAACCCCCACTCCACTGAGAAAACGGCTAATTGCCTGGTAATTTACGTCAGCATAAAAATCTTCTCGATCCGCCTGGCTGGCCCAGCTCAATAGATTGAGGAAGATCGAACCTTGTTTAGAGAGCATCTCGCTTCCACCGTTGGCGCCCGGTGGTGAGGCAGACCGGGATAGTATCGCGTCTTCGTTAAGGCCGCGCGCTAAAAATGCAAAGGACAATGTCGGTTGAACTGCAAGCCTGCGCAAGCACTCGATCCAGCCTCGTTGTGTCCGCTCAGTCTGGTCCGGGCGGATCGTGCCTAGATGAGCTGCCGCCAGGATTGACTCCGCTGCAGGACGACTGTAGCCCCACAGATAGCGCATGAGCCATTGCTCAGGAGGATCAGACAATAGCTCGGTAGGAGATTCCATTAACAATTGTTTCGGGTTGTATTGTTCCTTTGCCTTCTGCCAGCACTCTTTGTCTTCCCACGTCGTGAGCATCAAGTAATACGATTCCCTGCCCCTACTGCGGTAAAAACTTGCGCTAACCAACCCCAGCGCGTTGCGCATCGTATCTGAAATGATGCGTATCCGCGCCAACCCCTCCGCATCTCGCCCCGCTCCTATATGTGCCAACGTCACCACCAGTAGTTCCATTCCGCCTTGCTGCCTTTCTTTACGATCCATTACACCGGCACTTTGATATTGTTGGGAGCATAGAGTATACTTTTACCACGAATTGCTCTCACTTCATCCAGAAACAATCGGAAGGAGTTTTTTACCATGCTTGATCCCGAGACCAACCGTAACAATGTAGAATGGAAACAAGCCCGACCTGAAGATGCCGCCACCTGGGTCTCCGTGACACGGCGTAGCGCCGACCAGATGCCCTTCGAAAGCGAAGATTCGCAAATTGCCCGCTACAAAGAAGAAGACACAGAGCAACAGGCGCAACGCTATCTGCTTTGGCGCGAAGATACACCAATTGGGCGCCTTCGCTTTTATACCAACGAAAATACCGCCATACTTGATGGTCTGGTTCTGTTACCCGAAGCTGGCGGAAGCGTCGCCGCGCAAGTGGTCTCAGAAGCGCTGGTGCGCTCTGCAGCGCTGAACATGCGTCACGTGAATGCCACCTATCCTGCCGCTTACATCGCCTCATTTGCGGCAGCAGGCTTCCAGGAACTCCGCCGCCGCACTGGAATGATGGCCTCTACCCTGGTCTCATCACCTCTCTCTCCTTTGCCCTCCTCCTTGCGTGTCCGGCAAATGACCTACGACGATGGAGAACACATTGGCACCTTGCTGCAACGAGCCTACAGCGGTGGTCCCGACAACCTCCACCCAGACCTCGCTGGCTGGCGCGCGGAAGCCCGCGCCGTCCAGGAAGGTCGCTTTGGCCCATTTATACCAGAGTGCAGTTTTGTCGCTGAGCACTCCCTGGATCGCTTCCACCTGGCGGGATCCATCATGGCCCATTTAGAGCGCAATGTATCTCGTATACGCCACCTGGCTGTAGCTCCAACCTTCCGGCACGTTGGCCTTGGCCAATATCTGGCCTTGAAAACCATGCAACGCCTGCAAGAACTGGGCCACTCCACTGTTATTCTCTATGTCACTCTTGGCGTTCCTGCCTTCAATCTGTACCACCGCCTGGGCTTTATCGAGTCTGGCCCAACCTATATTGAAGCAGAACGCAAACTCATCATTTGATCGAGACGTATCCCGCGTTGGCGCGCAGCCAGAGAGCAGTTAATTACCCGCAAAAGATCGTAAGGCGAGGGTAATTTGCTGCTCCAGCGTCATATCCTGGTCGTGCGGAATCTTCCCCAGCGCTGCCTGCGCCTCTGCCGTAGAATATCCCAGCCCAATCAACGCTTCCAATACCTCGGACTGCATCTTGCCGGATGTGTATCCAGCAGTACCCCCGCCCAGCGCAACCAACGAGGGGAGCTTTCCTTTCAATTCGAGCACCAACCGCGCCGCCAGGCGTTTCCCAACGCCAGGAGCTAAGGCCAATTTTTGCTGATCTTCATCGGCTATCGCCTTAAACAACGTTCGCGCATCCATGACTGAGAGCAATGCTAATGCAACCTTCGGGCCAACACCACTTATCGCGATAAGTTGCTCGAATGCTTCCCGGTCTTCTTCAGCAAAAAAACCGTAGAGGGCCATTCCATCTTCACGCACGTGAAAATGCGTATACAGCGACACCTCCATACCGCTTTCGCTCAAACGATTAAGCGTTGTTGCCGGCGCAAAGACACGCACGCTAAATCCACCAACACGTATAATCGCCTGATCTGCTCGCCATGATTCCAAAATGCCATGTATGCTCGCAATCATTTTCCCTTAACCCTGACCTCTTCTGTACTTTAAGGTAAACGTCTATTTGCAGTTTTAGGTAACTTCGCAGCCTTTTGGGTAGTTGAGATTGGCGTTACCGTAATTTGAGGAAGTTGTCTGTAAGGACGCTTGCGGTATGCAGGTGGCAAATGGCCACAGCCGCGGCATCGGCTGCATCGTCTGGCCGGGGAATAGCCGGGAGCTTGAGTAGAATACGAACCATCTCCCCCACCTGTTCCTTCTGGGCAGCTCCGTAACCCGTCACCGCTTGCTTGACCTGCTTGGGCGTGTACTCGGAAATTGGCAATCCCCCGTTTGCCAGTGCCAGCATCGCGACCCCGCGCGCCTGCCCGACGGTCATTGCCGTGCGCGCATTTTTCGCGAAGAAAAGTTCCTCCATTGCGGCTTCCTGGGGATGATAGGTTCCAATAATCTCGATCAAGCGGTGATATATATGTTGGAATCTTTCAGCTAAAGGCATCCGCGCGGGCGTTGTAATCACATCACAGACAATCATGCTCAGATCATCACCCCTGGCCGCTACGACTGCATAGCCCACAATCGCCATCCCAGGATCTATGCCCAACACAATGCGCGGGCTGGGAGGCGTTGTCACATCACCCATTAATTGCTCTATCCTTTCGTCGTGACCAATGAGAATGAAATGAGCATGTACAGCCCTCAGTGTTAGCCTTCGTAAGAAGCAGCGAACTCTTCAGGGAAATCCGCGTTCGTATACACATCCTGCACATCGTCGAGGTCTTCGAGCTTTTCCACCAGGCGCATCACCTGGTGCGCTACCTTCTCTTCGCTCAATTCCATCCTGGTCTTCGGCAGCATGGTACTCTCCGCCTTCACCACCTTGTACTTTTTTGCCTCCAGCCCCTGGCGAATCTTTTCAAGATCGCTGGGATCGGTATACACAGTTACCACTTCGTCGTCAGGCCCCGCCGGGTCAACGTCATCGGCTTCAAGTTCAATCGCCTCCAGTGCAATCTCATCGGGGTCCTCCCCCTGTAATTCAACTTCGATAATACCCTTTGCTTCAAATAACCAGTCTACGCAGCCATTTTCACCCATGTTCCCAGCATTGCGATTGAAAGCGTTGCGTACTTCCGCGACTGTACGATTGCGGTTCTCCGTCAACGTGGATACCAGCACTGCCGTCCCGCCAGGCCCGTACCCCTCGTACGTAATCTCTGTCAGCGACGCTCCTTCCGAGCCGCCGAGAGCGCGTTTAATGGTGCGTTCAATATTGTCCATGGGCATATTGGCGTCGCGAGCGTGCTGGATAGCCATGCGTAAGCGAAAGTTTGCATTGGGATCGCCGCCGCCGCCCTCGCGCACTGCTACAACAATTTCTCGCCCCAGACGGGTAAATAGTTGTCCCCGTCGAGCGTCGTTAACCCCTTTGGAACGGCGTATCTGTGCCCACTTTGAATGTCCTGACATTTCAATGCCCCCTATCTATTTTAAATAAACCGCTCTAACAGCATAAACGGGTGCTTGACATTGTATACCAGTTACTTCTTATTGTACACTATAGTTCTGGATTGGGTCTATCCTTGAAGGGGGATTTTGCTTGCAAAGGGAGTCTTGCAGGCTCTTTATTCAGAGGCTGGCTGATGAAAGCTCGTGTTGTTTCTCGACAGCATAGCGAACAGCTTACAACACAAACCAACGGAGTACGTAATACTAATGAAACGTCCAGTAGCCAATACTACTACTGACACACAGAAACAGAAAAAACCAGTGGCCCCGCGTCAAGGTCTGGGCCGCACCGGCGAACGGCTCGCCGCCGGGGAACTATCCCGGCAGGGATACCGTATCCTGGAACAGAACTTCCGTTGTTCCTACGGGGAAATAGACCTGGTAGCCGAAGATGAACACGACTTGATTTTTGTAGAGGTGAAAACACGCCGTGGCAACGCCTACGGCCTTCCAGAAGAAGCGGTGACATTCCGAAAACAACAGAAAATTATCCAGGTAGCATCCTACTATCTCGATCTTCACGCCTGCTCGGAACGCTCCTGGCGTATTGATGTCGTCGCTGTACAATTGGATCAGGGCGGGAAGCCCGTGGAGATACGCGTCTACCAGCACGCCGTCACTGCATAAATTTGGGAAAGACTTTACATAACAAATAATATACACGTATATGGACAGCAGAAGGAGGCAGAGGAAATGGCCGATTTTGTAGAAACCGCTAAAAATTTCGTCAATTCAGCGGTCAGCCGCACAAGTTGGGAAGCGCAGAAACAAATGCGCGTTCGAGGCAAACAGAGCGAAATTGACAAACTCATGGACCAGCGACGCCAGTTACTCGACGAACTTGGGCAGGTCGCGATGACCCAATTCCAGAATGGAACCCTCACCGATCCACAGCTTTCACGGATATGCGCGGGCATCATGGAGCTGGACCACGACGTCAAGAACAGGGAGACGCAACTCCAGGAAGTCAAGAAAGAAGCCTATGTGCCAGAGCAACCTGCTCCGGTCGCCGACTATACGCCGCCGCCTTTCACGCCACCAACAACGCCAGCGCCGCCAAAACGATCTGCTAAACCTGCCGCGCCTGCTAACCTCAACCAGGTTACCTGCCCCAACTGTGGCAACACGGTGCGCTCCAATTCGCTCTATTGCCGCAGTTGTGGCAGCAAACTGCGCTAGCCTGATAGACAGAACATGGTATAATGAGAATCGTCACGTTCCTTTCAACGAAAAATGCATGTGACGCAATATGTGTGTAAAGGTGGCATAGTGACCAGGCATTCTCAGGAAGAAGCGACAAGCACACTTGACATCATTAGCCATAGCTCTGCGCAGACGCAACGCCTGGGTATGCGCTTGGGTGAATTATTACGCGGCGGGGAACTGCTCTTACTCGATGGACAACTGGGTACGGGCAAGACAACCTTCACGCAGGGGTTAGCCAGGGGTATAGGCATCACTGCAATCGTCAGTAGTCCAACCTTTACCCTTCTCAAAGAATACCGTGGGCATCCAGTTCCCGTGGCACGACCCGGCCAGGATATGTTACCGTCCCTACCATCATCTCAGCCGCGCGCAGCATTGGCGCTGTATCACTTTGACCTGTACCGGCTGGAAAACCCCGAAGAGATAATTGATCTTGGTTTCGAAGACTATTTCTTTAGTTCAGGCGTCAGTGTTGTTGAGTGGGCGGATAAAGCCGATCAGCTCTGGCCAGATCAACACCTTCGTATTCACCTGAAAATGATGAGTGAAACCAAACGCGGAATACTGTTTACTGCGACAGGCCCTGAGTACCGTGAATTGTTGCACCAATTCCAGAAAAACACCTATGCTACTACTAGCTCTTGATACCTCAACGCGCCAGGCGAGCCTCGCGCTCTGTACCGGGGATGAACTCCTTGGCGAATATACCTGGCATGTTGGGAACAACCACAGCGTAGAATTGTTGGAACGCCTGCAGCGCCTCGCTGCTGAATGCCATAGAACCATGCAAGATATTGAGGCGGTGGCAGTTGCAACTGGCCCTGGCTCTTTTAATGGCGTGCGCGTCGCGCTATCCGCCGCCAAAACCCTCGCTTTCGCCCTGCAAAAACCTCTCGTTGGCGTCAGTATATGCCCTGCGGCAGCTCAGCGATTACGCCGTATTGCCCCCACAGCGCCTGGCGAGCTATCTCCAGGAACAGGCCAGCGCCTGGTTCGGTATACCCGGTGAGCGGGAATTGCCTTTTTTCCTTTTTTGTGGTGAAATAAGTCTTGCCTCACGTCAAATGTTGTTTACACAGATGCAAGAAAAATGCGTCTTCGTCAACAGTGTCCAGGCGGCCAGGCAGGCTTCTACGCTGGCAATGCTGGCGCTGCAACGTCTACGCGCCGGTAAAGAAGATAACCCATTGCTACTCGAACCGCTGTATCTTCGGCGTCCTTCGATTACAACCAGTACCCGTAAACAACCGCTGCTTGGCGAGAAAACAAACAGACCGGCAGGATCAGGTGGCACAGAAAGGGAAGAGGGTGCGTTACGTCATTGAACGTATGACGATGTCAGACGTGCCTCGCGTCATCGAAATCGAGCGCCTGGCTTATCCATCGACCTGGCCTCCCAGCGCGTATCGTAAGGAGCTACAGGATAACCGGTGGGCGCATTATATTGTGCTGCGCGATAGAAAGATTTTTGAAGAGCGCGCCACGGTTCCCGCCCAGGAAATTGAAAAACCGCGTCGCATTTTTCCTCTATCGCTTTTGCCCAGCCGCCCCTCCGTTACGCTGTCAACGCCTGACCTGGCTTCAATCGTTGGCTTCTCAGGCTTATGGCTCATGGTTGATGAGGCCCACATCACTACTATCGCCATGCATCCCAACTACCGTCGCCTGGGATTGGGCGAATTTATGCTGGCAAACCTGATCGATATTGCCTATTCTATCGGCGCGAAATGGGTTACACTCGAAGTGCGTGTCACAAACTATAGCGCGCAAAACCTCTATCGCAAATATGGCTTTCGCGAGGCCGGACTTCGCCACCGCTACTATAGCGACAATCAGGAAGATGCCCTGATTATGTGGACCGATGAAATTAACTCGACAAGCTATAAACAACATTTTCAGGAAACGAAGTTAGCACTGATGAGGAAGCTGGAAGCGCAGTAATTGCTGTCTGATACCCAGGCAGCGTGGGGATTTGAACTATGCGTGTACTTGGAATCGAAAGCTCATGTGATGAAACCGGAGCAGCCATTGTCGAAGATGGCCGCTACCTGCTCTCCAATATCGTGGCCTCGCAGGTCGAGATTCATAACCGCTATGGCGGGGTGGTGCCTGAGGTTGCCTCGCGCCAACAACTCTCCTCCATTATTCCCGTTATTGAAACGGCCATGGAGACCGCTTCCTGCTCGTGGCAGGATATCGATGCTATTGGCGCTACCTATGGGCCAGGGTTGGCAGGGTCTTTACTGGTAGGATTAACCGTGGGAAAAACCCTGGCGCTGGCGCGGAACCTGCCCTTTCTCGGAGTAAACCACCTCGAAGCGCATATCTACGCGAATTGGCTGCGCGCAGGAGAAACCCCTCCCCAACGCGATTTAGCAGCCTCTTCCCCGGATGTGAGAGCAGAAGGCGATCCCACCTTGCCTTTGATCTGTCTCGTCATTTCTGGCGCGCACAGTGAACTTGTGCTTGTGCGCGCCTATGGGCAATACGAATTGCTGGGACGCACGCGCGATGATGCGGCAGGGGAAGCCTTCGATAAGGTGGCGCGCATCCTCGGGCTTGGGTATCCCGGCGGACCGTCTATCCAGAAAGCCACGCAGCGTGCTGAAGATGAAATGCAGCAGCAGCAGAAACCTGTTGAGTTAGCTCGCTCTGCCTATCGTCTGCCGCGCGCCTGGTTGCGCGGCACTTACGATTTCAGCTTTAGCGGCCTGAAAACCGCGATGCTCCATCTTGCCGAAGGCGCCGCGGGGTCTGCTGGACCCGCAGCATCCCAGACACCGGGGATGAGCAAGGCAGCGGGAAGTGAAGGCAAACAACAGAGCCAGTATACACGTATGGGTATGCAAGCGGCGCAAAGGGGACCGGCAAATGTAGCCCTTTTAGCCGCCAGTTTTCAAGAGGCTATCGTCGATGTGCTGGCAGTCAAGACCCGCCTTGCCGCGCAGGAGTATCACGTGAAACAGGTCGTCTTAGCAGGTGGAGTTGCCGCCAATCTCAGTCTCCGCGCAAGGCTTGAGCAGGAGCTTCTCCCGCTCAGAATACGCCTTAGCTACCCACCTGTCGAGTTGTGTACCGATAATGCAGCGATGATCGCGAGCGCCGCTTACTTCCATCTCTGCCAGGGTGAAACGAGTGGGCTTGACCTTGATGTCCATCCCGGTTTGAGCTTGCCCTTCACAAATAAAAGCGTAGAAGCACCAGTGAAAAGTGAGTAACAGTATGTCGAAGCAAAAAACCTTTGCCGTTGGTATTGACCTTGGTGGAACCAAAACCCTTACCGCTGTTGTTGACATAACAACAGGAGAAGTGATCGCTTCCGCGCGCAAGCGTACTCATGCTGAGAAGGGGCAGGACTTCGTGGCGCGGCTTACGACTGAACTGGCGCAGGCAGCCATCGACGCCGCCAATCTCCCCAAGAACGCGCCCATCGTTGCCTTTGGCATTGGGGCAGCAGGGCAGATCGACCGTGCCTCCGGCATCGTCGTCGATGCTCCCAATCTGGGTGTCAAAGATATGCATCTCGCTAAAATTCTCAGCAAACAATTCGGCAAACCGGTGCGCGTCGGCAATGATGTCGAGGTGGCCGCGTTGGGAGAATTTCTGTATGGTTCGGGACGTGGCTTCAACAATTTCGTCTGCCTCTTCGTCGGCACTGGCATAGGTTCTGGCATTGTGCAAAACGGGCAAATGTATACAGGAATGAGTGGCACAGCCGGCGAAGTTGGTCACATGATCATCCAGGCCGGTGGCCGCGTCTGTGGCTGCGGTTGCCGGGGTTGCCTCGAAGCCTACGCTTCACGCACAGCCATCACCAAAGCCATCATGGCCGAAATCCACCATGGGCGCTCCTCTGTGCTGGCCGATGATGCAGTCCTCCAAATCAATGAGGGAGAGACGATCATCCGTTCAGGATTACTCGCTCACGCGATCGCGCAGGGAGATGCCCTTGTCATAGAGATCGTCACCGAAGCGGCGGACTACCTCGGTTATGGTATCGGCTCAATTATGAACTTCTACAATCCCGAGGCTATTATTCTCGGGGGCGGCGTAATTGAGGCTATCGACCTGCTCTTTGAACGCGCTGTCAACCGCGCTCGTAATACAGCCTTGTCCGCACCCGCGCTGCAAACAAAAATACTCCGTGCCAAATTGGGCGACTTCTCCGGTGTTGTTGGCGCAGCATGTCTGGGCGCGGGCGCCGCGGGATATCAATTCCCCCTTTCCTAAAGTGAGCCAATAGCGTGGCATAGTTCCTGGATACCAGATCACGGTGGGCGTATGGAAGCAGAATCTCCCCACATAGACGTACGAACAGTGCTCATCGAGGATGCGCGGGCTTTACATGAACTTGACTACAGCTTTGAAACCGATCGTATCTATACGCTGCGCGTGCGTGGGCGATTAGCGCCCGCTGCAGATTCCGACCTTTACTCCCAGGCGAACCCTGCGCTTACTTTCGAACTGTTCGAGACGCCCGTCGATCCTCCTTTCTATAAGAGCTACCGCGCATTTGAACGTACCTTAGCAGATGTAGAAGCCAGTTTGCGCGGCGTTGAGGGAGGCTATGTTGCCCTGGCAAATGGGCAGGTCGCTGGAGTGATCTTACTGAACGTGGAAGAATGGCGTTCAGTAGCTCGTATTGAGCATATCATTGTCGGACGCCAGTTTCGTCGCTACGGTATCGGATCGCTGCTGCTCAGTTGCGCCTCGGACTGGGCGCGTAACCACCATTGTTGGGCGATTCTGCTGGAGACGCAGAATGTCAATTACCCGGCCATCCAGTTCTATTTACGCAACGGCCTGGAAGTGTGGAGCATCAGTCAACAGTATTACCCGCCCGGCCCCGTTGAACATGAAATAGCCATATTTATGGGTAAAAAACTCTGGTCCGCCCCCTAAATATTACTGGCCAGGGAGAGGGAACCATTGATGCGACAACTGGTTCCCTCTCCCTGACTAAACCGTAACCAGCTCTTCCAATTTGGGGAACAGCGGCGTCGGCACGGGCAGTGTAATGCCCGCGGGCACCTCGGAAGACCTCCATCTTCCCGCGCTCACATCACCCTCGAAACCCAGCAAATGGTGCAGCTTTTGTGAAGAAAAGGGCAGATATGGGCTAAAAAGCACATGTAATCCGCTGATTACCTGCAGCATGACATAGAGCGTCGTTCCCGCTGCCTCGCGCTCAACCTTTATTATCTTCCAGGGCGCCTGCTCATCCAGGTAGCGATTCGCCGCCCGCGCGACAGCCATAGCTGCGTTCAATCCATCTTTGAAGTGGCAATTGGCAATAGTATGTCCTACTATGGAAAAGCCGCGGTCAACCTCCGCCAGAATCTCGCGATCCGCCTCACGGAGCGCTTGAGGTTGGGGCACAATCCCTCCAAACTTGCTCTGTAAGAACGTCAACGTGCGATGGACGGCATTGCCATAGGTAGCCACCAGTTCATCGTTATTGCGGCGAATCAGCTCCTCAAATGTAAAATCGGTATCGCGTCCTTCAGGGGCGGTTGCCGACAGGTAATAACGCAGCGCATCCGCGCTATACTGGTCTAATACGTCGCGCGTCCAGATGACATTCCCCCGGCTACTGGACGCCTTCGCCCCGCTCATGGTCATGAATTCGTTGGCAGGAACATCGAAAGGCAAGTTGCGGTTGCCATATCCCTGGAGCATGGCAGGCCAGATAATTGTATGGAACGGAATATTGTCCTTACCAATAAAATAGTAGGACTTCACCTCCGGGTTGGTTTGACCGGGAACCCACCACGTCTTCCAGGCTTCAGGCGTTCCCTGCCGTTCCGCCCACTCAACTGAAGCCGAAAAGTACCCAATGACTGCATCGAACCACACATAGATGCGCTTATTCTCGTACCCATCCAGTGGTATCGGCACTCCCCAGTCAAGGTCGCGCGTAATGGCGCGGGGCCGCAGTCCCTCTTTTAGCCAGTTCATGGCAAAATCGAGGGTGTTCCCTCGCCAGTGCTGCTTACCCTCTGACAACCATGCCAGCAGCGGCTCCTGCAGCCTGGGTAAATCCAGGAAAAAATGCTCCGTTGATCGAATCTCTAAGGCGCTGTCCTTGCTCCCACAGAGGCGACAGCGCGGCTGAATTAAATCAATCGGGTCGAGTGTATGACCGCAATTATCGCACTGATCGCCGCGCGCAGATGGGTATCCACAGTTCGGACACGTCCCCTCGATGTAGCGGTCCGGCAGGAAACGGCCATCCGTCGGACAATAGGGAGACTGCATCGTATCCTTAAAGATATAGCCTTTATCGTAGAGCGTGAGAAAGAAATCTTGCGTGATACGATAGTGATTTTTGGTGCCCGTCTCGGTGTATAAATCCCACGCTATGCCCAACCTCTCCCATATTTCGCAAATCTGCCGGTGATACCGCGCCACGAATTCGCGCGGGCTAATACCCTCGCGTTCAGCATCCACCAGGATCGGCGTGCCATGTTCATCGCTGCCAGAAACCATCAAAACTTTGTTTCCGGCCAGGCGGTGGTAGCGCGCAAATGTGTCCGCCGGCAGATAAGCCCCGGCGATTTGCCCAACGTGCGTTGAGCTTTTTGCATATGGCCACGCCACACAAACCAGAATATGTTCATTCATTTATTAATTCCTCGTCAGTTCCCAACATAACGCGCATAAACCGAACGCGCAACCTGCTCGTCATCTGTCCCTTTAATGATCGCGCGCGCATCGGGAAAAACTGTTAGTTCATATGAATCCACGTAGAAGCGGAGTAGGAAATCATTATAACTTACCTCCCCAACAGGACGCAACCGTTCGGCCAATTCTGCTAGATTGAGCGACATTCCCCGCCTGCCGTTGCGCACCTGTACCGCATTCCGCCCGCACAGGCTGGCGCTACTCCCGGCTGGCGCATCGAGAAACGCGTAATCATGCTGCCCGCAGGCTGGGCAATCCGCCTGCCGTGGCAATTCTATGCGCTCGCTGGTATTTTCCCACACATCCATCCAGAACATCGCCCGACTCATCATCTCACTTTTCAGCAGAATTTTGATCGCCTCGGTCGAAGCCACCCCCGTAATCGCTCCCACGATACCATTAAGCACGCCTGCCGTATCACACGTTGCCGTCGTGCCGGGCAGCGGCATCTCCGGGAAGACGCAGCGCAGGCAGGCTGTGTCGCCAGGGACAATATTCATGGTCACGCCATACGAAGCAATTACGCCGCTGTAAATCCAGGGACGCCCGTATTTTATGCAAACATCATTGAGCAAATAGCGTGTCTCAAAGTTATCGGTGGCATCAAGTACCAGGTCAGTATCGCGTACTAACGACTCAATCCCATCGGCATTGATATCTTCAACCAGCGCCTCGATGCTCGTGGCGCTATTGATGCGCCGGAGTTTCTCGGCAGCAGCAATGGCTTTGGGAAGACGACGCGCAATATCTTCTTCGTCGAAAAGAATCTGTCGCTGTAAGTTATTCAGTTCTATATAGTCGCGATCAGCAATTACCAGGCGACCAATGCCGGCGCGACAAAGGTTGTTGGCCAGGAACGTCCCCAACGCGCCGCAGCCGATCAGTGTAACCGTTGCTGCCCCCAGCCGTTCTTGCCCCTCCTTGCCTATTGGCCCAAACAGTGTTTGCCGTGAGTAGCGATCAATTGCTGCCATGCTCTTTCTCTCCCTTGTAGTATAAACACCTGTACCCGGTTCATTGTAACATACAACCCGTAACCCACAAGTACCATATAACCCCATCCACGCCATCATTTGGCAGCGGCGCGTAACTGTGCTACAATGCAGGAGGTGATATGCCCTTAGTTAGACCAGTAACCAGTACATCGTGCAATGATGCTAAAAGTGATGGGAACCTATGAAGAAAGTATTGGTTATCGACGACAACCCGACTATCGTAGAATTAATTAAATACGCCGTAAGCCTCCAGGGATCATATGAGGTCGTCGTCGCCTACGATGGCGAACAAGGTTTAGCGCGTATTTCAAGCGAACGCCCTGATTGCGTGATCATCGATGTGAAGATGCCGCGCATGGATGGATACCAGTTGGTGCGTTGTCTTCGCGGCGATGCTCGTACCTCGGAGATCCCCTTGATTATCCTCAGCGCTATGACGCGAGAAGAAGATCAAACCATAGGGATGCTTTCAGGTGTCGATGAGTATCTCAAAAAACCATTTAAACCGGCTGAACTAAACGCGGCAATTGAGCGCGTACTCCGCTTGACGCCCACCGATCGCCAGCGCCGCATGGATGACTTCGTGCAAACCCATGCAGACAGAGAATAAGCATAGTATCGTGCACAGCCATTGCTTCGAGACTTTGCTTCACGAGAACGAATGGCTATAGTTAAGAGCGCCGCGCCTCTTCATTTTTCATGGGAGAGGGCGCAGCGCAGAGTATTCACACAATAGTGCGTGAGCCAAAGCCATTACGCCGGTTACACATTCTTTTTGTGGATAGCGATCCAAATGGACGTGATAGGATACAGCAGGCATTAGGGAGTGGATTTGCCGTACAGTGCGCTTCGTCACTGGCAGAAGCTATGCGCAGCCTGGAGCAAAACCTTCCTGATATCCTGATCTGCGAGGTATTACTTGGTCAGGAGAATGGTTTGGATCTCTGCCGTGCTATTCGCGACACTCCCCCTCTGCGCCATCTCCCCGTCATGCTGCTTACTACCCGCACAACGTTCCAGGATAAAGTAGCCGGTTTTGCAGCAGGGGCGGATGACTACGTGGTAAAACCCTTCGATGCGCGCCACCTGATAGCGCGCCTCCGCCTGCTCTCACGCATTAAGCGCCTCGAACTTCCCGATGAAATATAACTGTTGCTCTTATCCCGGGAAATGACAGGCCGCGTAATGATTAAACTGTTTTTCTTCCAACTGCGGGATAACCTCCCGGCAGATCGCCTGGGCCTTCCAACAGCGCGGGTGGAAATTACACCCACTTGGTGGATTAACAGGGCTGGGCACATCTCCCTCGAGAATAATGCGTTTGCGCTTTGACTCTATCTCCGGGTCGGGTACGGGAATCGCCGAAAGCAGCGCCTGTGTGTAGGGGTGCAACGGCATCTCATACATTTCTTCACTTTTGGCCAGCTCGACGATGCGACCCAGGTACATCACCGCCACCCGGTCGCTGATATGCTTGACCACGGAGAGGTTATGCGCGACGAACAGGTAGGTCAAACCAAACTTCCCCTGCAGGTCCTGTAAGAGATTGAGCACCTGCGCCTGGATCGATACGTCAAGCGCGGATACCGGCTCGTCTGCCACCACCAGTGAAGGACGGAGAGCCAGTGCGCGCGCAATGCCAATGCGTTGTCGTTGACCGCCGCTGAACTCGTGCGAGAAGCGATTCATGAAAAACGGATTCAATCCCACCACCTCCAGCAAACCGCTTACCTGTTCTACAATCTCCTTCGCATTGCCGCGGTTGAAATTCTTCAGTGGCTCCGCGACAATCTCACCCACGGTAAAGCGCGGGTCAAGCGAGCCAAAGGGATCCTGGAACACCATCTGCATCCTGGCGCGCTTCTTCCGTATCTGACCTGGCGAGAGCTTTGTCAGCTCTTCCCCTTCGAAAACAACGCTGCCCTCCGTTGGTTTGATCAACTGCAAAATTGCGCGTCCCGTGGTCGATTTCCCACAACCGCTCTCGCCCACCAGGCCGAGCGTTTCGCCGCGCCGGATAAACAGGTCAACGCCGTCCACCGCTTGCACGTTGGCAACCGTGCGATTAAATATCCCCCCTTTGATGGGGAAATATACCTTTAAGCCTTTCACATCGACCAGGGTTGTCCCTGTCGTTGCGGGTGTTGTCGTCTCTTGCGCCATCAAAATTTCCTTTCGCCAGGGCTTAGTCGGGATAGAAACACGCCGCTACCTGGTCTCCACGGCCTACTGGCTTTAACTCCGGGCGCTCCTCCCGGCAGCGACTTTGCACTTTCGGGCAGCGCGGCGCGTAGGGACAACCGGTAATCTCTCTGGATAAATCAGGCGGCTGCCCCG